>PVMK01126516.1_pt1 | contig 165295 bp, 162 predicted proteins | sample 1853481 | NCBI WGS metagenome assembly PVMK01 (sample SAMN08533507, study PRJNA380276) | Marine sediment metagenome, whole genome shotgun sequencing project.
GTCTGTATCGATCTGTCTACAGTCATTGAGCGCCGTCGAGTGTTTTATGAGTCATTGTCGATTGACGATCTGCTGCAGATACTGATTAGCGGCATACCCGCCGCACTGGCGTGCTTCGGTGTTCGCCCGCGTAAGCTCTGGTTTTCGTTCCGTGTGAGTGATCTGTCGGCCCTGGCATTGCTGAAATTGCGCTACGTTCGGGCACTTGGACGACCGCGCCTGCTGCTCAGATTGCCTGATGAGTTGCTGCTGGAGGTTGTGCGAAACACCGGCTCACACTCAGATTTTGGCAGTCAGTGGTTTGCTTTGACAGCGCTCGCTCATCGGGATCCGGGGATTTTTCCTGTTCTCGAATCGACAATGCGTTCGTCCTGCGATTTGTGCGGATCAGAACGTGTCGATAGCGTTTTGCCTTTGAGTTGTTTTGAAGTTGCTCACGAGACAGCGTGGCTGACGCTCCAGATTGATATTAAAAACGTGGGGCCGGGCCTGCGTCGAATGGTACGCGTCGGTTTGCGTATGGCCGACAATCTTATCGGTCAGGTAGACTGGGGCACATCTCGGCTTCGTGAAGATGCGGCAGAAAACCGCCGTCTGGCGATACAGGTATCGGGTATCGGCGACCTGGTCGACAGGCAGGAATGGAATCCGGCGTTGTTTTCGACAACGCGTGCCGTGAGCCGGCGTCTCGCCTTGCTCAAGGCACTTCTGGTCAGCGAATCATTGTGCCTTGCACGGCGCCGGGGGCCATTTCCAGCATTAGGCACTGACGCACTGGTGCAGGTTCTGGTACCGCGTTTCGGGCGGAAATCGGCTGAGTCGCTCGTGCGAAGACACAGTTTGCGGCACCGCCATCTTCTGGCGCTGTCGCCGTTCGCAGTGTTTCCGCGGAATAACCCGTCATTTCCACCGGCGGATTACCTCCATCTCCTTTCAGGCCTTCGCTGGGCGGACACGGTTGCACTGTATGGTGATGAGCATCGGCAACAATTGACACTGGCCGAGTATCGCAAACTGCTGCGCATGACCTGGGCGCAGGCTAGAAATCGTATATAAATCAACTGGTTAATAAAACTAATTGGCGGCACGGCGCGGCATCGGTATGCTGTTCTACGGTTTACTGTTGAGTGTTATTGAGCAGGGGTCTTTCTATTGCCGGCATTACCTGATCCACACGCCATTCTTGTCATTCTGTTGACGGGCGTCACCCTGTTCCTGTTTACGAAGGACCGGGTACCTCTTGAGACATCGGCGCTCGGAGTTATGGTGCTGCTGGTGCTGCTGTTTTATTTCTTTCCTTACAATGATATTCAGCCTTCCGATTTTTTCATAAATTTCGGTCACGAGGCGCTTATAACGATCTGCGCGCTGCTGATCGTGGCGCGCGGCCTGGAGACCACCGGCGCACTACAGCCGCTCGCTTCGTTTATGTCCCGCTATTGGTTAGAACGCCCGAAGTTAGCCTTGTTAATTACGCTGATAGCGGGTGCTCTGTGTAGCGCGTTTTTGAACAACACGCCGATCGTCGTAATGTTGCTGCCCGTGCTTGTTGCCTGTTCGATGCGTGCCCGGCGGCCTCCGTCATCCGTGCTGATGCCAATGGGTCTGGCGACACTGATAGGCGGAATGGCTACGACCATCGGAACTTCCACGAATCTTCTGGTTGTCAGTATCGCCGCCGATCTTGGTCAGCGACGCTTCGAAATGTTTGAATTCAGTCTGCCGGTTATTATCGCCGGCAGCTTCGGGATTTTGTATCTTTGGTTGGTGGCGCCGCGATTATTGCCAGATCGTAAAGCGCCAATGTCTGATACTTCGCCGCGAGTATTTACCGCCGTTTTTTATATCAATGACGATAGTTTTGCGCATGGGCGCACTCTGTCTGAGATTCGTTCGAAGACTGAAAATCGTATGCGCATAGAGCGCATACAGCGCAGCGAAAGTCTATTCGTAGCGAAATTACCTTCTGTGACTATTCAGGCGGGTGACCGGTTGTATGTAAAAGATACGTCTGAACGTCTGAAGGAATTTGAGAAAATTTTAGGGGCAACGTTGTTTAATGTCGGTGATGCTGAAACACCAGTCAGTGAGGATTCGCCGCTCGCGACTGAAGGGCAGCAGCTCGCTGAAGTTGTTATTACTCGTGGCTCGCCACTGCATCATCGGACGTTGAACGCCGCACATTTTTCTTCTCGCTATCGACTGTATCCACTGGCAATCCATCGGGCGCGTTCGGCAACCGACGTGAGCGGCGACCTGGGTTCGACTCGTCTGCGCGCCGGTGACGTATTGCTCGTGCAGGGTGCGCGGGACGCGATTCAGGAATTAAGAGAAACCGGGTCAATGCTGGTACTTGATGCCACGACAGACCTGCCGCATACGAGCCGGGCGCCGGTCGCACTTGGCATCATGGTTGGCGTTGTAATATTGGCTGCTTTTCGCATTTTGCCGATTTCCGTCAGCGCCCTTTGTGGTGTGACGGCAATGCTTATTACCGGCTGTCTCCAGTGGCGCGATGCAGGGGATGCGCTGAACATTCCGGTGATCATGATTATTGTGGCCAGTTTGTCACTGGGTTTTGCAATGATGGCAACCGGGGGAGCGATGTTCATTGCGCAGCTGTTCGTGGCATTGACTGGTGGTCTGCCCGTGCCGGTAATTCTGAGCGGACTCATCTTATTGCTGATAATTCTGACCAATGTTGTATCGAATAATGCGGCGGCGGTAATTGGTACGCCAGTTGCGATCAGTATTGCCGAGCAGCTTGGAGTCCCCGCTGAGCCCTTCGTGCTGGCCGTTATATTTGGTGCGAACATGAGTTTCGCAACGCCGATCGGATATCAGACAAATCTTCTCATCATGAGCGCCGGCGGCTATCGCTTTGTTGATTTCATTCGTGTCGGTGTGCCGCTGACGATTGTGATGTGGCTTGCATTTTCGTTAATCCTTCCAGTGCTCTACGATTTATAGTATTGCTTCCCGGTTTTTCCGTGCCTTGCTGCGACGGTTGCCGTTGAGGGGAAGTCAGGCCCCTGGCTCCGGCCCTGCGGGATTGGGGATTAAACTTCAGGGCAGCACACGGACTGGTGCGGGCAACCCGGCGGTTAGCGACCGCCTTGCTTGACGGTGGATGCGCGACCGGGGATACTTGATCGCCATGGAATTTGTGATTGGCAACCGGAACTGGTGGCGGGCTTTCTCTGCGGAGAGGGTTACGGGCTAGCACGCAAGACAGATCAGCCATAAAACCTATCTCCGCGTTGCGGCGATAGGTTTTTTATTGCCTGACTATTGACCTGAAAAATTATTATAAAAGATCCGGGGCGCAGGAATATGACACCCTTTAAAATCTGGAAAAATCATGCAACCGCCTTTTGATATCAGCGCCGATCTGGATACTCCGGTATCGACGTATTTAAAACTGGGGCCGCTCAAACCACGCTATCTGCTGGAAAGTGTGGAAGGCGGCTCAAGCCTGGCTCGTTACTCTTTCCTGGGCTTTGGTGAGGCATACGAGTTTCGACTTGAGGCGACGGGGATGCGCATCGGGGGTGAATCCAGGCCGCGCCCGGGCGGACAGCAAGAATTGCTCGATGCCTTGAGGGAAGCTCTGGCCGCGACGCCACGGTTGTCGCCGGAAATTCCCGAGTTGCCGTTCTCAGGCGGGCTTGTCGGGGTTGCCGGCTATGACCTGGTCCGATATTTTGAGCACCTGCCGAATCAACCGGCAGGTGCTGCACATCCCGCAGCCCCGGAGGCAGCGTACATTGCGGCCGAGTCATTGCTGGTATTTGATCATCTGACGCGAAGAATTGCGTTGTTGCATGCCGGACCGGACGCCGATCGTGCAAGATTGCGGGACGAAGTGATTCGGTTACTGCGTGGGTCATTGCCGGCAGCCTCGAACGGCGGCAGTTATTCAGCGGCGAGCCAAAGTTTATCCGGTGATGAGTTTATGGCGCTTGTTGAAAAGAGCAAAAGCTATATCACGCAGGGTGAAATCTACCAGATCGTTTTATCTGTACGATTTGGCGGAGAGCATCGGTTATCGCCATTCGAAACCTACCGGGCCCTGCGATTGCTGAACCCATCGCCATATATGTTTTTTTGCGATATGGGTGATGTGAAAGTCGTCGGTTCATCGCCTGAAGCCCTCGTCAAACTGCATGCCGGGCAGGCGGCTCTGAGACCAATCGCAGGAACACGCCCCAGAGGCGATACGCCCGAGCAAGATATTGCTCACGAGACATCACTGCGGGCCGATGACAAGGAAAATGCTGAACACGTCATGCTCGTCGATCTTGCGCGTAATGACCTTGGCCGGGTCGCCTCAGCAGGATCGGTATATGTTGATCCCTTTCGTTCGATTGAGCGCTATAGTCATGTCATGCATATTGTCAGTGGTGTTCAGGGGACGCTGGCTGAGGATAAGGATGCTTTTGACCTGTTCGCTGCAGCTTTTCCGGCCGGTACGCTGGTTGGTGCACCGAAGGTTCGTGCGATGCAGCTCATTGACGAGATGGAGCCTGTGCGCCGTGGTCTCTACGCGGGCACGGTCGGGTACTTTGGCCACGGCGGCAATATGGATCAGGCGATAACAATTCGTACGCTGGTGTTCAGCGATGACCAGTATAGCTATCAGGCCGGCGCGGGAATCGTTGCCGACAGCGTACCGCAAAAAGAATATGACGAGGTGCTTGCCAAAAGCGCCATATTAAGACGTGCGCTGGCAATCGCGGAGGAAGGGCTGTGAAACCAAGCCTGCTGCTCATCGATAATTACGACTCATTCACCTATAACCTGGTTCAGGCCTTTCTTGTACTTGGTGCAGACGTGATGGTTTATCGCAACGATGAAATTACCATCGACGCGGCATTGGAACTGGCACCGACGCATCTTTGTATTTCTCCGGGCCCGGGTCGCCCCGAGGATGCAGGCGTGTCGCTGGCCATGATCGCCGCTTTTGAAGGCAAGGTACCGGTTCTGGGCGTTTGCCTCGGTCATCAGTGTCTTGTACAGCATTTCGGCGGAAAGATTGTGCTGGCTGAGCGGCTTATGCATGGCAAGACCTCTATGGTTAAACATGATTCAGGTGTCATTTACCAGGGCTTGAGTAACCCGTTTGAAGCAGGGCGTTATCATTCACTGGCGGCCGAAAAAAACAGTATTCCGGAAGTCCTTAAAGTGACTGCGCAGACACAACGCGATGAAATAATGGGCGTTCGTCATGTTGAATTGCCTATGGAAGGCGTGCAGTTTCATCCGGAAAGTGTGCTCACGCCCGAAGGCGATCTGCTCATGAAAAATTTCCTCGGGATAGAGTCATGTCGATAGATCCTAAAGCCACACTTGAGCACTTGTTAAACGGGGAAGACCTGACCGAGGCAGCTTCGGCTGATCTGATGCGTTTGCTCACCGATGAGGCGTTGCCGCAGGTCACATCGGCAGCTTTGCTGATCGCGTTGCGTGCCAAGGGCGAAAATGCAGATGAAGTACGCGGTTTTGCCCGGGCCATGCGCGAGCTTGCGGTCAGAGTTGAAGTGCCCGAGGGGTTGCGTGCAGCTGATTCGGTTGGCACCGGCGGTGACGGTTCAGGCAGTTTGAACCTGTCTACCGGTACCGGTCTCGTCGCCGCCGCATGCGGCATCCCGATGGTGAAGCACGGCAACCGGTCTGTCTCGTCACAGTCGGGCAGTGCGGATGTGCTCGAAAGCCTGGGTGTTCCATTGGCGAAAGATCCGGCCACCGCGCTCCGGTGCCTTGAGCAAACCGGCTTTACGTTTCTTTTTGCACCTTTCTACCATCCCGCGATGAAGGCCATCGCTCCCGTGCGCAGCGCGCTGGGTGTTCGCACCGTGTTTAATATTCTTGGTCCTCTGACGAATCCTGCCAAACCACCGTTTCATCTGATTGGTGCTTTCGATATTCCGACGGCGCGTCTGTTGGCAGATACTCTTGCCGGCATGGATATCGAGCGCGCCTTTGTTGTCCACGGTGAACCGGGCTGGGATGAGGCGACACCGGCGGGCAGTTTCATTCGATTCGACGTTCGGCGAGGCAACGTCATCGAAGAGTGGCGTAATCCGGCGGATTACGGGTTGCCCACCTGCAGCCCGAAAGACCTGGCCGGTGGTGATGCTGAAGTCAACGCTGCGGCCCTGGAAAAAGTTCTGGCCGGTAAAGATCAGGGGGCTCACAGAGATGCTTTGGCGCTGGGTGCGGGCTTGCTTCTTGAACTCACGGGTCGCGTTCCGGATATGGAATCCGGAATTCAGCAGGCTCGTGACGTCATCGCATCGGGCGAAGGGATGAGGGTCCTCGAACGGCTGCGTGCTTTTAATGAATCATCTGATGACTAGTGCCGCCGCCAGTTCGGATTTTCTTGCGAAAATGGCGGCATCCAGTCATGTCCGGCTGGCTGAGGCGCAGAAGCGTCTTGCCGATTCTGATCTGCGTGCCGGCGTCGAGGCTGCTGCTCCGGCTGAACCACTCAGACTGTCAGCCGAAGGTTTTGACCTGATCGCCGAGGTTAAAAAGCGTTCGCCTTCCGTCGGCAAGCTTGCTTCAAGCGAACTTTCGCTCGAGATTCAGGCGGGACGTTATGCGAGCGGCGGAGCCGCCGCCTTGTCTGTGCTGACCGAGCCGGAGCGCTTCGACGGTCAACTGGCCGACCTGGCTGCCATTGCCGCATCGGTCGCCTCAGTACCGGCAATGCGTAAGGATTTCATGGTTTCGTCTTACCAGGTACTGGAAGCACGGGCTTCGGGTGCAGGTGGCGTATTGTTGATCGCTGCGATACTGGATCAGAACGAACTCAAGGACATGCTGCAGTTGACGCACGAACTGGGCATGTTCGCGCTCGTGGAAGCTTTTGATGCCGATGACCTCGATCACTGTGTGCCGATCATGCAGGACTGCGGTCCACCGATAGTTGACGATGTCTGCCGGACATTGATCGGAATCAATTGTCGCGATTTGCGCACGCTACAGGTTGATTTTGACCGTTTCTCACAATTGATCGCCAGTTTGCCGGCAGAGATTCCCGGTGTTGCGGAGAGCGGCATTGAATCCATCGAACAGGCGGTACTCGTCGCGGAGCTTGGCTACGCCGTCGCGCTGGTCGGTACGGCATTGATGACAGCATCGGATCCGGAATCGGCGACCCGTGCGATGATCGATGCGGGGCGTGCGGCACGCAAAGCTTAAGGAACCTCTGATCACTTCATGAACTCGTATCTTGCGCCCAAAATGTCCAGCTTCTGCGTTGCGAATCTTCGCAATAGCCAGCTATTACCTGCGATCCGCGCCTTGATCTGAACATTTTGGACACAATCTACTTCGCCCAGAATAAATCAGAGGTTCCTTAAGTCTTGTGAGCGTATTTATTAAAATCTGTGGCCTTAAGCATCGCGATGCCTTGAATGCAGCGGTTCAGGCGGGTGCCGATGCAGTGGGTTTTGTATTTGCAAAGTCCCCGCGTCGTGTGACGCCGGATAAGGCAGCAGAATTGGCACGTGATTTACCTGACACAATCATCCGGGTGGCCGTGATGCATCATCCGACACCTGAGCAGTGGCAGGAAGTTGCCGATATTTTTCAGCCGGACTGGCTGCAAACGGATGCTGAGGATCTCGCATCGCTGGCTATTAGTGCTTCGGTTCGCACGGTGCCCGTCTTTCGTGATCGAGCGAAACTCGATGAGTCTGTGCTCGCGGCGTACGAGTTTATTGTTTTTGAAGCCGCCGTGAGTGGCCAGGGAACTCGGGCTGACTGGCAGCGTGCGCGAAAGCTGGCGGCCAGAAAATCACTTATGCTTGCCGGCGGTCTGGACCCGGAGAATGTGGCCGAGGCGATAGAGAAGGTCAATCCCTGGGGCGTGGATGTCAGCAGCGGCGTTGAAATTAGCCGGGGCATTAAAGATCTGAAAAAGATCGCGGCATTTATTCGGGCCGTACGAAATGTGGAGCAAGTGAATGCAAGCTGAACTGAGCGCAGCTGAAAGCAGGGCGCTGCTGACGAAACTTGTGAATGGGGATTTTCCCGATGAGCATGGGCGGTATGGTCCGTTCGGCGGTCGTTATGCGCCCGAGACGCTGGTGCCGGCGTTGGAACGTCTGGAATCCGGTATCCGAAAATATTTTTCCGATCCGGAATTTATCGCCGAACTGAACGCGGAACTCGCTCAGTGGGTGGGTCGGCCGACGCCGCTGACCCATGCTCGCGGACTATCGAAAAATTGGGGTGTGAATGTTTACCTCAAGCGCGAGGACATGGCGCACACGGGTGCTCATAAAATTAACAACGCGTTGGGTCAGGCGCTTTTGGCGAAAAGACTGGGCGCTGGCCGGGTTATTGCGGAAACCGGCGCCGGTCAGCATGGCGTAGCAACAGCTGCTGCGTGCGCGCGCGTTGGAATTCCATGCATCGTGTATATGGGCGCGGTTGATGTCGAGCGCCAGGCGCCAAACGTTGATCGCATGTATCAGCTGGGCGCGGAAGTTGTTGCGGTTGAAAGCGGCGACCGGACGTTGCGTGCAGCAATTGACGAGGCGTTCCGCGATTGGGTATCGGATCCTGAGGGCAGCTATTATCTGCTTGGTTCAGCGGTCGGGCCGCATCCGTATCCTTATCTCGTACGTGAACTCCAGTTGGTGATCGGCCGTGAGGCGCGCCGGCAAATTATTGAAATGACCGGTGGACTGCCTGATGCAGCGATTGCCTGTGTGGGCGGCGGCTCAAATGCGATCGGCCTGTTCCATCCGTTGCTCGCCGATGAAAATATTGAACTGATCGGCATCGAAGCCGGTGGCCGCGGCCCCGGTCTTGGTGATAACTCGGCAACGCTGGCCACCGGAACGCCGGGTGTTCTGCACGGCAGTTACTCGGTGCTGTTGCACGATGCTGACGGACAGATTCAGGAAACGCACTCGATTTCGGCGGGTCTGGATTACCCCGGCGTGGGACCTGAGCATTCGTTATTAAAGGCTATCGGTCGCGTGCGTTATATGAGCGCTACAGATAAAGATGCACTGAACGCGTTACATGAATGTTGTTCGGCGGAGGGCATTTTGCCGGCACTGGAATCTTCTCATGCTTTATCAGGGGCCCGCGACTGGGCAAAAGACAATCCGGGCAAAACAGTGCTGATTGGCTTATCCGGGCGCGGGGACAAGGACATGCCGACCTTGAGCAAGGTGTTGAGAGGTGAGGGTTATGACTGAAATGCAGCCTCATCAGCGCATCACGGCCGCGATCGAAAAGGCCACGGCTGCCGGCCGGGTCGGACTCGTGCCTTACATTACGGCGGGATATCCGAAAAAAAATGAATTTATCGAAACGCTGAAAAAAGTGGCGGCCGTCGGTGATGTTGTTGAAGTCGGCGTGCCGTTTTCCGATCCGATGGCCGATGGCGTGACTATTCAACGCGCCAGTCACCAGGCGATCGCCGATGGTGTCAGCCTGCGCTGGATATTGAAATCACTTCGCGACGCCGGAGAACTCGACGCGCCGGTTGTTCTAATGAGTTACCTGAACCCGCTGCTGGTTTACGGCTTCGATAATCTTGCCGCTGCGGCGGTTGAATCCAATGTCAGCGGTTTCATCGTGCCTGATCTTCCACTTGAAGAATGCGAGGAACTCAAAGCCGCGCTTGAATCTCGGGGTGTGGCGTTGATTCAGCTTGTCACGCCGGCAACACCCGAAGAGCGCATGCAGGGACTTTGTACAGCAAGTTCGGGTTTCATCTACGCAGTAACGATTAAGGGCATCACGGGCGGCACAGTCGAACTGCCGCCGGAAGTGACCGGTTATCTGGATCGCGTGAAAGCGCATGCCAGTATTCCGGTCTGTGCCGGGTTTGGTGTGCGCACACCGAGCAGGTTGTCCAGCTCGGGGGTCATGCTGACGGTGTTGTTGTCGGCTCGGCGCTCGTCGAGCATCTCGAGGCAGGTCGTGATCCGTCTGAATTCCTGGAAAGTCTTCGGCCGTAGGGCGTGTTTCCGGCAGCCTCTTATTCCGGTGCGTGAAACCGGCCCGTGGAGATTTAACGGGGCGGTGGCTTCGGCCTGCCGGCATAAAGTGCAATAAGGCCGGCACCGCCGGTTATCCAGCCCAGCCATTGTGGCCGCGCATCGAGCCCGATCAATAAAGCCGCTGCAACAATCAATGCCGAGCCTGCAAACACGAGATATTGACGTTGCGCACGCTGGTACATCACCTGCCGGTCCGGAATAGGCAGTTTGCCTTCATTTTCCAGCACCTGATCGACGAGCCGACGGGCCACGCCCGGCAATTTTTGTAGCGTGTAACGGATATCCGGCAGGTCGCGGCGAATGCGTTCGGCGGTTACGCGCGCACTGGTTTGCTCATCCATCCACTTTTGCAGCACGGGTTGTCCGGTTTCCCAAAGATCCAGCTCAGGATAGAGATCACGGCCCAGTCCTTCGATCTGCACGAGTGTTTTCTGCAGCAGGATCAACTGGGGCTGGACCTGCATATCGAACTGGCGGGCGACCTGAAACAGGCGTAACAGCACCTGACCAAAAGAAATATCTTTTAATGGTTTATTGAAAATCGGTTCGCATACTGTGCGAATGGCAGATTCCAGTTCGTCCACACGGGTATGTGCCGGCACCCAGCCTGAATTCAGATGCAGTAGTGCGACACGGTAATAGTCGCGATCGAAAAATGCCAGAAAGTTCTCAGCCAGGTAACGCCGGTCGCGTTCATCCAGTGTGCCGACAATGCCGAAATCCACAGCGGCGTAGCGGGGGTTCTCGGGATCATCAACCTCGACGAACAGATTGCCCGGGTGCATATCGGCATGAAAGAAATTGTCACGAAAAACCTGCGTGAAAAAAATCTCGACACCATTTGCGGCCAGCTTTGCGATGTTTGCGCGGCTACGCCGAAGGCTTTCCATATCATTGATCGGAATCCCATGAATTCTTTCCATGACCATGACTGTGGTCCGGCAATAGTCCCAGTAAATATCGGGGACATACATTTGGGTCGAATCCCGGAAGTTACGCCGCAGCTGAGACGCATTACCTGCTTCGCGCATCAGGTCGAGTTCATTGATGACGGTCTTTTCGTATTCGGCAACCACTTCGACGGGCCGCAGCCGCCAGCCGTCCTCCCAGTACCGTTGAGCCAGGCGGGCTACTGCATAGAGCACTTCGATGTCGCGTTCGACTCGCTGCCGGACGCCGGGCCGCAGGACCTTGACGATGACTTCTTCTCCGGTATGCAGCGTTGCGACGTGCACCTGGGCGATAGACGCAGCAGCCAAAGCTTCGGAATCAAAGCTGGCAAATACTTCGTCTGCCGGTCGCCCGTAAGCATCGGCGATCATTTCGAGCGCCTGTTCTGCCGGGAACGGCGGCACCTGATCTTGCAGTTTTATGAGTTCCCGGCCGATATCACCCGGCAGCAAATCCTGCCGCGTCGATAGTGACTGGCCGAATTTCACATAGATCGGGCCTAATTCCTCGAGCGCTTCACGGATACGGACACCTCGCGGCTTGTCTGATGCCGTGCGCAGCCAGGTGCCCGGAAAAAGATAAAAAAAAGCGAGCCGGTCTAAACAGGTGTGTCGATGTGATTAACTCGTCCAGACTGTGCCGGATAAGAACCCGTTGAATTGCCAGCAGGCGCAAGAGTAGTCGCGGGCGAATCACGAATCGTTTTCCTGCGCGCGTTTCTCTGCGCGCGCTGATTTAAGCCGATTCACTCGCGCTTCAAGCCGTGCCATGTCATTGGACAGCCCGTCGACGCTGGTCAGAAACTCGTCTGTTTCGGCGCGGGTCGGGAGATCGCGGCTTTCTTCCTGCAGATATTCACTTAAACTGCGTTCGAAAGTGGTTTTTGCGGCGGCTGCCCATTCAGCCATTCCGCGAACCGCATTGCCAATCTGATGGGCTGCGGTATCACCCACGATTCTTGATAACTGTTCCTCAAGATCCGGGCGCGCACGCTGCAATAGTTCGCTGAACTGCTCAGCCACCTCGGTGTCACCGTTTATCTCAACCATGCCCTCACGAATTGGCGCCTGCGGATCAGTGCTGACAAGACGGCCCAGCGCCACTGGCGTGCCCTTTAGCTCGGCGTCAGCCGCTTGTGTTTCGTTCTGGCTGATTTCGATGTATCCGTCGGTTGCCGTCAGATGCAGCCGAAGACCTGTGCCTGACACATTGACAGCCAGGCTGCGACCTTCCAGGGCATGGCACAGGCTAGCCGCGGTCGTTGACTCATCGATGCCGCGGTTAATCGTTCTGGCGAGAGATGTAAATAAAGAATCCGGAAACAAAAAACTGGCTCTGATTAATATTTATAACCGACGTGCAAGGCCACTATGCCGCCGGACAAATTGTAATAATGGTTATCTTCGAGCCCGGCCTCACTCATTAATGTGAGCATTGCCTCCTGATCCGGATGCATGCGTATGGACTCGGCGAGGTATTGGTAGCTTTGGGCATCGCTGGCTACGATCTCGCCCAGCGCCGGCAGTATTTTGAACGAATAAAAATCATATACAGGTTTGAGAAAATTAAGTGCCGGTTTTGAGAATTCGAGAATCAGCAGTCGTCCGCCGGGTTTTAGTGTTCTCATCATGGATGCAAGTGCCGCAGATTTATTCGTGACATTGCGAAGCCCGAATCCAATTGTTATGCAATGAAACTGGTTAGCTGCGAATGGTAAATTTTCTGCGTTGGCCTGGGCCATGACCACGTTGCCGAAGATTCCACGATCGAGCAGGCGCCGCCGACCCTGTTCAAGCATTGCGCCATTGATATCGGTCATCAGCACGAGGCCGTCGGGCCCGACCCGGGCAGCCAGCCCGGCAGCGAGATCTCCAGTGCCGCCGGCAACGTCCAGGGCCATCTGCCCGGGCTGAAGACCGGTTCGATGCAGCGTAAATATTTTCCAGAGCCGGTGCAGACCGCCGGACATCAGATCATTCATCAGGTCGTATTTAGGTGCGACGGAATCAAAAACTGCCCGGACCCGGCCCGCCTTTTCGCGGCGCGGTACGCTCTGGAAGCCGAAATCGGCTTTGTCGGATGGTTGCGGATCAGCCATATGGTCTAGTGTAGCTTCAAATACCGGCTTGTGGACGATCACCTGCTAGAGAATATAGCGGCTTAAGTCTTCATCCTGAACCAGTTCGCCAAGATGCTCGTCGACGTAGCCGGCATCCACGGATACGGTCTGACCGCTGCGATCAGAGGCCTCGAACGAAATCACTTCAAGCAATCGTTCGATCACAGTGTGTAAGCGGCGCGCACCGATATTTTCGGTTTGTTCATTGACCTGAAACGCCACTTCAGCGATGCGGCGCACACCGGATTCTTCGAATTTCAGGGTCACGCCCTCGGTGGCGAGCAGCGCTTCGTATTGTTTGCTGAGTGAGGCATCGGGTTCGGTGAGAATACGCCTGAAATCCTCGGCACTGAGCGCGTCAAGTGCCACCCGAATCGGAAAGCGCCCTTGCAGCTCGGGGATCAGGTCGGACGGTTTCGTTGCATGAAAGGCACCCGATGCGATAAACAGTACGTGATCTGTTTTTACCATGCCGTACTTTGTATTGATCGTGCAGCCTTCGACCAGTGGCAGCAAGTCACGCTGTACGCCTTCTCTGGAGACATCGGCACCCAAGGTGTCGCTGCGGCGTACGACTTTATCCAGTTCGTCAATAAACACGATGCCGTTTTCTTCGACATTCATGACGGCTTGTATTTTTATCTCATCTTCGTTTATCAGCAGCGCAGCTTCTTCTTCAGTCAGCAGTTTGAATGCTTCCTTGATTTTCAGTTTTCTGGTTTTATGTTTCGTTCCGGCTAAATTCTGGAACATGCCCTGCAGCTGGCTTGTCATCTCCTCCATACCCGGAGGCGCCATGATCTCAACGCCAACTGACCCGACTTGTATCTCAATCTCGATTTCCTTTTCATCGAGATCGCCCTCGCGCAACTTTTTGCGAAATTTCTGCCGGGTATCCGATTCAGGAGACTCAGAGCCGTCGCCAACCGGCGGCGGCAGCAAAACATCAAGCACACGATCCTCCGCGGCTTCTTCAGCACGAAAATGGACTTTCTCCATTTCTATTTCACGCGTGAGTTTTACTGAAACGTCGGTGAGGTCACGAATAATACTGTCCACCTCGCGTCCCACGTAGCCCACTTCAGTAAACTTTGTGGCTTCAACCTTGATAAAAGGAGCCTTGGCCAGATTGGCCAGCCGCCGTGCAATTTCCGTTTTTCCTACACCTGTCGGGCCCATCATCAGAATATTCTTGGGCGTAATCTCATCTCGCAGGCTCGGGTCGACCTGCATGCGTCTCCACCTGTTACGCAGCGCAATGGCCACGGCACGTTTCGCATGGTCCTGACCGATGATGTGCTTATTGAGCTCCTGGGCGATTTCCCGGGGTGTCATATGTGACATATTCGAATTCCTTGTCCTGATCAGGCCGAGAGCGTTTCGATCAGGATATTGTTATTGGTGTAGACACAGATGCTGGCGGCAATTCCAAGCGCATTGCGTGCGATATCCTCTGCCGACAGATCAGAATGATCCAGTAATGCTTTTGCAGCAGCCTGCGCATAAGGACCACCGGACCCGATGGCCATCAGATTATCCTCGGGTTCGATAACGTCACCGTTGCCCGAGATAATCAGCGACTTTTCGGTATCAGCCACACACAACAAAGCTTCGAGCCTTCGCAGGCGTCGGTCTGTACGCCAGTCCCTGGCCAGTTCGATGGCCGCGCGAGACAGGTTGCCAAACTGTTCGAGTTTTCCTTCAAACAGTTCAAACAGCGTGAATGCATCGGCTGTGCCGCCCGCAAATCCTGCGATGACCGTGTCATCGGCCAGCCTTCGCACCTTGCGGGCATTGCCCTTCATGACGGTGTTGCCCAGACTGACCTGTCCGTCGCCGCCGATTGCGACAATTCCGTTTCTTCTGACCGAAACGATGGTTGTCCCTCTGAATTGTTCCATTCCGAGATCCCTGTATTTGTATTTGTCCGCCGGCCCTTAAAGCCGATTCTGTTTTTTTGTGTATCCGTTAGCCGCAAGGCCGGGCAGGACGGATATGTCCTGCCGCGAGTTTATCTTGGGAACCTCTGATCACTTCATGAACTCGTATCTTGCGCCCAAAATGTCCAGCTTCTGCGCTGCGAATCTTCGCAATAGCCAGCTATTATGTGCGATCCGCGCCTTGAATCTGAACATTTTGGACACAATCTACTTCGCCCAGAATAAATCAGAAGTTCCCTTGCACAGTGCCGGCACAGATCCGTTCTGCCCCGGCCGCCTGAGTCGAAAGCTTCTTTTCAGCCTGACTTGTCCTTTCTTCTTGCGCGTGGGTGCGCCTTGTCATATATCTGGGCAAGATGCTGAAAATCAAGGTGAGTATAGACCTGAGTCGTGCTGATATCCGCATGACCGAGCAGTTCCTGTACGCCTCTTAAATCACCGCTCGATTCCAGCAGATGGGTGGCGAAGCTGTGGCGGAACAGGTGAGGGTATACGTGCTGCGGCAGGCCTGATTTGATGGCCCAGTGGCGTACACGGGACTGGATCGTGCGTGGACTGATTCGTCGGCCCCGAACCCCGACAAAAAGCGCGGTTTCCTCGATCGCAGCCAGTTTCGGTCTGCTGTTCAGCCATTCCCTGATTGCGGTACGCGCTTTGCGACCGACCGGCACGATACGGGTTTTCCGACCCTTGCCGGTGACGCGTACCGTAGCGTCATCAAGATTGATGTCCGCGGGATCCAGGCTGACCAGTTCGCCCAGGCGCAGCCCCGACGAGTAAAAAAGCTCAAGCATTGCACGATCACGGACAATTTCGGGTGAATCACCTTCAATGGCCAGCAGGCGACCCATTTGTTCGACGTCGAGCGTATCGGGCAGTTTTCGGGCGGCGCGCGGCGCTGAAATATCAGATGCCGGGTTGTGCCTGATGCCCTGGATGTTTTCGCGGATAAGATAATTGATAAAACTCCGGGCGCCGGACAGCCGACGCTGAATGCTGCGCGGATGCAGGCCGTGTGCGTGACTGTGGGCAGCGAAACGCCGCATGTGATGCGTTTCGATGTCTTTCCAGCAGGATAAATCGTTGTCTTCGCAGAATTTGATCAGGCACGCGAGATCGCGGCGATAGCTGGTGATGGTATGTGGCGAAAGATTTCGTTCCAGCCGGAGATGATCCAGGAAACGTTCTGTCAGTCGCTTTTCCGCCTCTTCCATGGCGCGGGATCCGGAATTGATTCAGTGGCTACGCAGAGCGCTCGTGATCAGTTCGCCCAGTCGAATCAAAAAATCGATACTTTTCCCGGGATGAAAATGATCGGCACTGCGGTTGCCGATGGCAAGAAACCCAAGTCCGGATTTTTCTCCCAGCGGCACGAGCGCGACGGAGCCGATTTCCGCATCGTCTTCGCCAAACAGGTAATTGCGCTGGGCATCGCGGACTCGACCGCAGCGGGGCGCTTTTGACTGCATGAATGTTTTGAAAGGGCTCATCGCGGGGTCTTCACGATCAAGAATTCGAAGAAAAGTGCCGTCACTGAAGGTCTGCTCGTCTTCACCGTTCGGTTTGAACAGCACGAGAACCGAACGGTCTGCGTTGAAGTTCGTGCGCAGCTGTTCTTCGAGCAGTATCGCGATGTCTTTGTGGCTATCCGCAGCCATCAGTTCCAGTGCCAGACTGTGGATTCTCTCGGCGAGCTGATCATTGCTGCGCGCCACATCGACGAGGTCATGCAGCTTGCGCTCCAGATTCAGGTTTTCCTGTCTGAGGACCGATACCTGACGTTCGACCAGAGAAACTGCAGGTCCGCCCGTACTGTGCGGAAGTTTCAGGTTGCCGAGCAGGCTCTGGTGGCGTTCAAAAAAATCAGGATGGGATTGCAGGTACTCTGAAATAGAACTTTCAGTGTCGGCGTCATCAGAAATCTCATTTGTGCTGACGTCGGTGCGTGACTGCTTGACAGTGTTCATAAATCGACCGTTCCTTCGAAAACGGTTATCGCCTCCCCGGTCAGCCAAACGGGTGTTCCAGGGCCTTTCCAGCAGACTGTGACAGCGCCCCCCGGCAACTCAACCACGACCCGGTCATCGAGTTGACCTGATCTGTGACCCACCACGGTCGCTGCACATGCTCCCGTTCCGCAGCCCTTTGTTTCTCCGACGCCGCGCTCGAAAACCCGAAGCTTGATGCGGTCGGGAGCAACCGCCTGCATGAAGCTGATGTTAGCACGGTTTGGAAACCGATCGTGGCTTTCAAGCAGCGGTCCCAGCGTTTGCACCGGGGCATCTTCAACGCTTTTGACTTGTAAAACCGCGTGAGGGTTGCCCATGGACACAACCGATATCTCCACAATGTCGCCCCCGGCGTTCAGTTCGTAACTCTCCCGTGGCTCATCAGCAATAAAGGGGATCGAATCCGGCTCGAATTCCGGCACACCCATGTCCACCGTGACCTGTCCGTCAGCCTCGATTCGTGCGGCCATGACGCCCCCGGCGTGTTCCAGGGTCAGCGTGCGCGGCAGTTCACCGGCGGCCAGCCGGGCGATACAGCGAGCACCATTGCCGCATTGTCTGGCCTCGCTCCCGTCGCTGTTGAATATGCGGTAGTACAGATTGCCGCCTTCAGTTCGCGGCGGTTCGAGCCAGAGAAATTGATCAAAACCGACACCGGTATGGCGATCGGCCAGCCGGTTTATCCGGTCGGATTTCGGTAATGCCCGCCCGTCGGCGCGAACGACCATGAAGTCGTTGCCCAGCGCATGCATTTTTGTAAATGGCATTCTCATGTCAGACCGGCCGTTTTATTTACCGTCGGATCGGCCGCGATTATAAATAATGGACTTTCGTGAATGACAGCGCTAAGTTTACCGTCAAGCTGCAACGCGGAGGATATTCTATATGCGTCACATCACAGTCCTCAATTCCAAGGGCGGCTGCGGCAAGAGTACCATCGCGACTAATCTCGCGAGTTACTTCGCCGCTGAAGAAGGCAAGCGTGTCGCGCTGGTCGATTATGACTCGCAGGCGTCTTCGCTGGACTGGCTGGCCCGCCGTCCGCGGAATCGAGCCCCGATTACGGGTGTCGAGGGATACAAAGAGGGTATGCGCCATCTGCCGCGCAACTCGGATATCGTCATCGTAGATGCACCGGCGCGAGCGCACGGTGCTGAACTCACGAATCTTGTGCGTCATTCCGACACCATCATTGTGCCCGTTCTGCCCTCCGGCATTGATATGCTGGCAGCTGGCAAGTTTCTGACTGAACTCAATAAAATAGGCAAAGTCGTGCGTAACGACGTGAAAATCGCGATTGTCGCAAACCGCATCAGGGAAAATACGCTTATTTTTGATGAACTTGACGCCTACCTGGAGCGCCTGAGAATTCCTTACCTGGCCACATTCCGCGAAGCTCAGAATTATATCCGGGCTTATACCCGCGGACTCGGTATTCATGAATTGCCTGAATATCTGGCCTGGCCGGATTGGGAAGAGTGGGAGCCGCTTGTTGAATGGTTGTCGAGCCGACGGAGTCAGCCCAGCCACCATTCCAGTCGCGCCGCCTAGAAGAGTCGATCAGCAGGTTTATTCGCTGGCCAGGATTTGCCGGGTCTCGACATCGTAGATCAGGACGGTTTTCGGGGCTATTGCAAGGTAGCTGTCGGGGTAATCCCGCAGTGTTCCGACCAGGATGAGCCGGTATCGCGCCGGATCGTAGCGAGATCTGGCGGTTTCAATGGGCAGCGGAAACGAAACGTCCGGGTAGACTATTTTACTGTCATAAACGCCAACTCCGTTGACAACATACCAGGACGTCATATGGCCCACTGAGGTGTTTAAAAACAGTCTGACCCGTTCCTTGTCCGGGTCATAGGCCGATATCAGGCTATTCACGACCGGAAGTTCTATGGTTCTTTCAAGTCCGGCCTGGGCAGTTTTAATCCGTGCCTTATATTGTTTCGTTGTTTCAAACTCTCTGATGGGTTCCGGACGTGGGTTTCCGTTAATGATGGCGTCTATGTGTTCTGCCGTCAGCCATTCAGCGGGGACATGCGTGGGGGGTTCATACGAAGAAGGCAGGATGGCACAACCGCCAAGCACCAGCACAGTGGCCAGGCAGCAGATTATTTTTGCCATGGCTTTACCGTATTCATCTGTTGCTGTTTTCATCTAGGGAACCTCTGATTTATTCTGGGCGAAGTAGATTGTGTCCAAAATGTTCAGATTCAAGGCGCGGATCGCACGTAATAGCAGGCTATTGCGAAGATTCGCAACGCAGAAGCTGGACATTTTGGGTGCAAGATACGAGTTCATGAAGTGATCAGAGGTTCCCTAGATTTTACCTTCCAGCCGAGGCAGCCCTGGCAGTCCCTTGGTGAGCGTCAGACCCTTCTGGAACGCTTGAGTTGCGGATTCATCTTCGCCTATTTTCAACATGAGCTGACCCAGCTCCTGGTAAGCAGCCGACGTCGGACTAATGCCGATGCTTGATTCAAGGTAGCTGCGGGCTTTGCCCCAAAGCTGATTGCGGATGCAGATGCGGCCGGCCGTGAGTAACAGCCCGGAATCTTCGGGGCGCTTCAGGAGCCAGGACTCGACCTGACTCAGCTGCGCATCGGCATTGGCCCATTCCAGTTCGCCGTAGAGCAGGACCAGTACGGCATCCCATTGCGATCGCAGGGCTTTACGAATTTCGATTTCCGCAGAGTCTGTTTCGCCGGCAACAACCAGTGCCTGAATACGCGCCCGAATCATCGCGGAATTTTTTCGCAGTTGGCGAGGCAGCGTGTGCCAGAGTTCGTCGATGCCGGTACGGGACAGGCCGGGACCGGCGAACAGTGCCGTATACGTTTCGACTGTCCATTGATCGAGCTGTTTGCGCGAGATGTTCTTCTGTCGTCGAAGAATGGGCAGCAAGTCTGTCAGGGCTGGCCAGTCCTGCTCGCGATGATGCAGAATTGCCAGCAGTTTCAGTGCTTCGGGGTGTTGCGGCTGGCTTTCACGAATCCTGTTCAGACTGGCCCGGGCCTGTTCGTTGTCACCGTCAGCAAGTTGCAGGTCTGCCTGGGTCAGCAGAATCGCATTTCCGGCGCTTGCATCTTGCTCAAAGGCCATTTTGAGCCAGCCATCCCGACGGTCATGGTCGCCCTGCATTTGCGCGGCGCGTGCACCCGCCAGGTATTGCAGCAGTGGCATTTGACTGCTGCGCGCGGATTTGGTCAGTAGCCGTTCACCGCGTGAGAGCCGTCCTTCGGCCAAAGCGATTAATCCCTTGTTGACCTGACCGGCTACCCGGCGTTGTTTTGCAAGGGCTGCGGCTTTGCCGATCTGGCGCGGCGCCCGCCAGATACCGATGATCAATCTCGCGGCGAGATACATCAGGAACAATATGAATATCAATACGGGGACCGACATTTCAATGGCGTAGCCACGAAAATTAATCAGTACGTAGCCGTTGTCCTCCAGCAGGAAATGGGCTGCCAGCGAGCCGACTGCGAGAGTCAGCACGACGATCAGGCCAAATTTCATGGCCTGGCAGCCTCGTCATTCAGCCGCAGTAACAGTGACAGCGAAGCGGAGATGTCGGGCAGTTCTGTGGGCAGGTCGGCCGCGATCAGTTCATTGATGGTTGAGAGCATCGATTCGACTTCGGCGGATTGAGTATCGAAATAACGGGTCAGCCGTGCCGATACGGCCGTCAGCGCATGCCGATAGATTTGGGCATCATTGCGAATAAGGGCCAGCTGCGCGATCTGCAGATCCACGTCAAGACTGCGTACGAGCAGGGATTCCACGTCGTTCGTGACCAGCGGGGTGACCTGGCTGTCCGTACGTTTCACGCTGATGATACTCATCAGTGCATCGACGATCGCTTGCCATGCGCGCTTCAATCCTGATGCGTCCTGCCCGGTTTGGACAGTCCCTGTGAATTGTCCCGGTACCGTTTCAGCCAGGGGCAGGCTGTCGACCTTTTTTGCGAGGCTGCCCAGCGTCAGTACGATGCCCTCGGTATCCGGACGGGGAACCGCTTTCAGGGCAACGATCTCATCGGCCAGCGCGGCGCGGACGCGTGTCAGACCCGGATCACCCAGATCGCGCAGTTTTTCATCAGCCAGCTCCAGTGCCCGCAGCGCAACATCCGCGTTTTTGACCAGGCTCAGTTGCGCGTTGCCGATCCGTAGAAAATATTCCGCTTCTGCCAATAGCCACGCAGAGCGCGCCTTGTCGGCGACGCCGGGGATGTTATCCAGTGCTGCCTCAAGCCGTCCGATCCGCAGCGGTATTTCTTCGAGTTGCCGCCCTTGCCGGTCAATCCGGTCCAGCAGGCCGTTGATGTCTTTCGCGAGTTTTTTGTCATCTGCTGCCAGGCTGTCGGACTGCCCCTTGATCTGTGCCATTTCGTTGGCATTCGACGTGACATCCGAGCGCAAGCTTGCCACATTGCCGCTGATGCCCGCTTGGGCGCGCTGTTGCCACCCGACGTAGCCGCTGCCGGCACCGGCGATCAGCGCGATACAAAGCGCTAACAAGGCGGTCATGTTGCCGCCTGAAGGTTGCGGCTTTTCGGCTGCGGGTTTGTCCGTGGCGCTTTGGTTTTCGGCTGCCGGCTCGGTTTGAGGGGACGAATCCTGTTCGGATTCCCGCTGCGTTTCCTGATCTTTTTCTTCTTGAGTCATGCCATGCCGGAATGTAAGAGGTTACGGACAGACCATTTTGCCAGTGAATGGAGCAAACCGCGACCGGTCTGCTTAAAGACTCAGGTGCCGCCTTGAATAGCTGCATCAAGTGTGGCGGTCAGTGGCCCCGGACGCCATTTTACTCAGGTTCAGGGCGGGGAACCCCGGGGAATACCGCCAGATGGGCTGTAAAGCTGACTCTAGCGTCGATGTTTCAGGCAGGTTTTAACCTCGGTGACGTGACGCCGGCTCACCGGCAGAGGTTCCGTACTGTTTCTCAGCCAGATCCGGTGCTGACCCGTTTCGTCTTTTTCCAGCCGGTCCAGGTATGCGACGGCGATCAGTGCGCTGCGGTGGATACGGATGAAGCGGTCACTGAACTCGTCTGCCAGTGCTTTGAGTGAATCATCAATCAGGTGCTCGCCGCTGAGATGTTTTGCAGTGACGTATTTCTGGTCTGCCTGAAAGCAGAAAATTTCCTCCACCGGGATCAGTTTCAGCGCTGATGCCGTGCGCACACAAATATTGGTTCGCGCCCCCCCCTGGCCGATTTCCTGTGCCAGCGACTTAAGCTGTGATTTGGCCATTTTCGCGGCACGTTGCAGGGCTTTTTCCAGACGTTCGCGTCGAACTGGTTTAAGAAGATAGCCCACCGCCTGTGCGTCGAACGCCTGAATTGCATACTCATCATAGGCGGTGGTGAAAATTACGGCGGGCTCTGATTCCAATTCCGCCATGTGACGGGCGGCTTCGATGCCATCAATTTCAGGCATACGGATATCCATCAGCACAATGTCCGGGTTCAGCGTCTGGGCAAGCTCCAGGGCTTCGCGCCCGTTACGCGCTTCACCGGCGAGCCGAAAGCCGTCGATGCGGCCCAGCATCTGGCCCAGCCGCTCTCGTGCCGGGCTTTCATCATCAACAATCAGGACATCCATGTTTATTCCTGAAAGGGAAAGGCGATCGTCACTTCATAGTGTGTCGCATCGACAGCCAGTGACAAACCCGCGCGTGGGCCGAAGGCCAGGCGGAGGCGTTCGCGAATATTATCCAGTGCAATGCGGTTACCCGGAGAAGACTGATATTTCTCGATCGGAATCGGATTGCGTACGGAGATATAAATCATTTCACCTTTAAGGTGGCCTTTGATATCGACATGTCCCGGTTCCGGCAACGGCTCTACGCCATGATAAATCGCATTTTCCAGAATCGGCTGCAGCGTGAGGCTGGGAATGCGTGCGGTACGAGGCAGATCGGCTGTGTCCCAGTTTACAATCAGGCGCTCGCCGAGTCGTTGTTGCTCCATGCGTTGGTAAACTTCTGCTATTTCCAGTTCTTCTCCGAGCCGGATCATTTCCTTGGAGTCGCTCAGCGATGCACGAAACAAGTCTGCAAGATCTTCTACCGCTGCCTCGGCTGCTTCCGGGTTGCTGCGTGTCAACGCGGCGATTGTGTTCATGCTGTTGAACAGGAAATGAGGCCTGATCCGCGCCTGCAGGGCATGAATGCGCGATTCAGCCTGTCGCTCCACATTATCCTGCCATTGATGCGAGACGTAAAAGTACCGCAGAGCGAGCCCTGTGATCAGGACACCGACTGTCAGGTTTCGGGACAGGAAGAACCAGTGATTGGCCGGGAACCATGAATCATCGCCGCTGATATTGGCCGGATCAATCCAGTACCCCAGCCAGTACACGACTTCGGAGATCAGGCCGATCATGGCGAGAGCCAGACAATAAGCCACTATGGTGGCCGTTACGACCGGATAGCGGGCAAGCCTGGAGCGTGTTGCGCAAAGGACTGCGGCGACAGACAAACCCATCCAGATCATCAGCATGGATGTTTTTCCCAGGTCGGGAAAAAAATAGGCCCAGCTGCTCTGGCGTGCCAGCGTCAGTGCAATAGCGACCAGTATCGCGAGCAGTACGACGCCCAGAACAGCCATCGGGGCACAGAACTCCGGCAGATAGAAGCTGTCTTCCCGCCGGTCACGCAGTGTTTCGTTTTCGAATCCCTTGCTCAAGGCACCGATTTTAATCGCACCATTTTTTAACAGCGGCTGCGGCTTCGGCACGGGCGCTGTCAATTTGATCGCTGTCAAGATATTCGCGTTCACCATCGGGCGTCGTGCGATACAGTCGGTGCGCAGTATCATATTTTTCCATGACCTGCCGGGACTGTTCACAGTTTTTGCGCCGCTCATTTTCGTCGGCTTCACGTTGATTTCTGTCTTGCGCGCCGGCTTGTTGCTGGTCATTGCGGCGGCCTTGCTGCTCAGCGAAAGATGTTTGCTCCCGGCTGACGCGTGTCTGAACCGACTGTGGATTGGTTCGCCGGTAGCGAATTCCCGTATCACTCACATTCGACGCTGATTCGGGCGGATTATCGGTGTAGTGGGTGACCCCCTGATTGTCGACCCATTTGTAGACCGTAGCGTTCTGTGCCACAGCTGTACCCCAGACTAAACCGAGCAGCAAAGTACCGGCGCTTATTGCCGCCATTATTTGGGTCGTGAGTCTCATGATCCGGCACCTCCAGGTCTCTGATAGAAGCAGGCGGTCTGACGAAAAACAGACAGCTGTCATTATGCCACTGTGCCCCTGTCCGCCGGGTGTGAAGCAGTTCACGTTCAAGGTATCAAAAAAAAGCCCCCGGGACAGGGCGTCCCAGGGGCAGATCTTAACCAATGCCAGTGATAGCAGGCTATTCAGGCGTTTTCGTAAACTCGGGGTAGGCCTCAAGCCCGCATTCGCCCAGATCGACACCTTCGTACTCCTCCTGTTCGTCCACACGGACCCCCACGATGGCCTTCAGAGTAAACCAGACAGCGAGGCTGGTCAGGAAGACCCAGCCGAATATCGTGACGATGCCGATCAGCTGTGTGAGCAATGATGCATCCGGGTTGGATAAACATACGGCGAGAAGCCCCCAGATACCCACGACGCCATGGACCGATATGGCGCCGACCGGATCATCGATCCTGAACTTACGATCCATGAAGATAATGGATGGCACGACGATGAGTCCGGCGACACCGCCAATGAACGTAGCCAGCATCGGTGTGGGCGTCAGCGGTTCGGCAGTGATGGCGACCAGTCCGGCCAGGGCGCCGTTCAGTGCCATGGTGAGGTCGGCCTTGCCGAACCACAGCCGGGCCAGAATCAGTGCCGCGACCAGCCCCCCGGCTGCCCCCATATTTGTATTGACGAACACCAGCGCCACCGCATTGGCTTCGCCTATGCTGGAGATCTTCAGCTCGGAACCCCCATTAAAGCCGAACCAGCCCAGCCACAGAATCAGCATGCCGAGCGTGGCCAGCGGAAGGTTGCAACCGGGAATCGCGTAAACCTTGCCGTCAGGACCGTACTTGCCCTTTCGCGGGCCCAGTATGATGACGCCGGCCAGTGCGGCAGCGGCTCCGCACATATGAACGACTCCGGAACCGGCGAAATCAAGGAAGCCCAGTTCATCAAGAAATCCACCGCCCCATTTCCAGTAGCCCTGCACCGGGTAGATAAAGCCTGTCAGAACGACAGCGAAGCTGAAAAACGTCCAGAGTTTCATGCGTTCTGCGACGGCTCCCGAAACAATGGACATCGCCGTGGCAACGAATACGACCTGAAAGAAGAAATCCGACAGGTTTGAGTAATAGGGCGCGCTATCGCCACCGGCCAGCACTGCGTCAATGCTGTTATCGTCGGCACCCAGCATGCTGATGCCGGGGATGATGCTGCCGCCATCACCGTACATGATGCCGTAGCCGCAGATCATATACATGATGCAGGCTATTGCATAAAGGCCGATATTCTTGGTTAGAATTTCGGCTGTATTTTTAGCCCGGACGAGCCCCGACTCCAGCATGGTGAATCCGGCGGCCATCCACATGACCAGCGCACCGCATACCAAAAAGTAGAAGGTGTCCAGCGCGTAACTGAGTTCTGTTACTTGGTCCACTTTTTACGTTCCTCTTTCATTAAATAATTATCTGATCAGACGGCTTCGGGCCCGGTTTCGCCTGTGCGTATTCGCACGACTTCTTCCAGATTGCTGACAAAGATTTTTCCGTCGCCGATTTTTCCGGTTCGTGCTGTATTTGAAATAGCTTCCAGTACCTGTTCTGCCACGGTGTCATCCACAGCCATTTCAATTTTTGTCTTTGGTAGAAAATCAACGACGTATTCGGCGCCCCGATAGAGCTCCGTGTGGCCGCGTTGACGGCCGAAGCCTTTGACTTCTGTGACCGTTATGCCCTGGATACCGATGTCCGCCACGGCTTGGCGGACGTCATCCAGTTTGAACGGCTTGATGATGGCGGTAATCAGTTTCATGAATTCCGTCTCCTGATGATTGTGTTTGTATCGTTATAGAGTTGACGATGGACTTGATGCGCCCCGGTGGTTCCGTCTGCGGAGCCTGTCAATATTCCGTTCATTTAGTTGCTGTACAGATCGAAGGATTTGCTGATACCAACAACGATGTTGGTGTCGTCCGAGCCGCCGAGCAGATCGTCGCTGCTGTAGATCACCGAGAATGAATAATCAAACAAATCGGTGTCGGCAAGAGTGAGTGTGTTGCCGTAGCCGGCCTCGTAATATTCGCCATCAAAATCATCTTCGAAAAAACCGTACAGGGCGTAAAAGCCATTCAGTTCGCCTTTGAGCGAGTAGAACTGATAATCCTGCGTCGGTCCGTCGAAGTTGTCGTATTCGCCGATAGCGGCATCCACCGTGAACCACTTCCAGCCGCCGCTGAGATTGAGTTCCAGGTATTCGTCGTCGAACTTGTCGGTATAGGTGTACCAGGTAACGCCCGCGCCATAGCTGAAATCTCCGACGCTGCCTTTGTAGCCGCCGTAGTAGTCAATTTCGATGCCATCGTTGGTGTCGGAATCGCCGTCATCGACGGTTGAACCCCAGGTGCCGACATAAAAGCCACCCTGGGTGATATCGAGACCTGCCTGACCGGCAGCCTTGCCATCGGTCTGCGGAATGCCGCGATAGAGGTATTGTGAAACCAGGGCACCATTGGCGGTGATATCAACCGCCCAGGCGGATGACATACATAAAAAAGCGATGCTTGTCAGTAGTAATTTCTTCACGAGTTTGTCCTTTTCATTGTCTTGCGGTCGAAGGAGCCGGGTGTCACCATCCCGGCGATGGTTAAAACGTAAAAGCATATTTCGTGCCAAGATGAAGAAAGCCCGTGGATTCAGAGGCTTATTTTTTCAGGACTGTTTATGTCGGCACAGATTTGCACCATGATGGAGCGGGCAATCAGGGTCATGCATGAAAACAGGGCAAATTGACCCGCAGCGGCAGCAATATGCCGGCTGCTGAACAGCAAAAGCAGGTTTAACGTGGATACAACTTTTATCAATGATCTGGCGAAAAAACTGGCCAGCAGCGTTCCGGATAACGTGCAAAGCCTGCGCAGCGATCTTGAGCACAATTTTCGGGGCTTGCTTGCCGGGGTTTTTGAGCGCATGGATCTCGTCACGCGCGAAGAATTTGATGTGCAGCGTCGCGTCCTGGAACGAACCCGTGAAAAGCTTGCCGAGCTGGACGCCGAGGTAACCCGTCTTGAAGGCGGCATCATCGGTGCGGACAGCACGGATCAACCCAGCGGCTAGGCGAAGCCGGGGTCTGCCGATATGCCGCTGGCGACGGTGTACACCCGCGCACAGCACGGCATCGAAGCGCCGGAGGTGACTGCCGAAGTGCAATTGTCGGGCGGTTTGCCCGGTCTGGCCATCGTCGGTCTCGTAGAGACTTCGGTCAAAGAAAGCCGTGAGCGGGTACGGGCAGCGATTCGCCAGGCGGGCTATGATTTTCCACAGCGCAAAATTACCGTCAATCTTGCCCCGGCTGATTTGCCGAAAGGCGGCAGCCGTTTCGACCTCGCGATTGCTGTCGGTATTCTCGCGGCTTCCGGGCAAATTCCGATGCAAAAACTCGGCGAATACGAATTCTTCGGCGAACTGGCATTTTCCGGTGCACTGCGAGGCGTATCCGCGTTATTACCGGCCCTGGTCCAGGCCAGACGATGCCGCCGGCGCTGTGTGATACCAGCAGTGTGTGAACCTGAAGCACGGCTGGTCCGGGATGCAGGGACACTGCTGGCCGGCAACCTGCTTGCGGTCGCTCGATTTTTAAGCGGCAATCAGTCTGAAGATTTGACCCGGGTCGATTACCAGGGTGAGCCTGCCTCCGCTATGGCCGATCAAAACTGCAGCGAAGACCTGAGCGATGTGCATGGACAGTATCAGGCAAAACGAGCGCTCGAAATTGCTGCCACAGGAGGTCACAATCTTTTAATGATCGGGTCACCGGGTACCGGCAAAACAATGCTGGCCCGGCGATTGCCCGGGCTGTTAGTGCCGCTGACTGAAAGTGATGCCCTGGAAGTGGCGATGATTCGTTCTTTGTCCGGAATACCGCCGCATGACGTGTGCATGCAACGCAGCTTCCGGGCGCCGCATCACACGGCTTCATCACCCGCACTGGTTGGTGGCGGCAGGCCACCGCGACCCGGGGAGATCTCTCTGGCCCACCACGGCGTGTTATTTCTGGATGAGCTACCGGAATTTAATCGGAATTCTCTGGAGGCTTTAAGGGAACCGCTGGAAACAGGCTGCATAACCATTGCTCGTGCTCAGGAAACGGTCGAGTTTCCGGCCCGGTTTCAACTGGTCGCGGCGATGAATCCCTGCCAGTGCGGATTTCATGGTGATCACGCAAAGGAATGCTATTGCAGTGCCGATCAGGTGCGACGCTACCAGAACCGGATTTCCGGACCTTTCATGGATCGCATCGATATTCGCATCGAATTAGGCCGCGAAGATATCTCTCTGGAGACCGAAAGTGCCGGTGATAATGAGTCCAGTGCAACCGTCAAAGAGCGGGTGGTGCGGGCCAGGCGTGTTCAGCTCAAACGAGCCGGTCTGACAAATTCAGTACTGACGCGCCGGCAAATAAAGCAATGGTGCTGGCCAGACCCGGAAGGAAGACGCTTGCTTGAAAAAGCGGCACAGCGATTCGTGATGTCGCGGCGGGCGTGCGACCGCACTTTGCGGGTTGCGCGAACGCTTGCCGATCTGGGGGGCGCTGAAACCGTGCATGCGAAACATGTTTCAGAAGCTTTATCGTTGCGCAGCTTCAAGCGTCTGCAGTCGTAAATTCCTGCGCGCGTTAGCACGAAGTGAACGCATATCCGCCGAATTTCGATTGCCTGCCGTATTTGCGGCAGGAACCTGAAGGTTCTTCTTGAGTAGTGTTACCAGTTTTAAAATACTAGCGGGACTCAGACACCATGTAGTCGACTGCAGCCAGAATTTCTTCATCGGACAGATCCACGCGTCCACCCTTGGGCGGCATGTAACCGGTGTTGCCCTGATATCCGTTAATGGCATGATCGCCGAGAATATCCGGACCCTGGCCGATGCGATCTGACCATGCGGCGGCATCACCGGATTTTGGTGCGCCGCCAATGCCGGCGCCATGGCAGGCGAAGCAGGCCGCGTTATAGACCTGGGGGCCGGACATCACTGCTGCGACCGGCTCGGTCCTGACTGTCGGGGCGCGCAACTATACCCGAAAGACGGCTGTTTTTAAGGATCATTGCGACCCGGCTTGCTTGATCAGTCGACTATATTCATACGCTGTGGCGACGCGAAATCACGAATACCTGCGAGTTTGCGTAAATCCTCAAGAGCGCTGATCCTGACCCGATGGCCGCTTTCCCGGTTAATCAGGCCTTCTTCCTCCAGTTGGCGGAAGCTGCGACTGACGGTTTCCTTTTTCAGGCCAAGAAAATCTCCAATATCCTCGCGGCTCATCGGCAGGTTGATCGTGCCGAGAACCGGATCGGTATCACTGCCCACACCCTCGGTCAGACGCCGCCAATGGCGCAGGTAAAGAATAAATACCGCCAGCCGTTCGCGGGCTGTTCGTTGCCCGAGGCTGTAAACCACATCCAGGATGTCTTCAAGAACTCTGAAAGTCATATTCATGAAGGTTCGCTCGGCTTCGGGATCCCGGACTAGCCTCTCCATGAGTGTTTTGCGGGAGCAACAGGCTATGCGTGTCTCGGTGACGGCTTCGGCCGAGAAAAAATAATGATCAGTCGCCGTGATGCCGACGAAATTATCGCGGAATAAAAAACTTAACACCTGACGTCGGCCATCGCCGCCGGTCCGACTGAGCATCAGCATGCCGCTGATGATGTTGAATACCTGATCCGCCGGTGCACCGGCATTAATCAGGATTTCTCCGGGCGCCAGATTCCGGACCGGCGCATCCTTAAAAACCTCCAGAAACACATCCCGGGCTTTATTTAATCCACTCATGCTGGCCCCAATCCGTCGACCGTTGATTATGCTCGTCATTCCGGCCGAGCGCAGCATAATGCACAATCCATGTCGGTAGAATAATGTTCTACGGGCAACTCCCGCATACACTGCAGTCTGGAAAGATCAGCGATAGTTAATGGGACAGCAATGGGTTCGACCCTGATTCTTTGTACGGTCGGATCAGATTCACTTCAATTTTGCGATCAGCAGGGCTCTGCGTCTGGCGGCCGTCAGAGGCCGGGGAGTTCGTCGTCGTTCCTCGGAATACATCCGGTTTACATCCGACATAAGGGTAAAAATATAGGGATCCCAGCCTGTGGCCGCAGAAGAGTCTTCTTTATCGGGAAACAGTGGGGTAACGTCGTAAGTTCCGCGCGTGCTCATTTTATTGATCATTTTATCCGGGAAAGATAAAACTATACTGGTTTTATAAGTAAACCTGAGTCGGGTATTTACATAGTTTGTCGTTATAGGATAAAAATGAGAGGTAAGTCGCCCGACCCGACATAATGAGACCGTCAAACGATGCGATATCCCAGGTTACGGGTTTAAAATGACAAGTGCTCATTCAAGTGCTGATGAATAATTATTCGTCCGGGATAAATTGCAATGCTGATCCGTGATTATGTGGCTGCAGATGAATCCGATCTCCACAGCTGTTTGATCGAACTGCAGGATACTGAGCGGGCATTTCATCCAAAGGCCGCTGACGGCAGGGAGATCACGCAGGAATACTTCGCAGAAGTTTTCCAATCGTGCGTCAGACAAAACGGGAAAATATTTGTTGCCGAAATAGACAGACAGGTCATTGGTTATACGGTCGTTCTGGCGCGAATAGTTGCCGAAGAAATTCATGAAATTTCGTATGAGTATGCCTATATTTCTGATCTTCTGGTTTTAAGTACGTTTCGAGGACGGGGCGTTGGCCGACGACTGCTCGAGGCGGCAGAAAACTTTGCCCGTGATGAAGGCGCCGGCATTATTCGCATCGGGGCATTGGCAAAAAACAAAACGGCCCGGCAGTTCTACGGGCATTTTGGTTTTGAAGATTACGAAGTCATGCTGGAAAAAACACTGGATCGATGAGGCGGTGTCATGATCGAGCTTATAGAGCCACTTGGAGCCGGACGGCGGGCCAGCGCAACAATATATATCGGATTGGTGGAATCTCATTGCCGTTTTCGATATTGCCTTCCGGTTGGGTCGGCGCGCGTATACTATCGGGGGGAGAATCAGGGAGATGGTGTCGGCTGATATCAAAAAAGAGCCGGACGGCGCTGTTACCGATGAATGTGGAGGATACCGATGAATACGATATCATCATTACTGAAGGTCAAAGGGGATGTGGTCTTTTCCATTGCACCGGATGCGACGGTTTACGATGCAATTCATAAAATGGCGGAAGAGAAAATCGGCGCGTTGCTGGTGATGGACGGCAGTAAACTCATCGGTGTCATCTCTGAAAGAGATTATGCCCGTCAGATTATTCTCAAAGGACGATCATCCGAAAGCACGCGAGTCAGAGAGATCATGACGACCGAAGTGATCATTGGTCTGCTTTCGCATAAAATTGAGGAATGTATGGGGCTCATGACGGTTCATCGTGTTCGGCATTTGCCAATTCTTGATGGCGATAAGGTTGTGGGGGTTATTTCCGTTGGCGACCTGGTCAAGGCGATCATCGCAGACCAGCAAAGTACCATCGGTGAGTTGGAGCGATATATAAAAGGCTGACTGCCGGAGATTCGTATCCGCAAAAGACACTAGCGGATTCGTGAACAGCATGTGGAACATTCTGGCGGGTTCCGCCGAAGAGCATTCCTGATAAATATATCCGCCGCATCCGGTTGCTGATGCGCTCCGAAAGCGGCGGATATGGATCTCGCCTACCAGCGCGAGGAAGAGCGCTCTTTTTGCTGCGCTTCGTTGACCCTCAACTCGCGTGAATCGACTGAATGTCCATTCAGTCGCGATATCGCCTGATCGGCATCACCGTCGTCCATCTCAACGAAACCGAATCCGCGGGAGCGGCCGGTGTCGCGATCTTTGACGACCGTTGCAGAATGGACGGTGCCGACGTCGGCAAAAAGTTCACGCAGCGAATCATCGTCCACGCTCCAGGGCAGATTGCCCACATATATTTTTTTCATTAACTCGATCCCTTGCTCATTCAAATGAGCACAAATTCGTGTGCGGTTCCCACCTTGCGAATCACCCTGCACGAATAATACAAAATACCCGCGAACCCTTGCGGGTTGCGAGTGCGTCGAAACGGACTCAAAGCCGACTTCAGAATGGAAAATGACATCAGGAAGTTAGATCGGGGTGGGATTGTTTCTAGCCGTGGCGAAAATTACACCAGCCGGCATAGAATGTCTAGCGGGAGACAGCGGTAGTTCCGGGCTTTCAGGCAGCAATCAGGCGGTCCAGACGGGCATTGTTATAGTGGTTTCCAGAGTTCATGCCGGGACATCCTGAGGGTTGCCACTGTGGTCAAGTACGATTCAAGGTATCAGCGTCTGGCCGCGTTCAACGGCCTGGAATGGGAAGCAGGCATTGGTGATCTGGCGTAGCGTGATATGTGCAATTCTGCCTGGTATGTTTATATTGTTTGTTGCTCTGACGGCTCGCTTTATACAGGCATTGCCAAAGACGTCGAGAAGCGGGTTTTTCGGCATAATTCCGGCACGGGCGCGAAATACACGCGCTCTCGTCGGCCGGTTGAACTGGTTCATGTTGAATCCGCCGGTGACCACAGTGCGGCACTAAGGCGCGAACAAGAGATCAAGAGCCTTTCCGCGGACGCGAAACGCTGGCTCATCGACCGCGCAAGCTGAGACAATCGCTGAATCCGCGTTACAATCGTGGTTGAGCTCCTGCCGGGATTGGCGTTTCTTACAGCAGTATTGAGTATTCATTATCAGGTAACGCAGTGTTCGATCATTCAGTCATTAAACTAACCGGCCAAATGTGGAAATTGCTGTTGGCAGTTATTGCAATGCTAATCGGCAGTTTCGCACCTCTTTTCCCATCGACCGGCATCACCTTGATGTCCGGGTCTGTGTTGGCTATTGGAGCATATGCTTACGGTTGTTATGCGATTGTCTGTCCGGCCTGCAAGATGAAGTGGTTTTGGGGCGCCCTGATGCGAGCCGAGTGGTATAAACCGCTGTTGACCCAGTCGACTTGCCCGGCCTGCTCTCATGACTACGATACAGGTCAGTAGCTGAACACAATATAGAGCCATGATTTTCTCCGGTCTGTATTTTTCGGATAGGGTTGGGGGGTTAAGGCGTGACGCTGCGTGAGCAGGTTGAGCAATTGCTGCCGAACTGGGAAACCTGGTATCCGAGTCTTTTTCATGCGGCTGAAGATCTTGGCCTGATTCGGGCGCGTGTATGCGATCCATCCAGTCTGCTGCTGTCCAGGCGTCATGCATCGATTCACGATGCCGCAATGAGAGCGCATCGGGAACAGTGGGGCGGAACGGGCGAGGACAATTGAACCGTGTTTTCAATACAGGATCAACGTGAACCAGGCCGTATCAGCTTCTGGTCGAAGCATTCAATCAATCATCCCGCGAAGCGGGGAGGTAAAAAGTGTCTGAAAAAATAACTCCGGAATCCGCTATGACTAATTTGTCCCGCCGGAACTTTATTGCCGGCAGCGCCGGGCTGGCAGCATTGACGACAAGTGCCTCGGGAAATTCAGCTGAGCAGAAGACGGGTACCCCGGAATCGCTATCGGCCCCCGTTGCGCCATTTGATACGTTCCGGGATTACATCGCTGCTATCGAGGCGGCCGGATTAGTGAAGCGGTTTAAGAGACTCGACCAGGATCAATACGAGCTGACGGCTGTCATGTATCGGCTGATTGATGAATATGGCTGGTACGAAGCTCCGGCCGTACTTGCTGAAGAAATCAAAATCAATGGCCAGTGGTACAAGGGCCCGGTCATCACCAATCACCAGGGACATCTGGATACAGAGGCCATTGTTTTTGGTCTTGAGCCCATCGCCGGTGATAGCAGAGCCACTTACAGAAAAGCGATGGAACATCTGGAAGGGATGCTTGAAGGCGGGGAATATCCCCAAATTGATCCGGTTGAGATCGCTCGTTCAGAAGCGCTTTGCAAGCAAGTCGTGTTGCGTGGTGATGAGATCGACCTGACCCGGTTTGCGTTTATAAAAAGCAATCCGGCAGACGGCGGGCGCTACATTAATACCGGCGCAGTCTTCACTTCTGATCCCGAAATGGGAGATAACTTTGGTACCTATCGATGCCAGTTGCGTGGTCCGCGAACAATTGGCATCAATCCTGAGCCGAATCAGACCGGCTGGAAAATGCTCATGGCCGCGAAGGAGCGGGGCGAAAAAGTCGCGAAAGTTTCAATCGCTCTGGGTCAGGACCCCATAGTGTGGATGATCAGCGGTTCTCGTGTGGCGAACAGGCTGAGCGGCAAGCCCGTCAATGAACTGGCGATTGCCGGTGGCCTGAGAGGTAAAGCTCTTGAGGTTATCCGCAGCGAAACGAACGATCATCTGGTGCCGGCGCATTGTGAAATGATTATAGAGGGCGAAGTGCCGCTGGATCAGCCTATGCTTTCGGAAGGGCCGTTCGGTGAGATGTATGGCTATCTCGGTCTGAAAAAAGATGAAAATTTCTGGATGACGGTAACCGCGGTGACTCATCGTCGGGATCCCTGGGTCTTGAATCAATTTACCGGCGTGACTCGTGGTTATGTGACGGCACCGACCGCGGTACTTTTTAATACCGGGCTGAAACGTCTCGTGCCCCAGCTGATCGAAATCCATTCTCCTGTGGAAGCGACAGGACTGACGTTCGTGAGAATTGACAAGACCGCGGCGGGGCAGGGCATCGAAGCAGGCACCAAGCTGGCTAAAATTATTCCGATCTACAAGATCGTGATCGTGGTTGATAAAGATGTCGATGTTCTGGATGCCAACCAGGTTTATCATGCTATGGGAGCACGGTGGCAGCCTTACACGGCCAGCAACATTCTTGAAAAAGCTCGAGGCATGCCGCTCGATCCCAGTTCTCCGAACCGGCCCATGAGCAGCAAAATCGTTATAGACGCGACAAAGCAATGGCCTGAAGAAGGCGGCCCGGAGTTCTATCCGGAACTCAACCGAACGCTGCTTGAGCAGGGCGTACCAGGTATTTTTGAGCGTATCGATGTGAAGTTCGGTAAAGAAATCCAGCGAAGCTGGCCCTGATAAGAAATGATTCTGACTGGATGACAGATCGACTGCAAAGCATGAAAGCAAACTGGTTAATATTTTTATTACTTTATGCAGGGACGGGTACGGCGCTGGCAAGCGAATGCTACGAAGCGCTACAGCCGCTCATGCTTGAGCAGAATCCTGATGTTGTGCAGGTCCGACAGGCCCGCATGATCTGTACCCGGGCAGCACAAGCAGGCGATGTGGATGCTCGTTATCGGCTGTCTTTTTTCTATTTGGGGTTGAGTGAGTGGCGCCCGGACGAGGCGATCAGGCTGATTGACAACGCAGCCGTTGACGGCATACCCGAAGCGCAATACTGGCTGGGCTGGCAGTATGAAAGCGGACCATTGCTGCCGGATGATGATGCTCTGGCATTACGCTGGTATCAGGCGGCGGCCGGGGTGGATCATCGTCTTGCTCTTGAGCGGTTGGCCCGGGCCTACGGCGAGGGTGAATTAGGTCTTCAAGTGGATACCCGAAAGGCGAGCGTGATGAGCGCCGCCGCCGCACGCTGCGCTAAATAATGGAATCCTTGTTGCTGATGGTGCTTGGTGCAGTCCTGGTGCTCCTGGGGCTTATGGGGCTTGTGTTCCCGGCCATGCCGGGTGCGCCATTGCTGTTCGGGGGTTTGCTGGCTGCAGCAGCGGCCGATGATTTCGCTTATGTCGGAACGGGCTGGCTCATACTACTGGCAGTGTTGGCATTGCTTACTTATTTCGTGGACGTTATGGCCGGTATATTCGGCGCAAAACATTTCGGTGCATCGCCACGGGCGATGGTCGGAGCGGGTATCGGAGCTGTTGTGGGCTTGTTTTTTGGCTTGCCGGGCGTCTTGCTGGGACCTTTTGCCGGGGCATGTCTGGGTGAATTATCGGTCGGGCGCAAGCTGGAACACGCGGGCCGGGCGGGTATCGGTGCGACTATTGGCATGGCAATCGGTGCGGCCGTAAAAATTGCAATCGCATTTTCTATGCTGGGTATCTTTGCAGTCGTCCGTTTTGGATAAGAACCTGTCTGGCGTATCCGGTACTCAGGCACAGAGACTGCAAGATCGCAAGGATGCCTGCATTTTTGTTATACGTTTTCTATCCAGGCGCATGATGGATCCTCATTTGTATTTTGAAACGAAGTTTATAAGTCTGATTCGTCGTTCGATGAACATGACAGATTTGCACCTGCTGATGAACGACCTGATTGACTGGACGCAGACAGCGGGACTCAGCGAGCAGGATATCCGCAATCTCAATGAGTCGCTTTCGGCCCGGGGATTGCCGGTTTTGGATGAGTTGGCCGACAGACCATAAGTGCATTCAACGCACTGATATCCGGACACGGTGTTACCATGATTTGCCGGTTCTTTAGAGGTTAATGGCATGGCTGCACAAGCGCGAATAGAAATCGAATACTGCACCGGTTGTCGCTGGCTGCTTCGAGCGGCATGGCTGGCACAGGAGCTACTTTCTACTTTTGAGCAAGATCTTGCCGAGGTGGCGTTAATACCGGGCAAAACCGGGGGTATTTTCGAGGTTCGCCTTGACGGCCAGACCATCTGGTCCCGTGCAGATCAGGATCGTTTCCCGGAAGCCAAGGAACTAAAGCAAAGGGTTAGGGATCTTGTTGCTCCGGATCGTGACCTCGGTCACGTAGATAATTGAGGTACTTGGCTGACCTTGCCGGCAGGTCTGCCCAATGTATAAATGTACGGACTGACCGCCGATCTGGTTTTGCTGGGCCACGCGTTTTTCGTGTCATTCATTGTATTAAGCCTGCCGCTGATTTGGTTGGGCGCCGGGCGGCACTGGATGTGGGTTCGCAATCAGTGGTTTCGCGGTGTCCATCTGGGAGCGATCATCATCGTGGCGGGTCAGGCATGGGCCGGTGTGATCTGTCCATTAACGACATTGGAAAGTTTTTTACGTTCGCGTGCCGGAGAAGATGTTTACACAGGGAGCTTCATTCGGCATTGGCTGCATCGGTTGTTGTTTTATCAGGCTGAGCCATGGGTGTTCAGTATTGTGTATACGATTTTTAGTCTGGCGGTTCTTGTAACCTGGTGGTTGGTGCGTCCTGATGGCCGCCATACCTGAAACCACCATTCCTGTGCGGGTTGGCGGCCGGGAGTTTCGTCTGGCCGCGTGGTTTCGTGATGCGTCAGAGGAACTGGTTCTGTTTGTCCATGGTCTGGGGTGCAGTAAGGAAAACTTCGGCGAAGCCTGGATGCGTCCGGAGCTCCGGGGCCGCTCTTTGCTGGCGTTCGATCTGCCCGGTTTCGGCCGATCTCCGCGCCCCGACGATTTTTCCTATCGGCTCGAAGATCAGGCCAGAGTGTTGTCTGCTGTTATTGACGCCTTTGCATTGCGTCGAATTTATCTTGTTGCCCACAGTATGGGTGGAACGATGTCGTTGTTAATGTCGTTCAGGGGCTTGTCGCGGCTGGAGAATCTTATATTGGTAGAGCCGCGTCTGAAGAAAGCCAGTTCCGGCACGGCGACTGAAGTAGCCGATATGGATTTCCGGCAATTCGAATCCGGTTTCCTGCCGAAATTTCGTCATCGTACGGCACAGGATTCACGGGTTGCTTTTGATATTGAGCGGGCGGACCCGAAAGCGTTCTTTAAAATGTCCCGGTCGATGGTTCGCTGGCTTGATGAGGATGATTTGGTAGAACGATTTTTAAATACGCCTTGTCCCAGAGTGTTTGTTTATGGCAAAGATAATCAACATCTGGTGGAATTGCAGGAAATCCCGCCAGAATTACAGTTGGGCATCACAGACGCAGGTCATTTTGTAATGCAGGATAATCCGGACGATTTCTATCGTTACGTCGCATCCTGCTTCCCGGGCGACTGAGAACCGGGGCGGAAATTATGAATATGGATTCACGTGAGTCTCCGGAACTGAGCAATCTGGAAAGATCGGTGCTTGACGTTGCTTTGTCCGGCGATCACCCGTCGATAGCAATACTTCGTAACCAGGCATTGGTAGCGCAAGTGGCCTCACGCACGCCCAGCGGAGTGGGGTTCATGACCAAGCTGCGGTTGCCCCAAGACGTGGTTCTGTCACCTGACCGCGATATGCCGGCAATTCCCATCGTGTATGCAGAACATCCCCAGTTGCCCGGCGGGGCTGAATTTCTGTTGCAGATAAAGGGCGGTCACATTAACTGTATCGAAGCATTTTGCTATGAAGGCATGTGGCCGGCTGATGATTCTCTGTTTCGGGTGCGTATTGGTTAGAATTAGAATGATCAGATTGAATCAGAGGATTGGGAAAAATGAGCGGATACGGAAAACTCAATCTGGCAGCCATGTTGCTGCTCCCTTTAGTTGCAGCATCGACGGCTGTCATCATGTTCGGCCCCCGGTTTGACACGATGGCCACTGTTTTCGGCCTTAATTTTGTGCCGATGCTGGTGGGCGGGTTGTTCTCGGCTTTGTTGCTGCGTGGCGCAAACAAAGTGGGCGGTTCGAGCCGCTTCATTGCCGTGTGGCCAACTCTGGTGACTGCTGCTATCGGCATTGTCTGGTATTTATCAGGCGCGTTGGTTCCGGCCGAACTGGACCCGGGCCGCGAGTATATCGCTGCGCCACAGTATCTTTTGGTATGCGCGGTGATTATGGGCATCGTAGCCTGGGCCGGTTGTCGGATCATCAGGATGGTGCGTTCCAACAATTGAGTCGCTCACTTCCTAACCCCGCATACTTTATTCCTCATGGCGATGTCGGTGATAAACCGAATATCATTGTCGATGGCGCCCCGTTGCCGTCAACGGTGCTTACGTTATCGCACTGGCCGAATAACAAAACTCCCGTGATGCTGAAGCGGGATACGTCTACGCAGACTGTATTCGCTTATCTCGATGCCCCGGAACATCATTCAGCGGTTACCGTTGTTTCGAATAATCATTTCGATGAAGACGGTCTGTTCAGCATGTTTGCCCTCTGTGATCCGGAACGTGCACTGGCGCACCGTGACCTGCTGATCGACGCTTCAATGGGAGGCGATTTTGGCATTTGTCGAAACAAGCAGGCCGCCCGGCTTTGTTTTACGATAGAAGCGTACGCAGATCCGCAGGAGTCGCCATTGTCTGCGGATATATTCACGGGTTGTGAAGCGCGGGTAACCGCAGCTCTGTACACGGAAATGCTCAAATGTTTGCCGGACATTCTGAATGATCTGGAATCGCGGGCACCTTTTTGGCGAGACCAGGATATACATCTGGAAGAAAGCCGGCACATGGTGGAATCCGGCCAGGTCAGTATCAAAGAGATTCCGGAGCTGGATCTGGCGATTGTTAATATTCCGGAAGATTTTCCCGAGCGTCGGGTGCGTCGTTATCTGCACACTGAGTTCATGCCGGTACATCCTTTCGCAATAAACAGTGCCACCGCGTGTAACCGTGTTCTGAGCATTCAGGGGCAGTGCCTGCAGTTGCAGTATCGTTATGAAAGCTGGGTGCAGTTTGAATCGCGACGACCTGCCTTTCGGGTTGATCTTTCGGGGTTCTGTGCATTGTTGAATGAACTGGAAGAAGCGCCTGGAACCTGGCGTGCTGAATCACCTAATGACGTGGTACCCCGCCTGTTTCTTGAGGGAACCCGTGAGTCATCAATTCCGGCACAGGTTTTTGTTGAAAAGCTGCAGCATTACCTTGTCGATGCACCGGTTGCCTGGGATCCGTATAACTGGACGGGCCATTGACTCTTCAGCCGGCATTGACGCCGTTTCATGTTGCCATCGTCGTTCATGATCTCAACGAGGCCCGAAAATTTTATGGTGGAGTTCTAGGTTGTCCTGAGGGCCGGAGCTCGGATATGTGGGTCGATTTCAATCTATATGGCCATCAGTTTGTTTGTCACACGGGCCCTGAGTCCCGGGCTAAGATGTCTGGACTGTCAGTTAGAAACCTCGTTGACGGCGATAATGTCCCGGTACCACATTATGGCGTTGTGTTGGCGTGGGAAGAATGGGAGAAGCTGGTTGCCCGCCTGACTGATGCCCGCGTTAATTTTCTTCTCGCACCACGAATACGTTTCGCAGGAAAACCCGGAGAGCAAGGGACTTTTTTTGTTGCCGATCCGACCGGAAATGTTCTTGAATTCAAGGGGTTCCGTGATCTTGGGCAATTATTCGCGACCTGATATTAGCCGGGGTTTTTACTCTCCGCGCAGGTAAGGCATTCTGTTGATGCCGGACGCGCCTCCAGTCGTTTTTTATTGATGAACTCGCCACAGCTGACACAGTTTCCATAGGTGCCGGCGCTTATTCGCTGAAGAGCCGCATCTATTTCAGCAATTTCTACTACTGCTTCACTTTCCAATGCGGCGACCACTGCCACATTTCCCAATTGAGCCGCCTGCTCAGCAGAGTCTGAGTCCAGTGGGTCGCGGGCGTGTTCGTGGATTCTGTCAACGCGCGTTGAAAGCTCGCTTTTTTGAGCCAGCAGCTTTTCACGAATGTGATCGGTTTCTTTCTCAGTGGGTTCCATATCTGGCTACCATAAATAGTGTGAATTAAAGAATGGGTTCTAAAAAAGAGACATGCGTACGAGGTCTGCCAAAGATTGCGCCTTCATTTTCTGCATGACGCGGGCGCGGTGAATTTCCACCGTGCGTTGGCTCAGATCAAGATCCTGGGCAATGACTTTATTTGCGAGGCCCTGGACAACACATGCCATGACTTCCTTCTCTCTTGGGGTCAGGCTGTCATGGCGCTCTGTCACCGAATGCCTGTGTTCTTCCATGGACCGGTGTTCTTCATCCGAGTCAAGGGCTGCATTTATCCGATCCAGCAATTCCTGATCGCTGAATGGTTTCTGGATAAAGTCGAAGGCTCCGTTTTGCATGGCGTCCACAGCCATCGGGATATCACCGTGGCCGGTAATAAAAATAATCGGCATCGTACAGTGCATATCGATCAACCGTTTATGGAGATCCATTCCACTCATTCCGGGCATGCGAATATCCAGAATAATGCTGCCTTGCCAGACCTGATCATACTGGTCAAGAAACACCTGTGCGGATTCAAATAACTGGTACTTCAGATCCACAGATTTCAGCAGGAGCCCGAGCGAGTTCCGGACCGCTTCATCATCATCAATCACGAACACAGTGGAGTCAGACATCTGATATCACTTTGTTGTGCTGATGGGGCCGCTAAGATGGAAAATTACGCCGTCATCTGGATTCTTCATACGATTCAGTTTACCCCTGTGGGCATTGATAATGGAACGGTTAATTAGCTTTGGATGCGGTGATTCGACTGCTCCGGGTACAATTGTGACCCATACGCGACAAAACTCTCAAATGTAAATGAACAATACCGGTACGCCCGAGAACCCGCAGGATGTACTTTATGCCGCCATTATGGCTGCCGGTGCCTCCACTCGTCTGGGCCAGCCCAAGCAACTGCTGCAGGTCAACGGTGTTCCGCTGGCTGTTCGGGCGGCGCGGCAGGCACTTACTTTTTGTCGTGGCGGAGTGGTCATTGTTACCGGTGAGAGTCATAAGCAGGTGGTTGATGCGCTTGGGGAATTGCCTGTCCGGGTAATCTACAATCCCGGCTGGCAAGAAGGTCTGGCCGCCTCGATCCGGCAAGGCATTGGTGCCATTGACGAAAATGCCAAGGGAATTTTGATTATGCTGGTCGATCAGCCCATGATTGACGATAGTGATTTCAAGCGGCTTGTCAGCGCATGGGCCGGTCAGCCTCACCGGATTGCCGCAGCAAGTTACGGTGGATCGTTGGGTGTTCCGGCGATCTTTCCGGCCAGCTATCGGGAGCGACTGGGACAGCTGCACGGTGACCGCGGTGCCAGTCGCATCATAAACGACGACGCTGCTGCCATTGCGGTCGATCTGCCGCACGCTGATTTCGATCTGGATACGCCGGCGGACCTGGAAGCACTGCAGAACAAGCCGGAATGAACCAGCTTGTCATGAGTGGATTTGTTCAGTCAGTTTCATCAGTTATGCAAAACATTAAAATAGAATATTTCGCTATTCTTCGCGAGCACACCGGGCGAAACTCCGAGAACGTCACAACCGGTGCTCTTACCGTTGCCGATCTTTTTGAAGAACTGAATAGTCGATATCGCTTCCCCGAAATGGGCAATCTCAAGGTTGCGGTCAATGATGAGTTCAGTGAATGGAATACGCATTTGAGCGACGGCGATTCCATTGTTTTTATTCCACCGGTTGCGGGCGGATGAGCCTGTTCAGGTTCAGTCGGACACCGCTAACGCCTGATATTTATCGGCTTGATCTTCTGGACCCCGGTTGCGGTGGCTATGCCAGCTTCGAGGGCTGGGTGCGTGACCGCAATGAAGGTCGTCAGGTTCGGCGTCTCGAATATGAGGGTTACGAGATTTTGGGCATCAAGGAAGGTGACCGTATTATCCGTGAGGCCATGTCACGATTTTCAATCGACAATGCCCTGTGTGCGCATCGTCTGGGCGTACTCGAACTGGGGGACCTGGCAGTCTGGGTAGGCGTCAGCGCTCCGCATCGTGATGAAGCTTTCGCCGCTTGCCGCTATATTATCGATGAGGTGAAGCAGCGTGTTCCTGTCTGGAAGAAAGAACACTATGTCGACGGTGATTCTGGCTGGGTAAATTGTGAACGTTGTGCCGCCGATCACGGCCATGAAGACTCGACGCTCAAGACCGGTGAACCCTTACAATAATGGTGCCGGTGTAAAGGTTCTTAAGTTTCTTAAGTTATTTGCCGCATCATACGCGTATACCTTAAGAAACTTAAGAACCTTTACACCCGGCACCATTCAGGAGCTCTGGCACCATTCAAAGCTGCTCGCGCTCTCGCAAGATGAGTTCGTTGGTTACATTCAGCATGCCGTCAAAGTCTTTGACCTCCGGGCCCGTTGCGAGGTATTTACCGTTAACTACCAGAATGGGGACGCTCTGAATGCGATAGCGCTGTGTCAGGTTGCGGGCTCGCTTTAGCTTGCTGTCGACGGCAAAAGATCTGAAAGTACTGTCAAAATCAGCCGCGGAAACACCGAAGCTTTCAAAAAATTTCCTGATGTCTGCTTCATTGGTGAGCGTCTTTTTGTTTTGGTGCATCTCGCGGAAAATAGCTTCGTGCATTTCATCGAGTTTGCCCAGTGCTTCGGCGGTATAGAAAACACGGGCATGAATCTCGTTTGTCGGATTCCACATGACTGGAATTCGAACAAAGGTCACATCATCCGGCAGAGTGGTTTCCCATCGCTTGAGATAGGGATCGAAATTAAAACAATGCGGGCAGCCATACCAGAATACCTCGGCCACCTCGATTTTATCCGGAGCGCTGCTGGTGCCCTGAGCAGAAACCAGTTCGGTGTAATGTTTGCCTGCGCTGAATTTCCACGCGGTTTCCGTTTGTACGCTTGCTTCAGGTGTAGTCGCGGCCAGCGCGATTACTTCGGATTCTTCCTGATCGTTTTCGCTTTCTCCTGCCGATTCCTCGACAACCTCTATCGTTGACTCGCCGGCCGCCTCTTCTGTTGTTGTTTCGGCCTCAGCCTCGACCATTGCGACTTCCGTCGCCTGAGCGAGCTCTGCCCCGGCGGTCTGCGTCGTATCAGGTTGAGAGGATTCGGGGCTGCCGCAGGCTGTCAGTAGCATCAGCAACGCAATTGATATTGAATTTTTTAAGACAGAGGGAAAACTAGTCATTCCGGCTTATCCTTGGAAAAAGCGCAATTGAAACGTACAGAACATTCGCCAGTTACTGTAAACCCTGGATATAAGATGCGACTGCTGTAATGTCATCGTCAGTCAGCAGTACAGCAATATTGCGCATCATCTGATTTTGAGCCACGTCGGACTTACGATCCTGCGCTGCGTAGGCGTGAAGTTGCGCGGCAGTATAAACCGCGTGCTGTCCGGCCAGAGAGGGATATCCGGCGGCCGGATTGCCGCGGCCTGTTGGTCCATGACAGGCGATACAGGCACTGACGCCGCGGTCCATGTTGCCACCGCGATAAAGACGCTCACCGCGCGGTACCAGCGCCGGATCGGCGGTTCGTTTAATGGCTGTCTGCGATGCGAAATACGCTGCAAGATCTTCGATATCCTGGTCATTCAGCGCGGCGGCCTGACCCGTCATCAGGACGTTCGACCGCGATCCATTCTTATACGCCTGTAAAGATTTAATCAGATACTTCTTATTTTGTCCGGCGAGGGTTGGCCACTCCGGGTTCTGACTGTTGCCGTCGGGCCCGTGACAGGCGGCGCAGGTTACGGCCTTAGTCTGACCGGCTTCCTGAGAGCCATCCGCCATCGTCTCATTGCCTGCCAGTAAGCCGATCAATAATCCGATCAGGCCAATTATCACGATGCCTCTGCCGTACTGACCGGTTTCGTTCCGTTGTATATACCTTTCCATGCTTTCTTCTATGTCTGATTCGTAAGGGAAAAAGTGCGCTAAACTCACGCGAGCGGCGCATTTTACACCAAATTTCTATAATTTCAGTCGACCGCAGCGAACAGGTCCTTTATGTCATTTTTTCCTGATGCCAGTTTCATCACCAGCGCGCACCGGTTTCAGCAGTTCGTGGCCGACGAGGGGGCCGAGGTGGCATTCGCGGGGCGGTCAAATGCCGGTAAATCCAGCGCCATCAATACCATATTGAATCGACGGGGGCTTGCCAAAACCAGTAAAAGCCCCGGCCGCACGCAGCTGGTTAACTTTTTCCGGCTGGCCGAGGACAGCCGGCTCGTGGACCTGCCAGGGTTTGGATACGCCCGGGTGGCCCGTTCCCTGCGTGACCATTGGCGTGGTTTGCTGGAAGATTACTTTGAGCACAGGGCGTCCCTTGCCGGCCTGATTCTGGTTGTTGACAGTCGCCGCCTGCTCGGCGATTTTGACTGGCAGATGCTCGATTGGTGCGGTGGCATCGGCTGCCCGGTCCATGTGCTGCTGACCAAGGCCGATAAACTGAAAAAAGAGCCGGCGGCGCGCGCCCTGGCTGCGGTTGAGAAAGAACTTGGCGACGGGGCGACTGTGCAGCTGTTTTCCGCGCTTAAGTACGATGGGGTGGAAGAGGCGCGGCTCAGGCTGGTCGAACTGATCGATACCCACAAACGAACCGGGTGAAAAAAGCCTCGGGTGTGGAGTATTGGGGAGACACCCGAGGCCAAGGCCAACCGGTTGGGGTGACCGGCTGTTATTGCCCGCTGTAGGGAGTACAGCGAGAGGCGTTTTCTACACCTGTAAATTTAGAGTGGGTCTAAGTGGGAAAGTTCCATCAGGTTCTGGCGGGCCACATTAACGCGGTCTTTAGTGGGCCTCGTCCCAGTTACTGCCGCTGCCGGCCTCGACTTTAAGCGGGACCCTGAGTGTGGCGGCTGAACTCATGAGCGCCACAACCTCATCCTGAACGAGGGATACATCGCCCTCGGAGACTTCCAGCACCAGCTCATCGTGAACCTGCATAATCAGCCGGGCATCAATATTGCTTTGCAGCAGCCACGCATCTACCGTGATCATGGCTTTTTTAATAATGTCTGCCGCCGTGCCCTGCATGGGTCCGTTGATTGCGCTGCGTTCCGCGTACTGGCGCCGCTGGGCCTGACGGGCGTTAATTTCGGGCAGGTACAGGCGTCGGCCGAAAGCGGTTTCGACATAGCCGTGCTCTTTCGCCTGTTCACGGGTGTCATCCATATAGGTTTTAACCCCCGGGTAGCGGTCGAAGTACAAATCTACATAGTCCTGTGCTTGCGCGCGGCCGATGCCGAGCTGCCTGGCCAGCCCGAAAGCTGACATGCCGTAAATAAGACCGAAATTAATCGCTTTGGCCGAGCGACGCTGTTCTGCCGTGACTGCGTCGAGCGGGACGCCGAACACTTCGGCCGCAGTGGCCTGGTGAATGTCCCGATCTTCGGCGAATGCGGCCAGCAGGCCCTTGTCGCCGGAGATGTGCGCCATGATTCGCAGCTCGATCTGCGAATAATCGGCGGCCACCAGCAAGCAGCCTTTACGTGCGATAAAAGCCTGGCGAATTCGTCGTCCTTCTTCATGGCGTATCGGGATGTTTTGCAGATTCGGATCCGATGACGAAAGGCGGCCCGTAGCGGCAACAGCTTGGTGGTAGGAAGTATGTATTCGCCCCGTCCGCTGTGAAATCAAAGTCGGCAGCTTGTCCGTGTAGGTGGACTTGAGTTTGCTCAACCCGCGGTAGTCGAGAATAAGTTGCGGCAGAGGGTAGTCTTCTAATGCAAGTTCGACGAGTACGTCCTCTGCGGTGGAAGGTTGCCCTTTGGGTGTTTTTCGTTTCACCGGGATATTCTGTTCGACGAACAAAACTTCCTGGAGTTGTTTTGGCGATCCAAGATTAAAAGGGTGACCGGCAACACGGTAGGCCTCAGCTTCGACGCTGGCGATTTTCTCCGCAAACTCATCGCTGAGCTGTCCGAGTAGCTTTGCATCTACCAGAACACCATTTTCCTCCATGCGTGTGAGCACCGGTACCAGTGGCTGTTCAATCGTTTCGTAGAGGCTGGCCAATGAACCGGTAGACTGGAGTTGCGGCCAGAGGACTTGATGCAGGCGCAGTGTGACATCGGCATCTTCGGCTGCGTAGGGAGCAGCCTGTTCAATGCTCACTTCATCGAAACGAATCTGCTTGGCCCCTTTACCCGCGACATCTTCATAATGAATCGTATCTATGCCGAGATATTTTTTTGCGACAGAATCCAGGTTATGGCGTGTCGCCGTGCTGTTGAGTACGTACGACTCGAGCATGGAGTCGTAGCGCATACCCGCAAGTTGTATGCCGTAATTTGCCAGCACGTGTGCATCGTATTTGAGATGATGCCCAAGTTTTGCTTTTGTGCTGTCTTCAAGCCATGGTTTGAGGCGAGCCAGAACAGTGTCCCGGTCCAGCTGCCTGGGGGCATCAGCATAGCGGTGGGCAACGGGCAGATAGGCTGCAGCATTGGGTTCGACCGCGAATGACAGGCCGACCAGCTCGGCTTCCATATAATTTATGCTGGAAGTTTCCGTGTCCAGCGCTACGAGTTTTGCGGTTTCTATTTTTTTCAACCACACATCAAAACGTTTTTTCGTCAGGATGGTTTCGTAGTCTGCTGGTTCGGTCTCCTGCTCACGGATCTGACCGGGCTGATCATCAGGCAGGCTGTCCAGTAATCGTTTCAGCTCGAAGTGTTGGTAGATGGAGCGCAGTTCGTCAGTCTGCGGCGGGCCCGGGTTGAGATCCTCGACGCCTGCATCGAGTGCCACGCTGGTACAAATGGTTGCCAGTTTCCGGGACAGTAAAAGTACATCGCGATTTTCTTCAATGCGCGTGGCGATGCTTTTGGCGCCCCGTATTGTTAGTTCCGCGACCCGGTCGAGGCCTTCAAGTAACTCATCTATATGATCGAATTCCTGGAGCAGCGCGACCGCCGTTTTTTCTCCGACCTTTGGCACGCCCGGAATGTTGTCGGATTTGTCGCCAACCAGGGCAAGATAATCGATGATCTGATCTGCACGCACGCCGAACCGTTCCACAACTCCCCTGGCATCGGTTCGTCGTGGCTCGCGGCTCGGCCCGCGCGGCATAGTGTCGAGCAGGGTGACATGATCGGAAACCAGTTGCGCCATGTCTTTGTCACCAGTCACGATTGTGACGTGGATGCCTTTGGCGCTGGCCTGTTCTGTCAGTGTGCCAATGACATCATCAGCCTCAACGCCTGAAATCTGCAGCAGTGGCAGGCCGCTTGCCCGGATGGCCTGCATCAAGGGTTTGATCTGGGCTTTGAGATCGTCCGGCATGGGTGGCCGGTGAGATTTATATTCCGCAAATAATTCGTCACGGAAAGTTTTACCCGGTGCATCCATGATGACGGCGATGAGTTCGGGCGCTTCTTCTCTGACCAGCTTATGCAGCATGTTCAGCATGCCATGAATTGCACCGGTCGGCTCACCGGCCGAGTTCGTCAACTCCGGCAGAGCGTGAAAGGCCCGGTAGAGATAAGATGAACCGTCCACGAGCACCAGTGACTGGCGTGGTGACATATTGGTTTAGTCCGGTCCTGTTATTTCTTGTTTTGCGTTTTTCCGGTCTTCGGAGTCAGAGTCCGTTTCCGGTCCGGTTTTCGCAGCCGCTTCGGCCGGCGCTGAACTTTCTTCATCTTCAGACAGGTATAAATCGCCCTTCAGTCCGCAACCCTGTAACAACAGGATGATCAGCAGTGCTGCAAAGACCGCTTTAGTCTTCATCTTCATTTTCCCGGCTGAGTTCTTCAGCGACGCGCCGGTAGGCTTCACGGAAGCTCAGGCCTTCTTCGAGAACAATCCGGTTGGCTCGTCCTGCCGCAAAAATCGAGTCATCCAGTACGATATTTTCGGCAACAAATTCAAGCTCGCTGATCAGGTGCGTCATGATTTCACAGGAATCTCCCGTCAGGTCAATGGCCCGGAACAGCGGCGGCTTGATGCGTTGCAGGTCCCTTTGATAGCCGGCACTGAGTTTGGACGGGATGCTGAGGATTTCAACCAGACTGGCCTGCAACGTGGATGTGGCACCCCTGACCAGTTCGAGCACGTCGGGGTTGCGCTTCTGGGGCATGATGGAGGAACCCGTGGTCATGTTTGAGGGTAGCGTGATGAAGGCAAATTCCTGCGTATAGAACAGCAGCAGGTCAGCGGCGAGCCGACCCATGTCCTGTAGCAGCAGGCACAGTTCAAATACCAGGCCCGCCTCGGCTTTACCGCGTGAAAGCTGAACGGCAGTCACGGGTTCCTGAACTTCGTCGAAGCCCAGTTCATCGCCGGTCGCATCCCGATCAATCGGCAGACCCGGTACCCCATAACCCGCCGCGCTTCCCAGCGGATTTTTTGACAGGCGCCGCCGGCTATTGGCAATGCCTTGCGCATCATCCCGGATCTCGGCAGAAAAGCCTTCAGCCCAGAGGTGAACTGAACTCGGCATGGCCTGTTGCATATGGGTGTAGCCGGGCAAGGCTATATCCGCCTCCCGCCGACCGAGATTTTCGAGTGCTTCAGCGAGGTTATTGGCAGCGTCTTCCAGTGCATCAGCCGCATCAAGCAAATACAGGCGCAGGGCTGCCAGAACCTGATCATTTCGGGACCGGCCTAAATGAATCCGCTTTCCGGCTTCGCCGACATTTTCGGTCAGGCGATGTTCGAGCGCCGTATGGACGTCCTCATCCGCAAGTGTAATTTCCCATTCGCCATCGGCGAATGAATCAGCCAGATCGCTGAGTCCGTCACATATCGCGCTCAGGTCTTCATCACTGAGCAGATGCTGCTGGTTCAGCATCGTGGCATGTGCGATCGAAGCACGTACGTCGTAGGGGACGAGTCGCGCATCCAGTATGTGATCTTCACCGGCTGTATACCGCAGAATTTTTTCATCCAGCGGTTCGCCTTTATCCCAGAGACGTTTCATGATCATGGCAGTTACCCCGCCTGTTCCTCGGCTGACAAGGTGTCAATGTTTTCCACCACAAGAGTTCCGGTTCCTTCGTTCGTAAAGATTTCCAAAAGAAGGCTGTCTGCCAGCTTATAGGAAATAACATGCACACGGGGGACGCCGCCTTTAATCGTTGATTCAATAGCCGCTGCTTTCGGAATCATGCCTTCGGCAAGGGCGCCCTCATCGCGCAATCGTTGCAGACCGGCCAGGTCAATATACGAGACCAGTGAGCCGGGATCATTCCTGTTTTCAAGAATGCCCGGTGCACCAGTGGTCAGAATAAGTTTCTCGGCGCCGAGTGCTGCGGCCAGCGCGGCAGCGACCGTGTCGGCATTTATATTCAGCAGTACGCCATTTTTGTCGGCGGAAAGCGGGCTGATCACGGGTACGAAACCATTTTCAAGTTGCGCGTGAAGCACGGTTGCGTCAACGGAGTCGATATCGCCGACGAAGCCGTAATCCACGGGATTTTCTCCGTGACCTTCGATCTTGACCGGCGGTCTTTTGTGAGCCTGGATGAGTCCGGCGTCGACACCACTGATGCCCACGGCAGGAAGGTCCATATCCCGGCATGCGGCAAGAATGTTGGTATTGATCTGGCCGTTCAGAACCATCGCTGCCACTTCCAGTGCCCGGGTGTCCGTGACTCGCCTGCCATCGACGAACTCCGTCGAAAGACCCAGTGCGGTGGCCAGTTTCGTCGACTGCGGGCCGCCTCCATGAACGAGTACCACACGTATCCCCACCTGGTGCAGGATTGCGATCTGTTCAATCAGTGCATGGGTGCCCTCCGCTTCGGTGAAGACTTCCCCGCCTGCCTTGATCACGAAAATTTTTCGTTTGAACACCCGGATGTACGGCGCCGCATGTTTCAGTGCCGTTACCGCGATGTCGTGATTATGTGGATTCTGCATCATGACTGATCCTTCAATGATTATTTGCCAGCATTCGGTGCAGTACCGCCATCTGGGCATACATTCGGTTTTGTGCTTCCTGAATGACGACGCTTCTGGGGCCGTCGAGAACACGATCGGATACGACGACTCCCCGACGTACCGGAAGACAGTGCATGAACCGGCAGTCTCCGGCAGCATTGTCGAACCATGGATCATCGACACACCAGTCGATCAGTCCGTTGCGCAGATTCTGATCTTCGATCTTATTGCCGTAATGCGTAGTCGATGACCAGGATTTGGCATAGATCACATGAGCCCCGTTCATGGCTTCATCACGATCGGTGGCTTCGGTCACTGAGCCGCCCGAGGCAGCTGCCGCATCGCGCGCTTTTGCCATGACCTGATCGGGTAAAGCGAAACCTTCGGGCCGCAGAACCGTCACATCCATGCCGCGCAACGCAGCCATATGAACGGTTGCCGCAGGAACCGCGAGTGGCAGGGGCATGGGGTGGTAGGCCCAGCTCAGCACGAATTTACCGCCCTGTTTGGGTATGTTCAGGTCGTCCATGGTCTTCCAGTCCGCGAGGCTCTGGCAAGGATGGTTCATTGCTGATTCCATATTGATCAACGGCACGTTGCATAGTGATCGCAGTGAGCTAAATTCTTTTTCGGCGAGGTCTGTTTCCAGATCGACCCGCTCAGCAAAAGCGCGAATTCCGATCGCATCGCCATAGGAGGCGATCACCGGTACTGCTTCACGGATATGTTCTGCCGCCTTACCGTCCATCACGATTCCTGGCCGGGTTTCAATCCCGTGGATGGACATATCCGGTGATATAACAAAAGCACCGCCGCCCAGGCGCACCATCGCCGCCTGAAATGAAGCCAGGGTTCTCAGCGAAGGACTCAGAAACAGCAGCGCAAGAACCTTGCCGGCCAGTGCCTGAGGTTCCGGGTGAGTCTGCAGGCGATTCGCCAGCGTAATCAGTTCCTGGACGGCTTCATGGTCGAAGTCACCAAGGTCATTGAACTCTTTCATCATTTCTCCTGTCATGCGGACGGCAGTTGCGTGAGGCCGTCAATGAGTTTTTGCATGTGCGTTGCTTCCAGTACCAGTGGCGGCAGAAGCCTGATTACAGTCGGATCGCCGCTGGTACCCACCAGTATGTTTTTTTCCAACAGCTCATTTTGAATCTCGCGTGCAGGCCGTGTGCATTTGAGACCAATCAGAAAACCTTTGCCCTGCATCGCTGTCACCGGGCCCATCGGGCATGCACGGGCGAGTTGTGCGGTCAGATTATTTACATTTTCCATCAGCTGGTCGCGCTCAATCACCTTGATGACGGTGTCTATCAGTGCGCAGGCCAGCGGTCCGCCGCCGAAAGTCGTGCCAAGATCTCCGCGCTTCATTTCTGCGGCGATGTCGCTGGTGCAGATGACAGCGCTGCACGGAAATCCGCCCGCGAGCGATTTGGCGGTCGTCAGAATATCCGGTTTGATGTCATAAACATCGCAGGCAAACGGTTTGCCACACCGTCCGATGCCCGTCTGCACTTCATCGATAATCAGCAGCGTGCGCGTGTCGGCACAGGCTGCGGCAATCTCGCTGACGAAGTCGGCATCCAGATCCACTGCACCTGCGACACCCTGCACGAGCTCAAGAATCACCGCGGCTGTTTGGGTGGTGATTTGTTCACGTACAGCCGATATCTGATCGCGCGGTATGAAGTCAACGTCAAAAGGCGTCCGCGGAAAACCGTACCATTTGTCTGCTGCACCCCAGGTCACAGCGCCGGCTGCCGCCGTTCGTCCATGGAATCCGTGCGCAATTGCGGCTATCCGTGTCCGGCCGGTCAGCCTGAATGCCATTCGCAGGGCATTTTCGTTAGCTTCGCCACCACTGTTGGCGAAAAAAACATGATCGAGACCATCAGGTGCAAAATCCGATAACGTTTCAGCGGCACGGGCCCGGACTTCCATGGCCACGGCGTTACTCTGAAAAAAGAGGGAACGGGCCTGTCTGTCAAGAGCCGACAACATGTCCGGGTGACCATAGCCCAATGCGGCGACGGCATGGCCACCATATAAATCCATGATCTTGCGATCACCACAGTTCAGGTAAACGCCTTCGGCCGAGTCGGGCTCGATCGATAACTGCCCATATACCTGGAGCAGGTGTTGAGCTTCGTATTGCCGCGCGTTGTTCACTGCCGGATTCATAACTTTATATCCAGGCCGTGGCCGGGGCTGTCAGGCCGGCATTTTCCGCAAAACCAAGCTTGCGATTCATCCATTGCAGTGCGCCACCGGCCGCCCCCTTTACGAGGTTGTCAATCACGACAAATACGGCGACAGAGTCCTCATCGCAGGCAACGCCCAGATGCGCATAATTACTTCCTGCGACATCCTTGATTCGGGGCATGGAATCCCGAACGATGATGAATTCGCTCGATGCATAGAATCGCATCAGCGCTTTACGGATTTCTTCTGCACTCACCGTTTTGTTCAGGCGTGCCTGCATGGTCATATGAATACCCCGCGCAAACGGACCTGAATGAGGGATAAAGTGCAGGTTCGGCCGAGTACCCGTCAGGTTCTCACAAATTTCCATGACTTCGGGCGCATGACGGTGAGCCAATGGTTTATAGGCGAACAGATTCGACTGTCGTTCGGGGTGATGTGTGGTCGGGCTCAGCGATCTGCCGGAACCGGTGCTGCCGGTGATGCCCACTGCATGAAAAATGCCGTCGGTCAGGTCCAGTTCCAGCAACGGTACGGCGGCGAGCAGCAGCGCTGTCGCAAAACAGCCCGGATGTCCGATATGGGGCTGGTCGGCGTGAGACAGATGTTCGGGCAAGGCGCTGGCGAATGATGGCAACAGTTCCGGCGCGCCGTGCGGTTGACCGTAAACCCCTTCATAGGCGCTGGCTTCCTGATACCGAAAATCCGCCGACACATCGACGACGGTCAATTGCGTTGCGGATTTTTGTGCCTGCTCGAGAAACTCTGCGACCAGCGCCGCGCTGGCGCCATGAGGCGCCGCCGAAAACAACGCACAAGGCCCGGCAGGCAGAGATGACAGCAGCTCCTTTTTGGAAACAAATTTCTGCTCGCCCAGGCTGTTCTGCAGCTGCGGAAAAACATCGCGAATCGGCGTACCCGCCTGACTCTCGGACATGACGCCGGCAACTTGCAGGTGTGGATGCACAACCAGCAGGCGCAGCAGATCGCCGGCCACATAGCCGGTGCCGCCCAGAATAACAGCCGGTATTTTTTTGTCGTTCATTGGGACAACCCCACAACGGCTGCTACGGCATCGCCAAGATCAGCGCCGTCGGTGATTGCATTGATTGCCTTTGCGCCGGTTTTTTCCTCGATAATGTCTTTGCCGACCCGGTTGTCTGTCGCCGGTCCGGTGACCACATCCGGTTTGAGATCAAACTCCTCACGTAGCAGTTTGATGCCGCCCCAGGCGGCAACGGGATCGTTGGCGCAAAGCACCAGGCAGGTGTGCGTCTTCTGAATATTATTGTCCCGCAATATGGCTTCTACGCCGTATGCACCGAGTATGCCGTCGCCGAGTTCGTACACGATGACATCGGGCTTGTTCGTGGCGAGTCGTGTCAGCATCATCCGCGTCACGGGCGGCCCGTTTTCCGCTGTGGTGGTCACGACGCCAAAATCGGTAAAGATCATCGTATTGCGTGCTCCGGCATCTTCCATCGCGAGAATATCCCGGCGCAGCGATACACCGGTTGCCTTGAACGCATCAACCCGATGACCAAGGTGACGTAACCGGCTGATAATCGCGCAGGCAGCTGCGGTTTTGCCTGAATCCATACAGGTACCGGCGATAACTACCACGGGCACGTCGTGCGTATCGACGGGAGCATTCATGTCCAGGGTTTCTGCGCCGACACGCGCCGGAACTCCGATGCGCTCGCCCAGATAGGGAAAGTCGAGTACCGCGCCGAGGACTTTCACATCGAACGGTTGTCCGAAATTCGCATTGACGGAGTTACAGACGCCGATCACTCCGCCGATATTGAGAATTTGCAGCGTGTCGCCTGGTTCCAGCGATTCGGGCAGATGACCCGAATAACCGAACAATGCTTTTCGATGGCCCAGCGCGCCCACTATGATGTCGCCGCGCCGGATTTTCGCCATGCGGCCACTGGTGAGTTCGAGCGTGTTATAGCTGGCCTTGCTGTTCAAAACCTCGGCTGCGATCAGCACGCCTTCATCGCACGGGATATCTGTGCTGACCCGCAGTTCGCGTTTGAGCGAGGTATGCTGCGCGACGGACGCTATCTTGTCGGCGATCACGGTTTTCATTTTGACAGCCCCTTGGGAGTCTGACCTGAAGCCCGCGTATGCAGCATTCCGGCGAGAGACATAATTTTTGAATAACCCAGCGCATCGGCTGGTGTCCATTCGCCCGCGGCTTCGCCGTAAACGCCCCTGGTTGCTGCCATCAGTGAATGCGCAGAGGTGACGCCTTCGACAAATACGCTGCCGGGCCTGAACTGTAACGTGACTTCACCGGTGACATACCGCTGTGAAGATTCCAGAAAGCTCTCGATATCCCGGCAGACAGGATCGAGTTGTTTGCCTTCATGAATAAAATCTCCATAAGCGGCTGACAGGGTTTCCTTGACTCGCGCCTGCAGCGCGCTCAGGGTCAGTTTTTCCAGTTCCCGGTGAGCCGTCAGCAGCACGTCTGCCGCCGGTGCTTCAAAGGCCACACGACCTTTGGTACCCAACACGGTATCGCCGACATGAATGCCCCGGCCAATTCCGAACGCGCCCGCAACGGGTTCAAGCGCTTCGATCAGTGTTACGGGATTCATATTTGTCCCGTCGAGGCTGACCGGAATGCCTTTTTCAAACCCGATCGTGTGGGATTCAACGGGTTTGGGGTTGGTCAGCGCGCCGGGGGAAAGCACCCAGGCTGTTTCGGGAATCGATGCTTTTGAATCCAGAGTTTCCTGGCCTCCGATGGTGACGCCCCACAGCCCGCGGTTGATCGAATAATCGGATCCCTGGGCCGGAATCGGAAAATTATTTTTCTCCAGATAGGCCAGCTGCTCGGTCCGCACAAACGACTGGTCTCTGACAGGCGCAAGTATCTCAAGGTCCGGATTAATGGTCCGCAAGGCCACTTCGAATCGCACCTGATCGTTGCCTGCGGCCGTACAGCCGTGTGCGACCGTGTTCCCGCCCTGGTCCCGCGCCAGTTCGGCGAGCACCGAGGCCTGAATGCCACGCTCTGCACCAACGCAAAGAGGGTACAGTTGTCCGCGCCGAACATTGCCTGCAATCAGATAGCGGATGACCCGGTCGAAAAACAATTGTCGCGCTTCGATCAGTACGTGATCGATCGCACCCAGCGCCATGGCTTTTTCACGAAGTTCGCGGGCTGCATTTTCATCGAGCCCACCGGTATTCACGCAAACCGTGATCACGGGCCGCTGGTAGGTTTCCTTCAGCCAGGGCACGCAAAAAGAGGTGTCGAGTCCGCCGGAGAAAGCCAGAATAATCGGGTTATCAGATTGTGTCTTTTTGTTCATGGGGTTATCTGTCACTAACTGTGTTGTATTGTTCACCGGTTCGTTTTATTGACCTAAATTTGATCGCAGCCGCACGAGCAACTGGCGCTGGTGGGCAGCCGTCTTGGTGGCGACGAAAATAGTGTCGTCGCCGGAGACTGTGCCGACAATTTCGGGCCAGTCAGACCGGTCCAGGAAAACGGCCACCCGTTGTGCCGCCCCAACCGCGGTCTTAATGACCGTCAGACTGCCGCCGGCGGGTTCAATGTTCCGAATCAGACCGGCTACCGGACTCAGGTCATTGTTGTCTGCCGTTGTCGGTGCTGCATATCCCTGCTCAACCTTGGCCATGCCCAGTTGCTTTAAGTCACGACTGACGCTGGACTGCGTGGCATCGATGCCACGCTCACGCAGTATTGCCACGAGCTCGGCCTGGCGCGCAATAGGCTGACTGCGCAGTATCTCGCGGATAATTTCCTGCCGTTTCCGGCGAATTTCCATTCCTGCAGGCATGCTAATAAATGCGCATAATCATAAAAGATGCGCATATTATCAACCTGATCGGAATTGTCAAGGTCTTTGGTACCATGCGCGCTCTTTTTTGACGGCATAGCGAAGATTGAGTGTGATGGATGTTCTGCAAACCATTGAGCGCGAGACCGGTCCCGAACCCACTGCCAGCGTGATCTGGATGCACGGTCTTGGTGCCGATGCTGGTGATTTCGTACCCGCCGTGCCTGCGCTTTCACTGGGTCCGCAGCGGCCGGTGAGGTTCATATTTCCGAACGCACCGCAGCGGCCGGTGACCATAAACGGCGGCATGGTCATGCGCGCCTGGTACGACATGACTGGTTTCGACCCCGAAGCCTCTCAGGATGAAGCTGGAATTCGTGCGAGCAGTGAGGCAGTGCATGCACTCGTATCCCGCGAAGTACAGCGGGGCATATCTGCTGATCGCATTATTATCGCCGGATTCTCACAGGGCGGGGCAATGGCCTTGTTCAGCGGCTTGCGATATCCGCATCGACTTGCGGGCATAATTTCGTTGTCTGCCTATCTGCCGCTTGCATCGTCTCTTGAAGATGAAGCGGCAGCGGCCAATCGTGATGTACCGGTGTTTATCGGCCACGGCAACGCCGACGATGTCGTACCGATGATTCGCGGACGCGATACCCGTGAATTTTTGACGCATCTTGATTATCCGGTGACCTGGAAGTCCTATCCGATCACACATTCAGTGTCACCCGAAGAGCTCGATGATGTCAGAGCTTTCCTGCAGGGACTTGGATAACGTCTTAACCCGCTGCGAGGGTATTCGCTTCGATGGTGTAGTTTGTCACGGAGACCCCCGCAGGCTCTCCGTGACGGTCGAAGCGGCGTTCTTCAACACTGACCTTGCCATTGCGGTCCATCCGGACGACGGTTGAAGCCCGCGTGCCGTATTCGGTGTTCTGCACGAATGGCGTACGGGCATACCAGGGTTGATCACGATCCGCGAAGTCCGGGCCGGCATCGACAGGTTCTCGACGGCTGAGCAATGAAAATATTTCGTCAGTTTCGAGCCGACCGGTTGCCAGCCTCCTGGTGAGAGTCGATTTGAGGTGAATGGCTTTAGGCCAGGGCTGACCGGCAGGGGCATTGCTGACGGCATAGACGCCCGGTTCAAGCGATCGATAAAGTGGTGTGCTTTGTGCGGGTGAAGTCATGGTCCAAAGCTGAGCCGGGTTTCCGACGAATAAACAAAATCCGGCATGTTTCATTGCCTGCGGTTCGAGCCGCGCAAGATAATCTTCTGGTTGGCGGTTGCCGACAAGATAGTCACGAACGAGATGTCCGCGGCTTGGCGCGTTGACTGCAATCGGGTTATGGCCCGGGTAATTCGTCACCACGGCCATCCGGCCCTGACGATTTACACCAAGCCAGCTGCCGCCGGCAACGAGATCGCGCCCGCCGAACACGTGCCTGTGGTCGGACCACCAGTTTGCACCGGCAGAAGGCCGGTCATGCAACTCATCCCGGTTCCCGGCGAGGATCAGCGGGAATTCCGGATGGACTTGCCAGGCAATCGCGACAAGGCACATTTTAGGTTTATAAATCCAAGTTTGCCATCGGTATTCTGTTCGGGGCGGGCGGTTCAGCCGCGATCATCGTGCGCGGCGAATTCCTGATCCTTTAATTCGCACATTGGACAGCGTGCGTAGTCCAGCGCAAAAGCATCCTGAACATAGGCACCCTCACAGCCGTCACACCACGCGAAATACAATTCTCTGCTTTCCACGAGTGCATGATAAAGGTTCCACGCCCATTCGAAGGACAACTGGGGATCCGGGTGGAGATCGCGGTAAGTCTCGAATGCCTGACACAGACGCAGGCCAAGTATGACGCGATCGGCGCCTTGCTCCCGGGTGACACGCCCGTCCCGTCCGAATTGCAGCACATTGCAGAATAAAAACAGGCAGGCCAGAACCGTGGCCTCGGTCTGATGTCGGGCATTGCTGACGAAGCGGCCGATCTGTCGCGGTGATTTGCCACGCCGCCGCCGTATGTTGCCGGATTCCTCGCCACGGAAATAAGTGCCGTAAAGTTTGCGGATTCTGTCCTCGGTGAATCCCGTGCAGGTCCGGATCGTTCCGGTGCGGGCCTCGTGGCGGATCATTCGGACTGCGAGGTCGAATTTTTCCAGTTCCCCGGTGTATCGATTATCGGTGACACGCATACTCAATATCTTCCCTTTTGGTACATAAATTGGCCAATCAGCCTTTTTCTGGGTTAAATATACATTTAATGGTTATAATAAACCATATATAGTTTAACATCCCAATATCAAGCAGGAGACACCAAATGCGTTGTAAAGCTCCAGATAAGCAGTTTTACCGGGAACTGGCTGATCTCAATGCCGAGTTTCTGGCGCTCATCACCTGGGAGGGTCACGCTCCGGGTCTTTCTTTGCTGGGACTCGCGCCTGCGATACGGTTGCAGCTTATGGTCCTGGAGCGCGCACAACAGGAATTTATTGCCGCAACACCGACGCTGTTAGCGGGTTTTGCACAGCTGCCCACAGCCCATGGTGTGAAAGAGAGTCCGCCGGCCCAACCGGGTATCGATACAGAATGGCGTCGACGCGCCCAGATGTTTTCGGCCGGCTTGATGACGTACCTGTGGCAGCTGGCGCAGCGCGATGCGTTAAATGCCGCATTATGTATCGGCGCATCTCAGGCCAATGTGCGCAAATTCGCTGAATTAAGTTTCCGGGACATCCAGGCGAGGACGGAATTGGCGACCGATGAACTCGAAGCCCGATTCTGCCGGCACCCCAGGTTCTGGCCTGACTTGATCCGTGTTACGCAAAAAGGCACCGGGATCATCCCGCGCATGTCGCGACTGGCGAGTATCCCGTTGGCCGTGGCAGAACAGCGGCTTGAAACAATGCAATCAAAGAAACAACCAATACAGCACTGGTAGTTCCAGGGAACCTCTGATTTATTCTGGGCGAAGTAGATTGTGTCCAAAATGTTCAGATTCAAGGCGCGGATCGCAGGTAATAGCTGGCTATTGCGGAGATTCGCAACGCAGAAGCTGGACATTTTGGGTGCAAGATACGAGTTCATGAAGTGATCAGAGGTTCCCTGGGCCGCGATTATCCGGTCGGCGAACGCTGTGACCGGCATGGCCGGTTCCCGGTTGGCTTAGTTCTTTTCGGGATGCACAATGCCCGGCCTATGCATGCACTGTCCATTCGCGATCTGGTCAAAACTTACGGCAACGGGGTTCAGGCTCTAAAGGGCGTCAACCTTGATGTGGAGGAGGGTGACTTCTTTGCTTTGCTCGGTCCCAACGGTGCCGGTAAGACCACGGCGATCGGTATTGTCACCTCACTGGTCAACAAAACGGCGGGTCAGGTCAGGGTCTTCGATCATGATATTGCTACGGATCTGAATGCTGCAAAGGCGTGCATCGGTGTCGTACCCCAGGAACTCAATCTCAACCAATTCGACAAGGTATTTAATATTGTCGTTACTCAGGCTGGCTTTTACGGGATGCGCCCCGGGCGTGCCCGGCTGCGCGCGCAGGAATGCCTGGAGCAGCTGCATCTATGGGATCGTCGCAACGAGATCGCGCGTAATCTGTCCGGCGGGATGAAGCGCCGGCTGATGATCGCCCGCGCATTGATGCACCAGCCACGCCTGTTAATTCTTGACGAGCCAACGGCCGGGGTTGATATTGAGATTCGTCGATCCATGTGGCGATTTCTGAGAAAACTCAATCAGGATGGCACAACCATTATTTTGACGACCCATTATCTTGAGGAAGCTGAAAGCCTTTGCCGCCATGTTGCCATCATTGATGACGGCCGGATCATCGAAAACGGGCGTATGGAAGTTGTTTTGCGAAAATTACAGCAGGAAGTTTTTATATTAAGTACCCGTGATTCCATTGAGAAGGCTCCCGATCTTCCGGGATTTCATTCGTCTCGTCGCAGTGCTTATGAACTGGAGGTTCAGGTCAATCGCGGACATGATCTGAATGAGCTGTTTTCGGTCCTTTCAGGCGCCGGAATTCATATAGTCAGCATGAGAAACAGATCGAACAGGCTTGAAGAATTGTTTTTGAGTCTTACGAACAAAAAAAAGACATTAGCAGTTGCCGGGAGTTCGCCTGAATTGTGGCGACCATCAAGCTGATGAATCTAAGTATGCAAATGACGATGCTCTATACGCTGATCCGCAAGGAATGCAGCCGAGTGCTGCGGATCTGGATTCAGACCATTGTTCCCCCGATCATCACGATGAGCCTGTATTTCGTTATTTTCGGTAATCTGATCGGCCGGCGAATTGGTGAAATGGATGGTTTCGACTATATGCAATTCATCGCGCCCGGACTGATCATGATGTCGGTCATTACCAATTCGTATGGCAATGTTGTGTCATCATTTTTCGGCGCTAAATTTCAAAAGCACCTCGAGGAAATGCTGGTTGCACCCATGCCAAGCTATGCGATCGTGCTCGGGCATGTCATGGGCGGAGTATTGCGCGGCTTGCTGGTCGGCCTGGTCGTAACAATTATCGCGTTATTTTTTACCCGTCTTCATATCTACAATATATATATTACTGTCAGCGTAGTGATACTGACCGCGGTGGTATTCTCGCTCGGCGGTTTCATTAACGCGACGTTTGCACAGAAATTTGACGATATTTCAATTATTCCGTCCTTTGTTCTGGCGCCTTTAACGTATCTCGGCGGGGTTTTTTATTCAATATCGCTTCTGCCTGATATGGCCCAGACTGCATCCAGATTGAATCCGATTCTCTATATGGTCAATGCGTTTCGGTATGGCATGCTTGGCGTATCTGATATCAACATTGGTACGGCTTATGCCATTATTATTTTATTTACAGTCGGTCTTTTCGGTACCTGTATGTTTCTTGTTCAACGCGGAATCGGGATACGGGAATAACGCTGTCCCGCTATTCTCATGCGTGGACGATATGACTTTTAGTGAACCGGTTTACTCCCGGTCCAGAAAGAATCGATTGCCCTGGTGGTTGAGCACGGCACCGGTTTCGGTGATCTCCTCAAGCGTGGGCCCCTCGGCCAGATGCTCCCCTTCTTTATACTTGCTCATGTTGATGAAAACGAATCGTTGCGGGCGTTCGATGCTGTAAACATGTATATCCAGATGCAGGGGAGGGAGCGAAATCATGCCTGCCAGAACCAGTTGTTCCAGACTCGGCAGTCCTTCACCGATGACATTCGACGAGGTCAGCTTATATGCCGCTGACTGTACAGGTGCGGGTTCAGGTTTGATGCTTACCGGGGTTTCCGACAAGGGTTCGATTCTGCGCGTGGCTGGTGCGATGCTTTTTGCGGGCGGTGTTTTCGCAACAGGCACGGGGGCAGGGGTCGTTGGCACCTCTTTGGAAAGCGGCCGGACTTTGTCCGCTGTGAATGCGGCTGCCGGCTCGATCGGTCCGGCAGACGCCAACGTCTGCGTATCAGCATCAGTGGAATCTTTCAAAAATATGAATGCCATGATCAGCACGTTTGCTGCGAGAATTAGTGCGAGAACGGGAATCCAGCGATTCGCGGGTTTGGCCGGAACGTCGTAGCGTGCATCGGCCAGGCTCGGAGTCGCTTGCTGTTGCCGTTCCGATTCGCTTTTGCGCAATGCGTCAAGAATGAAGGACATCTGGTCAGTTCACCCGCGTCAAACGCGGTCCCTTATCGACCTTCCGGTCGGTGTTGATTGCAATCTGGGTTTGTTGCCCAACCAGACCGTCTACAGTAAGGCGGCGCTCACGCTGGTAGTCGCGCACCCTCGCTTCGAGGGTTTCATCATAGAAGTCAGATTCCATGGGTGAGACAGGCTCGCCCTGAATTTCTGCAAGGCTTTCTCGAAGCCACTTGACGCCCTGGTCCCGCATGCCCGGAAAGAAAGATTTTACTTCACCGATTTCCGGTCGCCAGAGCAGCAGATAGTCGCCGAACCAGAAATCCGCGAGTTCCATGGTTGCAACCTGATAGTAATTTTCCCCAATACTGATAACCGCGACACTATCGCTGAGACCGGACAGCATGACTTGATGTTCATTGCTCAGTTCATCGCGCAGAGTCAGGATCACGGGACGATCCAGGCTTCTGACCTGCGAAAGTGAGCCGCGCTGAAAAAGACAGTAAAGGTTGAACTCTTCAGCCTGTTTGCATGCGCGAATCGGGCCACGAATATATTCCGCACCCCAGCGAGTGAATAATGCATTGAATGCCACGTCAGTGGTTGTGTATTCGCCTTCCTGACGCAATATATCGATCAGCTTGTCGGGCGCCGAATCAAGCGGCGGCACCGGTTCGAGAATTGCCTGCATGGTTGGTTCCGTGACGGGAACTCGGGCAGCTTCAGGTTCTATGTCCGCTATGGATCGTGAAACACTTGCCGCGCTGTCTGTTGCTTGCGGCGCACGTGTTGTGGAGATTAGCCATTCGGTTCCGGTCCAGCCCAATATCAGGGCTACTGTCATTGCGGCGGCTCCTGCGGCAGCCGGACCGAGCCAGCGATACCAGGCCGACAGAGTGATGGCTCTCCGATCGTAAACTTCGGAAGCGGCGTTGCGCACGAGTGCCGGCGTAACCTGTCGGGCCTCCTGTGTGAATGCACCGAGTAGCGCGCGGTCGGCGATGACATTGATCGAACGCGGCACGCCGCCTGAAAGACGGTACAACTCGCGTTTAGCGGCGTCGGTAAAAAGTGGCGTCGTTCCGCCAGCTATCTTCACGCGGTGATCGATATAGGCAACTGCTTCAGACCGTGTCAGAGGTTCAAGGTGATAACGACCTGTGATGCGCTGGGCGAGTTGGCGCATATCGTTTCTTGACAGTAACTCACGAAGTTCTTCCTGACCGATTAGAATAATTTGCAGAAGTTTCTGTTTCGTTGTTTCGAGGTTTGTCAGTAACCGGACCTGCTCCAGGACATCCACGCGGAGATTTTGCGCTTCGTCAACGATCAGAATTGTTCGCCGCCCCTGGCTGTGGTTGCGCAAAAGATAGGCATTTAGCACATTCGTCAGTGATTTAATGCTGTCGGCCGATGCGGGAAGCGCGACACCTAATTCTTCACAGATGGCGCTTAAGAATTCCGTGCGTGACAATTGTGGATTGAGCACCAGCGCAACATCGGCGGAATCAGGAAGCTGTTGCAGGAGGCTGCGGACAAGAGTCGTCTTGCCGGTGCCCACTTCGCCTGTGAGCTGAATGAATCCGCCACTTTCCTTCACGCCGTATATCAGATGCGCGAGCGCTTCCGTATGCCGCTCACTCATAAAGAGATAACGCGGGTCGGGGGTGATGGAGAATGGCTTCTCGTTCAGGCCGAAGAAGCTGGTGTACATGTGTATTAAACGATTTTTAAGTTGGACGGTATTCTAACAGTCAGGCGTTTCTGAGCACGATGAAACGAGCCAGCCAGGTCAGACCCTCTGCGGCAGCACCGAGATGCTGCGCCGCGGCGATACCGGTGGCCAGCAATTCATCTGCCCTGCCACGGGCTTTGTCCATGCTCAGCATCGCTGGATAGGTGGCCTTGTGCCGGGCCTCATCCGAGCCTCTGGGCTTGCCGATTTGAGCCGTCTCGCCTTCCACATCAAGAATATCGTCGCGAATCTGGAAAGCCAGTCCGATGTGGTCGATGTAGCGCTCAAGGTGATGAACTACAGCGACCTCAAGTCCTGAATGCAGCAAGTTGGCATCAATACGCTGGCCCGCAGCAGCCTGCCGGTTTTGAGCCGGTACATATGCTCGAGTTCCGCCGCGTCCAGCTGACGGTTTTCGGCCTCCATATCAATGGCCTGGCCACCCGTCATCCCTTTCGAGCCACAGGCTTCGGCCAGAATCGCGATCATTCTGATCTGCAGCTCCGGGAACCGGATCAGTGCCGGGTGCGTTGACAGGGCTTCAAATGCTAATGGCTGGAGCGCGTCCGCAGCCAATATCGCCGTCGCTTCGTCAAAAGCGCGGTGTGTCGTTGGCTGGCCTCGCCGCAGATCATCGTCGTCCATCGCCGGCAAGTCGTCATGCACCAGCGAAAAAGCATGCATTAATTCAATGGCGGCAGCCGGTGCATCAAGGAGATCCGGGTCAATGTTCAGCGCCTCGCCCGTGGCATAAACGAGCAGGGGACGAATTCGCTTTCCACCGCCGAGCACCGAGTAGCGCATCGCCTCGTGGAGCCGCTGCGGCGGAAGTCCCGGGTCGGGCAGGCATCGTGTCAGTACCTGTTCTATCCGGTTCGTATATTCGGGTATGCGTTGCTCGAAACTCACTCAATTATTCTGCTGGATTCGGGACCCGCAAGGATAGAGCGTCTGCGCACTCAGTCCAAACATTTAGCCGAACTTTGACGACCGTTTTGGGCGTTATAATGCAGTGCTTTGTTACCGGATTCGTTCCTTCTATGTCCGCTACGGCAATCGCTCATCCCAATGTCGCGCTGATCAAGTACTGGGGTAAACGGCAGGTTCAGACCAATCTGCCGGCCGTGGGATCCTTGTCGGTGACACTCGGGGCGCTTGAAACGCGGACCACGGTGGAATTCGATCACACTCTGAGCTCGGACGAGCTGGTCCTCAACGAGCGCAGATCGCCCGGGGAAAGCCCGCGGCTGACGGCGTGTCTTGATGCGCTGCGAATGCTGGCCGGAGATCAGCGCCGAGCCAGGGTCAAATCCAGTAATGATTTTCCAACCGGCGCGGGTCTGGCGTCTTCGGCGTCAGGCTACGCAGCGCTCGTGACTGCAGCGGCCGCGGATCTTGGTCTGGATCCGGGAGATGCCCGGCTTCTGGATATTGCCCGAATCGGCTCAGGTTCAGCGCCCCGTTCCATGTTCGGAGGCATTGTCGAATTGCGCAACGCCGGGGAGTCAACCGTTTGCAAACCCGTACTCGGTCCCGCGGACTGGCCTCTGCGCATTGTAGTGGCAGTGACAACCGAGGACGAAAAAGACATCAGTTCCCGCGACGGTATGGAGCAAAGTCGAATAACCTCACCTTATTACGAGTCCTGGGTGAGCACGCATGAAGCCGACCTTGATCGGGCGCTGGAGTTTGTCAAACAAAGAGATTTTCTGTCACTGGCGGAGCTTGCGGAACACAGCTGCCTGAAAATGCACGGGCTAATGATCAGTACGCAACCGCCTCTCATTTACTGGAGCCCGACGACACTGGCCTGCATACAGGCCGTTGGTAAAATGCGTGCTGAGGGTGTCCCGGTATTTTTTACCATCGATGCCGGACCCCAGTTAAAGGCCGTCTGCCTTCCTGATGCTGAGTCACAGGTTGCTGCTGTGCTTGCGGATGTACCCGGTGTGCTGAGATTGATTACCGGGGGGCTCGGAGAGGGTGCCCGCCTCGTTGATGATGGCTGAGATTTTCGGATCGAACGCTGTAATCCAGGCGCGTACTCCGGGCAAACTGGTCATCATGGGCGAATACGCTGTGCTTGAAGGCGCGCCGGCAATTGTTATGGCTGTGGGCGTACATGCCCGCGCGCTGATTCGCGGTCTTGACGGCGCCGAATGTCTGTTTATCGAACATGCCACGGGTGAGAAGTTTCCTTTTTGCCTGGAGGACTCAGGAAATGTGCGCTGGACCGGTGCTGCGCCCGGACGTCGCGGTGCAGTGCCCGAAGCAGTGTTTGCAGCCATTGCCCGCCGGACGGGTCATTCAGCCGGGTTGCCGGCGATGAGTGTCGAGCTGGATACCGGGGAATTTTTCATCGAGCAGAACTCTGCGACGGTCAAGCTGGGTTTAGGCTCGAGCGCGGCAATCGTGACCGCCATGACCGGTGCCGTGATGACTTTCCTGGGTCTGCGGAATGACGATAAAACTTATGGTCGGATAAGCTGTGCCGCGCATCGGGATTTGCAAGGGGGTATCGGCAGTGGCATTGACGTGCTGACTTCCTTGACCGGCGGGGTGATTGCCGTGCATGCCGGTGACGGGGATCAGATCCCCGATGTCGAGCAACTGAACTGGCCCGAGCATCTTCATGTGCTGCCGGTCTGGTCCGGAAACGGAGCATCAACGCCAGAGCTGTTGACCCGTTTCTACGATTTTGCCGAACAACATCCCGTCAGGATGAAACGTCATCTGCAGGCACTTCGCCAACTGGCGGTCGAAGGGGTGCAGTCCTGGCGTGAAGGCAATTCTGCATTGATTCTCGGTATTGCCAGAAACTATGACGAAGCCCTGCGCGCACTGGATACCGATGCCGGCATCGGTATTGATACTAAAACTCATAATGATCTGCGGGAGCTGAGTGCTACGCACGGTGCTGTCTATAAAACGTCGGGCGCAGGCGGAGGTGATTTCGGCCTCGCGCTTTCTGATTCCATTGAAGTGATCGAAGAGCTGAAACGGTCAATCGCCCGGCGTGGCATCATGTCACTTGATGCGACTTATACTGAGGCCGGTCTGATGATTGAACCGCAAGTATGAAGAGGCCGTTACTGAATGTAACGGTAGTATTCGATACCCGCATCTTGAAAGGACTGAGTCGATTCGCTGCCGATGCGCTCTACAACGAACTCCGAATGTGGTTGATAATCCAGTCCGTCCGTATCATTGCGCTCACGCAGCGCCAGGTATTGATCGTGTGAAAGATCAATGAAAGGCGTCAAGGCGGCCTGGAATTGCATCGCTTCAACGGCCTTTTCCCAGCCCGGGACCATACGCAGCGGAATGGCATCGGCGGCGTCTCCACTGCCATAACCTAACAGAAGAATTTCGCAGTTTTCCAGCTGAGTACCGTTACGCCTGGCCTCATCAAGTCCCGCACCCAGCCAGGCCGTCAGAGCGCCTGTATAAAGGTTCCCGAGTTCTCGCATGGTGTCCATGCCGAGCTGTATTTTGCTGGCGACAAATTCCTGGAATGCGTCATTGCGCCGGAATGATTTAAGCGTCCGCAGTCCGCCTGGGAAAATTTCTTCGCTGATACGTTCACGCACACCGTAGGTGGCGAGATTCGGTGCTGAGCCAATTTCTGACAGCACGTCTTCCAGCGCAACGCCCGCCTGGTCGCAATATCGGGCCAACTCCTCACGCTCATGAACTCCGCCCTTGGCCAGTGCAAACAGATAAGCCATGCCCCAGCCCGTTTCCGGCATGCGGTGATACGGACGATGCATGAAAACGGCTTTCAGGGAACGCAGATAGTCAGTGGCTGTGATATTGCGCTTCTGGTACATGTTTACGAGCGCACGTTCCATTTCGTCGACATAACAACTCGTGGAGTATTTTCCGTTAAAAATCGGAATGTCTACAAATTCCGGGCTTGCACCTGTGCCGTTTCTGTTGATCAGTGGTTTTCTGAAGTCGACGCCCCGGTAATCCGAAGCGGTGCCGGCTTCGTTCAGATCAATCGTTGCGATTGTCGGATCACCGGTCAGCAGCATGGCCACAGCACCTGCGCCCTGAGTAGGCTCACCGCTGCTGCCGCGCTGGTAGAGTGCCTTGTCAGCTGAAACCACGATAGCAAGGGAACCAGCGCCATCCGTGCTCAGATAGCGCAACGCGCTTTTTAAAGCATACACGCCGCCCAGACAGGCATGTTTGAATTCAGGAACTTCGCAATTTCGTGACAGTGCCGGTGACCCCAGGGTTTTAAGTGCGCCGTCTACCATGCCTTTGATGATAACGGCTCCGGCCGAATTATCGGTGCTCGATTCCGTGCCTAGTGCAAGATAGCCGACCTTGCATGGATCAATGTTGTAGGCATCGATCAGACGCAACACCGAATTGGCCGCCATCGTATAAATACTTTGCTGTGGTCCGGGCAGACGGAATCCCGTGCCAACGACCTGTTCTATTTTTTCCCATTCCGCACCGCTCCACTCACACCAGCGTTTGAGGTCGACACGATATGGTGGTACGTAAATCGCCAGCCCGCTGATGCCGACTTGCGGTTTATTTGTTTGTATGTCGCTCATGATGTTTGAACGGACCGGTCCTTCGTTCTGCTACTCAACTGTAATAGTGATCTTTTCGGATACGACAGGCGGATTGTGCGGGATATGATTTCCGTCACCCAGAACCAGTTGCAAGCTGTGCTGGCCGGGTTCCAGTTCTATGCTGGTTTCAGTTTGGCCTTTTCCGAAATGGATATGATTTTTGTCGCTGGGTACGGGTAGCGAATCGTTTTTCGGATCGACGTCGATCAGTAGGTGGTGGTGACCGGTATTATTGGCGAAATCACCCGCCTGAACTACGGTCATTCCGCTGATACCAAATTTTACCGTCACAGGCGAAGCGACGGTGGTTCCGTTGACCGGGCTGATAATGAATACAGTGGCGCCAGGCGGCGAGGGAGATCGTTGCAACTCCGGGGTTGCCGCCGTTTGTGTTTCAGCACTCGCAGATTCTGAAGGTTGCGGTTCACCACCACAGGCTTGCAGGACCACAATCAGGGCTGTGACCAAAATCAGTCTCATGTTCGGTTTCATCGGCGGATTCTCTTTCCAAAGCGTAAGTAGCAAATGGTAACCGACCGAATTGATGCTGTCATGAGTCGCTGAAGCAGGCACAGGTCCCTGTTATTGCGCCTGTCGCCGTTATGTCGCCCTGGCACCATCAGAATTGTGGCTGGCGGCGAGCTCCGATGCGCTGAAATCGTCCACTGCAATAAGGCTCATGACGAGTTCGTCGAATTCGATCAGCTGTTGCGCCTCGGCATCGTCGAGTATGCCGGATTCCCGGGCTGACTCGATCTGTTCGGTTACCTGGAGGCCTGTCACCACCTCACTGCGCACAGCATCACGTAATTTTTCCTCAAGTGGTGCTACCTCATCAGCCATCTCGAGCGCTGTTTGAAGGGTGCCGAGGGGGTTGCCGGGTTCACGTACAAGGTATGCCAGACTGCACAGGCGCTCGCGCGCTTCTGTCGGATGGGTGATGAGATCGACAATTTCCAGGCCGAGGCTATCCGATGGTGCTGAGTACATACGTCCGCGCGGAAAAATCAGCAGTCGCAAAAAGGCTGCAACCGGCCGATTCGGAAAATTTCGCAGAAAACCGTGGAATTGTTCTTGTGCGTGATAGAGCAGGGTACGGCAAGACCATGCTACGAGCGGCAAATCTTCGTCGGGCCGGCCCTGGTTTTCGTAATGTTTGAGCACCATGCTGGCGAGGTAGATGGAGCTGAATACATCGCCGAGTCGTGCCGACAATGATTCCTTTCTTTTCAGCTCACCGCCAAGCACGAGCATCGACATGTCAGCGGCCAGTGCAAACGCTGCGCTGTAGCGGTTGATATGCTGATAATAACGGGCTGTTGGCCCGGACACTGGCACGGCACTGAATTTTGCGTGCGTCACGGCTTTAAAAAACGAACGCGACGCATTGCTGATGGCATAACCGATATGACTGAACAGAGACTCATCGAAATCTCTCAGGCCTTGTTCGTAATCGCTGTTCTTGGCTGCCTGCATTTCCTTGAGTACGAACGGATGGCACCGAACCGCCCCCTGGCCAAAAATAATCAGACTGCGTGTCAGGATATTTGCACCTTCGACAGTGATCGCAATAGGTAATGCCTGGTAGTTTCTTGCCAGGTAATTGCTGGGACCGAGCATGATTCCTTTGCCGCCATGCACATCCATTGCGTCGTTGGAAACTTTTCGACCCAGTTCTGTGCAGTGGTATTTCAGAATTGCGGAAGGAACAGAAGGCTTCTCACCCCGGCTAAGAGTCGTGTTGGTGACGGATACTGCGGCATTCTGGATATAGGTATTTCCGGCCATGCGTGCCAGCACTTCGGCCACGCCTTCGAATTTACAAATGGGTAAATTGAACTGTTTTCTGATCCGCGTGTACGCACCGGCTGCGTAGACAGCCGCCTGGCTAGCGCCCATTGCATTGGACGGCAGGACTACGGAACGGCCTGCTGCCAGTTGTTCGACGAGCATGCGCCAGCCCTGACCGGCTCGTTCCGGCCCGCCGATGATGTAGTCCACCGGGATGAACACATCGTGACCCCGTGTCGGGCCATTCTGAAACGGGATATTCAGCGGAAAATGCCGCCGGCCGATTTCCACGCCGCTCGTGTCTGTCGGAATCAATGCGGCGGTGATGCCGTATTCTTCTTTGTCACCAATAAGGTGGTCCGGATCATACAGTTTGAACGCCAGACCAAGCACGGTCGCGATTGGTGCGAGCGTGATATAGCGCTTGTCCCAGTTGAGACGAATGCCGGTGATCTGTTCGCCATTGAATTCGCCCTTGCAGATGATACCGGTGTCCGGAATTGCCGACGCATCGGACCCTGCCCGGGGCGCCGTGAGTGCGAAACACGGAATTTCATCGCCGCTCGCCAATCCGGGCAAATATCGTTCCTTCTGCTCTTCGGTGCCGTAGTGGAGCAGCAATTCAGCAGGCCCAAGTGAATTCGGTACGCCGATTGTTGATGATGCCACGGCGCTGCGACCTGAGATTCTGGCGAGGATGGCAGATACGGCCAGTGCGGAGAATTCCAGACCGCCATATTGTTTTGGAATAATCATCGCGAAGAATCGATGCTCACGAATAAAATCCCAGACGGGTTTCGGCATGTCTGCCAGTTGATGAGTGATTTCCCAGTCGTTGAGCATCTCGCACAACTGCTGGGTCGGTCCGTCAAGGAATGCCTGTTCTTCGTCAGTCAGCTGTGCCGGCGGCAACGATGTGAGGACGCTCCAGTCAGGCAGTCCTGTAAATAATTCGCCATCCCACCAGACTGTTCCTGCTTCAAGCGCCTCGCGCTCGGTATCGGACAGATTCGGCACCATGGTGCGGTAGATTTTCAGCATTGGCGCACTGATATTGGTGCGGCGAAATTCCGGAAGGTTCAGTGAAACCATCCCGGCGAACAGCGCCCAGAACAGCAGGATTATGAGCCAGTGACCGAACCCGAACATCGTGTAGGCCAGTAGTGCAAAGCCCATGATAATCGTGGAGGTTGCAAGATCTGAGCGCCGGTAGGCCAGCGCCAGTCCGACTCCTAAAAGAGCGCCGGTCGAAATGATCCAGATGAAAAATGTAGACAAGATGGCAGGTCCTCAATTCTTTTTTTTGCACTATAACTCATGGGTGATTGATTAGAACCTGTCCCGTAAAGCAAAAGACCTCTGAATGTTGAATCAGAGGTCTTGATTGTGCGGGTCAGACGCCGTGCGGTGGCGGCTCCATGATGCCGGATAGCCGACGCTGTTGTTATTGCCTAGAGAAGGTCTTCCACAGCAGTGCGTTCTTCGCGGAGTTCCTGGTCGGTGGCGGTCATGCGCTCGCGGCTGAAATCGCTGATTTCAAGGCCCTGGACGATCTCATACTTGCCGTTACTGCATCGGCACGGGAAAGAATAGACCACTCCCGGATCGATCTCGTAGCTGCCGTCTGAGGGCACCGCCATGCTGACCCAGTCGTCTCCTGGCGTACCCCGGGCCCAGTCCCTGACATGGTCAATTGCAGCGGAAGCTGCCGAGGCTGCGCTTGAGGCACCGCGAGCGCTGATGATTGCGGCTCCGCGTTGCTGGACAGTCGGAATGAAATCGTCGGTTAGCCAGTCTGAATCAACGAGTTCGCCGGCCGGCTTGTCATCGATGGTCACTTGGCTGACGTCGGGGTACTGGGTTGCCGAGTGATTTCCCCAGATAATCATTCCATTGATTCGATTGACATGGATGCCCGTTTTTGCAGCCAGTTGTGCCAGCGCCCGGTTGTGATCAAGCCGCGTCATTGCCGTGAAGTTGGCAGGATCCAGGTCAGGCGCATTTTGCTGTGCAATCAGCGCATTCGTGTTGGCCGGGTTCCCAACGACCAGAATTTTGACGTTCCGGTCCGCGCACTTATTGAGGGCTTTGCCCTGCGCAGAAAATATTTTAGCGTTCCCCATGAGAAGGTCACTGCGTTCCATCCCGGGACCCCGGGGTTTAGCACCGACGAGCAAGCCGTAATTCACGCCATCAAAAGCTTCTTCAGGATTATCCGTGGCGACAACGCCCTGCAATGCAGGAAAAGCGCAGTCTTCCAGTTCCATGACGACGCCCTTGAGGGCATCCAGTGCCGGCGGAATTTCGAGCAGCTGAAGGATGATGGGTTGGCTGGTGCCCAGGAGCTGACCGGGGCGATGCGAAAAGCGAGTTGATAGCCGATTTGACCGGCAGCGCCGGTAATGGTGATGCGGGCGGCTTCTGTCATTGTTTTATCCTATCGATACGGTTGCTTGATTCTGCGGCGAGGCACAGACCTCGCCAGGGCGGCGGGGATTCTAACATCGGATGGGCTGTGAGAATACGGTCAGGCTGACCGGCAGCTGATCACGGATTCGCAGCCTTGTACGCACGCACTTGCTCGTTGAACGCTGCTGCGTTTGCCTCCATGACATCAACGGCAGCATTGTATTTTTCAACACGAAGCGCGTGCTGTTCCGGCGTTCGCTGCTCTTCACTCAGCGCGGCTTCTTCAGCATCCAGACATTTCAGATACGCGTCCATTTCAGCCATATAGGCTTTGACAGTTTTCTGTCCGGCAACCATCTCATCATTGGTCGCAGTTGCACCATCCGGCATATCGGCTACATCCGGGTAGGGGCATTCAGCGAAAAGGGGTGAGGCGGCCAGAGTTGCTATGCCGATAATCAATAAACGCGTAATTCGTACCATGTTGTGTTGTCCTCGCTTTCTGAACTCTTTTTCAGGCGTTGTCTTTGACTGGTGCGTCGTTTGACAGCAGCTGGTTCTTAATTATTTAGCGGGATTATGCCTTACATGGCGATGTCATGGCCAACAGGTTCATCATCAGTGCCTGTGTCAGGCGAACAGTGCCCGGTAGGAGCTTTCCCCGCTGTGCTGTGTGAGGACGAGCTCGAGGTAATCGTCCGCCGTCATCGGCTTGCCGAATAACAATCCCTGAACGTAATCGCAATCAAGAGTTTTCAGGAATTCGAGTTGTTCCTCCGATTCAACGCCTTCGGCGACCACTTCCATATTCAGACTGTGGGCCATATCGATAATTGTCGAAACAATCGTCGCATCATCGGCATCAGTTCCGACATGACGCACGAAAGATTTGTCTATTTTCAGTGTAGAAATAGGGAATTGTTGCAAGGCGCTAAGAGATGAGTAACCCGTCCCGAAATCATCAATCGTGAGGTGCAATCGCATGTCATGCAGTTCATCCAGAATTCTGATTGTTCGTTCCACATCCTGCATTAGCGTGGATTCCGTGATTTCAAGTTCCAGAGAACTGGGCGCGAGGTTATGACGCCGGAAAATCCGGTTGACCCGTTTGCTGAAATTGCGTTGCCCCAGTTGTTTTAACGATAAATTAACCGATATGCGCCCCGGTCTTGTGATTTTTCGCTGCCATTGACGGTAGTCTTCACAGACCCGATTTAATACCCATTCACCTATTTCCAGAATCAGGTTTGTTTCTTCGGCCAGAGGAATAAATTCCGACGGCAGCACCAGTCCGTGTTCCGAGAGTTCCCACCGAACGAGTGCCTCGGCGCCAATCACTCGCCCGGTTTTCAGGTCGATTTTAGGCTGATAATTCATCAGCAGTTCATCAAGCTCATAGGAACGACGAAGCTTGCTTTTCAGCATGAGGCGTTCGACTGTTTTCGCATTCATTTTCGGATCGTAAAACTCAAGGCGGTTTCCGCCATTATCTTTCGCATGATAGAGCGCAGCATCTGCATTGCGGATCAGGTCCAGTACATTGCCAGCGTCGTCCGGGTAACTGGCAATTCCGATGCTGACGCTCATGTAAATTTCCTGACCCTGAATGATCAGTACTTCCGCAAGCTCGGTAATAAGCCGCTGTGCAATTGACTGAATAAAAATCTGCTGTTCTTCGGGCGGTTTCGAGTTGTCTATTGCAATACCGAATTCATCGCCTGCCAGTCTGCCGAAGATCGCTTTGTCAGGAATGAGCTTGGAAACACGGTCTGCCAGCGATTCAAGGCAGGCATCACCGGCTGAATGGCCAAAGGTATCGTTGATATCCTTGAATCGATCAATATCTATGTAGAGCAGCGTCAAGTGGTGGTTTTCGCGACGCGCCCTCGCGATGGATCGTTGCAGCAGGTGCTGGAACTGCATTCGGTTCGGAACTTTTGTCAGGGCGTCGATCCTGGCCAGATAACGGATTCTGCGTTCGGCAATTTTTCGGTCGGTGATATTGCGGGCGACAATGATAAACTGGCGCGGGTTGGCGTCGTCAGATTCTATTTCCGAACTGCTGAAGGAGACCGGGACATGTTCGCCAGCGCTGGTTACCAGAACAGTTTCCATCGGGCGATGCTGTCCGCCGGTAAAGATGAACTGGTTTTGGTTTTCCGGTGCGACAAAGGTGTTGACTGATCGGCTGAGAATATCTTTCTCGGCATAACCTAACAAATGACTGGCGGCTTCATTGATTCGTATGATTTCTCCTGTTTCGGAGGTTACGATGATCGAATCGCTCATGCTGCTCAGGACCCGATCCAGGAAATCCCGGGACACCGTTGTGTTGCGAAGCTGATCACGCATCTGGTTAAAAGCATCACCTAGCTGACCCAGTTCATCACCGCGGTCAATCGACAGATCGCTGCTGTAATCACCCCTGGCGACACCACGAGCGCTGCTTGCCAGCATACGAATTGCATACACTTGTTTGTAGGCGAAGGCCATGGCAAGCAGGGACGTGATAAAAATGGCTATTAACACAATGGCGAGTCCGTAAACGAAGCTGTCCGTTTCGAAGTTACTGCGGATGAGACTCAGCCTGGTATCCAGATTTTCGGCGGCCTGCAACACGGCACCAATATCGAAAACTTCGGTGACGTAACCTATTGTTTTGGTGTTTTCAATGATGGGGACACGCACGGTAAGGCGCTGGCCATTTATGCTTGCTCCTTCGGCGGGTAGTTTTTCCGGTGTAATCTCGACCTTATCGCCGTTCAGCGCAAATGTGTTTCCGGCGGCATCCGAGATTCGAATGACCAGCGATCCATTCAGGATTCGCGCATTGGCTACAAGATCATTGACTTTCCCGCGATCGTTGCGAACCATGGCGGGCGTAATTTGTGCCGCGAGTCGTTGACTGACCGTGATGGATTGTTGAGATATATTTTCGCCGATGACCGAATTGTTCGACACCAGGCTTGTCGTGATGACTTGAGAAAGAGAGTTGTAATAAATGCTAAACAGCGTAAATGCCGTAACAGCTACGAGCACCACGGATAGCGTGATGGCAACGATCAGATATTTTGGCAGCAGGTTCAACCTATGCATGGATCAACCTTTTTATTCTGGCCAGGGACCACTGAGGTTCGGGGACTGCCCGGATACCCGCAAACCAGTCCCATTCAGGTGGCGGTAGTTGGTTATTGTATAGATTCCACCCCTGATAGATGTGCCATATTGCCATAAGCGACAAGTGTTTTCAGATGCTTACCGGCTTATTATTGCAGTTAACCTCACAGCGGGATGTCCGTTAGAATTGGCATCGAGGTAATGTCGGGTATACAGGACCGAAGGCATGGGACAAAAACACGCCCTGATTGTGGATGATTCGAAGATGGCCCGCATGGTTCTGGGCCGCATGCTCGAGCAACATAAACTTGAAGTCGAGACCGCCGAATCCGCGGAGGAGGCGCTGGATTACCTGAGTCACACGCGCCCGGATGTCATATTCATGGACCACATGATGCCCGGCATGGATGGGTTCCAGGCGGTGAAGGCGATAAAGAATAACCCGGTTACAGCGACTATCCCTATCATGATGTATACGTCACAGGCGGGCGACCTGTATGTCGGCCAGGCGCGCGCGCTGGGCGCGGTAGGCGTGTTGCCCAAGCAGATCAAACCCGTGGAAGTTTCTGCTTTGCTTGAGTCTTTGCACCTTATCTCGCTAAATGACAGTGAGGCGGCCGATGAGGGAGAATCGCCACCGGAAAGCGTTGAAAAACAGGCGGCAACGAGGCGGTCAAGCCAGACCGGTGTTGAGCAGGTCCATGAGCCTGCTGACTGGACCGAACTCCACGGCTGGCTGGCGAAAATGCTTGAGCACCATGGTCATTCACTGCGCAATGATATTGAGACCAGCGTAGCGCAACTGCTGGAGGATCGTTTTCATGATACGACTGATCATGAGGAGAAGCAGTCTCTGACGGACAATGCCGGAAAATCCGGCGTTAAATCTCTGCTAACAACGATATTGATCATTGTGCTGGCTTCACTCGCTGTCCTGTTTCTATGGATGCACCTGGATACTCAGGAAAAATGGCGTTCGGTGATGGCGCAAAATTCTTTCCTGCTGGCCGAACTGGACGCAACTCGCGTGCCGGTGGTTGAGCAAAGCGATGGCATGCAAGCAATGCTTGATGAGCAGCGTGAACGCATGGACGGTCAATTCTCGGATTTCGTGACCACATTGGAATGGACCGTTAATCAATCCGGATTTTATGGTCCCGATGAGGTGCCTTTCAGCGACGAACGACTGCAAATTGTTGATGGCTTGCTGCAGCGTCTTCGGGCGATGAACTTCATTGGCGTCGTGCAGATGGACAGTCATGTCGGAGATTTCTGTTATGTCAACGGTCCCGGCGGCGAACTGGTTTCTGCCCCTGACGATTTGTCTGCCGAAGACTGTGGCCAGATCGGCTTGACGACCGAAGAAGCGCTGGCCCGATCCGGTGAGCAATCGGTGAGTTTTGCCAACTTTCTGGCAGCGTTTGAAGCGGCTCCGGGGCAGAACATAGAAATCCAGATCCGCACGCAAGGTAACGTTCAGCCTCTTTATCCCTATCCTGCAGGTTTGCAGGGCCGTACGGCGGGAGAATGGAATCGCGCCGCGCTCCGGAATAATCGCGTCCGGTTTTATTTGCACCCCTCTTCCAACTGAGTCGTTCATCAGGCACATGCCCGGATACGTCCCTCCAAGCTTGCTGAGCTGGGCCCATCTACAGTCGATACTGGCGAGTAGCATGTTTCGCCGGTCGATTGTCATGCGCCAGTCGCAAACGTTCAGGGCTGCCAGCGTCGATGAAATAGTCGATTGTGGCGGCGGCGTCCGGCTATTGGCGCACCATAACAAGCCATTGAATCGTGATGTGAACAAAGTAGTCGTGTTGATACATGGATGGGAAGGCAGCGCAAATTCCAGCTATGTACTGTCGGTCAGTACCCGGCTCTGGCAAGCGGGCTTCAGGGTCATTCGTCTGAATTTGCGGGACCATGGCGATTCACTGCATCTGAACCGCGAGCTATTTCATTCATGCCGTCTGGACGAGGCGATCGGTGCCGTTCGATGGGTGCAGGATCAATTTCCCGATGAGGAGTTGTTGCTGGGCGGGTTTTCTCTGGGCGGTAATTTTGCGATGCGGATTGCGGCACAGGCTGACGAATCGGCTCTGATGATTGATCGTGTCGTCGCGATTTGTCCGGTACTCGACCCTGTTCAGACCATGGCAGCACTGGACGGGGGATGGCCGATCTATCGCTGGTATTTCATGCGACGATGGCGACGTTCGCTGGAAAGAAAGAAATTCGCATTTCCCGGCGTGTACAACTTCAGTCAACTAAACAGATTTAACAATTTGACCAGTATGACGGACTATTTTGTTCGCCATTACACTGAATTTTCTGACCTTGGCACATACTTGCGCGGATACGCGATTACCGGTGACCGCCTCGAGTCAGTGCGCGTGCCGACGCGAATGTTAATGGCCGAGGATGATCCGGTTATTCCGATAAGCGGTTTGGACCGTGTTGCACAAAATAAGCACTTACAGATAGAGCGGAGTCCACGGGGCGGCCATTGCGGGTTTTTGTCCGGTTACAACCTGCAAACCTGGCTGGATGAATACGTACTGGACGCGTTCACATGCAGTCATGATGGGTCTGATCTTCCTAGTCTGAATAGCCATACCCAAGCCGCGTAATCTGAGCGACCAGGCCATTTTCGAAATAAATCGTTCGCATAAGGCGGCGTGGGCCGAAATTGTAGGTCCATTCTTCGACCAGCACCTCAACATAGGACCGGTCGTTAAACAGCAGTTCTTTTTCGGATGCTGTGCGATCTGTACTCAGAGTATTTCGATATAGATGACGCGGGAATCCGGCACGGTAAATACTCCGGACCTGAACAGAGGCAGGTTCGCCACAAAATTTCAAAACTTTGGCTATCGGGTCGCCTTCGGTAACCAGCTTGTTTCCGCATCGCAGAGCCATGGCGGAGTTTGCAAAGGTCAGAAAAGCAACGAAAACTAGCAGACGGCTGATACTCATGAGATAGTGTCGCTCCTTTTTTTCATCGAGTGTTTTCGATCATGCCCATTATCGATTCGACCGGATTATGGGTCGAGGGTTCCCGGAGAATCAGAGTTCCCGGTCTGTTGTTGCGGTCCGTTCCACATCAGCGGAGAGTACTCTGTTGAGTGGCAATCTTGAAAAAAAGCTTAAGGCTTTATCTGCCGGAGGTTGCGACGCATGCCTGGCCGGTGGCCAGATCGGTATAGAGAAGGAAAGCCTGCGCATCACCCCCGACGGTTACATAGCAGCTACGCCACACCCTGGTGGTTTGGGCTCTGCGCTGACCAACCGCTACATTACGACGGATTATTCGGAAGCGTTGCTGGAATTCGTTACGCCACCGACTGATTCGGCCTGGCAAGCAATTCAGTTTCTATGTGATATACACGAATTCGTTGTTGCCGAACTTGACCATGAATATTTATGGGCGCTGAGTATGCCCTGCATGATCCGTTCAGAAAAAGATATTCCGCTGGCACGATACGGAACGTCAAATGTCTCAACCATGAAAACCGTTTACCGGCGAGGACTCGGTTATCGATACGGTCGCCAGATGCAGGCAATCGCCGGCATCCATTTTAACTACTCGCTACCTGAAAGTTTCTGGCCGATTTATCAGTCGATTGAAGGATCAACGAAAAGTGCAGCGGGATTTCGATCAGATGCTTATCTTGGCCTGGTGCGTAACGTACGCAGGCTGGACTGGCTGCTCTTGTATCTGTTTGGGGCATCTCCGGCTATTTGCCGCAGCTTGACAGCCGGATCGGATTCGGGATTATTGAATTTTGGCGCAGACACGCTTTATGGCGAGTATGCGACTTCGCTCAGGATGAGCAATATTGGTTATCAAAATGCTAACCAGGCTGCATTAAATATTTCTGCGAATAGCCTGGATGAATATATTCAGGGCCTGTCCGATGCGATTCAAACGCCAAGTCCCGAATTTGAAAAAATCGGCGTTAAGGTCGATGGGATCTATCGTCAATTGTCGGCGAACAAACTTCAGATCGAAAATGAGTACTACAGCACCATACGGCCCAAGCGGGTCGCTTTGTCAGGAGAAAGACCTACAGCGGCGCTCAGGCGTGGAGGGGTAGAGTATATTGAACTGCGATCAGTAGACATCAGTCCTTTCGATCCCGTCGGCATTAATCAACAGCAGATCAAGTTTCTGGAAATATTTCTGGTGTATTGTCTGCTCGCCGACAGTCCGCTGATTACTGACGATGAGCAAAGCGATAACTCTGAGAATCATAGCGCTGCAGCACACCGTGGCCGGGATCCCGGTCTGAAATTGCGGCGCGATAACAAGCTTGTGTTGTTGTCATCATGGGGGCGAGAAATTTGTGACCAGATGATCCCGGTCTGCGAACTGCTGGACCCTGATGGCGAACGTGGTTACGCCGACATCGTACGCGATCAGGCTAATATCGTTTCAGACCCGAATCTGACGCCTTCCGCGCGATTCATGCGCGAACTGCGAGACACTGATCAATCTCTGTTTTCTTTTGGCATGGAACAAAGTCGGGCATTTCATGATTATTTCCGCGGGCTGGCAAAGGAATTGAATCAGCACCGGGAAGAACTGGAGCGCGAGAGTCAGGAATCGCTACAGCGTCAGGCTGACATTGAGGTTGCAGATGATTTGAATTTCGAAGAATATCTGGCCCGGTATTTTTCCTGACCTACCGCACAATCCATGTCGGTAGAATGATGATCTACGGGCAACCCTCTGCGTTCACTATGGCTTGAAAAGATCAGCGATAGTTTATGGGACAGAAATGGTTTGTACCCGGGTTCTAGGCCAAAGCCGCGGTGGCAAGCTCCTTAAACGGGATCTCTTCATCCGCGAGGATCTCAGGATCGAACCGCGCCCCTGCAGCAATCAATTTTTTGGACAGCATGAACTCCCGCGGACTGTTGATGGCATCAGTGGCGATGAGCCGCTCGTCTTGCAGATAAAATACGGCGAATGATCGCGTTTCGGGGTTGCCTCGAATAACCGCCTGATCGTAGCCCTCGGACATCCCCACGATTTGCAGTTTAAGATCGTACTGGTCTGACCAGAACCACGGTATCTGGGCGTATGGTTTAGGCGCGCCGCAAAGTGCCGCCGCCGCGGTTTTTGCCTGCTCCTGAGCATTGTGCACCGACTCCAGTCGCATTCGCCGACCTAAAAAAGCATTCGGATGATTCGTGCAGTCGCCGACGGCAAATATATCCGGATCACTGGTCCGGCAATGGTCATCAACGAAGATGCCGTCATCGCATTTTAATCCGGCGGCCTCGGCAATATCCACGGTCGGTAAAACACCCACACCGATGACTGCCAGATCGGCGGGTATCACAGATCCATCAGCCAGTTGAACCGACTCCAGCTTGTTCTGCCCGACGAAACGGGTCGGCGGTTCTTCACCGCAGCGAATATCGACACCCGCTTTGCGGTGGACGTTATCGAAAAATTCGGAAACCGGCGGCGCCACCACACGGCTCATCACGCGATCGGCAACCTCCAGAACGGTGACTTTAAGTCCCGCGCTTGCAGCAGTTGCTGCAACCTCGAGACCGACATAGCCTGCACCGATGACGACCATGCGCGCTCCCGGCCTGAAATCGGCCTGCAGGGCCACAGAGTCGTCAAGCGTCCTCATATAATGAATGCCTGCCAGGTCGTGGCCGGGCAAGTCGAGTCGGCGGACATGACTGCCAAGAGCCAGCACCAGGCTGTCGTACGACAGATGTTCACCGTTGTTGAGAGCAACCTGATGCTGACTACGGTCAATCGCTTCAACACGAGTAGACAGGTGCATCTCTATGGCGTGTTCGGCATAGAATTTTTCATGTCTGACCAGCAACCGCTCCTGATCGACTTCGCCGGCCAGGAACTTTTTCGACAGGGCAGGGCGCTGATAAGGAAAATATTCCTCTTCGCCAACGATGTCGATGCTGCCTTTATAGCCGCCCTGTCGCAGCGAGATCGCAGTTTGTCCGGCCGCGTGACCCGCGCCGGCGATGACGATTTTTTCCAACATTTGATTCCGTAGATCCTTATTCTCGGGCGCTGTTATTGTCTGACCTTCGCCTGATCCCCTGGCCTGCGCCGGTATTTATCAAAGACGGACTGCAGCATTATACTCCCTGCCCTGAACGGCGCAGACTGCGTTCGGTCGAACCTGTCGTCCCGTAATGCTCGAAAGCAAGGATATGTAATGGCGAAGTCGATTCAAATAGACAAATTTGGTGGGCCCGAGGTGATGCAGTGGCGCAATGTTGATTTACCCGCACCAAAAACGGGTGAGGCGCTGATTCGGCATACGGCAGTCGGCTTGAATTTTATTGATACCTACCACCGATCCGGTCTCTATCCACTCGATCTGCCCACGGGACTCGGTACAGAAGCCGCAGGTGTCGTTGAGGCTGTGGGTGACGGCGTCACTGATGTCGCAGTCGGTGATCGCATCGCCTACCTGGGTTTACCACCGGGATCCTATTGTGACCAGCGCATTTACCCGGCTGATCGCCTGGTTCGGCTGCCCGCAGAAATTGACGATCAGACGGCTGCTGCGGCCATGCTTAAAGGGCTGACTGCCTGGTATCTTGTCCGCCGCAGCTATCCGATTGAATCGGGCGACAACGTATTACTCTATGCTGCCGCAGGCGGCGTTGGCCTGATTGCCGGGCAATGGGCCAGCAGTCTTGGTGCGACCGTTATTGGCGTGGTCAGCAGTGATGAAAAAGCCGAACTGGCCCGTGCCAACGGCTCGACTCATATCGTCAAGGCAGACGATCCTGATTTTGTCGAAACGGTGCGTGAAATTACCGGCGGCGAAGGCGTGGCGGGTGTTTACGACTCAGTTGGTAAAGATTCGTTCTACCAGTCTCTCGACTGCCTGCGGCCACATGGCACGATGGTGTCATTCGGTAATGCGAGCGGTGCCGTCGACCCATTCTCGATCATGGAACTGGCGAAGCGCGGTTCGCTGACGCTGACGCGGCCTGCTGTATTTGATTTCATCAAAACGCGCACGGAACTTCTGGCTGCTGCCAGTCAGTTATTTGAAGTGATGCTTTCGGGTGCCGTGAAGATCCACGTCAATCAGACCTATGCGTTGAAAGATGCGGCTGAAGCGCACCGCGATCTGGAGGCCCGAAAGACGACCGGGTCGACCGTTCTGCTGCCCTGAAGTTATTTCTTACCCGGCATCTACAGCGGCTGCAGCGGCCAGAAAATGGGTAATAAAATCATCACCACTACAAAAATTACCAGCGTCAGCGGTGCGCCGAGCTTGATGTAATCTACAAACCGGTATCCGCCGGGACCCATCACGAGAATATTTGCCGGATGTGAAATCGGACTCGTAAAGCTCGCCGATGCCGCCATAGCGACAGCCATCATCGCTGTTTGTGGCGCGATGCCCATCTCTCCACAGGCTGACATCACGATCGGCGACATCAATACCACCAGGGCAGCTGTTGGAATAATCATTGTAGCCATCGCCGTGATCGCATAAAGCCCCATGATGACCGGCCATGGACCGAACTCGCCGAGGCCGTCCATCACTTTACCGGCCAGAAATTCCGCTGTGCCGGTTTCCTGCATGGCAATCCCCAGCGGCAGCATCCCGGCAATCAGGAAAACGGCGCGCCAGTCAATGGCGCGGTAAGCCTGCTCCATGTTGAGGCAGCCGAACAGCACCATGAGTGTGGCGCCAACTACTGCTGCGATCGAAATAGGCTGCCAGCCAATCAGAACAGCACCAACGACACCCAGCATGATCATGCCTGCCAGCGGCGCTCGCCGTGTATCGATTACCGATACTTTGATCGGTGTCAGGACAAGCAGGTCAGAGGCTTCGTTCAGTAACATTAATTTCGCGCGCGGTCCGACGAACAACAAGCCGTCCCCGAACTCTATCGTTTTTGCATCCAGATCCGACCTGATAGCTTTGCCGGAGCGCCAGATCGCTATCAGCTCCAATCCATATTTTTCTCGAAAGTTGATATCCGCAACTTTTAAGCCAGCCAGCGTTGATTGTGGGGACAGCGTCGTTTCAACCGTCGATAATCGGTCGGACTCAAAAATATTCAAATTGGGTGATACCTTTTCCCGCACTTCGAGTTGCTGGAGTCCGCGCAGGACATCAAGGTCCTCGGCACGGCCCTGAATCAGCAAAAGGTCTCCACCAAGAATGACCTCATCGGGGGCGGGCATGATGGTCAGTTTTCCTTCACGGAATGTCGCAAGCAAACGAAAATCGAATGCATCACCAATGCGGCTCTGCGCAAGTGTTGATCCGCCGAGCTGGGAATCCCTGGGGACTCGTACAACAAAAATGCGTTCCGGTAACCGATAAATGTCCGTGACATCTTCTTCCGTGACGGGCCGAATCTCCGAGAATTCGGGGCTATTTTCGAGTCCTTCCAGCATTTCTTCACTGCCCTGGAGCAGTAAACAATCTCCGGCACGAATCGGAACGTAAGAGAGATTAACCCGTCTTACCAGCTCTTTACGGCGGATAGCCAGCACATTGGTGCCAAAGCGGCGCCGGAAATCACGATGATGCAACAGGTTTTTTACAAGATTCGAGTTCGGTGCGACGGTGACCTCAACGAGTTTTATCTGGTCGGACATCAGGCCCTGTATAACCGGCGCTTCGCGTTCGATAACCAGTTCACTCCAGCGGCGAATTTCGTTGAACCGGTCCAGACGTCCCTGCACCAGCAATTTGTCGCCGGCAGCAAGGATGGTTTTCCTCGACGGAAGGGTGTCGACTTTATTGTGGCGCTCACGTGCGATCACTATCAGACCGCCGGCGGAAGCAATGCGCGTATCCGCGAGCGTTTTACCAACGATGACCGATCCCTGTGGGATGGTCATGACAAAAGTTCTCTCCTGCAGGCCGTACTGTGCCCGAAGATTTCTCTGGCTTCGTTGCCCTTCAGTGGAGAGATTGGATGTTGGCAGCATGAGCCGGCCGATCAGCGCGACAAAAATAATGCCCGCAACCATCGCACCGATACCCACCGAGGCAAAATCAAACATCAAAAATGGCGTTTCGCCATGCTGTGCGAGCGCACCACTGATGAGCAGGTTTGGCGGCGTACCTATTAATGTAGTCAGCCCGCCGAGCAAACAGCCGAACGCCAGTGGCATCAGCAATCGCGAAGGCGATATCTCCGTGCGCCGCGAAATATCGATAACAACGGGCAGCATCAATGCAGCGACGCCGATATTATTCATAAACGCAGACAGCCCGCCGGAAGTCACCATGATGACAATAATCAGAGGTATCTCTTTGTGACCGGCAACCTTCATGACCTGCCGCCCGAGTGTGTCGGCGATACCTGTGCGCGTAAGGCCTTCGCTCAATATGAACATTGCCCAGACAGTGATGACAGCCGCGTTACTGAAGCCCGATAGTGCTTCAGTCGGTGAAACCAGGCCAGTGATTGCCAGTGTGGTAAGGACCAGAAGTGCGACGAGGTCCATGCGCAGCACTTCGCTAATGAAAAGCACCAGTGCCACCAGCAGGATGAGCAGCACGCCGGCAATTTCCATATTCATCGTTTTCCGTAACCTCCGCCGCCTGGTGTCGCAATCACGAGCATATCACCGGCTTGCACATCAACGGCATCCGTCCCTGCAAGTTCGCGCCGTTTTCCATCGCCTCGTATGAGGGTGTTGTGCCCCGGCTGACCTGGTTCGCCGCCGAATAATCCGAACGGCGCGATGCGACGATGGTTTGAAACTATCGCAGCTTGCATGCTTTCGAGAAACTCCAACCGGCGTATGACGCCATTACCGCCATGATGCCGGCCGTTGCCGCCGCTGCCTTTCCTGATGGAAAACTCCCTGACCAATACCGGAAAGCGGGTTTCGAGAACCTCCGGGTCCGTCATGCGTGAGTTGGTCATGTGCGTGTGTACGGCGTCAGTTCCGTCAAAGTCCGGACCGGCGCCTGAGCCTCCACAGATTGTTTCGTAGTACTGGTATCGATCATTGCCGAAACTAAGATTATTCATCGTACCCTGTGCCGCTGCCATGACCCCCATCGCGCCGTAAAGCGTGTCCGCAATACATTGAGAGGTCTCCACGTTCCCGGCGACTACGGCAGCCGGGTATTTCGGATTAAGCAACGTGCCATAAGGAATACGCAACTTCAGCGGTTTCAGGCAGCCGGCATTCAGAGGAATATTCCTGGCGACCATTGATCGGAATACATATAAAACTGCGGCCCGTACGACGGCGGTTGGTGAATTTAAATTTCCGGCTGTCTGTGCGGATGATCCTGAAAAATCGATGCGGGCCTCACGCAGCAGTCGATCGATGGTGATACTGACTCGAATTATTTCACCACTGTCCATTTCATAACTGAAATCACCGCCTTCGAGTCGGTCAATAACCTGGCGCACCAATTCTTCGGCATTGTCCTGTATATGCCCCATATAAGCCATGACCGTCATCAGTCCGAAATGAGCGACCAGCTTCTTTAGCTCCTGAAGACCTTTTTCATTCGCGGCAATCTGCGCCTTAAGATCTGCCATGTTTTGCAACGGGTTGCGAGCCGGAAAGTCGTTATTCGTCAGGTGATCCATCAGTTCAGTCTCCTGTAACTGGTGGTTTGAAACGAGACGGAAATTGTCGAACAGCACGCCTTCTTCGCTGATATCCCGGCTAAATGGCGGTATTGACCCGGGGCTGATGCCACCGATGTCTGCATGGTGGGCCCGGCATGCCACAATGAAAATGATGCTGCGGTCATCGTCGTCAAAAACGGGTGTCACCACCGTGATATCAGGCAAGTGAGTGCCGCCGTTATACGGGTCATTGAGCATGAAAACATCGCCGGGATTGATGGCGCCCGGGTTGTTCCGGATCACCGCGCGAATGCTGTCACCCATTGATCCGAGGTGTACCGGGATATGCGGGGCGTTAGCGATCAGGTTGCCGTTCATGTCGAACAGCGCACAGGAGAAATCCAGCCGTTCCTTGATGTTCACCGAGTGAGCGGTATTTTGCAGAACAACGCCCATCTGTTCGGCAACACTCATAAAGTGATTATTAAATACTTCCAGAAGTACCGGGTCCGCTTCAGTGCTGACTGATTCACGGCGTTGTGCATTTTTACGCCGGGTCAGAATGATGCTGCCATCTTGCTGCGCTTCAATGCGCCAGTCCGGTTCAACCACCGTGGTTGAATTGTCATCAATGATGATCGCAGGCCCATGTAGTTTGTTTCCCGCCCGCAAAGCACTGCGGCGATAGATATTGGCAACCAGCCAGGCGCCGTTACAGAACATTTTTCCGTTGCCGGCGATCTCCGGCTCCGCATCATCGAGCCGGCTTTTTTCGCCGGCTGCACTATCGAATTCGACACGACCTGCTGCCTCGAGTCGCAGAGAATCAATGATCAGTTCATTGAGATTTGCCGAAAAACCAAAGCGCCGCTGATGGTCCTTTCCAAACGTCTTTTCAATGTCCTCTGCTTCGCCGATAAGAATCGGCAGTGTCGTATCCGAGCCTGCTGTTCGTACATTCAGAATGGTGCGCACTGTTATGGCGGCCTGTTCGATGTCCTGCTCCGTCAATATTCGAGCGCACTGTTGCCGCAACTGCATAATCATTGGATTCAGCTGTGTCACCGTAGTTTCGTTCAGCGGCATATCTATATTGCGTTGCTGGTAGGTGCTCAGCAGGGCTGTGCCGATGCCGAATGCAGATAACACTCCCGCCAGCGGATGTATGAAAATAGTGTCTATGTCGAGTTGCTCGGCGACCAGGCAGGCGTGTTGACCGCCCGCGCCACCGAAACAACACAGTGCAAAGTCATTCGGATTATGGCCGCGCTGGATGGAGACCTGCTTGATGGCGTTTGCCATATTGTCCGTGGCGATACGGATAAAACCTTCGGCCACTGCCTCGGAGCTCATGTTTTTGCCGGTTGTTTGTGTAACGGTCTCTGACATGGCTTCGAATGCTCTATGCACCACTTTTTCATCGGGTGGTTCATTGCCATTGGCGCCGAATACCGGCGGAAAAAATTCCGGGATAAGTTTGCCGAGCATGATGTTCGCATCTGTCACAGTGAGTGGTCCGCCACGCCTGTAGCAGGCCGGCCCGGGATCGGCACCGGCAGATTCCGGGCCAACCTGAAAACGGCCCGAGTCAAAGTGCAGCAGGGAGCCGCCGCCCGCAGCGATGGTGTGAATCCGCATCATCGGCGAGCACATTCGCACGCCACCGATTTCTGTATGGTCTGTGAATTCGAATTCCCCGGCGAATAGTGAAACATCCGTTGATGTGCCACCCATGTCGAATCCTATCAGTCGTTCCCCGACGATCGGCCGGGCAGTTTCTACCATGCCGACCACACCACCGGCAGGCCCGGACAGGACGCTATCCTTGCCGCGAAATTTATTTTCACTGACGAGTCCGCCATTGCTTTGCATAAACAGCAGGCGGCAGGGTGAGAGTGCGGCTTCTGCCAGCGACGTTTTCAAGCTGTCGACATAGGCGGACAGGACGGGCGATAAATAGGCATCTGCAACCGTTGTATCGCCTCGGCTGACAAGGCGCATCAGCGGACTGACTTCATGGGACAGTGAAATCTGTGTGAAACCGATTTTATGTGCGATCTCGCCGGCCCGGATTTCATGTTCCGCAAATCGATAAGCATGCATGAAACAGATAGCAACGGATCGAATGCCGGCCTGGTAAAGTGCCGTCAGCGCGGTCTGAAGGGACAGCGTATCGAGAGGTTCCAGTACTGTGCCGTCATGTCGCACTCTTTCGCCGGCCTCGATGACTCGCGTGTAGAGTGGTCTGGTCAGTTGAATATTAAGTGCAAATATATCCGGTCTTTGCTGATAGCCGATTCGTAATGCGTCGCCGAATCCGCGCGTGATGATCAGGGCCACAGGTTTGCCGGTACGTTCGAGCAGCGCATTAGTCGCCACCGTTGTGCCCATTTTTATAGCTTCAATTTTACAGGGCCGGGGTACCGTTTCGAGGATAGTACGAATGCCCTCAACCGCTGCATCCTTATATTGTTCCGGCTTTACCGACAGAAGTTTTTGCGAGGTCAGCATGCCGTCTGGTGAACGGGCGATGATGTCGGTAAAGGTTCCGCCCCTGTCAATCCAGAATTGCCAACCTCTTTTTGTCATGTGTGTCGGGAAACTCCTGTGCACATTTGGCACGATCGTTAATGTAGCATGGAGACCTGTCAAGTCCCGGGCGTCATGAGCAAAGAAAACAAGAATAGCAACCGGAATAAATTCCGACGGGTCTGGGATTGCGTGGCTGCGATCCCGCCCGGACGTGTCGCCGCTTATGGACAGGTCGCGGAACTGGCGGGGTGGCCGCGTGGTGCGCGTATGGTTGGTCGGGCACTGGGTGCCGCGCCCCGGTCCATGGACTTGCCCTGGCATCGCGTGCTCAATGCCCAGGGACGGATTTCAATACCCAAAGGCAGCCGGCGCCATGATGAGCAGATTCGGCGTCTGCGGGAAGAAGGCGTGACAGTGGAAATCGATAAGGTCGACATGCAGTGCTACCAATGGACGCCTACGCTGGACGAACTGGTTTGGGGACCGGCTGCATTCGGTGTTGAATTTTCAGGACATCAGGCCGAATCACGGCAACGCGCGGGCCGCGATTGATGTTAAAAAATGTTTGTTTTTCTCATGGACAGGAAAGCGGTCCCTGGGGTACGAAGATCAAAGCAATGTCTGCCACAGCGGCCGAAGCGGGCTGGAACACCGAGTCCATCGATTACAGGGGGATGTCCGATCCTGTTGAGCGGGCTGAAAAACTTGCGGCATATTGTCGGACCCAGGCTGAACCAAGCGTACTCGTGGGCAGCAGTATGGGCGGATATGTTTCGCTGGCGGCCGCAGCAAATGTCGGTGCCCGGGGTCTTTTTATGCTGGCACCGGCAATTTATATGCCGGGCTACGAAGCCGTCATGCCGATGCCTGACACGCTTCCGGATTGCCCGACGGTCATCGTACATGGCTGGCGGGATGACATCGTGCCGTGGGAGGGCAGCGTTCGTTATGGTTCGAAAACCGGCGCGCAGCTGGTCATGGTGGATGGCGATCACCGTTTAACCGCCAATATCGACACAATCAACAGGTTGTTGAGCGCATTCCTTGACGATCTGGAAACCGCATCAATCGGATGATTTCATTTTCCGGGCGCGGGCCGCGAGTCCTTTGAGCGCAGGATTTTCTTCCGTGATAACAAACGTAGGTATTCCAGCAAGATAATCACGGTAACGTCCTTTGGATTCAAAGCGTGCACGAAAACCTGATGCGGCGAACCGGTCAATGTGTCTGAGAATGATTCCGCCGCCAACATAGACACCACCGAAAGCGCCCAATGTCAGCGCGAGGTCGGCTGCGACGGTACCCAGCAGTTGCATGAATACCTCCAGAGTATCGCTGGCCGCGGTATCACCGGCCTCGGCGCGCCTGGCAATTTCGGCTGCGGCCGGTTCATCTGTCCCATGGAGCAAGCCATGCAGCAGAGTAAGGCCGGGTCCGGATATAAGCCTTTCGATGGAGCAATGACCAAACCGTTCGCGGGTGAGTCGAATCACTTCCGCTTCACGATTGTCGCTGGCCGCCAGAGCCTGGTGGCCACCTTCCCCACTGATCGCCACCCATCCGCTGCCGGGTACCGGAAGCAGTCCGCCGATGCCCAGCCCCGTGCCTGGTCCGAGGACTGCCATCGGCTTGTCCGGCTGCGCCTTGCCGTCGCCGATGCGCACGAGGCTTTTAGCTTCGAGTTCCGGCAGTGCATAGGCCAGCGCTTCAAAATCATTCAGAAGTTTCAGACTTTTTAATTGCAGCGAGTTACGAAGAGCCGCTGCGGAGAAGGACCAATCTATATTGGTCATCCGCACGATATCGTGGTTAACAGGCGCTGCGATCGCGAGAAACCCGGATTCGGGGCATTCAGATGGCGGCAGGGATGCGCAATAGCGTTTTAAAAGTGATTCAAGGTCATGGAAATCAGCGTTAACAAAGGCGCTTGCTGATCGACTGGAATCATCGTCATCGTCGTAAAGCGTGCAACGGGTATTGGTCCCGCCGACGTCGGCGAGCAGGTGGATCATGACGCGGCCTGGTAGCCTGCGGCGACCGCCAGCAAGGCATCCATGAAGCGGGTTCTCCAGGCAGTGATGTTGTTGTGATTGAGAATCGCGAGCATGCTGGCATGTCGTTCGCAGCGCTCTTCCTGTGACATGCTCAGCACCTTGTGTATTGCATCGGCAACCGAATCAATATCGTAAGGGTTGATCTGCACGGCATCTGTGAGTTCATGAGCAGCGCCGGCGAGTTCCGAAAGCACCAGCATACCGGGGTCTTCAGGATTTTGTGCCGCGACAAATTCTTTAGCGACCAGGTTCATGCCGTCTCGCAGCGGCGTAACCAGGCCCACAGTAGCATTCTGAAAGAAGCCCATCAGCGTTGCTCTGTCGAATGCACGATTTAGATACTGAATTGGCACCCAGTCGATATCGGCGAACTGGCCGTTGATACGCCCAGCCAGCTGTTCGAGCTCGTTCCGTATATCTGTGTAGGCACGGACACCGGATCGGGTTGTCGGCGAGATTTGCATGTAAGACACCTGACCGCGATTGGCCGGGTAATTCTCCATGAGCCGTTCGTATGAGCGAAAGCGCTCCGGAAGACCTTTGCTGTAGTCGAGTCGATCGACACCAATGAGTAATTCACGGCCATGCAGATGTTCGACCATTCGCTGCACGTCTTCGGATTCCTGGCTTTCAATTGCGAGTGACCGGCAACCCTCGACATCGATGCCGATAGGAAATACGTCAGCATGCACCAGCTGCTCATCTGAACTGTAGCGACGATTCGCATGCTTGATGCCGCCGATGCTTGAAGCCGCTTCTTTGAATGATCGAAGATCGCTTGGTGTGTGAAATCCGACCACATCGTAGGCACACAGTGATCGTATGAGTTGCTTGTAGACGGGCAGCACCCGGAACATCTCGATATCAGGAAACGGGACGTGGAGGAAAAAACCGATTGGTTGTGTGATACCGGCTCGGCGCAACTCAGAGGCCAGAGGAATCAGATGGAAGTCGTGTACCCAGATCACATCATCGGGTTGCAGCAAAGGCAAGAGTTTACGGGCGAACATGGCATTAACACGGCGATATTCATCCCACTCGCGACGGTCAAAGCGGAAGTGTTCGAGCAGGTAGTGGCAGACCGGCCAGAGCGAAGTATTACTGAATCCGTTGTAATACATTTCATATGCCCGCTCATTCATGTCGATCGTGGCGTAGGTGATGTTGCCGTTTTGTTCGAGTGTCGGCGAGCCGGGGTCTCCGTGTGTCGTGCGGCCATTCCAGCCGAACCACATGCCGCCGTATTCCTTCAGGGCGGCAAGTACGCCGACGGCGAGTCCTCCCGCCGAACGCGGATCGCTTCGTGGTCGTACGACCCGATTCGAAACCGCGACTAGCCGGGTCACAGGCTGTCCTCCCAGGGACGACTCAGGCGCCGTGCCGCGTTAATGATGCCGACCAGGCTGTAGGTCTGGGGAAAATTACCCCAGAGCTCACCGGTTTTGGGGTCCAGGTCCTCCGAAAGCAGTCCCAGGCTATTTCGACAGGCCAGCATTTTTTCGAATAGCTCGCGAGCTTCAGCTTCCCGGCCGGTGGCGGCCAGAGCATCGATATACCAGAACGTGCAGATATTAAAGGCATTTTCCGGTTCTCCGAAATCATCCGCTTCGTGGTAGCGCATCAGATGGTCCCCGCGTCTGAGCTCTTTTTCGATAGCTGCCAGGGTACTCAAAAATCGCGGATTGCGGGCTGATATAAAGCCCAGGTTCGGAAGCATCAACACGCTGGCGTCCAGTTCGGGCTTGCCGAAGCTTTCAGTGAAACATTGTTTTTCCTCATCCCAGGCGCGCTCACAGATATCGGCATGAATCCGGTCGGCGGTTTCGCGCCAGTAGTCAGCGCGCTCCGTCAGTCCGAGTTTAGTGGCAATTTTTTCCAGCCGGTCGCAGGCAGCCCAGCACATGACGCTGGAAAAGGTATGTATGCGTTGTCGCCCCCGGAATTCCCAGATCCCGGCATCCGGTTGATCGTATAGTTGGGCCGCACGCTCACCCATCGCTTCGAGGCGTTGAAAAATGCCGGCATCGCCGGGTTCCGTGAGCCGCGTATCAAAAAAGTATTGTGTTGCGGTCAGAACGACCGCGCCATAGACGTCGTTTTGCACCTGCTGGTAGGCTTGATTGCCGACGCGAACCGGCCCCATGCCGCGATAACCTTCCAGGTGATTCACGATTGTTTCCGTTAGATCAGGATCTCCGGTGATGCTGTACACGGGCTGGAGTTCTGTGCCGGCTTCGAATGATACGTTGACGATATATCGTAAGTAAGCTTCCATCGTTTTCGTCGCGCCCAGACTGTTCAGTCCCTGAACTACAAAGTAGCTGTCGCGCAGCCAGCAATAGCGGTAGTCCCAGTTTCGACCGCTGTCCGGCGCTTCCGGAATAGAGGTGGTAATGGCTGCGATCACCGCCCCGGTGTCTTCAAAAGTGCAGAGCTTTAGCGTAATGGCCGCACGAATTACTTCATCCTGCCACTCAAAAGGAATAGCCAGGCCGCGCACCCAGTTTTGCCAATAATTTTTTGTCTGACCGAAATTCTCTCGCACGTACTTGTCGACGGCATCAGGAACGCTTTCGTCAGGGCCGAGAATCACGTGTTTCGTCTGATGCAGGACGAAGGGTTTTTCTTCCATGATCGCCGTGAGCGACAAATCTGTAGTGAGGCGGAGAATCGTTCCCGATGTCGAATATTTAATGTGATTGCTGCCGTGAGTCATTTTAGCGGCGCGTTCGCCGAAGTTGCTGGCGGGGCGCAGGCGCACGCGAATCTGAGGCCAGCCTTCCACGGGCGTGATCGACCGGATCATCATCACCGGATGATAGCTGCGGCCGAGATACTGATAGCGCGGTGCAAAATCCGTGATGCGAACCGCATTGCCTTCTGAATCGTAGAGCGTGGTCTGGAGAATCGGCGTATTGCGAATATATTTCTGTTCGGCGCGTTCAAAACCGACGAGCTCAATTTCATAGAAGCCCAGTTCCGGTTCCGGGTTATCGGGCATCAACAGTGAGCAGAAAGCCGGATCACTGTCGAATTGAGGCAGACAGGTCCAGATCATGCGGCCTCGCTCATCCAGCAGAGAAGCTATCTGGCAATTGCCGATGACGGCCAGGTTCAAAGAACTCAACGATGACACCCCTTTATTCTGCGTTCCATTATTAAAAATTTTTCATTCGATCATTCATGCGACGACGGATTCCAGCCAGTCGTGTACAGCATTGATGTCGCGCAATTCATAGTGTGCGGCCGTCTGGCCCGCTGTCGGGCCAACCTTCGCGGAAAAACCGTCCATTTGATTGACGACGATGAAACCGTCTTCGTCCGTTATGTCATCGCCGATAAACACCGGCCGGCGACCTGCAAAGGGCGCGGCCGACATGAATGTCCGGATGGCTGTGCCTTTACTGCAGCCTGCCGGGCGTAATTCCATGACCATTTTGCCATGCTGTAGTACATATTCCGGGCCCAGTTCATTGATTAGATCATTAAGCCACTCTTCTATCAGTTCCGCCTTGTCCGGGCATTGCCGGAAGTGCACAGCCAGGCCACTGCCCTTGTCCTCAACGAGCAGTGCGTCATCGTATGTTGCCAGTTCTGCGATACGCCTGCGGGCAAGGTCGGGGACAGGCACTGCATCGGCGGGCTGCCAATGCCCGGCGCCATCGCGGATTTCCAGTCCGTGGATGCCCGCGATGGGAAGCATCAATGGCCCGATCAGTGCATCAATGCTGGAAATTGTGCGCCCGGAAATGAGTGCCATTGCTCCGTCCAGCTGATCATGGACCACTTTTAAAATATGGCGCAGGCGATCCGGGACTTTGACAAGTTCCGGGCGATCTTCTATGTCGACCAGGGTTCCGTCCAGGTCGAGAAAAACCGCCAGTCCATCAGGGTCGTCGGTCGGCAGGGTGCTCGGCATGCGCAGACCATACCGCTTCAATCATGGATTGCAACGTACCGAAGGGCGATCTCCCAATCAGCGCAATAAAAAAACCGCCCCTGGAAGGGGCGGTTGATGGGCGCGGTTTGTTTTATTGTTTTTATTATATGCCTGACTTTTCTCAGGTCAGGGCTTTGGGGGTTGTTGTCTTTAATGTTGTCTTTAACGTTGTCGTAAGGAGAACTATGGCTTTGTCGTCTCTTGCCTGAATAGTTGCAGCATTCGTGCCAGACAGTGCCGTTAAGCCGCCGGGTTTAACAAACGTCGAAGATTGCCGGGAAAAATGTGACGGGCGTCACAAGAAAACCGGATGGTGTTCTGGCACGCGTGCATAATTTTGCAGCGGCGAATCGGCAAACAGGCGAGCTTTGTAAATTCTGTCGACAGTCAATCGGCGGTGCAATGAGACAGTCATCACCGTTCAAATTAATGACCGAGTAAAATCAATAACTTGCGATTTATCCATGGTTGTAAGCCAAGCCGACAGGCCTGACCTGAGGACGCCGGTATTCGAGCGGACCTGGCGGTCCTGCCGATTATTCGCACACAGCCGGCGCTGAAAAAGCGCTAAGCGTTCAAATCCGGAATGAGTCCACTCTCCAGCTTGCCGATCATGTCTTTCAGACGCAGTTTCTGTTTTTTCAGCCGGCGAACGCGCAACTGGTCGACAAGCGGGTTTCTGGAGAGTTCATCAATAGCCACATCTAGATCCCGATGGGCCACCCGGAGCTCTTTGAGCTGGGTACGGTTGCCGAAGGCATGGGTATCTACGTTATCCATCATCCTCGCGAACCAAGTTCATCAATATGGACGAGGACAGCTTGGGCGTTTTTATTGGTGCCGGAACAGGGTGTTGTGCAGGTGCAGCGAATGCCCAATGGTCCGATATGCGCTGTCCGCGCTACCTGCGCCACTCACCGGAATCCGGATCATGGCGCAGCAATATTATAACACCACCGACCGTACTTGGCAGGTGCCCGGAGTGGTTACGCGGATGCTTTGCGGCTGTCGAACCATGTGGGCCAGTTCTTGTTTTTATCACCAAAAACAAGGAAATACGGGTTCAGCACTTCGGCCTTTGTATTGTAGCGTAAGGCCCGACCCTCCAGATCGACAAGCGCACCGCCGGCACAATCGACTACGGCGTGTGCTGCTGCGGTATCCCATTCGGATGTGGGCCCCAGGCGTGGGTAAACATCTGCGTCACCCGCGGCAACCAGGCAGATTTTAAGTGAGCTTCCCATCGGGACCATTTCGTGATCGCCGACTTTCTGCAGAAAGGCTTCCAGCGATGCGCCGCGGTGGGAACGACTGCCGACGACACGCACCATAGAGCGGCATTCTTCGGTCACATGAATAGATTTCTGCTTGCCATCGGCGCTACACATAAATGCGCCGCCGTGACGATAGCCAAAATAGTCGCGCTGCATGGCCGGAACATGCACGACGCCCAGAACAGGCTCGTGCTGTTGAATGAGTGCGATGTTCACCGTGAATTCACCATTGTGCTTGATAAACTCTTTCGTGCCATCCAGCGGGTCTACGAGCCAGAACTCCGGCCAGCCTGCCCGCTTTTCAAACGGGATGGTTGCCGATTCTTCTGACCAGACGGGAATATCCGGCGTCAACTGACTCAGGTCCCGGCAAATCAGCTGATGAGCGGCCCGGTCCGCATCTGTCAGGGGGGAGTGATCCTCTTTTGTTTCGACATCAAAATCAGATTCATAGATCTTCATGATCTCATCGCCCGCATGCCGGGCAATGGCCACGACCGGTTCGATCAGCGAGGAAAGTTCTTTATGCATGGTAATTGCGCCACTCGTTTCGGTTGAGTTTGCTTACAAAGGGGGAGCAGTATAGGTCAGATGAGCGCCTTACCCATCGACTGGCGAGCTTACGAGACTATTTTGCTTGATATGGACGGCACGGTCCTCGACCTGGCTTTTGATAACTATTTCTGGAGAGAGATTGTGCCCCGTTGTCTTGCTCGTATGAAGCAGATCGATCATCACGATGCCCGACGGGAATTGTTCGAGATCTACGAACGCAAGGAAGGAAGTCTCGACTGGTATTGCCTGGATTACTGGACCGGGGAACTGGGATTGAATCTGCGCGAATTAAAATCCGCCAGCAGTCACCGCATACAGTTTTTGCCCGGTGCCCGCAAGTTTCTGTCGGTCGCATCGGGCGGGCATCAGCGCCTGATTCTCGTCACTAACGCGCACGGCCATACACTCGAAGTGAAGAAAGGCGTTGCCGGCCTGGGACGATATTTCCAAAGGTTCGTGTCGGCGCATGATTTCGGCTACGCGAAAGAGCACGCGGAATTTTGGCCTGCATTGTGTGATGAGCTTGATTTCGATCCCCGGACAACGCTGTTCGTGGATGACAGTCTGCCGGTACTCGATGCAGCGGCATCTTTCGGCCTTGCCGGTGTAGTTGCCGTCACCCGCCCGGATACGCGGCTACCAGTCAAAGATATCCAGGATCATTTGGCGGTGGAAGGCATCGTCGCGCTGCTCACCTGATAACTTGAGTCTGTATCCGGGTCAGCGTTTGCGGCGCCCGGGCCCCCCGCGACCTGAACCGCCACGGCGTGGTGCGCCACCGGAATTCGGGCGTCTGCGGGGTCCTGAATGTTTGCGTGGAGCAGGCGGCGGTCTTTTGACCTCCGGCAACAGTTCCGCATCAATCGTTGCTGTCGGAATGCGATGGCCGATATAGGCTTCGATCTCAGGCAATGTAAACGCATAGTTTTCGCACGCAAAGCTAACAGCATCACCGCTCGCGCCCGCGCGTGCGGTTCGGCCGATCCGGTGCACATAATCTTCGGCATCCTGCGGCAAATCGTAGTTCACAACATGACTGACATCGGGAACATGCAAGCCCCTGGAGGCAACATCGGTGGCGACCAGAACCGGCAAATCGCCGGATTGAAATTCCTTCAGCATCCGCAGTCGTTTGTTCTGGGGCACGTCTCCGGAGATGGCGTTAGCTGCGACACCGTTGGTCTGCATGAGTCTGGCTAAATATTCGGCCTCGCGCTTCGTATTGACGAACACCATTGTTCGGGTTGCCTTCATACTGCGCAGCAATCCGATCAGCAGCGGGGCTTTTTCTTCGTTGCTCGGAAAGTAGACGACTTGAGTGATCAGGTCGACGGTCATTTTTTCAGGGTCTATGCGCACCAGTTCCGGATCGTTCATGTGCTCGTACGCGAGTTCGACGACGCGATGGTTGAGTGTGGCCGAGAACATCAGGTTCATGCGCTGATCCGGAGGAGGAAGGCGGCGCAGCAGGTAGCGGATATCCTTGATGAATCCAAGGTCGAACATGCGGTCGGCCTCATCAAGAACAAGCGTCTGAATATAATCCAGTGTATAGATGCGTTGTTTAAAGTAATCGATCAGGCGTCCGGGTGTGCCGATGAGTATGTCGATCCCGTCCGCCAGCGTATTTCGCTGTTTTTCATAGTCGGCGCCGCCGTATACGACGGCGATCCTGAATCCGGCATGCGCACCCAGAAGCAGTGCGTCAGCATGAATCTGCACCGCCAGTTCGCGCGTGGGCGCAATCATCAGCGCCCTCGGGCCGCGGGGTTTTCCGCCATTTTCCGGTGCCCGCGCGAGCAGGTGATTAAACGTGGCCAGCAAAAAAGCGGCCGTTTTACCCGTCCCGGTCTGCGCCTGGCCGGCAACATCGTGACCCTGCAGGGCAAGGGGCAACGCAGCGGCCTGGATAGGCGTGCAGTGTGTAAACCCGGCGTCCCGTACGCCTTTCAAAAGGACTTCCGGGAGGCCGAGTTCGCTGAACGGGACGTTTGAATCTGTGGTCATAATTTAGGTCTTTGATGGAAAAAGCTTAAAAGATACTTGCAATATTCTGCGGAAGGGGTTCCAATTGGCCTTAAGCCTCTGCGGGCGTGTCGTCCCCGCCAAGATAAATACCAGCTTGCCGCCAGTATTTATTCGAAGGAAGTTTCGAAACAAACTCTTGCTAGATTGTGCCCTATTCGGTAGCCGGGTTCATGGGGACACGGCGCTGTCATAAGTAAAGAACCTTTGCCGTCCTTCGCAGACGGATCGCTAATTTACTCTTAAAGTGCATTAAACGAAACCAATCAAAGATGAGCATAGTTCATATTACTGAGGAAAATTTTGAGCCGGAGGTCCTCAAGTCAGGCACCCCGGTGTTAGTGGATTTTTGGGCGGAATGGTGCGGTCCATGCAAGATGATCGCGCCGATTCTGGACCAGATCGCCGAAGAATATAAGGACCGCGTGCAAATTGTGAAGCTGGACGTAGAAGAAAATCAAAGCATTGCAATGAAATATGGCGTACGAAGCATCCCGACCTTGCTGTTATTCAAGGATGGCGTTGTGGAGGTGCAGCATGTCGGTATGTTGTCAAAAGAACAGCTCACTGGGCTGTTGGATAAGAAATTGTGAGGGGCTATTTGGGTAATTCAGCACGCAGCCGTACCAGACCTGCTGGACGCGGCAAAGGTGACGGGCAGTCGGTTAAGAAAAAGACGCGCCGTCATAGACCAGAACACCAGGAAGTGGGGAATTTCTCCGCGGATGAAGTAATCACGAAGAGCGAGCTTGAAAAGAGCGAAAATCTCTTGAAGCTCAGTGAGCTCAAGAATCAGCCGATTGCCGAGCTCGTGGCGCTGGCCGAATCCATGGGATTGGTCGAAATGGCGCGTTCACGCAAGCAGGACATTATTTTCGCCATTTTACAAGAGCATGCGAAAAATGACGAGAGTATCTACGGGGATGGCGTTCTCGAGATCCTGCAAGATGGATTCGGGTTCCTGCGCTCCGCCGACTTCTCATATCTCGCCGGCCCGGACGATATTTATGTTTCTCCGAGTCAGATCCGTCGCTTCAATCTGCGCACGGGCGATACGGTATCCGGGCTGATTCGGCCGCCGAAGGAAAGCGAACGCTATTTCGCGCTGCTTAAGGTTTCCGAAATTAATATGGATGACCCGGCCAATGCGCGCAGCAAGGTCCTGTTCGAAAATTTAACGCCGTTATTTCCCACCAAGCGTCTGCAGCTTGAGCAGGGTAATGGCAGTACCGAGGATCTGACGGCTCGTATCATCGATCTGATCGCGCCGATCGGTAAAGGCCAGCGCGGCCTGATCGTTTCGCCGCCGAAAGCCGGTAAGACAATGTTGCTGCAGAACATCGCGATGTCCATTTCGGCCAATCATCCTGAAGTTGAACTTATCGTGCTGCTGATCGACGAGCGGCCCGAGGAAGTGACGGAGATGCAGCGAACGGTTCGTGGTGAGGTCGTTTCCAGTACCTTTGATGAGCCGGCCAGCCGTCACGTTCAGGTCGCAGAGATGGTCATAGAAAAGGCCAAGCGACTCGCAGAACACAAGCGTGACGTCGTGATTTTGCTGGATTCCATCACCCGTCTGGCGCGCGCCTACAATACGGTTGTGCCGTCATCAGGCAAAGTGCTGACTGGCGGTGTGGATGCAAATGCCTTGCACCGGCCGAAGCGGTTTTTCGGTGCCGCACGTAATATCGAAGAGGGTGGCAGCCTGACGATTCTGGCAACTGCTTTGATCGATACCGGCTCGAAAATGGATGATGTGATCTACGAAGAGTTCAAAGGCACCGGTAACATGGAAATACACATGGACCGCCGAATTGCCGAGAAGCGTGTCTACCCGGCTCTTAATATTAATCGGTCCGGAACGCGGCGCGAAGAACTGCTTACTGATCCCGAAGAGCTGCAGAAAATGTGGGTGCTGCGCAAGGTGCTGCACCCGATGGACGAGTTGGCCGCCGTCGAATTTCTGCTGGGCAAAATGCAGGATACAAAAACCAACGCAGATTTCTTTGACGCAATGAAGCGTTAAGCACCCTGCTTAACGTTTTAGTTCGCGTGCGATCGCCCTGTAGCCGATGTCCGTTCGGTAAAACGCATCCGGCCAGCTGATTGTGTTAACCAAAGCATAGGCCTCGGACTGTGCTTCGGCGACCGTGTCGCCGAGCGCCACCACGCAGAGCACTCGTCCTCCGGTCGTGACAATCCGGCCGTTTTCTATTGCGGTGCCTGCATGAAAGACTTTCGTATGATCGGTGGGTGATTCCGGCAGTCCGTCGATCATATTGCCCTTGCGGTAGGGTCCGGGGTAACCGCCGGCTGCCATGACGACGCCCACAGCGGCACGCGGATCCCATTGTACGTCCTGGGTTGCCAGTTGACCGTCCAGTGATGCTTCGATGAGGCTCACCAGGTCTGAACGCAACCGGAACATGATGGGCTGGGTTTCAGGATCCCCGAACCGGCAGTTGAATTCGAGTACTTTGGGCGTCCCGTCAGCGTCGATCATCAGGCCGGCGTACAAAAACCCGACATAGGGGCAGCCGTCTTTTTTCATGCCGTCGACCGTGGGCCGCATCACTTCATTCATGACGCGTTCGGAGATCCGGGAGGTAATGACAGGGGCCGGTGAGTAAGCGCCCATACCGCCGGTATTCGGCCCTGAGTCGCCGTTATCGCGCGCCTTGTGATCCTGAGAAGTGGCCAGAGGCAATATGGTTTCACCATCCACCATGACAATGAAACTGGCTTCTTCGCCGCTCAGAAATTCTTCCACGACCACGCATTTTCCCGCCGCGCCAAAGCTGTCGTGCTCAAGCATGCTGCGGACTGCGTTTTCAGCTTCGGCGATTGTCCGGGCGACGATAACCCCTTTGCCTCCGGCAAGCCCATCGGCTTTGACGACAATAGGCGCTCCTTTTTCCCGGATATAATCCAGTGCGGGGTCAACGGCTTCAAACGTCCGATAGTCGGCTGTCGGGATCTTGTGCCTTGCCATAAATTCTTTGGTAAAGGCCTTGGATCCCTCGAGTTGCGCGGCTTGTGCGCGTGGCCCGAAACATTCAAGCCCTTCAGCCTGAAACCGGTCGACAATGCCGGCTACAAGAGGCGCTTCGGGCCCGATGATGGTCAGGTCGACATTTTCGGCTTTAACCAGCTTGAGCAGTTCGTCGATATTTTCTGCATCAACACGAACATTGCGAATGTTCGGCTCAAGTTCCGTACCGGCGTTTCCGGGCGCGACCAGAACAGAGCTGACACGCGGTGATTCGGCAATCTTCCAGGCCAGGGCATGTTCTCTTCCGCCACCGCCGACCACTAATACCTTCATGCCCGACTCCGCCGAAATCAGTGTCTGAAATGCCGCATGCCGGTGAACAACATGGCCATGTCGTGCTCATTGGCCGCCGCGATGACTTCTTCGTCGCGAACCGAGCCACCGGGCTGTATGACGACGGAGATGCCGTATCGGGCAGCGATATCGATACCGTCCCGGAAAGGAAAAAATGCATCCGATGCCATGGCTGATCCGGTCAGATCGAGTTTTGCTTCCGCGGCTTTGGTTGCTGCGATCTGGGCGCTCATGACACGGCTCATCTGGCCTGCGCCGACGCCGACAGTCGCGCCGTTCTTGCAATAGACAATCGCATTGGATTTGACGAAGCGAACCACCTGCCAGGCCAGCAGCGCATCGGCCAGTTCCGCTTCGTCGGGCTGTCTTTCGGTCACGACCCGCAACGCCTGCTGGTCCAGCGGCGCAGTGTCTTTATCCTGAACGAGGATACCGCCCTCAATCTGTTGTATGCGAAGTCCCGCAGCCGGTTTGTCGAGGGGGCCGGTGCTCAGGACACGCACGTTCGCTTTTTTGCTGAGTGCGGCCAGCGCCTCGGTGTTGAATCCCGGTGCAATAATGACTTCGAGAAACTGACGCTCGACTATGGTTGTCGCCATTTCGCCGTCAACTTCTGCGTTGAAGGCGATAATGCCGCCGAAGGCGGAGGTCGGGTCCGTTGCGTAAGCAGCCTCGTAAGCGGCCGCTATGCATTTGCCTGTGCCCACCCCACACGGATTCGCATGCTTGACGATCACACATGCAGTTTGTGTCAATGATTTGACGCACTCTAAAGCGGCGTCAGCATCGGCAATATTATTGTAGGACAGTGGTTTACCCTGGTGCTGCTGTGCTGAGATCAGTGTGCCCCGGCCCGGCTCCGGAAGGCTGTAGAGTGCTGCCCGCTGATGCGGATTTTCTCCGTAACGGAGTTCATATTCTTTTTTCAGTGCCATCGGCAGCCGGTCCGGCATCGCATCATCCGCATCGGACTGCTGCAGATAATTCCAGATCGCACTGTCGTAACTGGCGGTGTGGCCGAAAGCTTTTTTAGCCAGCTGCCGCCGGGTGCCTTCCGACAGTGACCGGTCATTCTTCGCCAGCTCTTCAATGACAGACGGATAATCAGCCGGATCTACGACAACTGACACGAAAGCATGATTTTTGGCAGCCGAACGAATCATCGCGGGGCCGCCGATATCGATATTCTCGATCGCCAGTTCGCGCGTACAGTCGGGGCGGGCAATGGTTTCCTCGAAGGGATAGAGATTGACCACGAGCAGGTCGATCGGGGCGATGCCATGTTTATCCATGACCGCTTGATCGATATCGCGCCGACCGAGCAGTCCGCCGTGTACCTTCGGATGCAGGGTTTTGACGCGGCCGTCCATGATTTCCGGGAAGTCCGTTACCTGACTGACATCCGTCACGGGAATGCCTGCCTCGCGCAGGGCGCTGGCCGTTCCGCCCGTTGACAGAAGCTCAATTCCTTCTTTATTCAGTGACTTACCAAGGCTGACGACGCCGGTTTTGTCGGCAACGCTGATCAGGGCTCTGGCAATTTGACTCATAAAAGAACGTCCGAAACTATCGTATTACGGGCAGGCCGGGCTGACGGTTTCACCCCAGCAGCTGGTAATGCCGGAGCTTCTTGCGCAGGGTTGCCCGATTGATGCCGAGAATTTCCGCCGCAGCGCTCTGATTGCCATCCGTATATTCCAGAACCGACGTGAATAGCGGGTGTTCAATTTCGCCCAGCACGAGATTGTATAGTTCGCCGGGTTTATGGCCGTTGAGATCCTTGAAATATTTGTCCAAAGCTTCGCGAGTGAAATCGCGTAACGGACGATTTCTTATGTTCGTTAATTGAACTTTGCTCTGTCCGTTTGATTTCCTGGAAGATTTTCCTGTTCTTTTTGTTTTCGCCACTGGTGCGACACTCCGGGAGGCGAACTATGTGCAGTCACCGCTTCCTCCCCCTGCAAGCGATGACGAAAGAACTCTTTTATTAATTGCATTTGCAAACAGGAACTTTCCGCGCGAACCACAATCTTGCGAAATTGGTTCGCCTCCCCGAGTTCCTGCAGATACCAACCCAAATGCTTTCTTGCCACCCGAACGCCTGTGTATTCTCCGTAGAAACGATACATTGCATCCAGGTGGCCGATGATAATATCACGTCGCGTCTCGATAGAGGGCGGTGGCGCGTAAAAATTTTTCTTGAGTTGATCCGAAATTTGTTGCAGGAGCCAGGGTTTTCCGCGCGCTGCCCGACCGACCATGATTCCGTCGGCACCCGTGTAACGAATAACTTCACTGGCGCTTTCGGGTGAATCTATATCACCATTTGCAATAATGGGAATCTTGACAGCATTTTTGATCGCGCGGATGGTGTCGTATTCAGCTTTGCCGCGAAAAGCGCAGGCACGGGTTCGTCCATGTATGGCGAGTGCCTGAATGCCCACGGATTCAGCCAGTTGCGCGATTCGGACACCATTTTTCAGGTTTTTATCCCAGCCGGTTCTGGTTTTAAGCGTTACCGGCACATCGGTGGCGGCGACCACTGCTACCAGAATCTTTTTGACAAGCTCTTCATCTCTGAGCAAGGCTGACCCTGAGAGTTTGCGGCAAACTTTTTTTGCGGGACAACCCATATTGATATCAATAATCTGCGCACCCAGTTCGGTTGCTGCACGGGCTGCATCAGCCATTTGAAGTGGCTCGCTGCCGGCAATCTGGACGGCTCGAATGCCTTTTATTTCATTGAGTTGTAGCCGATGGCGGCTCTTCGCCGAGGTCCATAGCGCAGTGTCGGACGTCGTCATTTCAGTGACAGACAGGCTGACCCCGAAGTCATGGCAGAGGTTGCGAAACGGCACGTCGGAAATACCGGCCATCGGCGCCAGCAATACTTGTCCGTCGAGACGGTAAGGACCGATCTGAATATCTTGTCCGGTGTGATTGCTCATTGACGAAACGGGTCCTTATCCGATTGGCACTCTAATCCGGAATGTCTCCGGGGCATGCAGACATCAAGTTCGTAGCCCTGCGCTTCAGATCCCGGATCCTCTACGCTGATCTGAACGGCGATTATCTGTCCGGGTGAGAGTTTGTCTGCCGATGGCGCACCCTCTGTCAGATATTCGGCCGGCGAAAATATTTTACCCGCTACGGGGTTCGACCAACGGTCACGCAATGAGACCCTGATCAGCGGGAACCCGACGATCTGCTCTCCGGTGATTTCAATCTTCGCAATAATTTCAAGCGCACTATCCGCTCCGCCGATGACCTCTGAACCACGGACCTTATAAGCGTCAAGTCGCCACGCAGGGTAGAGCGTCGCGTTCAGTCGGTCGTAGAAACTGTGCGTCGCAGCACCGTAGCGCGTACTCGCGGCCAGCATATCGCGGTTATAATGAATAAACTGGCTGAAAAGCGACACGCATAAAAATCCGGCTGCGATCCACCACCCGGTACCATATTGACGCGGCCCGGGGGTTGACACCGGTGTTGAAGGTCGGCCCAGCCACGGTGGCGCATCTGATTCTTCGACCTGCGGAGCGAGGTTTTCCGTACCGTCGGCCAATACCGCATCCGATTCCACATCTCCGAACTCCGGCTGGCTGAATGCGGCTTCGTCTGCGTCGTCGCTGATTTTGAATGCCTGTCCGTTCCATGCGTCGGATTCAGACGTGTCCTGATCATCGTCGGTGATGCCCGGTGGTTGTCCGGGTGACGGTTCCGCATCCATGAAAAAACTGGCCCACTTCTGCTCCGGAACATCAAATTCCAGTGATTCCTCTGTCTGGCCGGTTGGCTGGTCCTGTGTAGCGGACTCGTCACCCTCGAAGCTCTGTTGTGAACCGGTTTCAGATGGCCCCGGGTCAGGTTCATTGTCTGGTTCAGAGTCGGGCGGAGGCACATCCGTGAGGGATTCCAGCGCGTTAAATGTCTTGGCGCAGTTGCCGCAGCGAACATCACCGCGGGCAATCTGTAGCTCACGGGCCGTGACTCTGAAAACGGTGTCGCATTTAGGGCATTGCGTAAACATTTTTGCTTTCGTAGCGTTTCCGGTTTCCGCCAGGCGGTTTCTACACGTCCGTCGCGGCGATTCCTGCCAGCAAGACCCATCCGTCCTTTTCACGGGCCTGCAGGTCCAGCCATTGTGCATAAGACTGCCGTACGGCGTCGGCCTGTTCGGTCAGGATACCGCTGAGCGCGATGCGTGTACCAGGCCGCGCATGCTGACGCAGCGTGGGAGCCAGTTCGATCAGTGATTGGCTCAGAATATTGGCGACGATCATGTCGAAACGCTGAGCCTGACTCAGGTCACCAGGCGGTATGACCTGGATTCTTTCGGCGCAATGATTGCGTTTTGCATTGTGCTGCGAAGCGGTGAGCGCCTGTGGATCAATGTCCACGGCACAGGCGCTGGCCGCATTCAGGGACAGGCCGGCGACTGACAGAATGCCCGAACCACAGCCGTAGTCGAGTATCGAGCAGCCTTCCGGATCGCTGCGCGCCAGCCAGTCCAGGCATAGTGCGGTGGTGGCGTGTGTGCCCGTCCCGAACGCCAGTCCGGGGTCCATGATGATCGCTGTTTGTCCTGCTTGCGGCTCGCAGGACGATGGATAAATCCAGAGACGGTCTGCAAAGCACATCGGCCGGGCATCCTGCTGCCAGACCCGGACCCAGTCCCGATCCTTGAGAACAGCGAACCGTATTGAGGGCGTTTTTTCGTAGTCAGAAAGCTGGTTCAGCGTTTGACTGATCTGTTCCGCAGTGATGCCGGCCTCGAACAATGCGATCAGTGTCAGTGTGCTCCACAGCGGAGTGGTGCCCGGTGCAGGTTCGAGTATTGGCTCGTCACCGGCATCACGATACTCGATGGAGATCGCGCCGAGTTCGAGCAGTGCGGCCTCGGCGGGCGCCGGCGGAGCATCACCGAGGTCGATCTGAACTTCGAGCCATCGGTTTGTCGGCATATTGCTGATTGCCCGGTTGATTCCCGGTTCAAGCCTGGTCCGGGCCACCGAAACGGTCGGGATTACAACCCGAGGCGTTTCTCAAGGTAGTGAATATCTGTGCCGCCTTCCTTGAATGCGGAATGCTGGCAGATCTCAAGGTGCAGCGGAATATTTGTCTTGATACCGTCAATGACCATTTCGCTCAGCGCAATACTGATGCGCGCAATCGCCGATTTACGGTCATTGCCGTAAGCAATCACTTTTCCAATCAAGGAATCATAGTAAGGCGGCACCATGTAGCCACTATACAAATGGCTGTCGACGCGGATGCCGGGACCACCCGGAGGATGCCACAGTTCGACCCGGCCGGGCGACGGCGTGAAGTCTTTCGGATCCTCTGCATTGATACGGCACTCAATGGCATGGCCGCGCATCGAAATATCTTCCTGCCTGAAGCTGAGTTTTTCGCCGTCTGCGATCAGCAATTGTTCTTTAACCAGGTCAATGCCCGTGATCATTTCGGTCACCGGGTGTTCTACCTGCAGTCGAGTATTCATCTCGATAAAGAAAAACTCACCGTCCTGATAGAGAAACTCAAAAGTGCCGGTACTCTGATAGCCGATCCGTCGGCACGCTTCGACACAGCGTTCGCCCATTTCCTGACGCTGCTTGGGTGTGATCCCCGGTGCCGGTGCTTCTTCGATCACTTTTTGGTGTCGTCGCTGCATGGAACAGTCGCGTTCAAAAAGATGTACCGCGTTACCATGGCTGTCAGCCAGCACCTGAAACTCAATATGCCGCGGTCGCTCCAGGAATTTTTCCATATAAACCGTGTCGTCGCCGAATGCCGCGAGAGCTTCCGCACGTGTGACGTTGATGGCACTGGGCAGCGATGCTTCGGTATGTACAACGCGCATGCCGCGGCCGCCTCCGCCTGACGCTGCCTTGATAATGATCGGGTAGCCGATATCTCGTGCCATGCGAATATTTTCTTCCGGACTTTCGCCCAGTGGCCCGTCTGATCCCGGGACGCAGGGAACGCCGGCTTTTTTCATCTCGCGAATGGCCGAGACTTTGTCGCCCATCATCCGAATCACGTCCGGTGGCGGGCCGATGAAAATATATCCGCTGTCCTCTACGCGCTCGGCAAAATCAGCATTTTCCGACAGGAATCCGTATCCGGGGTGAATGGCGACCGCATCCGTGAGTTCTGTGGCACTGATAATGGCCGGCATATTGAGATAGCTGCTGGTTGAAGAGGGCGGGCCGATGCAGACGGTTTCGTCGGCCAGCAGCACGTGTTTCTGGCTGCTGTCTGCTGTGGAATGAACAGCAACGGTTCTGATGCCCAGTTCGCGGCAGGCGCGCTGAATCCTCAGGGCGATCTCACCGCGATTGGCAATGACGACTTTATCGAGCATGAAGATGCGGCGCCGGGTTTAATCGATCACGAAAAGAAGCTGACCGAATTCCACCGGTTCGCCGTTTTCTGCATGCATGGCTTTAACGGTTCCGGCGACATCGGTTTCGATCTGGTTCATCATTTTCATCGCTTCGATGATGCAAAGTATTGCGCCGGCCTCAACTTTATCCCCAACCTTCACGAATGCCTCGGCGTTGGGGGTGGGTGATTCATAGTAAGTGCCGACCATGGGCGACACGACCTTGTGTCCTTCAATCGCGTCATCGCCTGGTATATCAGTGCCCGCTGAACCCGCTGCCGATCCCGGGGCCGTAAGTATTGGGGGGGGGCACCGTCGGGGCGGCGTATGCGGCAGGCATTTGCATCGGCGCGCCAACAGGGTATCGGCTGATTCGAACGGATTCTTCACCCTCGCTGATCTCGATTTCTGCGATTCCCGATTCTTCCAGCAACTCGATCAGTTTTTTGACTTTACGAATATCCATTAATCAGCCTCCGTCTTACTCAGGCGCCCTGGTTTTTCAGTTGGTTGTCTGCGGCCAGCAGCGCCAGTTCATAGCCCTTGGCGCCGAGTCCGGCAATAGTTCCCACGGCGATATCGGAAAAATAGGAATGCTTCCGGAATTCCTCACGCGCATGAACGTTGCTGATATGAACCTCGATAAACGGGATATCGACGGCGAGCAGAGCGTCTCTGATCGCCACGCTGGTATGCGTGAAAGCACCGGGGTTGAAGAGAATAAAATCAGCATCTTTGGCGGCGCTCTGAATACGGTCGACCAGCTCGGCTTCGGCGTTGCTCTGAAAGCAATCCGACTCATGGCCCAGATTGCGGGCAGCGGTGTTCACGCTTTCTTCAATATCGGCCAGGGTTTCGGATCCATAGACACCGGGTTCCCTGGAGCCGAGTAAATTGAGGTTCGGGCCGTTGAGAAGGAGGATACGCGCCATGGAGAATCGGGGTTCAATGTCTGCAGATGGGCGCAAGTTTAATCATTTTCGCGGCAAAATCCAGCTTTTTGCCTGAGTAGTCGGGCCTGCCGGGAAGCACGATTGCGGGTCTGATATCTTTACAGAGAATCCAGTTTTTGGCGGGCTTCGGTGGGGTCGAGCGTGCCGGCGGCGACCTGATCAACGATCACCAGGATCACGCGGAGTTGTTCCAGGTGCAGTTCACCGGCGTGCAGGGCCAGCACCTGGCCGCCCGGAGCCGTGAAAATGGTAAATGGCAGGCCAACGAATTCGGGCCCGAAGCGCTCGGCGGCTTTCATCGCGTCTTGCTGACCGATCAGGATCGGATAGGTCACGCCCGACTCGGCAATAAATGCTTCGACATCGGGAAAACGATCGACTGCGATGCCAACGACCTGGAAGTTCTGGCCGTTGCGTTCCTGCTGCAGCGTCTGCAGCAGGGGCATTTCTCTGATGCACGGCGGGCACCAGGTTGCCCAGAAATTGATCAGCAGTGATTTTTCCGACCACTCGGACATTGAACGGGGATCCCCCTTAAGGTCGATCAGTTCGAAATCCGGCAGTCTCGACACCAGGTCAGCGTGCTGTGTGGAGATCGGCATGTCTGGCGGTGGTTTTTTGTCAGGCCACAGATATAACCCGGTATAGACACCAGCCAGCAACAGGGACAGGCAAAAAGCGGTGATTCGAATCAGGCGCAACATGGGCGAATCATACCGGCACGGCAGATGTTATGTGTTTAGGGAACCTCTGATCACTTCATGAACTCGTATCTTGCACCCAAAATGTCCGGCTTCTGCGTTGCGAATCTTCGCAATAGCCAGCTATTACGTGCGATCCGCGCCTTGAATCTGAACATTTTGGACACAATCTACTTCGCCCGGAATAAATCAGAGGTTCCCTAGCTCGTAATGCTGAATGCGCGGCGCACATGGTCTGCAAATTTTTCGGCCGGCATATAACCGACGACCCGGTAGTTTGTTCGTTCCGTTCCGTCGGGGTCAAAAAAGACGATGGTCGGAGGGCCAAAAATGCCGAATCTTTGCAGCAGCGATTTGTCGTCCGCATCATTTGCCGTTACATCGGCCTGCAGGAGCAGGGCGCCGGTGACCGCATTTTTCACCTTGGGGTCGGTAAATGTGTAGTGCTCCATTTCTTTGCACGACACACACCAGTCGGCGTAAAAATCCAGCATGACCGGCTGGCCGGCAGTTGCTGCCGCGGCGAGTTCCCGGTCGAGATCTGCGATTGTTTTAATGCGTTTGAATTCGATGGCCGTCTGACTGTTGCTGATTCCGCCGAATTGCAGAGGTTGCAGAGGATTTTGTGCACCCGACAGTGCGCCGATCAGAAGTGCGGCACCATAAAGTGCGGCGAGCAGGCCGAAACCTTTACCGAGCTTACGGCGGGTTGAAACCGGGGCTTCAAGTCGTTCGAACGCGCCCATCCAGACACCGGCTGTTACGGCCAGTGCGGCCCAGAGCAGCATGGTGAAGACGCCCGGCAAAATGCGTTCAAGCATCCAGATCGCCAGACCCAGCATCATGAAACCGAACGCGCCTTTTACGGCGTCCATCCAGGCCCCGGCTTTGGGAATCAGCCGGCCGGCTGATGTGCCAATCACCAGCAATGGAATACCCATGCCGATGCTCAGTGCAAATAATGACAGTGCGCCGCGCCCGATATCACCCGCCGTGCCGATGACGGTCAGCGATGCGACGAGTGGCGGCGCCACACAGGTTGTTACGATCAGCGCTGACAATGCGCCCATGATGGCCGTTCCATAAAACGTGCCGGCTTTTTGCCGGTTTCCGGCGGCGGTCAGACGGTTCTGAATGAAGGCCGGCATGCGCAGTTCGTAGACGCCGAACATGGATAAAGAGAGCGCCGCGAACAAGGCAGCGACAGTGACGATAATCCAGGTTTGCTGCAGCGCTGCCTGGATTTGTTGTCCGGCCGCGGCGAATCCGGCACCGGCCAGCGTGTAAGTGAAAGCCATACCGAGTACATAAGTCAGTGACAGCGCAAATGCCCGGCCGGTCGTCACGTCTTTGCCCTGGCCTGCGATGATGCCTGAGAGTATCGGTACCATGGGCAGGACGCACGGTGTAAAGGCGAGCAGCAAACCCAGTCCGGTGAATGTGGCGAGTACCGCGAACAGGTTGCCGCCGATGATCAGATCAGACAAACGGTCCTGTTCGGACACCATTTCTTCGCCGATCTGAAGTTTGCGCGGTGCGTCGGACGCACTGGCGGTCGGTAACAGAATGTCGATCGAGACGCTCTGGGGCGGGTAGCAGATGCTGTCTTCCTTACAGCCCTGATATTCAAGCGTCAGTGGCAGTTCAGTCGCATCAGGCGAGGCACGCGTGACCGGGATCTGCATCACGGTTTGTTGATAGAAAACTTCCGTTTCGCCGAAATGTTCGTCCCATTTCGACACGCCGGCCGGGATCAGTGGTGATCCGACCTGCACTGCATTACCGGATGTCGTTACTTTCAGGCTGTCCCGGTACAGATAATAGCCGTCCTCGATCAGCCACGAGACTTGCAGGTTGAACGGATCAAGGACGGTCACATCGGGCCGGAAAGCAATCTCTGCTGGCAGCGGATCGTTGAGACGCGGGTTGCCTGTCTGGCGACGCAAAAGTTTTTGCAGTTTTCCGCCGTTGCCGGGTTTCGGCAGCGCCACGTCGGTGGTCCACACCTGGGGCGGATAACACAGACCAATATCGGCGCATCCTTGCGAGCGCAGTTCGAGCCTGAGACGGTGAGCATCGGCTGCGCGCTCGAGAATCGGCAGCCGTATTTCAACCTGGTTGCGGTAAATTTCCATGCGGCCGAAGAATTCGTCCTGATAGGGCTTGCCGTCCGGCATCAGTGCTTCGCCGAGTACGATATCGTCCGACAGGCTGGCGTATGCCATGCGTCCTTTATAGAGATAATGACCGGGCTCGATTTGCCAGCGAACAATGACTTCGGCCTGATCGACCGCCACCTCGTAACGAAACGCCTGCTCGGGCTTGAGGATGTCCTGTTCGGCCCAGGCGCTGGTCGCGAGGCCCAGCAGCGTCGCACACCACAGTGCGTCGCGGAGCAGCGAATAAAGTCGTGTTGTGCTGTCTTGCATCATCGTATGGATTGTCTGATCCAGTCCAGGTAGTCCTTTGAACCGGCGCTCAGAGGGACCCCGACGATTTCCGGAAGTTCGTAGGGATGCAGTTTGTTGATGGTTTCCTCTACTCGTGTATATGACGCGGCCGTTGTCTTGATCAGCAGCAAAATCTCATCTTCCTGCTCCACCCGGCCTTTCCAGCGATATTGGGAAGTGACGCCCGGCAGGCGGGTCACGCACGCGGCAAGCCGTTCCTCGAGCAACGCGGTGGCGATGACCGAGGCGGTATTAGAGTCAGGGCAGGTACTCATGACCAGCAGGTATTCCGAAGCCGGCGTATTTGACATAGGGTTCTCCGGGGGCGCGCCAAGCATAGCTTTCCGGCTATCCGTTGTCATCGACCCGGTGCACGTTCCGGCCCTGAATCAGACGGTCAGGTTGAATTAAAACGCTCACAGAGCCTCAGACCCCTTGAAATTCGAAAACTCGCCCCTATCATTAGCACTCCTATTTGTAGAGTGCTAATAAAAACAGCCCCCCGGAACCCGGGAAAAGGGCTTAATTTGAGGAGGTTTTAAACATGAAGATTCGTCCGCTTCATGACCGCGTCATTATCCGACGGGTCGAGGAAGAGCGTACATCCCCAGGCGGAATCGTAATTCCGGATTCAGCAACTGAAAAGCCGATCAAGGGCGAAGTTATCGCTGTTGGTAACGGTAAATTGCTGGACAGTGGTGAGGTTCGCGCATTGGACCTTAAAGCAGGTGACAAAGTGCTGTTCGGTAAATACAGCGGCACGGAAGTCAAAGTTGATGGTGAAGAGTTACTGGTCATGAAAGAAGACGACATCATGGCCGTTATTGAAAGCTAAATAAGGAGCAGATTCATGGCTGCTAAAGTAGTCAAATTTAGTGACGACGCGCGTGCGCGTATGTTCGCTGGGGTGAACGTGCTGGCAAATGCCGTCAAGGTCACTCTCGGTCCCAAGGGCCGCAACGTTATAATAGACAAGAGCTTTGGTGCTCCCACCGTGACCAAGGACGGCGTGTCCGTGGCCAAGGAAATTGAACTCGAAGACAATTTCGAGAACATGGGTGCGCAGATGCTCAAGGAAGTCGCTTCTCAGACTTCAGACGTCGCCGGTGACGGTACGACGACTGCTACGGTTCTCGCCCAGGCTCTTCTGCGTGAAGGCCTCAAGGCGGTTGCTGCCGGTATGAACCCAATGGATCTCAAGCGTGGTATCGATAAGGCTACGATTGTTGTTGTTGAGGAACTGAGCAAACTGTCCAAGCCCTGCGAGGATAACAAAGCCATTGCTCAGGTCGGTTCTATCTCGGCTAACTCTGATCAGGACATCGGCGACATCCTTGCCGACGCCATGGACAAAGTCGGCAAAGAAGGCGTGATCACGGTCGAAGAGGGTTCCGGTTTGAATAACGAACTGGAAGTCGTTGAAGGCATGCAGTTCGATCGCGGTTATCTTTCCCCGTACTTCATTAACGCGCCGGACAGCCAGAGCGTCGAGCTGGAGAATCCTTACATTCTTCTGTACGACAAGAAAATCTCTAATATCCGCGACATGCTGCCGTTGTTGGAAAGCGTTGCCAAATCCAGCCGTCCGCTGTTGATTATCAGCGAAGACGTGGAAGGCGAAGCCCTAGCGACTCTGGTGGTGAACAACATCCGCGGTATCGTCAAGGTAGCTGCGGTCAAAGCGCCTGGTTTCGGTGATCGCCGCAAAGCCATGCTGCAGGATATTGCAGTCCTGACCGGTGGCCAGGTGATTTCTGAAGAAGTGGGCTTAAGTCTTGAAAAGGCCACTCTGGAAGATCTTGGCGATGCCAAGAAAGTCCAGATCACCAAGGAAAACACCACGATTATTGATGGTGCAGGTTCTGCTGAAGACATCAAGGCTCGAGTGAACCAGGTTCAGCGTGAGATCGACGATTCTTCTTCTGACTACGATCGTGAGAAGCTGCAGGAACGTGTCGCCAAGCTCTCCGGGGGTGTTGCCGTCTTTAAGGTCGGCGCCGCTACGGAAACCGCGATGAAAGAAAAGAAAGCTCGCGTTGAAGATGCGTTGCACTCTACCCGCGCTGCCGTTGAAGAAGGCGTAGTGCCCGGTGGTGGTGTTGCTCTGCTACGTGCCGAAGACAAGCTGGCGGGTTTGACTGGTGCTAACGAAGACCAGAACGTCGGTATTACCCTGTTACGTCGTGCGCTCGAAGAGCCACTGCGTCAGATCGTCAGCAATGCAGGCGAAGATGCCTCCGTAATCCTGAACAAGGTTAAGGAAGGCTCGGGTAACTTTGGTTACAACGCTGCCACCGGTGAATACGGCGATCTCGTAGAGATGGGTATTATTGATCCCACTTTGGTCACTCGGTTTGCTCTGCAGAATGCTTCCTCGATAGCGGGTTTGCTGCTGACCACAGAAGCCATGGTGGCGGATGCGCCTAAGGACGAGGCGGCCGCTGGCGGCCCTCCGATGCCTGACATGGGTGGCATGGGCGGCATGATGTAAGCTGTCAGGTAGTCATACCGGAAAAAGCCCCGCACCGCGGGGCTTTTTTTTATCCGACAACTACATGATGATGTGATCATGATTGAGCTTGCGCTGGATTTAACGTCGATACCCGATGCTCTGAAAGGGATTGTTGCCGGCTGGGGCAGTGAGACAGCAAAAGAACCGGCGATTGCCGAGGTCCTGCACGCAAATCCTGAACTCGCCGCGCGTTTACCGAAGATTCTGGCCTGCAGCGCTTTCGCGGCGGACACGCTGGCGCGATATCCGGCAATGCTCGGCGAGTTGATCGAAAGCGGAAGTCTGGATCGTTCTATGCGCAGGGGCGAGCTAGACGAAATATTCTCCCGGGCGTTGCCTGCAGATCTGGATCAGCAGCTTTTCATGTCCAGGCTCCGTTTAATGCGTCACCGCGCACTCGTACGCATAGTCTGGCGCGATCTGCTTGAAGATGCACCGCTCGAGGAAACACTGGTTGAATTATCCGAACTGGCGGATGCTGCTATTTGTGCGTCGTTGAGATGGTCGACGAATGCAATGACGGCTCGCTATGGGACGCCCCGCGCAGAGGACGGTACGTTGTCCGAGTTCGCCGTCGTGGGCATGGGAAAACTGGGTGGCCGTGAGCTGAATTTTTCTTCCGATGTCGATCTGATTTTCATGTTCTCGGAGCCTGGTTTAACAGACGGTGCTCGTTCAACCAGTAACGAGCAGTATTTTCGCTTGCTTGGCCAGCAGCTGGTCGGATTGTTAAGCAAGAACACCAGCGAGGGGTTTGTTTATCGCGTTGACGTTCGTTTGCGTCCGTTCGGTGATAGCGGACCACTCGCCGTCAGTTTGCCGGCGCTGGAGGCCTACCTGCTGGGGCATGGACGCGACTGGGAGCGCTACGCCTACATCAAGGCGCGGGTCATAAACGACTGGCGCGAATCCGACGCACTTTATCAGGACATTCTGCGGCCGTTTGTTTATCGGCGGTATCTTGATTACGGAGTTTTTAATTCACTGCGTGAAATGAAAGGCATGATCGAGGCGGAGGTGGCGCGTCGTGAATATCAGGACAATATCAAGCTGGGGTCAGGCGGTATTCGTGAGATTGAATTCATCGTTCAGTCATTACAGCTTGTTCGCGGTGGCAGAGACGTGGGGTTGCAGGAGCGGGAATTATTAAATGCTCTGCCGTTGCTCGTCGCCCACGAATGCCTGCCCGGACCCGTTGCAACTGAACTGCGCAATGCCTATGTGTTTCTGCGTCGCCTTGAAAACCGTATTCAGGCTATCGCAGATCGTCAGACTCATGACGTTCCGGATAGCGAACTCGACCGAAGTCGGCTTGCACTGGCGATGGGCCGTGTTTCGTGGGCCGATGTCGATCAGGAACTGAAGCAGCATCGGCATGCAGTTGCCGCGCATTTTCGCAATATCATGTTTCGTGGTACGGATGAATCGGAGTTGCGACCAGAGCATTCTGAACTGGCAAGATGCTGGCGTGATGCGGCGTCTGCTGAGGCACTCGGGGAATCAATGCGGAATCTGGGATTCGCCGACAGTGCTGCTGCCCTGGAAAGGCTTGAACGATTCCGCCGGAGCAGCGTTTATATACAAATCGATGAACCCGGCCGGCAGCGTCTGGATCAGTTGATGCCATCGCTGATTGCAGTGGCAGCACAGCAGACGGACCCGGATCAAGGATTGTTACACAGCCTCGATGTTGTTGAGGCGATCGGCCGGCGTTCCGCTTATTTCGCATTACTCAATGAGAACCCCGCTGCGCTGGAAAGACTGGTGAGGTTATGCGCAATGAGCCGGTTTCTTGCACACCAGATCGCTCGTCATCCGCTATTGCTTGACGAATTGCTGGATCAGCGCATCTTTCTTGAACCGCCGAGCCGCGCAGAGATGCAGGCGGATCTGGCCAAGCGCATCAAGCATGTTGCGCCGGATGATCCCGAGCAGCACTTCGATGCATTGCGAAATTTCAAGCACGCCGCGACATTCAGAACTGCAGTTGCAGATCTCAGTGGCGCACTCTCGTTGATGAAAGTCAGCGACCGCCTGACTGAGATTGCCGAGTTGATTCTTCAGGCTTCAGTCGATCTGTCATGGTCAGAACTTGCACCGCGTTACGGTATTCCCCACTGTCGGGAGAACGGCGTCGATCGCGATGCACAGTTTGCGGTGATTGCCTACGGGAAGCTGGGCGGGCTGGAACTCGGCTACGGTTCTGATCTCGATCTTGTTTTCCTGCACGATTCCGATGGCGAGGCACAGCACACTGATGCAGAAAACAGCACAGAAAATCCCGTGTTCTTTGCCCGCTTAACGCGCCGGATCATTCATGCGCTGACGATGGCAACGACCTCCGGTCCGTTGTACGAAGTGGACACCCGGCTTCGCCCCAGCGGGGGCTCAGGGTTGCTGGTCTCCAGCCTTGTGGCGTTCGACCGGTATCAGCACAAGGATGCCTGGACCTGGGAGCATCAGGCCCTGCTGCGCAGCCGGGCCGTGGCGGGCCACCCGCGGGTCATGGCGGCTTTCGAAGAATTGCGCAAGCAGGCGCTGATCAGTTATGTGAACCGCGATACGTTGCGGACCGATGTTCTGGAGATGCGCAAGCGCATGCGCGATGAACTTTGCCTCGGCACGGATGAGGACTTCGATCTCAAGCAGGATTTCGGCGGCTTGGCCGATATCGAGTTTCTGGTGCAATACCTCGTGCTCAAAGAAGCCGGAGCATGTCCCGAACTGGTGATCTGGTCCGACAATATCCGGCAGCTTGAAGCACTCGCTAAACAGGGCGTCCTTGAAGACAGCAATGCAAATTATCTTGCGGATACCTACCGGGCTTATCGTCAGCGTGTGCATCGACTTTCACTGGCAGACCTGCCGCGGCTTGTGCCGCGGGCAGAGACAGCGGAACCGGCAGCCCGCGTGACGGCCATCTGGAACAAGGTATTCGATTAGTACGAATGCAGGAGTTGGCGGGGGCGTCCGGTTTTCGCTGCTATAATTCCGTTCGCTTTCAACGACGACAGGAGAGATGGATTTGACCGGCAAGGCAGGAGCGGAACGGGTCACCCAGATGCAGCCAAATGCGCAGAATCTCTACGAAGTGACTGAAAAGGATTTGCCATTGTCCTGTCCGATGCCGGGCATGACGCTTTGGAACTCTCATCCCAAGGTGTATTTACCTGTCGAAGCCCAGGGGTCCGCCAAGTGTCCTTATTGTGGCGCGACTTACTTGTTGGTTCGATCGTGAACCGATGCATGATCGCGATGTGTGTATCGGCCATATCAATCTCGCCGCCGGCTATCGTGGCGGCGAGCGACAAACCCAATTACTGATTGAAGGTCTTGCCCGCAGCGGCTGGCGCCAGAAACTGGTTGCCCGCCGTGGCGAACCGCTTGCCCGTCGCTGCCGGGGCATCGACGGGCTGGAAATCGTTGAAACTTCTGCCAGCGTCATGGCGGCCGCGATGGCACTGTCGGGTGCCGGCCTGGTGCATGTACACCAGGGGCGAAGCCTGAAAGCCGCTTTTTTAAATCATCTTTTTCGCGGGATTCCCTATATGGTCACTCGTCGCGTGCAAAAGGGCCCGCGGGACACCTGGCTTAACCGGCTCATGTACAGACGAGCCTGTTCCATTGCGGTGCTTTCTTCGGCTATCGGCGAATCTGTCAGGCGGCTGGGCGCTGGTATTGAACCGATCGTGATACCCAGTGCTGCAAGCCGGCTGGACTTCGATCAGGCCCGCGCCGACGAAATTCGTGCACGCATCGGCGCCGGTTTCCTGGTGGGCCACATCGGCGCGCTCGACGACTCCCACAAGGGGCAATTGCAGATTATTCAGCTTGCGAAGGATCTGGCGAGTCGCACGCTGGAAATTCACTTCCTGCTTATTGGCAGTGGCCGTGATGAAGCGAATCTGAAAAGCGAAGCGCAGGGTCTGGATAACGTACACTTCATTGGCCAGACGGATAATGTCGGTGATTATCTGGCGGCATTGGATGTATTTATTTATCCTTCACGCCACGAAGGTCTGGGTTCGATTCTGCTCGATGCAATGGGTTTCGGGCTGCCGGTGGTGGCCACCGACGTGGGCGGGATCCCGGATATTATCGAGAGCAATACAAACGGAGTTTTGTGCAAGGTGGATGATATCGGTGCTTTATCTGCGGCTGTCATGGCGTTGTTTACTGATGACAAGCTGCGCGAGCAGATGGCGGCGGCAAACCGCAGCAAAGCCGATCAATATCGGCCTGAAGTGATGACGCGCCGTTACTCTGAACTGTATGAACGACTGGAGCAATCGCAGTCATGATCATCGTCACCGGCGGCGCCGGATTTATCGGCAGTAACATAGTCCGCAGGCTGAATGAAAAAGGTTTGACCGATATTGTCGTCGTCGATGATCTGGAAGACGGCCACAAAACCATGAATCTTGCGGATCGCGATCTTGTCGATTACCTGGATAAAGACGATTTTCTGAGTCAGATCAGTCACGGCAGGAACCCGGTCGAAAAAGTCAGCGCTGTTTTGCATCAGGGGGCCTGCACCGATACGACCGAGTGGAACGGCCGCTATATGATGGAGAACAACTTCGAGTACTCGAAGCAGTTGCTCCATTACTGTTCGAAGCACCGGGTGCCGTTGATCTACGCTTCATCGGCTTCTGTCTATGGTGCGGGCCGCGAGTTTCGTGTGGAACGCAGCTGTGAACGACCGATCAACGCGTACGCATTTTCCAAGCTGATGTTCGATCAGTATGTCCGGCGATTCATGTCTGAACTGAAGTCACCGGTGATTGGCTTGCGCTATTTCAACGTTTACGGTCCGGGCGAGCAGCACAAGGAAGGCATGGCAAGCGTTGTTTATCATTTTAATCAACAGTTGCGTGATGGTGACACCGTCCGGTTGTTCGAAGGAAGCGGAGGATACGATGCCGGCGAGCAGCGGCGTGATTTTATTCATGTTGACGACGTGGCTGATGTGAATCTCTGGTTAATGGAGCATCAGACCGGTTCGGGAATCTATAACCTCGGCACCGGTAAAAGCCGCAGCTTCAATGACGTTGCGAATGCCGTGATCGACTGGCACGACAGAGGGCGTATTGAATATATTGCGTTTCCCGAGCACCTGCATGGCAGTTATCAAAGCTACACTGAGGCGGACATGTCCGGATTACGAGCGGCGGGTTATCAGGGCGAGTTTCTGGACGTTGATGCCGGTGTCGCGCGCTATCTGGATGTTATCGGCAAGCCGGAATAAGGACCGCCGTTGCCATGGCCGGCCCTGAAAAAATACTGATTGTCGGTCCCGCCTGGATTGGTGACATGGTCATCAGTCAGTCATTGTTCATGCTGTTGCGGCAGCAGAATCCGCAAATCATCATTGATGTTGTTGCACCCGCGTGGTCCAAGTCTTTGCTTGACCGGATGCCTGAAGTACGCCGCATCATCACGATGCCGGTCGGCCACGGAGAATTTGGCCTGCGCCGTCGTTATCAAATTGGCCGCAGTCTGCAAACACAATGCTATGACCGGAGCATTGTTATTCCGCGCTCATTGAAATCCGCACTCGTGCCATTTTTCGCCGGTGCGAAGCAGCGGACAGGGTTCCGCGCGGAGATGCGTTTCGGGTTGTTAAATGATCTGCGCGTTCTTGATCGTGAACGGCTGAATCAGACGATCAAGCGATTTATTTCACTCGGTGTTCCGGCGAATACCGATCTGCCCGAGCCACCCGTGCCTGTACTTGCTGTCGATCAGGATAACCTCTCGGCACTCAGGCAACGGCTGGATCTTGCACAAGACGCGGTCGCCCTGATGCCCGGTGCCGCTTATGGTCCTGCGAAATGCTGGCCGATCGAATATTTTTCTGAACTTGCAGCCGGCCTGACCGCCGCCGGTACCCAGGTATGGGTGCTCGGCTCGGAATCAGAAGCACCGGTCGGCGAAGCCATTGCGGACAAAGCCGGCGCCGGCGTGCGCAATCTATGCGGACAAACACGACTGGAGGATACGGTCGACCTGCTGTCCGCCACTCGTGTTGCCGTGAGCAACGACTCGGGACTCATGCATGTGGCGGCAGCGGCGGGAGCTCATGTCATAGCGATCTACGGTTCGACTTCGCCGAATTTCACACCGCCGCTGACCGCGCGGCAAACCATCTACTATCTGAATCTTGAATGCAGTCCCTGCTTCAAACGTGATTGCCCCCTGGGACACCTGCGCTGCCTGCGCGAAATTCTTCCGGAAACCGTCTTGGCGGGCATCCGCGCCGCTCATTAAAGAGACGAGGAATGATGGTGCCGGTGTACAGGTTCTGAAGTTTCTGAAGTTATATGCTATGGCGCAGCGAACAACTTCAGAAACTTCAGAACCTGTACACCGGCACCATTTCAAAGTTATTCGCCCAGTACCTTGTCGACCATCGCGGTTACCTCGTTGAGGCTGACCAGGCTCATGGCGTCCGGGTTGCGTACGCGTTCACCCCAGCGCAGGGCTTCTACGGGCTTGTCGAACTCCTGGCGAATGGCTTGCGGATATTGGTCGAGGACCCATTGTTGACTGAAATAGGGGCCGGTGCGGTGCCGGTTTGATGTGGCATATAAGCCCACGACGGGTGTTTTTACCGCGGTTGCCATGTGGGCCGGTCCGGAGTCCGGGCATATCAACACGGTTGCCTGGTCGAGTATGGCCAGCAATTGTTTGAGACTGGTGCGGCCGATCAGGTTGACGAGTTCGGTCGATACGTCAGATTCGATCTGGGCGCCATATTCGCGCTCCAGTGCCGACGGACCGCCCGTTAATATGATGCGCGCATCATGGTTTTTGCGTAAATAATTGGCCAGGGCCGAATAGTTCTCGACTGACCAGTTGCGGTAATTACGCTGTCGCTGACTGCTGCAGGGGCTGATGACGCAGACCGGGCGATTTGTGTCACAGATCTTTTTGGCGAAACTCCGGTCACTTTCCTCGATGGGGATATCCCAGCGCAGAATTCGCTCGGTGATGCCCAGTGCGCCGATAAATTCGAACAGGCCGTCCATCACATGCTGTTCTGGTTGCGCCGGAATCTTCGCATTCGTGAACAGCCACTGATAATCACGTGCCCGGGCACGATCAAAGCCCAACCGGATGTCCGCTCGCACAGCCCGGCTGACAAGATTAGCCCGCATCGAGGCATGCATGTGTAACAGAACAGGAAACTTTCGACCGGCGAGTTGCCTGCGAATGCGCCGGGTGCTTTGCAGGGTTTCGGCTTTGTCGAAGATGATAAACTCGACACCCTCGATGCCTTTCATTAACTCATATTCGGTGCGACCGATGATCCAGGTAATTTTTGTACCGGGCCAGGTCGACTGGATCGTTCTGACCACCGGTAGCGTATGACAGCAATCGCCGATAGCCGAAAGCCGAATAATGCAGACTGCGTCTGGCGGAGACTCCTTTAAGAGGGGCATGAATGATGGTGGGGCGCGTCGACCAGGTTGGTGAGAGCATGATCGTATACGATCCCGCTCTGCTCAGACAAATCAGTGAAAGTTTATTTGCTCCTGCCAGATGGCCTGATGCGACCGTTGTTGAGGGTGATTCTCGCGGTCGCGGCGAGACCTTGTTCATTAATTTCGAAGACCAGCAGTGGGTTTTGAAGCACTATTATCGCGGCGGTTTCGTCGGCCGCTTGTTGAATGATCAGTATCTGTGGAAGGGCCAAAGCCGTAGCCGGTCGTTCCGTGAGTGGGGCCTGCTGGATCAGATCAGGCAGATGGGGCTCCCGGTTCCCCGGCCCGTCGCGGCCCGTTGCGTGCGCCGCGGCATGGTCTATTCAGCCGATCTCATCACGCAACGGTTACCCCGGGTGATGCCTTTAGCGGAGCGACTGGCGCCCAGGCCGCTTGATCAGACGTTGTGGCGCGCCCTTGGCGAGATGATCGGACGATTCCATGTCCGGCATGTGTGCCATGCAGATTTGAGTGCGCACAATATTCAGATCGATGATCAGGATCAGCTGTTTTTGCTGGATTTTGACTGTGGCCGCATCATGCCGGGCTCTGGCAGGTGGTCGCAGGCTAACCTGAGCCGTTTGTACCGCTCATTCAGAAAAATAGACCGGTCAGGCGAGATTGGCTTCAATGAAGATCAGTGGCAGGCGCTCATGGCGGGTTATACAGCGGTGCACAGGGCCTGAATGACGCCCGATGGCCGATTCCGGTGTCGCCCGGAATCGTGCCAATAAAGGCATTTAACTTGCGTTTGGCCAGAATATCTCGCAGAATTCCCGCGCGATCTACGTTTTGGCCTGCCTTTCACCTATCCGTCCGGGTAACCGGGCGCTCGATACAAGACACCCACTACGACCAGGTTGTTCGTTACCGCGTCCGATTTGCGCGCGGCGTTTTGTTACGGAGGCCAACATGGCTACAGGAACTGTTAAATGGTTTAACCCGACCAAGGGTTTTGGATTCATTCAGCCGGAAAGCGGCGATAAAGATGTTTTCGTGCACATCAGTGCGGTCGAACAGGCCGGCATGGGCACGCTGAACGAAGGTCAGCGCATCAGCTATGACGTTGTCGAAGAGCGCGGCAAGTCGGCTGCCGGCAATCTGAAGTCAGCCTGATTGCGCGAGCACGGCACCTGCGTGGTGCCGGCTTCGAACGATCAAAGGCGGTCCCTTTCGGGACCGTCTTTTTTTATGCCTGAATGGTCCCGAATGGACAAACGCGGATAGCAGATTTTCAGATCAGAGATCCTGGTAGGGGTCGGGATATCCTTCGCCGCGATTCTTGAATCTTCGGTGTACCCAGTAGTACTGCTCAGGCGCCAAGCGGATTCTTTCTTCGAGCAGGTGATGTATGCGTAGCGCATCAGCCCTGGGGTCATCGCCCGGAAAGTTTTCCAGCGCCGGCTGGATGTCGACCAGGTAGCCGCTGCCGTTGGCGAGCCGCAGCGGAAAACACGGCAGGACGCGGGCCCGCCCGAGCCGGGCGATGTCACTGAGTGCGAGACTAGTCATCGCCGGTTCACCGAAGAACGGCACCAGTGCGCTGCCTTTACGCCGGTAACTCTGGTCTGATGCATACCAGACGACCTTGCCCTCTCTTAAGGTCCGGATCATCAGCCGCATGTCTTCCTTGCCGATCATGCGATGGGCCATGCTGCCACGGCTGCGCAGCAGTATTTCATTCACAAATGGATTGTGTCCGGGCCGGAACACAGCGGAAATACCCGGCGCGTCGGCTATCAGAGGCCGGCCTGCAACTTCCTGGGCCAGGAAATGCCCGCTGACCAACACTGCACCGTGACCGTCCTTAATCGCGTTGCGAAGATTGTCACGTCCTTTGATGGTGACGAGTTTTTCGATGCGTGCGGCACTGCCCCACCAGGTCAGGCATATTTCGAACAGCGCGATGCCGAGCGATTCGAATGAGCCGCGAACAATGCGATTCACGCCGGTATCGTCAAGCTCCGGAAAGCAGATGCGAACATTAATTTCGGCAACCCGGCGCCTTTTGTGCAGTATTTTTGCGGCCTGCCGCCCGAGCCAGCTGCCCATAGCGAGCTGTGCCCGAAACGGCAGCAGAACAAGGACACGCATGATCGCAAGCCCCAGCCACAAGCCCCAGTATTGAGGCTGCCAAAAGTGCCAGAGCGGAGTCCGTTGCCATTCCCGCGACTGCTGAATCGGTTTCGGACTCACCTGCTTGAAAATCTCATGCGACGGGTCAATATCAATCCTGTAGAACATGCGGGAGTGCTGTTTTGAAGCGAATATTACTGTTTTTGGGGACCAACATAGCGGTTCTTGTGGTTCTCGCCATTGCCATGCAGGTGTTTGGCCTGGAGGGCTATCTTAACGAACAGGGTGGCATTGACCTGCAGAGTCTGCTGATCTTCTCCGCAATTATCGGTTTTTCCGGCTCATTGATATCGCTGGCGGCCTCCAAAGCGATTGCCAAGTGGACCACCGGCGCCAAGGTAATCGATCAGCCGCAGAATGCGGCCGAGTCATGGCTGATCGGCCGGGTTCAGGCACACGCGCAGCGCGCGGGTATCGCCATGCCTGAAGTCGCCATTTACGAAGCGCCCGACCCGAATGTTTTTGCCACCGGTGCGCGCCGCAACAGCGCTCTGGTTGCCGTGAGCACGGGGCTGTTGCGCGGCATGAAAGAAAATGAAGTGGATGCGGTATTGGCACATGAGGTGTCGCATATTGCCAACGGCGACATGGTCACGCTGACGCTGATTCAGGGTGTGGTCAATACTTTCGTGATTTTTCTGTCCCGCATTGCCGGATACTTTGTCGATCGGGTCATCTTCAAGAACCAGCGTGGCCATGGGCCGGGTTTCTGGATCACTTCCATTGTCGCGCAGATCCTGCTCGGTATCCTGGCAAGCGCCATTGTGATGTGGTTTTCGCGCCAGCGGGAATTCCGGGCTGATGTCGGCGGCGCCGAACTGGCTGGCCGGGAAAATATGATCGCGGCTCTGGAGCGCCTGAAATCGGGGCCGCAGCAGGCGGCATTGCCCGATGCGCTGCAGGCTTTCGGTATTTCCGGAGGAGGGGGGGTCTGGGCTTTAAGCGGTTGCTGATGTCACATCCGCCACTGGACGAGCGCATCGAAGCATTGCGTCGGGGTCCGTAGCCTTACTCGGACGCTTCTTCCGTCTGGTCAAAGTCATTGATCTCGTCTGCGGCATCCGCCGACGGGACTCTGCTCAGGGGCAGCGTGCCCGGTGCCATGCCCCGTGGCAGCGAGGCAAGCGCGGAATTCTCGGGCAGCCCGTCAGTTTCAATGCCGATACGAAACGCGGCAAAACCCGGCATTACGACCTGGTTCAGCGCCATGCCCAGTACCCGGCCTTTTTCAGGTGAGTAGATCAGGTTTTGTTCGTTGGTGATCGGGTCGGTGATAGTGCCCAGTACATCGCCGGTGCCAACAACCTGACCCAGGCGCACAACGGTAAAAAGAATGCCGCCATGGTCGGCCCTGACCCACGTTGATTCATAGAAAACCGGTTCGGGCTGAGCCAGTAGCTGCACCCGATTGACCATCTTGAGAGTGTCCAGCAGACTGAAGATGCCGGTCACGCCCTGGGCGACCTTCGCGGATTGCAGCCGTAATGGCTCGCCGGCCTCGAGTGTTACGGTCGGAATCCCCGCATCCGCGGCCGCGCGCCTTAGCGTGCCGGGGGCTGCCTCACTGTGCAGGACGGCCATGCCGCCGAAGCCGTGTGTTAATTCACGGATTTCCGGATAACGAAGATCGGCTCTGAGTTGTGGCAGATTCGTTCGGTAGAAAGAGCCAGTGTGCAGGTCTACCAGGGCATCACAATGGCGGATGACGTTTTCGAACAGGGAGTAGGCAATCCGCGCGGCTGAACTGCCATCAGGGTTACCCGGAAAATAGCGGTTCAGATCGCGGCGGTCCGGCAGGTAGCGTGATCCACGCCGGAATCCCTGCAGGTTCACGATCGGGATACCGATGACGACGCCGTTCAGTTTGGCGGGATCCAGATCATGGAGGACGCGGCGTACCATTTCGATGCCGTTGAGTTCGTCACCATGAATGGCAGCGGTCAGACACATCGTTGGGCCTTCCCCCATGCCATTGACGACCAGTACGGGGCTTTCGTTGGAAACACCTTCAAAAATCTGGCTTGCAGACCAATGCAGTCGTTGAGAGGTGCCCGGCGCCACAGATTCACCGAGCAATTCGAAAGCCGGTTTGCCGTTGTCAGGGGCAATGGCGGCGGATATTTCCGCTGTATCCGGCACAGCAATTTCCGTCTCCATGTCTGGATCTGTATTCGTGTCTGCGACAAGCGGCGTGTCCGGCACGGCTGCGGGTGCTGCGGGCGTTTCAATCGGCTCTGTCACAGGCGGCTGCAGCGAGACGGGAGCCGCCGTGGCTTTGTTCGTGTGCTCTATTGGCAGCGGTTTCAAGGCCCGGGACGCAGGTGAGGGTTCGCAGCCTGTCAGGACGATCGAAACGGCCACGAGTGTGAAAATCACGGTCGATCCGGCGCGGACACCACGGATGATACCGGTCCGGGTTTTCCGGGTTATTTCTACTGTTTGATTCACCTTGGGCTCAAGAGTTAAATACATATTAAGAAAATCTGCAGAACATACGGAAATATATATAATTATCAGATAAACAGTAACATATTTTCGACCAGTAATGAGTCCTGACCTGGCTCCTGCGGGCAGAACTGATGAGTAGCCAGGGAAATTTTACAAAAATCGGCCTCTCAATTATGTGAATCCGGTCTGAACTTTCATGTCCCGTGACCCTTTATGCTATCGAGGTGCCCTGATGCGCATTGCGGGTTTTCGCAAGTTGATCCTGAACCGGCGCTGTTTACACGTGTGGGGCGTCGTACATTTTTGATGTTATGTTGGCCAGATGTTCAAAATATTTTATTTAACAAGAAATCCGATGAGCCTTGCGCATAAATTTAGCGTTGTCAGTCTTGGCGTACTGATCGTCCTGCTGGCGCCGGTCCATGCAGACCCGTTGCCGCGGCCCGCTGGCCTTGAGCCTGAAATCGCATTCTGGCGCAGTGTTTTTGCAGAAGTGACTTCTGATCAGGCAATTATTCACGACAACCGTCATTTGAATGTCGTTTATGAAGTGACGGAAATTCCGGCCGATTCCAGCTCACGTCGGCGACGGGCGATATCCGATAGGCTGCGCAAAAAATATAGCGGCATTCTCAACGGACTTGCAGCCGGTAAACGTGAAGGGCTGACTACGAATGAACGACGCGTTCTTGAATTGTGGCCCGACGATGTCAGCAATGATGAATTGCGCAAGGCCGCAAAACGGGTGCGTTTTCAGCAAGGCCTGGCTGACCGTTTTTACGAGGGGCTGATTCGTTCGGGGCGATGGGAGAATTACATTCGTAAGGCCCTGCGTGCCGAAGGCGTACCTGAAAGCCTGGCATCATTGCCGCATGTCGAGTCGTCATTTAATCCTGCAGCACGTTCCCACGTTGGTGCATCGGGCCTGTGGCAGTTCACCCGCTCAACCGGAAAGAGATTCATGGAGATCGATCACGTGGTTGACGAGCGGCGTGATCCCTATCTTTCCAGCGATGCTGCTGCTCGCCTGCTAAGTTATAACTATTCAATACTGAATTCCTGGTCATTGGCAATTACTGCTTACAACCACGGTGTTGCCGGCATGCGACGGGCTGTAAAAAGTATGGGGACGGACGATATTGAAGTTATCATCCGTAACTACAGTGGTCGGTCATTCGGTTTTGCATCCCGAAATTTCTACGTTGCATTTCTTGCGGCCAATGAAGTCGAGATGAATGCAGAGCTTTATTTCGGACCCATCAAAAAGGAATCGCCAGGCAACGATTCAGTTGTCATTATGCCGTACTATGTATCGGCGTCGACTCTTGAAACGACGCTTGGCGTTTCCCGCGCTACGCTTGAAGCCTATAACCCCGCGCTGATGCCGCCGGTCTGGAATGACACCAAATATGTACCGCGCGGGTATGAATTACGTATACCCGTAGCGGCGACAGCGAATCAGACACCAAAGCAAATTCTGGCTGGTTTACCGGCGAATCGGCGATTCGATGAACAAACGCCGGATCTTTATCATAAGGTTCAACGCGGCGACAGCTTGTCGGTGATATCGGTTCGATACCGAACCAGTGTTTCAGAGCTCGTCTCACTAAACGATCTTAAAAGCCGTCATCATATTCGTGCCGGTCAGGTTTTGCGTCTGCCGTATAAAGGTCCCCGGCCCGCACAGCCTATACCTGAAAATGCGAGCGTGTATAAAGTTCGCAGCGGTGACAGCATTGGAACAATCGCGCAGCGGGCGGGTATGACTGCTGAACAGCTGCTGGCAATGAACTCTATTTCCAACAGGAATCGTATTTATCCGGGGCAGGAGCTGATGCTGGCAAAACAGGCGGCTTCGGATTTACCAGCCGAACGTCCGGTCGAAGATGCTCCTGACTCTGAAATGCTCGCGGCTCCCGTCGCCGAACCGGAAGTTGTTCAGTTGCTGGCTGATCCCAGCGATTATTCAGTGCAGGCCGACGGGTCGATCGAAATTCAGGCGGCAGAAACGCTGGGACATTTTGCCAACTGGTCGGCTGTTTCAACGCAACGATTACGCGATTTGAATGATTACTCGTTTCGTCAGCCTGTCGTGATGGGGCGACGATTAAAGCTCGATCTGAGTAAGGTCAACGCCGAGACTTTTACGGCCCGCCGAACTAATTATCACCGCGAACTTCAGGAAGCATTTTTTACGCGTTACCGGATTACCGAAACTACTACGCATACGCTGCGCCGGGGCGAGTCTGTCTGGGTTTTGACGCAACGCCGCTATAAAGTCCCGGTCTGGTTGTTGCATCAATACAACCCGGATCTGGATCTGAGCCGCGTGCGACCCGGCACAAAGCTGGTTTTTCCGCGCATCGAGCCAGTGAGCGTGTCCGGTGAAGAACCGAGCAGGCTTGCAGGTGCGGCCTGATACAAATCATCACTTGATCTCGTCATCACAATGTTTTTTACTAGCGGCATTTCAAGGAGATCCCACAGGGTTATGCAGTTGATTCAAGGATCAGGATTCCGACAATTTCTGGCCGGCATTTTGCTTGTTTGTGTCAGCTTTGCCTTGCCGGTCGATGCGGCTGAATTCGATGTGGCGGATAAAATCATTGTTAAAAAAGCCGAACGTAAAATTTTGTTGATGAAAAATAATCGCGTTCTTAAAACCGCCGACATTGCCCTGGGGTTGCTGCCTGACGGCCATAAAATCGAAGAGGGAGACTTCCGCACGCCGGAGGGAACCTATGTTATCGACAAGCGGAACCCGAACAGTGATTTTTTTCTGTCCATCCGTATTTCTTATCCCAATAACAGCGATCAAAGCATGGCCAGAGCGCGTGGCGTGTCACCCGGCGGCCAGATAATGATTCACGGACTGCCGAACAATCCTCGCCACAATGACGCGTATTATCAGACGACTGACTGGACTGACGGATGTATCGCGGTGTCGAATTCCGACATGGTGGATATCTGGCTGATGACCAGGGCTAACACGCCCATTCAAATTTTGCCCTGATACCAGTCTCTTGATTCAGGGTCTGCCGGGTTCTTACCGATTTCAGTGAGCTGGCGCACGGCGCAGACAGCTGGTCTTTGAAAAAATCACCCTATGACCACACGCGAAAATATTGTCGAAGTCATGCCCGAGGGCAGCCTTGAGGTTCTATCGCAGCATGAGGTTGATCGTCTTCTGGCAACGGGTGAAGGCACACAGAATGAGATTTTACGACGCTGCGCATTGGCCGTGCTGAATGTCGGCAGCCGGACCGATGATGCCCGGGAGGTTCTTGAGCAACATGCGGATTTCAACGTCTGCATAGTGCAGCAGGACAGGGGCATCAAGTTATCTCTGATCAATGCGCCTGAAAATGCATTCGTCGATGGCCAGATGATCCGCGGTATTCGTGAATTGCTGTTTGCCGTATTGCGCGATGTCGTTTTTATCGCCAGTGAAGCCGAAGCTGCGCCGCATGATTATGAGTCGAGCGAGGGTATTACGAATGCCGTATTTCATATACTGCGCAACGCAGGGCTTTTGCGTACGCCTGCCGAACCTGACGTCGTGGTTTGCTGGGGCGGGCATGCCATCGGGCGTGAAGAATATGATTACACCAAAGAAGTCGGCTATCAGCTCGGTCTGAGAGGCCTGAACGTTTGTACCGGCTGCGGTGACGGCGCAATGAAAGGCCCGATGAAAGGCGCCACCATCGCGCACGCTAAGCAACGAATCAAGAATGGACGTTATATCGGCGTTACGGAGCCAGGCATTATTGCCGCCGAGTCGCCGAATCCAATTGTTAATGAACTCGTGATCATGCCGGATATCGAGAAGCGGCTGGAAGCGTTCGTGCGGCTTGCGCACGCGGTTGTGATTTTTCCGGGTGGCGTGGGCACCGCCGAGGAACTGCTGTTTTTGCTGGGCGTTCTGATGCACCCGGAGAATCGCAACATTCCGTTACCACTGATACTGACCGGACCTGAAAGCAGCGCGGATTACTTCCATCAGATTGATAAATTCATAGGTGCCACACTTGGCCCGGATGCTCAAAATTATTACCGGATCGAACTGGGCGACTCTGTCGCTGTTGCGAGCATTGTGAACGATGGCATTCGCACAGTGCGCGACTTCCGCCATGCACACATGGACGCGTACTATTACAACTGGCGTCTGAAAATCGAGCATGATTTCCAGATACCGTTCCAGGCGACCCACGAGGACATGGCGGGGCTGACAATTAATTCAGAACAGGAGCCACATATTCTGGCCTGCAATCTCAGGCGGGCTTTTTCGGGGCTCGTAACCGGCAACGTGAAAGAACATGGCATTCGCGCTATTGAGACCAGGGGTCCGTTCGAGATTCGTGGCGAAAAAACAATCATGCGACAACTTGATCAGTTGCTGGGCGATTTTGCCAGTCAGGGTCGCATGCGTCTTCCGGGCAAGATCTACAATCCCTGTTACACAGTGGTCTTTTAACAGAAGACAGAGAGTTAGAAACCCCTCACATAATCAACAAGTTAAATGAATCCCGCTGTGAAGCAGTTCCTGTTGCATCATCCCGTTGCTCCGTACTCTGGGCCCACTGTTAACCGCATTGGGAATCAACATGAGCGACGAAAAATATAATGGCAACGGATTGAACACCCGTTACAAAGAAAAACTCGCGCGTGGCAATGGTCACCGAAGTTATGGCTCCGTATTGCAGAATCGTGGTGGGAAGGGCCTGGCAGGCTCTGACGCTAAAGATGTAGGCGGATGGGAAGCGTATCACCGCTGGCTGACACGGGTGCAGGCGCCTGAGAAGCGACGGGCACCTGTCGATCCGGGGCTCTATACCTGGAAGGGTTACCGAAGCTGGTCTGACAAAGTTCGTCGTGACTGGGAACCGGACGATCAGTAGATTCGGGGAAGTTCCGGGAAGACGGTCTGACTTTATGTCAAGCCGGACTCTTGCGAGGGAAGGACAAGCTGAATGACGTATCGGATGGTATCAGTGTGACGATCACTTATCCGTATACCCACAAGCTTGTATTAATGACTTTGTCAGAAGGCAGAAAAAAGACTATGTCGAAAATTAAACATAGCGATAATATTTTTACAAACGAACTGACACGCACCCGACGTGCCTGGATAGATCGTGCCCTGGCCGGCGTGAAGGGCAAAGTCGAGCCGCCCGGTGAGACGGCCGAAACATGTGAAGCACCGTATAAGCCGGACCTGTACGTCGTCAAGTCTCTCGCCAAATACAAACCAACGACCTGAGCACCGGGCCCGGTGGAGTGGATACCAAAATTTCTGGATTCTCTGGACGCAGCGATCTATGCGTTGCGTCTTGCCTTCCCGGGTATCTACGGCTGTATTTTTCTGACTTTTCTGGCCATGCTGCTGCTGGCTGCCGGGTTGTGGGTCAGCCTGCCGCTTTAAGGGCGGCTTGATTTCCCGGCGAAAGACCCCATATAAATCCCGCTACGGTTGCCGGCTGTTTGTCTGCACCGGGGCTTCATCGTGTTCCGGCAGGTACCGGCGGCACAATGTACAAGATTCCCAGTTAATTAATTCCGGTAAAAAAACCTAATGAATACAGAGACCGCATCTGAAACCCTCGGTTTCCAGGCTGAGGTGAAGCAGCTCCTTCACCTGATGATCCATTCACTTTATAGCCACCGGGAGATATTCCTCCGGGAGCTGATTTCCAACGCTTCTGACGCAGCGGACCGGCTCAGGTTCGAGGCGATTTCCGATTCGAGTCTGCTTGAAGATGATCCGGACCTGGAAATTCGCATTGATTTTGATGCCGATGCCCGAACCATCAGTGTGACTGATACCGGAATTGGCATGTCCCGTGATGATGTGATCCAGAACCTCGGCACTATTGCCCGATCGGGCACAGCGGAATTTCTTGAACAGATGTCCGGTGATGAGAAGAAAAATGCCAACATAATCGGCCAGTTCGGCGTCGGCTTCTATTCATCCTTTATTGTTGCTGACAAGGTCGATGTTTTTACGCGCCGTGCGGGCCTGCCGGCAGACCAGGGTATTCACTGGTCGTCTGACGGCCAGGGCGAATTCACGGTGGAAGACCTTGTGCGTGCGGAGCGCGGTACGACCATCACGCTGCATTTACGCGAAGATGCGGCCGAATTTGCCGATGATTTTCGCTTGCGCAGCTTGATACGCAAATACTCAGATCACATTGCATTCCCGATCATCATGCCCGCGGTCACTACGGGCGAGGATGGAGACAAAGAGGCTGAACCCGCTGCGGAGTCAGTTAACACTGCCAAGGCACTGTGGACCCGGCCGCGATCCGGGATTTCCGACGAAGAGTACAACGAATTCTATAAACACGTGTCCCATGACTTTCAGGATCCGGTGCTTTGGAGTCACAATCGTGTTGAAGGCAAGCGCGAATATACGACGCTTTTGTACCTTCCGGCTCACCCGCCGTTTGATTTATGGAATCGTGAATCACCGCGTGGCCTGAAGCTATACGTCCAGCGTGTATTCGTTATGGATGATGCTGAGCAGTTCCTGCCGATGTATCTGAGATTTATTCGCGGAATCGTCGATTCGAATGATTTGTCGTTGAATGTCTCACGCGAGCTCTTGCAGCAGGACGATAATGTTGACGCGATCCGCAGTGCCGTAACGCGACGTACACTGGAGATGATCGAAAAGCTGGCCAAAGACGATTCCGGGAAATACCAGGAATTCTGGAACAACTTCGGGCGTGTCATTAAAGAAGGCCCGGCTGAAGATAGCGCCAACAAGGATAAAATTGCCGGTTTGCTGCGCTTTTCCACAACGCATGCGGAGCAGGAATTACAGGATCAGTCGCTGGCTGATTATATTTCCCGCAAAAAGGAAGGGCAGAACAAAATTTACTACATCACGGCCGATAGTTTTAATGCAGCGAAATCAAGTCCGCAATTAGAGATATTTAAAAAGAAGGGCGTAGAGGTTTTGCTGCTCGGAGACCCCGTCGACGAATGGCTGATGGGTCACATGGGTGAGTTTGAGGGTATGGAGCTTCGTGATGTCCGGCGGGGTGAACTTGATCTGGGCGACATGACCGATGAAAAAGAAGATGAAAAGAAAGATGAAGGTGAGCATCAGGAATTTCTGGTCCGTTTGCGCGAAAGCCTGAAAGATTCAGCCGAGGATGTGCGGCTAACGGATCGGCTGATCGAATCACCAGCCTGTCTGGCGATTGGTGAATACGACATGGGCGTGCAGATGCGGCGAATCATGGAAGCCGCGGGGCAGGCTGTACCGGACAGCAAGCCCATTTTTGAAATCAATCCTGAGCACCCGTTGATCAACAGGCTCAGCGCCGAATCTGATCAGCAGCACTTTGATGATCTCGCCTGCGTTTTGTTCGATCAGGCGAGTCTTGCCGAAGGTCGCCAGCTTTCGGATCCCGGGAATTATGTGCGACGGCTGAATCGTCTGCTGGTCGAATTGGGAGACTGAGTACTTCAGCAATCCTGATCGCAGCCGTGTTGTGAGTCACCCCGTTCTACCTGGATGGTTGCATGGGCAATGCAAAAATGCGTCTGCAGATGATCGGTTATTTCGCGCAGAAACTCGTCGGATGATTTCCCGGATGGCATGACCAGGTGGGCTGTCAGCGCGGATTCAGTCGTGCTCATGCCCCAGATATGAAGGTCATGGATTTCGGTCACCCCCGGTAGCCCGGCAAGATATTCGCGGACTGCGGCGGGATCGATATTTCTGGGTACGGCATCAACAGCCAGATCCACTGAGTCACGCAATACACCCCACGTGCTCACAATGATCACTATCACAATGATCAGTGTCATGACCGGATCGAGCCAGAGCCAACCGAAGAATAATATGCCCGCGCCGCCGATGACGACACCCAGAGAAACCGCTGCGTCAGCTGCCATATGAAGAAAGGCGGCCCTGATATTCAGATCATGGGCGCTGCCGGCCACGAACAACCAGGCCGTGAAGCCGTTAATGACGACACCGATACCGGCGACTGCCATCATCGTGAGTCCGTTTGCCTGGGTCGGTGAACCAAACCGTCCCACCGCTTCCCAGGTGATGCCGCCCATGGCGGTCAGCAGCATGATCGAGCTGAACAACGATGCCAGGATTGTGCTGCGGCGATAGCCATAGGTCCGGCGGAGCGTCGGGCGTTTGCCGGCCAGAAAATTTGCACCCCAGGCCAGCAGCAAGCCGAGTACGTCGGTGACGTTGTGTCCCGCGTCGGCCAGCAGCGCCAGGGAGTCCGAGAGCAAACCGAAAATAACCTCGATGACGATAAAGGCCACGTTCAGTATTATTCCCAGTCGAAACGCGCGATTGATTTCGCTCGATTCAGGTAAATGATGACTGTGGTCGTGTGCCATGATCCGGATTATTACGGAATCTTCGCCTGAGTGACACGCAAATATTCAGGGATCAGGATTATTAACGAGCTGATAGATACGGATAGCATTCAGGCATGCGTGATACAGGCTGTCGAAGAACGGAGATAAGCCATGACCAGACGAAAGAACAATGATGATGACGATTTGCGTTCCCGGTTGACGCCGGAGCAGTATCACGTCACGCAAAACCACGGCACTGAGCCGGCCTTTACCGGCAGCTATCACGATTGCAAAGCAGCGGGTTTATACCGCTGTGTTTGTTGCGAGGCCGGACTCTTTCATTCCGGGACAAAATTTGAATCAGGCACCGGCTGGCCCAGTTTCTGGGCGCCGGTGTCCGAACAGTCTGTCTGTAACAAGAGTGATATCAGCCACGGCATGGTGCGTGAAGAGGTTATCTGCGGTGAGTGCGGTGCGCACCTGGGTCATGTGTTCCCTGATGGTCCGCAGCCTACGGGCCTGCGTTACTGTATTAATTCAGCCGCGCTGGTTCTGGAGGAATCAGGGTCAGATACTGAATCCTGAATTCCGCACGGCTAACTGTCATCGGAGTTTGAGCCAGGAGCTGGTGAGCCATGATGTGGCCCCTTGCCGTGTTTTCGCCGGTTCATATGCTTTTCACGCATTTCCTCGAATTTAACTTGTTGCTCGTCGTCAAGGACACCCATCATTTGCTCGTGCGTGCGCTCACGTAATGCAAGCATCTGCTCTCGGCCGGCTCTGCGGTCATCAGTCATATTTTCTTTAATAACTGATCGTTCTTCGCGGGCGCTCTCCATGATTTCACGAACCTGTTCAGTCTGGTTATCGTTCAGCTGTAGTTCTTCACGCATTCTGTGTTGGCGTTGTTCCGGGCTGAGATTCCGGTTTTCGGCCGACGCGTTAATGCCGGTCGCCAGCAGTAAGCCTAAAGCCAGTAATTGTCCTGTGTTCATTGTGATGCTCCTTGCCTCGATATGCGGAAACTGTCTCGTCAGATAGCTATAACGCGGCGTGGAGAAAACGGTTGACAAGAATACGCGGATTATTCCGGGCTGCTTATCGCGGGGTTCAGGCTGTATGTCCCTGTCAGCCGCGCTTCGGCGAGTATGCACCCTTCGATGGCTTGCCGGACATCAGCGCCTGTAAATGCGCCATCGACCGGGCAGGTTTCGAGGTCGGTTGCATAAAGAATGAAGTGATAGCGGTGTAGCCGTTCATCGTTCCATGGCGGGCAAGGACCGTCGTAGCCGAAATAATCACCTTTCATTTCCGGGTTGTCGGCCATGAATCCGGTGTAATCATTAATGCCCTGGCGAGACCCCGGCGGGCCCGGGGGATTGATCTTGCCGCCCGTTGTGATGCCTTCGGAACATTCCCCCTCGATGACGCCACCATCTTCCGGCGGGATGTCGGTCATGACCCAATGAAAAAAGTCTATACGGGGTAAATCTATCGAAATCGTTCGTCCTTCCTGGTTGAAGTCATCCATCGAAGACGGCACATCGGGGTCCACACAGAGCAATACAAGCGACTTTGCCTCGGGTGGAATCCCGGACCAGCTCAACTGAGGGTTGTTATTGTCTCCGAGTTTGAGGTGTTCTTCAGCATCCGGGATACCGAATGCACAGCGCCTGGGTATTTTTCCATCAGGTAGTATTGTGGTCGAGTTGAGGTGCATGTCGATTCTCCATGCTTTTTTACGTCATTTCCTTAAGCGTCGTCTCAATCGACACGACGGCGTTATCAATATCTTCACGTTCGATAATCAGCGGTGGCGCGAGTCGAACAACCGTGTCATGGGTTTCCTTGGTTAAAATGCCGTGCGTCATGAGACGTTCGCAAACAGCACGGGCCGTGGCCCGGTCCGGATGGATCTCCAGTCCGATCAATAGCCCGCGACCACGAATGTCTTTGATTAATGGTGAGTCAATCTGAGCCAGTCGTTCCATCAGGTAGCGGCCCTGTTCAGTGCTGTTTTCAAGCAACCGCTCGTCTTCCAGAATCTGCAGGGCTTCGAGCGCCACGCTGGCAGCCAGCGGGTTGCCGCCAAAAGTGCTGCCGTGGTCGCCGGGTTTGAACAAGCTCAAAATATCTGCGCGGGCCGCAAACAGTGAAACCGGATACAGGCCTCCGCCGAGTGCTTTGCCGAGCGTGATACCGTCAGGCTGCACGTTTTCGTGGCTGCTCGCCAGAAACAGACCGGTCCTGCCCAGTCCGGTTTGTATTTCGTCACAGATCAACAATACATTACTGTCGCGGCAGATCTGAGCACACTCGGCGAGGTAGCCGGATGGCGGAATGATGATGCCACCCTCACCCTGAATCGGTTCTACAAAAAAAGCAGCCGTGTCAGGTCCGATCGCTTTGCGCAGAGCATCTGCATTTCCGTATTCGATGACGCTGAATCCGGACGGGAAGGGCCCGAAGTTTTTCCGGTACAGTGGTTCGGAGGACATCGAGATGGCAGCCAGTGTGCGGCCGTGGAAATTCCCTTCGCAGGCGATGATCTGAGCGGCATCCTGCTTTACACCCTTCACTTCGTAAGCCCATTTTCGGACCGCCTTGATTGCGGTTTCAATGGCCTCGGCACCCGTATTCATGGGCAGGGCCTTATCCATGCCACTCATGGCACAGGCCTTTTCGAGGAACGGCGCCAGCCGGTCCGAATAAAAAGCCCGCGAGACAACGCTGAGTTGACCAGCCTGCCGGGCAAGTGTCTTGACCAGGCGCGGATGCGCGTGCCCGTGGCTGACCGCTGAATAGGCGCTCATCATGTCGAGATAACGGTTACCATCAGTGTCCCAGACGTAACAACCTTTTCCCCGTGTCAGTATCACGGGCAGCGGATGGTAGTTGTAGGCGCCGAATCGCTGCTCCAGTTCGATGAGATTGCTCATCGGGTAATTATAATAGGCACGGGATTTTGAATGCAGGAGATATTCCATCGTGGGTAGTCGCATGCCTCTGAGAGAGGCTCTGACTGTGATGGGGCCGGCGGGTCAGCTCGAAGTGCTGGTTGAGGAACCCCGCAAGATATCCCGGTCGGCAGTGGCGGTATTGTGTCATCCCCACCCGCAGCATCAGGGAACGATGCTCAATAAAGTGATTCACACGTTATCCCGCTCAATGAATGACATGGGGATAGCCGCCGTACGATTTAATTTTCGTGGTGTGGGCGCCAGCGACGGCCATTATGATGGAGGTGTCGGTGAAACAGACGACGTGCTTGCGGTTGCGAAGTGGGCGGCTCAGCGATATTCGGGCAGCGAGTTGTGGTTATGTGGTTTTTCCTTCGGCGGGATGGTCGCAGCCCGGGCAGCGTTGACCGCCGGTCCTGCACAGCTAATCACGGTTGCCCCGGCTGCCGGCCGCATGACAGCGTTGCTCGGCGGTAAACAGCCGGACTGCCCGTGGTTGATCATCCAGGGCGATGCTGATGAGGTGGTGTCCTGCGAGGAAATTGTAGAATGGGTAAACGGATTAAAACCGGGTCCTGAACTGGTGGTTTTGCCGGATGTCAGCCACTTTTTTCACGGCCGTCTCACTTTGTTACGCGAAACACTGGTTTCGCGTTTGAATCTGCCCAGGGAGATTGAATGATTGGCCGGTTGAAAAAGCTGTTCGGCGGTGCTGATGCGAACATGCCGTCAGAATCGGATGAGGATGTGATTCAGCTTGCCGTTGCGTCATTACTTTTTGAAATTTCGCGAGCTGACCACGAGCAGCGGCCCGCTGAAGATGAGGAAATACGCCGTCAGTTGAATAACGCATTCCATCTTTCAGATGCGCAGGCCGAGGCGCTAATTAAGAAGGCCATGGAGTCCGTCGATAATTCCGTCTCCCTGTTTGACTTCACGCGTGATTTGCACACACGGATGAGCTATGACAAAAAACAGAAGGTGATTGAAATGCTCTGGCGAATTGCCCTGGCAGATCATGATATCGACAAGTATGAAGATTACATGATTGGAAAAATTGCCGAGCTTTTATACGTTGCCCGTGGAGATGTCATACGTCTCCGGCACAGGGTATCCGAAGCCATGAATCTGGCTGACAGTTAGTTTTTCATCGTCGCGCATGAACGCCGAATCATGTTTTCAGATCAGCTGGCCGACAGAGCTGCAAACGAGCCCCCCCATCGCGCTGCTGATGGGAATCAGCATGGTCAGCGCCTGAATACCGATCAGTGCAAAAAGAGCTGAAAGGTCCAGTCCGCCGATTGGAGGAATGAACCGGCGTAATGGTCGGAGCACGGGTTCAGCGATTGCTGCGAGCAGTGCGGTTGCCGGGTTGTAAGTCCCGGGGTTGATCCAGCTCAGGATGACATAGATCAGAATAATGAACAGATAAATCCTCAGGATGAGGTAGACGAGGCGCATGACCGTCAACATGATAATTTGACTGATCCCGGGTGTGCCGATGCAGGCGAGGTTGATCAGAATGGTCGTGGCCGCAATCTGCAGGCCGATGATAATCAGTATGGTGGCTGTATCCAGACCGGCCAGTGGCGGCACGACGCGCCGAATCGGAATCACCAGTGGGTTGGTTATCCGGAAAATGAACTGACTCAGCGGATTGCGAACATCCACCCGAATCCACTGGATAAGAAAGCGTAAGACAAAAGTAATAATGTACAGATCAAGTAAAGTTCTGAAAATAAAGGTCAGCGCATTCTGCATAACGGCAAGCCAAGCTCCCTGAGAGTAATCCGGATCCGACCGCTGCCGATTCAGTTTTTTCCAAGTTCGATGGATCGGTCTCGAGCGGCCTCGAGTGCCTTGCCGAAGATATCACGAATACCGGCATTATCGAGATAAGTCAGTGCAGCCTGTGTTGTGCCGCCTTTCGATGTCACGCTTTGCCTGAGTTTCACGATGTCTGTATCGGGGTTCTTCGCCGTTTCGGATGCGCCAAACGCTGTCTGGCGAACCAGTGCTTCGGCAAGTTCCGCCGGCAATCCCATGCGCCGGGCGGATTCAGACATGATTTCCATCAGCAAATAGAAATAGGCCGGGCCGCTGCCGGAAATTGCTGTAACGGCATCCATGAGTGTTTCATCATCAATCCAGAGTGCCCGCCCCGTCGCGCGCGCAATATAGTCGGCCTGTTCTTTTTGTGCGGGGGTGACTGAACCGGATGCGACCAGTACCGACATGCCTGCTCCGACCAGGGCAGGTTGATTCGGCATGATACGAACGACCGGGCCATCATCACCCAGCCAGTTTTCAAGGCTTGTCAGGGTTACCCCGGCGGCGATCGAGATAATCAACTGACTGGCTGGACGAGAGTGGTTCGCCAGACCGGCAATCACATCGGCATTGATATGTGGTTTAACCGCGAGAATCAGCACCTCGGATTGTCCGGCGACTGAATGATTCTGATCGGTAACCTCAAGACTGCCGTGCAGGCTCCGGATTCTCGCCTGCTGTTTCTCGTCGGGGTCGGCTACCCGGATTTTCGTCGGTTCATGCCCGGCGCGAAGCAGGCCGCTGATGATGGCATGCGCCATGTTTCCGCCGCCGATAAAACCGATACTGAGTTGTGTCTGATTCATGAAGCGAATATCTCTGGCATTTCTCGTTATCTTCAACCAGGCCGCCGGCCGAAAAGAGCCGTGCCGATACGCACCATCGTGCTGCCTTCAATTATGGCTGCTTCCAGGTCATCTGACATGCCCATCGATAAGGTATCCGAATCGTGCCCCCGTCGTTGAAGATTTTCCAGCAGTTCACGGGTGCGTGCGTACTCCGCACGGATTGCGGCCGGCTCCAGACCGGGCAGGGGGACGATCATCAGGCCGCGAAATTTGAGTCCCGGGAGCTGGCGAATTTCATCGGCGAGAAAATTCAGTTCCGTTTCGCTGATGCCTTCACGTTCAGCACTGCCAGTGGGTCTGATCTGTATACAGACCTGAAGTTCACCGGCTTCTCGTGGCCGCTGATCAGACAGTCGTCGTGCGATCCGGGCATTGGTGACAGTCTGTACCCAGTCGAAATGCTCGGCAATCAGCCGCGTCTTATTGGACTGGATTCGTCCGATGAAGTGCCAGCGTGCCTGTGCAGCCACCTGGTCGATTTTATCCAGTGCCTCCTGCAGATAGTTTTCGCCGAAATCTCCAAGGCCGGCCTCACAAGCCTGTGTGATGGAGTTCACACTATGTTTCTTTGAAACTGCCAGGATACGGATATTATCGCCTTCGCGACGCGCAACCTGTTTGGCAGCTTCGATGCGGGCCTGCAAACGTCCGATCTGTTCCGTGATTCCCGTCACGACCCTATCTCAACCGTTCACTCATAATGTCATCTCGCCATTGGTCCGATTATGGTAAATCATTCTCATAGCGGGCAAGGCAACATTTTTTTGAGGGCTATTATGTCTGTTGATATTGCTCAGTTGCTGACTTTTTCAGTAAAAAATAACGCCTCGGACCTGCATCTGTCGGCGGGCGTTCCGCCGATGATTCGCGTTGACGGTGACGTCAAGCGGGTGAATATGCCTGCGCTGTCGCACAAGGAAGTGCACAGCATGGTATACGACATCATGAATGATAAGCAGCGGAAGGATTTTGAAGAATTCTTCGAGACAGACTTTTCATTTGAGATACCCAAGCTGGCCCGTTTCAGGGTAAATGCATTCAACCAGGCGCGCGGAGCTGGTGCGGTTTTCAGAACGATTCCCTCGGAAATTCTGACCCTTGAGGATTTGGGGGCGCCGGCAATATTTAAAGATATTTCAATGTATCCGCGAGGAATAGTTCTCGTCACCGGTCCTACGGGGTCAGGCAAATCGACGACGCTTGCCGCGATGATCGATTACGTCAACGACAACAAACCGGATCATATCCTTACCATCGAAGACCCGATCGAGTTTGTGCATCAGAGTAAACGCTCGTTAATTAACCAACGAGAAGTGCACCGCGACACCCTGGGTTTTTCCGAAGCCTTGAGATCAGCGCTGCGTGAGGACCCGGATGTGATTCTTGTTGGCGAAATGCGTGATCTGGAAACGATCAGATTGGCGTTGACCGCTGCTGAAACCGGTCACCTGGTATTCGGCACGCTGCATACCAGTTCCGCGGCAAAGACCGTCGACCGCATCGTTGACGTATTTCCTGCCGCCGAGAAAGAGATGGTTCGATCCATGCTGTCAGAATCTCTGCGAGCAGTTATTTCTCAGACCTTGCTCAAACGTATCGGCGGCGGACGAATTGCGGCCCATGAAATCATGATGGGCACTCCCGCCATTCGGAACCTCATTCGTGAAGGAAAGATTGCGCAGATGTATTCCGCGATTCAGACCGGCCAGAGTGTGGGCATGCAGACGCTGGATCAGAATCTCAAGGATTTACTCGCCAGGGGCACGATCAGCAAGGAAGAGGCGCGCTTCAAAGCTGCTCATAAGGAAGATTTTTAGCCCGAAACCTGAATTCGCGACGTAAAGAAAAGGACACTCGAGGAGCTACACATGGAACGTGATCAAGCAACACGGCTGATGCAGGGCCTGCTCAAGAAGATGGTGGAGAAGAACGGTTCCGACCTCTTTATTACAGCAAGTTTCCCGCCGGCAATTAAAGTTGATGGCGAAATCCATCGTGCTGCCGAGCAGCCGTTGACCAGAGATCAGAGCGCGGTCATCGTCCGCTCGATAATGAACGACAAGCAGGCCAAGGAATTTGATGCTACGAAGGAATGCAATTTTGCGATCAATCCGCAGGGAATAGGCCGGTTTCGCGTCAGTGCGTTCATTCAGCAAGGTGCAGTAGGCGCCGTATTGCGACAGATCATCACCACTATTCCGACCGTCGAGGATCTGGAGCTGCCGCCGACCCTGAAAGATATTGTCATGACAAAACGCGGCCTGGTGCTGCTCGTCGGTGCGACGGGTTCGGGTAAGTCGACCACACTGGCTGCGATGATTGGTCATCGAAATGAAAACTCACGCGGTCATATCATGACCATCGAGGACCCGGTTGAGTACGTGCATCCGCACAATCGCTGTGTCGTGACTCAGCGTGAAGTTGGTGTAGATACTCAGAGCTGGCACGCAGCGTTGAAAAATACACTGCGTCAGGCACCGGATGTCATCATGATCGGCGAAATTCGTGATCGTGAAACCATGGAATATGGCATCCAGTTTGCCGAGACCGGTCACCTTTGCCTGGCCACGTTGCATGCCAACAGCGCTAACCAGGCATTGGATCGAGTGATCAACTTTTTTCCGGAAGAAAAACGGGATCAGCTGTTAATGGATATGTCGCTGAATATCAAGGCGCTGATATCCCAGCGCCTGATTCCGCGGGCGAGCGGTGAGGGACGGGTTGCTTCCATGGAAATCATGCTGCAATCACCGTTGATTGCAGACCTGATCTTCAAGGGAGAGGTCACGAAGATTAAAGAGGTCATGGCCAAGTCAAATCGTCTTGGCATGAAAACATTCGATCAGGATTTATTCGAGCTGTACGAGGCCGGAAAAATCTCTTATGAAGAAGCTATGCGAAACGCCGATTCCAAGAACGAACTGCGTCTTCGGATCAAGCTTGAAAGCAAAAAAGATGCTCCGTCAGTTAATGAGGAAAAAAATCTCAAGCTGCTGGATGAAGAAGACGAGATCATGGAATATTAATGGTCGTCAGGATATCAGCAATAATTTTACACCGATAGGATTTTATGAACGTTCAACCCTTATTCAGTCTGATGGTGGAGAAGTCTGCGTCAGACTTGTTTTTGACTTGTTATGCTCCGGTAAAGATCAAGATCGACGGTAAAATCATGCCGGTTAACAAGCTCGATCTTGATCCAAAAATGATCCGCCAGGCCGCCATGGATTTAATGACCGAGACGCAGATGGAAGATTTCAGCCGCGATCTCGAAATCGACTTCGCCGTGTCGAAACCGGGGCTTGGGCGTTTTCGTATTAATATTTTTCATCAGCGTGGCAATGTTGCTGTTGTCATGAGATATATCACGCATGAGCTGCCGTCGCTCGACTCTTTGAAGATGCCTCCTATTCTGAAAGAGCTGGTGATGTTCAGACGCGGATTATTGCTGATGGTTGGCGCGACGGGATCTGGTAAGTCGACCACGCTTGCCGGTATGGTCAACTACCGAAATGAAAAAACTTCATCACATATTATTACCATCGAGGATCCGATTGAGTTTCTCCACCCTAATAAAAAATCAATTATTAATCAGCGCGAAATCGGTGTTGATACAAAATCTTATGCACGAGCTTTGAAAAGCGCGCTGCGCGAAGCGCCGGACGTGATCCTGATTGGTGAGATTCGCGACCGTGAAACCATGCAGGCTGCCATTGATCTGTCAGGTACCGGCCATCTTTGTATCGCTACACTGCATTCCAACAATGCACCGGAGACACTGGACCGGATTATTAATATGTTTCCCCAGGAGCAGCATCCGCAGATCTATATGGATTTGTCACAATATTTACGGGCCATTATTTCACAGCGTCTGGTTCGCAGCATTAAAGGTGAACGTGTACCGGCCGTTGAGATCATGCTGAATACTCCTCGAATTGCAGAGCTGATTCAGATGCGCGATATCAGCAAGGTGAAGGAATCGTTCCACGAGAGCAGCGAGCAGGGGATGCAGACATTCGATCAGGCGCTGCTGAAACTGTATCAGGAAGGCTGTGTCACCATGGACGAAGCCTTGGCTAATGCGGATTCGCGTTCGAACCTGGAAGCCCAGATTCATTTTGGTTAAATAATTCGCTATAGCTTTGATGCCCAGATAGCGAGTTTATGTCGTATTGATTGCTGGGAAACCTGGTCTTCGGGGATGGGCTTTATCAGCTTGTCGTGAACAAGCAGTCGGTAAATATATTCAAGTTTTTCATTGGCCGAATCCGTTGGCTCAAATTCTACGGCGCCTCTTCTTTCGCCGTACTCCACACCGATAGCAATTGCTTTCTTAACCAGTTCTTTCTCGTTTTTTAATTTCTTCATCAGAATCTCGGATAAATGCTTGCGCCGTCGAATACCGGGCCGTCTACGCAGACGCGTTTCATGGTCTGACCTGTTGTGCTGGTGACCAGCACCGTGCAGCCGGCGCATCCGCCGACAGCGCAGGCCATGAACTCTTCCAGGCATAACTGTGAGGGTAAATTGTATCGCTGTGCGACCTTTTGAGCAGCCTCGATCATGGGTTCGGGGCCGCAGGCAAACAGTGTAATGCGGTTTAGTTCTTCGGCAGGCAGGTTGGCGAGCCAGTCGTCGGCCAGTTGCGTGACGAAGCCGGGGTAACACCCCGCGTAGCCCGCGTGGGTAGCAAGTCTTGACGGGATTTTCCAGCGATCAACCAGCGCCAATCCCGCGGTGGCTGATCGCGGCGTGCCTGCAAGCGCGACCTTGCTTTCCTGCACGTCAAACGGGAACGGAATCTCGGAGCCAAAAAATGCGACGGGTTCAAAAGCGGAATTCTTTTTTGCATGCAGAGATTCGGCGAGAAACAGCAGCGGAGGAATACCCACGCCGCCACCGATCATGACCGTCACCGGGCGCTGAGGATCCGGTTTAAAGCCCTGGCCAATTGGGCCCATGATACTCAGGGTATCGCCGATCGTTTTCTGGCTCAGCTGTTTGAGTCCTTCGCCGACAATTTTGTACAAAACTTCGATCCAGCCTTGATCGGCGTTCGCACGCATGATCGACAAGGGTCGGCGCATTGGCAGTTCCGGGCCACACTGAATATGAACGAAAGTGCCCGGACCGGCACGCTTTGCACACTCGGGTGCCGCAAGACGCAGAATGTACTGATCGGCGGGATAACTTGTGGAGCTCAGGACTTCGGCATCTTCAACGAAGATGGTTTCCCTGTGATCGTGTTTCTTCAACCCTGCTCTGACTCCATGATTTCGGCAAGAACAGACATCCGAATCGCAAGTCCGTTCGTGACCTGCTCGGTGATCACTGATTGGGGTCCGTCTGCGACTTCCGAGGCGATTTCGACATCGCGGTTAATCGGTCCCGGGTGCATGACAATTGCATCCGGTTTGGCCCGCGACATTCTTTCGGCGGTCAGGCCGAAATTTCTCAGGTATTTTTGATCGGTAATCTGTTGCGATTCATCCTTGATTCGTTCGCGCTGGATTCTGAGTGTCATCACGACGTCGGCATCCTCGAGCCCCTGCTCGATATCCGTTATAAATTCGGCACCGGGAAATTTTTCCGGGTCAGGGGCCAGGCTGTCGGGTGCGACCAGGCGCAACTCTTTTATACCCATAATCCGAAGGCCCTGGGCAGCGGACCGTGCAACACGGGAATGAGCGATATCACCAACAATCGTGACTATCAGGTCATCGAAAGTCCCCTTGTGTTGCTCAATGGTGAGCAGGTCCAGCAATCCCTGTGTCGGATGAGAACGGTCCGACTCACCGGCGTTCAGCACACTGATGTGGGGCAGGACCTGATTGGCGATCATGGCCGGTACGCCGGCTGATGCGTCCCGTACCACGAAAATATCAACCTGCATGGCTTGCAGGGTATAGATCGTATCCATGATGCTCTCGCCTTTTATACGGGAAGACATATTCACATCAAGGTTGAGTACATAGGCGCTCATTCGTTTTGCCGCAAGTTCGAATGAAGCCCGTGTGCGCGTGCTCGGTTCAAAAAAAAGATTAGCGACCGTGCGGCCTTCGAGCAGATGATCCCGGGCCGGTGGCTCGCCGGGCATGCGCAGATATGTTCTGGCGCGTGCCAGCAGGCGTTCGATTACCGATCGATCCAGGCCTTCCAGCGTCAGCAGGTGCCGGAGTCTGCCGTTGGGCATGAGTTGTTCGCAGTGGTCTTTTTTTGTTGCCATAAAGCCTGTTTTAATTTTCGGGCTGCTCGTTCGAGAGCGCTCCGCGCAGCCAGCTCTCGGCGATTAACCGTGCAGAGTAACTGTCGATGTCTTCCTTCCGTACTCGCCTGCTGCGAATACCCTGACGGCGTTGCTCTTTCAGATCCATCGCAGCTTCTTCGGAGGTGAGACGCTCATCGACCATTTCGATCGGCAGGCCGTAACGTTCGGCCAGTCGGCTCGCAAAATCCCGACTCCGCAAAGTCATGGCAGATTCACTACCGTCCATATTATAGGGTACCCCGACGACAATTACGGCGGGTTGCCAATCGACCAGCAGCGTGTCGAGTTCTTGCCAGTCCGGGATGCCGGATTTGGCGGCAACGGTTTTAATCGCGCTGGCATTACCGGTGACGGGATTGGCGAAAGCCACGCCAATACGGCGTTCGCCATAATCGAAAGCCAGCGCGCTGTGTTCAGGCGTGGCCTGCGGCACCGCTTAAGGTCGCCACATCAACGCCCAGCAGACCGGCTGATTGTCGCCAGCGGTCCGCAAATGGCGTGTCGAAAATGATGTCCGCAACGGCGGGTACGCTGAGCCAGGCATTGGCGGAAATTTCATCCTCAAGCTGGCCCGCGCCCCAGCCGGCATATCCAAGTGCCACGACGGCGCGCTCAGGTCCTTTCCCTGCCGCCATGGCGGACAGAATGTCCTGCGATGTGGTGACATAGATTGATGGTTCGACCTCGACGGTCGAATCCCAGTTATCCGGCGATTCGTGCAGTACGAATCCGCGTTCCATCTGCACCGGACCGCCGCGCAAAACGGGCAGATGAGCCAGGTTTTCGCCCGTACCTTCCATTTCCAGCTGGCTGAACACATCGCCAAGTTCCATATCCATTGGCCGGTTGACCACGATACCCAGGGCGCCGCGATCATTGTGCTCACAGATGTAGGTTACTGTCTGATGAAAATTCGGATCCATCATCGACGGCATGGCGATGAGAAATTGTCCGGTCAGGCAGCTGAGATCATTCATATTGCAAGTATCGGCACAACCGGGCCGCACGACAAGTAGCTTTGCGGCAAACAGAATCGTTGATTCTGTCCGGCAAACATTTTATGAGCCGCCGACGGCGGCAATATTGCTGGTTGTTCCGCTGCCTGTGAACCTCCATTCATAGGCGAAACGCAGGCTGTCGTAGTCGGAACGTAAAAATTCCGGGAACGGCTCGAACGGCGCGGCACTGCGGAGAATATTCATGGCAGCCTGATCCAGCACGCGTTGGCCCGATGAGTTTTTGACCAGGACTTCACGCAGATCGCCGTTGGCATTGATGGCAACCTCAAGCGTCGGGAACCGCGTCTGTCCGGCGTAGCGGGCGGCCTTGGGGAAGTTCAGTGTGCCGGCGCGTTCAACCTTGACCTTCCAGCTTGTCAGATAGGCCGCAATACGCGACTCACGGGTGTTGGCACTGATGATCAGTTCCCGGGTGCGGGTGTCGGTGATCAGCGTTTCGGCCGCCGGTTCGCTGACGATTTCGATTGCGGTTGTCTCACTGGGCAGGGTTCTGCGCTGCGCAGCGGTTGGGGCAGATGCGCCCTGCCGTTCGTGCCGACTGCTCGGATTTACCGAAACCGCGACGATCAGCAGCTGACGATCCGGTTCATCGGCCCCCTCGAATTGCTCTTCAAGCACACCGGCTTGCATGGGACCGATCATGTCGGTTTCGGGGTCGTGGTTCACCGCACTTTTTAATTCGTTGGGCATCCGGGTGTTGCCGGCGCCGATGAGGTTTTGCTGGGCCAGAAGCTCGGCTTCTTCGGGCGCCAGCCGTTCTTCATAGTCCCGGGTTACCAGCACAACATCCAGTTTCGTGGCGGTGTTCGGATTGGGCCCGGCCAGGTCGCCGGAGAACGTGACACCAAGAATGATGATGGCGTGAAACAGTCCGGCAAGAAACAGCGTGGAGGACAGACGATCTCTGGCTGCTTCGGCGGCCCAGGGGATGGGCAGCCGGGCGGCGGCTAAACTGGAAAAAGTTGCGGGCGATCCTGTCTGCATTCGTTCCGGTGAGACCTCGTCAATCGGCGTTGCTCCCGGGAATCCGATTATACGCTCTGTGGGTGGAGGGGTCGGCACTGGTTCACATCCTGCGTGGCAAAAGGCTCCGGAGGCTAATACCGATCTGCCTTGCCCCGCAGATCAGGCCGCAGCGCGGCCGTCGCGGATCTTCTGATCGATACTGTCAAACAGGTCAGCTGCCGGATCGATACCGCCGAGTTTTGTCAGTTCGCGGATGCCGGTTGGACTGGTGACATTGATTTCCGTGAGGTAATCACCAATCACATCCAGGCCTGCGAAGACCACGCCGCGCTCCCGCAGGACCGGCCCCACTTCAGCGCAGATCCAGCGGTCCCGGTCAGTCAATTCGCGGATTTCGGGGTGCGCACCCACGACCAGGTTGCCCCGGTTATCGCCGGCGGGCGGGATACGCGCCAGTGCCAGCGCCGAGGGTTCACCGTCTATGAGCAGAATCCGTTTGTCGCCTGCCGTAATTTCCGGGACATAAACCTGTGCCATGGCATAGCGGGTGTTGTCGTCGGTCAGGGTTTCGAATATGACATTGGCATTATTGTCGGTCTTATCGACCACGAATATCGCGCGGCCACCCATGCCGTCCAGCGGCTTGACCACGATCTTGCCGTGCCGGGCCATGAATTGCCGCATCTCGGGGATCGACCTCGTGATCAGGGTTTCAGGGCCGCACTGGGGGAACCATGCCGTGAATACTTTTTCGTTCATGTCCCTGAGACTGGCCGGTTTGTTGATGACAATGGCACCGGCTTCTTCGGCCCGCTCGAGAATGTAGGTCGTATAAATGAACTCCATATTGAACGGCGGATCTTTGCGCATCAGGATGATATCCAGATCGCCGAGCCGGACTGTTGCGGGGTCGCCCAGCTCATACCAGTGCTGCAGGTCGTCGCGGACCGTCAGCGTCTGACCGTCACCGATCGCCTCACCGTTAACCAGGCGCAGATGCCCCTGCTCGAAATAGACCAGCTCGTAACCGCGAGTCTGGGCTTCGAGCAACATGGCCAGTGTACTGTCCTTGGCCGGGGTTATGTCTTGAACAGGGTCCATGATGACCCCCAGACGTACGCTGTTCATACTAATTTTCTCCGAATGGCTGCTTCGGCCCGAAGCCGCGGATTTAAAGGCTCTAATTCTGTCTCAGACGTGCTGAAATATCACCTTCGCGCGAGTATTATCAAAACTGTGCGCGAGTGGGTGTTTCCGGGGAAAACTAAAATGTTCGAATGCTTCAAACAGGCCGTCCTGATGGTTCAGGATGCCGTGGATGTACCGATAACATTATGTTAAAAGGCTTATGATTACTTCTGATTTGGAGGTGCCAGTGGATGCTGATGCCGCCCCGGACCTCAGCGGGCTGAAGATTCTCGTCATTGATGACAGTAAAACGATCCGGCGAACTGCAGAGACCCTGCTGTCCAAGGAAGGCTGTACTGTTTTTACGGCAATCGACGGTTTCGACGCCTTGTCGAAGATTGCGGACCATAATCCGGACGTGATTTTCGTCGATATCATGATGCCGAGGCTGGACGGGTATCAGACCTGTTCGCTGATCAAGCACAACAGGACGTTCAAGGAAACGCCGGTGATCATGCTGTCCAGTAAAGACGGATTGTTTGACCGGGCTCGCGGAAGAATCGTCGGGTCTGAGCAATACCTGACCAAACCATTTACCAAAGATGAACTGCTGGGCGCAATTGCCAGTCAGGTCTCTCGATAAAACCTTTGAGAGGTTAAACCATGGCGCTAGTTTTAATTGTTGACGATTCCCCGACGGATCAGCACGTCATTGCCAGGGCGCTTGAAAATCACGGTTTCGAAACGCTCGTCGCCAGCGATGGTGAGGAAGCGCTGGTGCTGGCGGCAGCAAGACATCCGGATGTCATTCTTATGGATGTCGTCATGCCGGGCATGAACGGATTTCAGGCGACCCGAAAATTATCCAGGAACCCGGTGACGTCTGAAATACCTATCGTCATGGTGACCAGTAAGGATCAGGAAACTGACAGGATATGGGGGTTGCGTCAGGGCGCGGTCGAATACCTGATGAAACCCGTCGGCGATGAGGAATTGGTTGCTGTAGTTCAGGCGACGATCAGTTGAGCAGCAACTGATGAGCGTCACTGCGGCGACAGACCTGCGTTCATTAAAGGATCAGCCATTTGACCTGCTGCAGGAGATGGAACGTCGCAGTAAAGCGGCGATGGCGGGCGCGGCAGGAGACGATATCAATGTCGAGGAGTGGGTCGGTATCGGTTTTCGCCTGGGCGAGGATCAGTTCATTGTTGCGCGTGATGAGGTTCGGGAGGTGCTGATGATTCCGTCGTCGCTGTCTCGAGTGCCCGGTTCGAAGCCATGGATTCGCGGCCTGGCGAATGTTCGCGGACACTTGTTACCGATCGCGGATTTAAGAGCGTTTCTCGGCGGCGGAGCAGGCGGAGTTGGCCGCACGGCGCGAGCGCTGGTTTTGAACAGTCCTGAATTTCCGGTCGGTCTGATCGTCGATGAAGTATTTGGCTTTCGGCGGTTTCTGGAGCGAGAACACAGTGCCGATGCCCCGGAGACGGTTATTCGCTGCGATCGGTTTATTGCAGGGGCTTATCAGCGGGGCGAATACAGCTGGCCTGTATTTAGTATGGAAAGATTGCTGGAAGGTGCGGACTTTCGGCGGGCGGCGGAAGATTGAGCGTTCGCCGAAAGTGTTGGAGTGAGATAGATGAATAATCGAATCAATGTTGCGAAATATATGCCGGCATTAGGTGTCGCACTTTCGCTTCTTCTGCTGGTCGCCCTGGGATCGGCGCTGACGCGCCCCACCGACGCGACCTCTGGCGGCGAACCCCCTGCTGCAGTACTGCTGGTGGCACAGAACGCTTTGTTAAATGCCGATCAGGTATTGTCCGGTGATTCGGCTGCATTTGAGTCGCTGGCAGATTCTGTCGAACGACTGCGCGGTGCGGATACGAGTTCGCTCAGTGCTGATCAGGCCAATGCAGTTAACGGTCTGACCGGTGCGCTGGGTGCCATTCTCAATGGCCGTGATTCACTGACGCTTCTTTTTGTCGTCGCCGATGATCTGGATGCCCTGACGCTGGAACTGACTGATCGTGTCTATGGGTTGCAGGGCGCCATGACGCTTCAACAGCAACCGGCGGTTACCGCGCAACTCGAACGTCTGCGACTGCTGGCCGAGGGGCTCAGGCGCGATGTTCGCAGCCTGTCTCATGGCACGGGTAAATTGTCCGAACTCACACAGCGGCTGCTGGACGATGAAATGACCATGACGCAGATCGTGCGCGGGTTCCAGAGTGGCGATCCTGAGCTGGGTCTGCGTCCCGTGACCGATGCCGAGACTGTGGAAGTGTTGTCGGCGGTGTCGGCGACCACATCAGCGATCGGCGCGAAAGTGAAAGATGTGCTGGCTGTCGCTGATCGTCTGGGTGCAATTGATCAGATTCGCGGGCAGCTTGGTGGTTTTATCACAGCTTTTGGTACGGTGCCGGCAAACGTTGTCGGTACCTCCGCAAAAGCGGATCGTCTCACCAGCCTGCTGATGGTAGGGACACTCATTATTTGTTTGCTGATCTTCGCAGTGATGGCATGGATTTACCATCGTTCGGCGGGCATGCGCCGGGATGGAGAAGTGCAGACAGAGCAGACCGAACGCAATCAGCAAGCCATTATGCGATTACTCGATGAACTGAGCAGTCTTGCAGACGGCGATTTAACGGTCACGGCGACCGTGACTGAAGACATTACCGGTGCGATCGCCGATTCCATTAACTATGCCATCGAAGCTCTGCGCGAACTGGTGATGACGCTCAGCGACAGTGCCATTACGGTTGACAGTGCGGCTAAGCAGACCGATGGCACGGCTCAGCAGCTGGCCATCGCCAGCCAGTCCTTGTCCAAACAAATTGAATCAGCGTCCGTGGCCATTGCCCGAATGACGGCGTCCATCGAAGAAGTTTCCGGTAACGCCGAACGCTCGTCAGATGTTGCGCGTTATTCGGTTGATGTGGCTCACAAAGGCGGCGATGCCGTGCGACGTACCATTGCGGGTATGAATACGATTCGCGAAACGATTCAGGAAACGTCCAAACGCATCAAGCGTCTGGGTGAGAGCTCGCAGGAAATAGGCAATATTATTGAGCTGATTAACGATATTGCCGATCAGACGAATATCCTGGCGTTGAATGCGTCAATCCAGGCCTCTATGGCGGGCGAGGCCGGTCGCGGGTTTGCCGTGGTTGCGGACGAAGTCCAGCGGTTAGCCGAGCGTTCTGCCAATGCGACCAAGCAGGTTGAGGTGCTGGTTCGTACCATTCAGACCGATACAAATGAAGCGGTTGTGTCCATGGAGCGCAGTACGACTGATGTGGTTGGTGGCGCATTGCTGGCAGAGCATGCCGGTGCGGCGCTCGAAGAAATCGAGCAGGTATCAAACCAGATCGCGTCGCTGGTCCAGAATATCCTGGGTTCGGCCCAGGAGCAGGCAAAAGCTGCGGAGGTTGTGACCCATAACATGGACGTTTTGCAGGACATCAATTCAAGAACGGCGGCCGGCACCAGCGCGACGACTGAATCGATCAGAAAGCTCGCGGAGCTGGCAGCCCAGCTTCGATATTCGGTGTCGGGGTTTCGTTTACCGGACTCTGCGTCCCGGCCCGATCATGAAATTGATCAGGACGCTGATCACAACGACGACGATGCGGATTATTCTGACGATGACGAACCTCACCGCCCGGATACGGATGATGAGATGCCTTTCGCCGACCAGAGAACAGCCTGAACGGGTCAGGCTTTGTGCCGTTTTGACATTTAGGATGGATGATCTCTTTCCCGAATCGCTGCAGGTAGTTGGCGAAGAACTGGCGGTTACGCTGAACGATGCACGCGTGGCGCTGGAGAACTTTGCTGATGAGGACAGTGCGCCTCAGTCACTGGACCGGTGTGCCGGGCTTTTGCACACTGCGCGTGGCGTGCTTCGCCTCACGGAAACGTATGGTGCCAGCCTGCTTGCAGAGGAGATGGAGGGCACTTGCCGCCACCTCGGGAGCATGCAGCGTAATGATGGTGGTATCGCCGGAGTGCTCGAAGCCCTGGGCCGGGCAGCCATCCAGCTGCCGTCCTACATAGAACGAATCCTCGACGGCGGGCGTGACATTCCGCTCGTGCTGTTGCCATTGCTGAATGATTTGCGCGCTGCCCGCGGCCGCCCGCTGCTCTCCGAGAGCACGCTCTTACTTTTAAATGTTGCCTCTCCGGCCAGGCAGACCCTGGAAATGGACGGTCGCGAGGCCAGCGGCGAAGACGTAGGCAAGCTTTGTCGTGATCTGCGTCCCGTATTCCAGCTTGCGTTGCTGGGCTGGATCAAGGGCACGGATGTCGAACACAATCTTCAAAAAATGCTCGACCTTGCGGTCCGACTGGAAAAAGCGTCGGCCACATTCGAGGTGTATCGGCTCTGGTGGGTGGTCAGCGGTGTGCTTGAAGCGTTGCTCGGCGGTGGTCTGGAAGGCAGCGTTTCATTAAAACGCCTGATGGGCCAGGCAGACCGGGAAATGAAACGACTGCAAAGCATTTCTGAATCGCAGTTTGCCGATAGCGTTCCGGAAGACCTGCTGAACAATCTTCTTTATTACGTTGCCCGGGCTGAAACCGGTGGCGATCGTGTCGACAGTATTCGCAAGGCTTTCAATCTCGTGGATCTTGTGCCCGCCAGTGCCGAAGTCGACATGGTGCGCGAGAGTCTTTCCGCACCCAGCGCTCAGCTGATGCGAACCGTCGCCGATGCGATCCGTGATGATCTGGCGCGGGTTAAGGACGTGCTCGATATCTATGTACGAACCGGTATGGAGCACATCGAGGAACTCGTGCCGCAAATCGAGTTACTTAAGAAAATCAGCGATACCCTCGGCGTGCTTGGACTGGGTGAGTTGCGCGAAACGGTTCAGGCCAAGTGCAGTGAATTACAGTCGATCATTGATGATGCCGGTAGCGTCAGTGAGAATGATCTGCTTGATATGGCATCGGCCCTGTTAAGCGTCGAGGGCCAGCTGGATGAACAGCTGATCGGCCTGATAATGCCGCATGAGGATGACGCTGCCGGGCAATCGCCCCCGGATCAAGCGGATACCGAGTACGGACAGGTCACGCAGGCGGTCATGCGCGAATGCGTCGTCAACTTAAGCCGTGTCCGTGAAGCCGTTTCCCAGGTGCTCGAGCATCCCGACGACAGGCAGGTGCTGGATACTGTGCCACTACTGATGCGCGGCATCACGGCCGGCCTGCTGATCCTTGAAAAGGAAGATGCAGTCGGCATCGTTGAAGGCATTACCGGCGCTCTTCAGGCGCTGACGCGGGAGACCGGCGGCATTGCCGGCAGCCCCAGGCTTGACCTGCTCGCCGATTCGATTGTCAGTCTGGAATATTATCTGAAGACGCTGGAGGCCGGCCGTAAAGAGCCCCGGTATATGCTTGACAATGCCCGCCGCTGTCTCGTCGCTCTGGGTGAGGCAGAACAGGGGCCGCTCGCCGGTATCGAAGACAAGGTCATTTCCGGGCAGGCGACCACGATGCAGATCTCTGAACCTGTGACCCAGGTTATCGGGGTATCGCCCCCGGCGGTGCTGGCCGCACAGGGCGATCGGCACGATCCCGAGTTGCTCGAGCTGTTTATCGAGGAAGCCGGCGAAGAGATCGAGTCCATCAAACAAAAATTCCCGCAGTGGGTTCAGGATGAAAATCAAAATGACTGTTTGCTGAGCATTCGCCGATCCTTTCACACCCTGAAAGGCAGCGGCCGCATGGTTGGTGCGGAGCTGATCGGCGAGTATTGCTGGAATATTGAAAATTTACTGAATCGGATCATTAATCAGCATATTGAGCGGTCTGCGGCAAATATCAGATTCCTCGAACGAGCCATCGCAGCGTTGCCCGAGTTGCTTGAGCAACTGGAAGTGGGCACCGAACCGGTCAGCGATATTGCCGGATTAATAGAGCAGTCGGTGGCATTTTCCCAGGGGCGCATCCCGGTCACTGATGAGGGGGCGGAGGTTGAGGCCGCCGAGTCTCAGGAAGGCGCCGGGCCTGAAGAAACTGTGGATCGAATCGATGCCACGCTGCTGGATATATTGTCCAAGGAAGTACGTACGCACCTGGCTGTCATAGAAGATTTCGTCACGGCCAGTAATACATCCATGCCGCCCTACACGATACCCGAACAGCTTCATCGCGCCTGTCACACTCTTCACGGCAGCGTGATGATGGCCAAGGCCGATGTTGCTGCGGAAGTCACGAAACCCCTGAACACCATGATTCGGCGTGCGTTCGATCACGCTGTCGCGGTGTCGGAATCGGTGCGCGACGTTTGCGGCGAAGCGGCCGTGGCTTTGGAGGCCATGCTGATCTATCTGGCTGAACCGGACGGTAATGCCCCGGACACGACTGTACTTCGGCAACGACTGCAGGCGCTGGATGAAGAAATTAAAGAAATGGCAGCAGCTGAAGAACCCGCTGAGGCGACCATTCCACCCGGTGAGCGTGTCAGCAGCGAAGCGCTGGGCGTTGCTCCGCCGTCTGCCGATGAGAGGGATGAAGAGCTCGACGCAGAAATTGTTGCTATCTACGCGGAAGAGGCTGCAGAAATACTGGATAGCATGGATGCTTCGCTGGAGCAATTCGACGTTGCAGATGCGGATCAACATATTCTCAGCGAACTTCAACGCTGCCTGCACACATTAAAAGGTGGCGCGCGGCTGGCCGGTCTGACGGCGATGGGTGACCTGAGTCATGACCTGGAAACTCTGCTGGCCCGGATGAGTCGCGGCCAGCTTGCAGCCGATACGACCTTCAAAGATTTGTTGCAGGCGACCGTGGATGCTTTGCATCGTCTGCGTGAACAGGCAGTTGATGGAGTGGCGGGTGAACCGCCGCCGGCCCTGGTTGATCGACTGAATGCGGTGTTAGCCGGCGAAACGATTGCTGAAGTCGAGGAGGAAGAGGCTGCCGGTATCGAGCCTTCCGAGGCTGAAGCTGCTGAGATTGAAGCCGCCGACGTTGAAGCCGCTGAGCCGGACGACATCGAAGAACCGGTGGAGGCAGCGCAGCCTGATCAGCCTCGTGATGAAGAGCAAGAGGCCGTGGTCGAAAGTTTCGACGAGGAAGAATCCGGCGAAACGATTGCAGCAGCAGAAGAAGCAGAAGAAGCAGAAGAAGCAGAAGAAGAAGCTGGGGAAGCCGAAGAGGTTGAAGAACCCGGAGCAGACGATGAGCCTGCTGACGAGGTAGCCGATTTGCCGGGTCGGATTCCGGCCCTGGAGCAGATCCTGCAGCTGGCCCGTGAGCTTGAACAGCCGGCGCGTCCGACTGATGGTGACCTGACCAACCTGATTCCAGCGCCGACACCGGCATCGCGTGAAGCTGCAGTCGGTCCGGAGCGCCGCGAAATGGCGCGGGTGGATTCGGCGTTGCTCGAAAATCTGTTGAATAATGCGGGCGAAATAAGCATCTTTCATTCGCGGTTGAGTCAGCAAATGAGCCAGGTGCAGTTCAACCTGGATGAACTTGGCCAGACCGTCATTCGTCTGCGTGATCAGCTAAGAAACCTGGAGACGGCCACAGAAGCGCAGATTTTGTACATCCATCATTCCGAAATTGAGAAAGACGAGGATTTCGATCCGCTTGAACTGGATCGTTATTCACGAATTCAGCAGCTGTCACTCGGTCTGGGTGAGACAGCCAGTGACGTCAATAGTTTGAAGGACCTCCTGCACAGCCTGATCAGCGAAACAGAAGCGCTGCTGGTGCAGCAGGCCCGTACGACGAATGAGTTGCAGGATGGCCTGATGCGAACCCGGATGGTTCGCTTTCAGCATCATTCGGCGCGACTGGGGCGGCTTGTTCGCCAGACTGCATCTGAACAGGGCAAGAGCGCCGAGCTTGTTCTTCAAGGTTCCGATGAACTTGACCGGCAGGTTCTTGATCGCATGCTGCCGCCTTTCGAGCACCTGCTGCGAAATGCCGTCATCCACGGCATTGAGTTGCCGGAAGAACGCGAGGCCGCCGGCAAGCCCGCCACCGGCAATGTTGTCATCAGTTTGCACCGGGAGAGTTCCGAGGTGGTGATCGATGTGTCGGACGACGGGCGTGGTCTGGACATCGAAGGCATTAAGAAGAAGGCTGTTGAAGCGAATATCGTCGAAGAGGATTCTGATATCACCGATGAAGAGGCGATGCAGCTTATTTTACGGCCCGGGTTCTCAACGGCAGATCATCTGACCCAGGCCGCCGGACGCGGTATCGGCATGGACGTCGTCGCCAGCGAAATATCGAAGCTCGGTGGCACGCTGCGCATCGAGTCGCGGCCCGGCACAGGCAGCAGGTTTTCGATCCGGCTGCCGTTCACGCTGGCTGTTACGCAAGCTTTGATCGTTCGCGCCGGTCCTGAGTTGTATGCGCTGCCACTGCCGACCGTTGAAGGCATTATTAGGGTTTCCCGATCGGAATTCGAAACCATGATCGCCGAGCCCGAACCGAAAATTGAATACGGCGGTCATGTGTACTATTTCCGTCACCTGGGCCAGTTCCTTGATCTGGGTCCGTCACGGATCGCCGAGGATCAGGATCGAATCTCCCTGATTCTTGTTCAGGCGGGAGAAAATTCAGCCGCCCTGGTGACCGACGAGATGCTCGATAGCCGAGAAATCGTCGTCAAGTCTGTCGGTGAGCAACTGGCTGCGATTCGTGGCATATCCGGCGCCACCATTCTGGGTGATGGCCGCATCGTCGTAATACTGGATGTTGGCGCACTCGTGCGGTCATCGAGGCCGCCGATGGAGCCTGCGGCACTTCCGATTGACTACGGTCAGGAACAAACGCTTGTGCTGGTTGTCGACGATTCCATCACGATGCGGCGTGTCACTCAGCGGCTGCTTGAGCGCAATGGCATGCGCGTGGTCACGGCAAAAGATGGTGTAGAGGCCATTAGTGTTCTGCAGAGTCACACGCCTGACATTATTTTGCTTGACGTTGAAATGCCGCGCATGGATGGCTACGAATTTGCATCACACGTACGTAATAATCCGCTTATGAAGGACATGCCGATTATCATGGTGACGTCGCGTGTCAGTGATAAACACAAGGCGCGGGCGATCGAGCTGGGCGTGAATGATTACCTGGGTAAGCCCTACCAGGAGCAGGAACTTCTGGAAGCGGTTCAGCATCAGCTGAATCGTGTACAGGCGAGCGAAATCTCTTAGGGAACCTCTGATCACTTCATGAACTCGTATCTTGCGCCCAAAATGTCCAGCTTCTGCGTTGCGAATCTTCGCAATAGCCGGCTATTACGTGCGATCCGCGCCTTGAATCTGAACATTTTGGACACAATCTACTTCGCCCAGAATAAATCAGAGGTTCCTTAGCTATGGAAAAAGTTGAAGAACTTTATAGCCTGCTCGTACCTTTGTACAAAAACCGGCTGATTGTGCCGAGATCCTGTGTGGCGGAGGTGATCCGGTTTACGCGTGGCGATGAAATGATTGACGATGCTCCATGGTTCCGGGGTTTCCTGCAATGGAATGATCAGCAGGTGCCGATTATTTGTTTTGAAGAATTGTGCGGCTTGCCGTCGTCAGAGCCGGGGGGGCGGACGCGTGTGGCTGTTTTCCAGGCGATGTCAGGGACGCTGGAGGCAGGTTATTTCGGCATACTGACGGAAGGGTTTCCGCAACTGGTGCGCGTTAATCGCGATGTCATGCAACGGGATGACCAGCAGGCCTGGCCGAAAGACGGACCGGTGATCTGCCAGATCAGAATGATCAATGAATACCCGCTGATACCAGATCTGCAGGTTGTGGAAACGCTGATTAGCGAGCGCCTTCAATCAGCCGGTTCCACTCTGGCCTGATATACCGGTCGGGTTACCGCTTTGGTTGGTCAGCCTTGTTCGCCGGCCAGGTCACCGAATAGATACTGCAGAATACTGATCATCACGATCGGCGCCGTCTCGGTGCGAAGAATGCGCGGGCCGATGCGGAGGCTCTTGAAGCCCGCTTTAATCGCTGCCTGCCGCTCGCCGTTTGTCAGGCCCCCTTCTGGCCCTGTCAGGATAATGACCGCACGGGATCGCCCGATGGAGGGGCTGAGCCGGTCTGTGCCGGCCGGGTCCATGACCAGGCGCGCCGTATCTTCCGGCAGGCATGTGATGGCGGTCTGCAGCGATTCGGGTGCGCTGATTTGAGGAAGCTTTGCCCGGCCGGACTGTTCACAGGCACCAATGACCACGCCACGCCAGTGTTCGAGTTTTTTTTCGGCACGCTCGCCGCTTAGTTTTACGACCACCCTGTCCGACAGTACGGGCTGAATGCGGGCGACACCCAGTTCTGTACATTTTTGCAGCAGCCAGTCCATTCTCTGACCACGGCAGATACCCTGAAGTAATGTGATGTCCAGTGGCGACTCGCGTTCCACCGGCTGAAATTCGTGAACGGCAAGGGTCACATCGCGTCGTCCGATGGATTGGATTGTTGCTGCGTAATCACCGCCATCGCCGTTAAAAAGAGTCAGTTTGGCGCCTTCGCCAAGGCGCAACACGCGAGAGACATGATTGGCTGCGTGGCCTGTGAGGGTGATCTGACCGTCTTTTGCCAACGGCGCCGGATGATAGATTCTGCTCAAGCGCATGACTGCATTATCCATTATTTGCCCGCCCCGGCGCGTCGTACGCCCGGTAATGCTACAGTTAGCCCGTATCGGATTACGGATCGTTTATGATCGACGTCGACGTGGAAACCGGACTGATCCGACAGGCAAGGCAGGTGCCCTCACCTAATTTTGATGAGCGCCCCGGAGATTGTGTCGCCAGTCTGATTATCGTACACGGTATTTCACTTCCCCCCGGCGAGTTCGGCGGGCCGTGGATCGATCATTTTTTCACGAATAATCTTCATCCGGAGACTCATCCATACTTTTCTGAAATTGCCGGGATGAAAGTATCCAGCCATTTGCTGATTCGCCGTGATGGCGAGCTTGTGCAATATGTGCCTTTGCTCAAACGTGCGTGGCATGCGGGGGACTCCTGTTTTGACGACCGGGATTGCTGCAATGATTTTTCCATCGGTATCGAGCTTGAGGGCACGGATGAAATTCCGTACACCACCGTGCAATATGAACGGCTTGCGAACACCATATCTGCGATCCGTCAGGCGATCCCTCGCTGGCTGATGCCCCGGTCGTCGGTCACAGTGATGTGGCGCCGGGCCGGAAAACAGATCCCGGGCCTGTGTTTGATTGGGGGGTTTTAAGTTCAGCACTGGCTGTATCGGACTAACAGCAATGCTGCGGTCACGGAATAATGCATCGAGGATTTTCATGATATGAATTTCGTTGCGTTGATATTAGGACTGGGTCTTGAGCGTGTGCTCACCCATTTATTTCATTTGCGTGAGTTCCGCTGGCTGGATCCCGTTTTTGACGCTTTGTTCAAGAAGTTGCCAGGCCGCGCCGGCCCCGGTGTGCTTGTCGCTGTTACGGCGATTGCACTTTTGCTGACCTTGCCGGTTGCGCTGGTTTCGATGGCGCTGGTGAATGAACTGCTGCAGATTCCGTATTTTGTTTTCGCAGTCATCGTGTTGCTGATATCACTGGGTCCGCGAGACCTGAAACAGGAAGTTGACGATTATTGTGAGGCGGTTGACGCAGATAATTCTGAAGATATTCATCGAATTGGGCGGGAAATTATAGAAGGTGAACTGCCCGGGGATGACGATGAGAAGGTCAGGAGCGTCGAGCGCGCTATATTTGTCCAGGCCAATAATCGTATTTTCGGTGTGGTGTTCTGGTTTTTACTGCTCGGGCCGACCGGCGCATGGTGGTTCCGGATACTGGACCTGATGCGCCGACGAATCGCTTATCAGTCACAAGATGACAATTTTCAGGAAGGTGCAGAAGTGACTGTCTGGGCCGTGCGAATGTTGCACGGTATTTTTGCCTGGCTGCCGGCGCGACTGCTGGCTGCCGGCTACGCTCTGGCGGGCAGTTTCGAGGAAACTGTTTCGGGCTGGCGCGCCTATTACAGTCATTGTGCGCCACGTTTTTTCGACGTTAATAATGATGTATTGAGTTGTGCGGGTTGCGGCGCGCTTGGTTCGAGTCGTCAAGCCGATGAGGCAGCGCCGGCCTCGGCCCGTATCCGGGCGGCCTGGAATCTTGTATTCCGGACGCTGTGGCTGATCTGGTGCCCGGTTTTCGCTATTCTGACCCTTTACAACTGGTTGGTGTGACACTTGAAGCGCGCGCGGGTGCCAGCGGACTGCGTTGTCCGCGTTATGCTGATTTTGGCGGCAACCCTGCTGATCGGTGCAGGTTGTGATTCCGAAGTGTCACCGGTGCAGTCTGATGAACCGGCGCAGCGGATCATTACTTTATCGCCTCATCTTACTGAACTGGTTTTTACTGCGGGGGCCGGAGACCGGCTCGTCGGTGTCGTCGCTTACAGTGACTATCCGGATGCGGCCAGATCGCTGCCTCGGATCGGGGATGCATTTCGGCTCGACTATGAAGCGATTGCCGAGCTGTCGCCCGATCTGATTCTTGCCTGGCGTTCAGGGAACCCCCGGGGCACTCAGGACCGTCTGCGAGAACTGGACTACCGACTCGTGGCAATGGAGCCGACCCGGCTGGAGGATGTTGCCGCACATATACGTGAAATCGGGGCTTTGGCGGGGACGTCTGATGTGGCTAATTCAGCGGCGGACGATTATGTTGCCGGGCTTGCCGACCTGCGCCAGCGATACGAGGCTGCATCGCTGGTCCGGGTTTTTTACCAGGTATCTGCTCAGCCGCTGTTAACGGTCAGCCGTCGGCACGTGATTGGTCAGGCTCTGGAGCTTTGTGGCGGCGAAAATGTTTTTGCTGATTTAACTGAGCTGACGCCGGTGATCGGAGTTGAGTCAGTTCTTGATGCCGGTCCCGAAGTGATCATTGCCAGCCGTTCCGGAACAATGGGAGGGCAGGCGGAGCCACTGTCAGCCTGGAAGTCGTGGCCCAGTGTGCCTGCCGTTGCTGCCGAAAATCTTTATATCGCGAATGCCGATTTGCTCAGCAGGGCCAGTGTTCGATTGCTTGATGGCATCCGGCAGGTCTGTGATCTGCTGGATCTTGCGCGGGAGAAACTGGCCGTCAATCCTGCTGTGGAAGCCAGAGTGTTTCCGGATGTCCCGCACCGTGATTCAGCACTCTTGCCAGCACGAACAGCAGGTCCGACAGTCGGTTCAGGTATTTAAGGCTGTGCGGGTTGATCTGTTCGTCGTGAGACAGAGTTAAAACACGTCGTTCGGCACGGCGGCAGATAGCGCGTGCCATGTGACAGGCAGCGGCTGCCGGGCTTCCTCCGGGCAGTATGAATTCTTTGAGTGGCGGCAGGTTTGCGTTGTACTCGTCAAGAATTGATTCAAGCTGCGTCACTGATTCTTCATTAATTACGCTACTGCCTGGAATACATAATTCCCCGCCCAGATCGAACAGCCGGTGCTGAATGCTTGTCAGATGATTGGCGATGGGTGTCGGCAGTTCCCCGCTGGCGAGCAATACGCCGACAGCGCTGTTCAGTTCATCGACCGTGCCACAAGCTTCAATTCTCGGGTGGTCCTTATTGACACGGTCGCCGGTGCCCAGGCCCGTTGTCCCGTCGTCGCCGGTGCGCGTATAGATTTTGCTCAGTCGGTGCCCCATAAGAAACCTGTAATCATTTCCCGCTGTATTTGCTCATCATACCGGGACTTGCATCGTGGGTGTGATGCTGGCTGGGAGATGCGTCGTCTTTTTTCGATCAGTTACCGAAAGCCATGCGGATGCCGGCCCAGGCGCCGATACCCGGGGTCGAGAACCCGTAGACATCCTCGTAGTCTTTGTCGAACAGGTTTTCGACCCGGGCCTGCAGGGCTATCTTTTTCGTCAGCGAATAGCGTCCGGCCAGATTGACAACCCAGTAGTCATCAAGCTCTACATTTTCGGATACAAAGGTAATCGGATCGAAAAAATTGTCTGTCTGCTCGCCGGTGTAGGTGGCGTTCAGATTCAGGTTTGCGCGACCGTCGATGAATACATAGTTCAGATTGGCACCGGCTACGTTGCGTGGTCGCCGAACCTCGCGCACTGAGCCGCCGGCCGGGTCAGGCTGGCGTGTATCAGTATAGGTGTAACTGACCGTCGTACTCAGGCTGTCGGTCAGGCGTCCGCTGATGCTTGTTTCAACGCCCTTGCGGCGGCTGTCGCCATCGAGGTTGACCGGTATGGAGAAAAACTCGCCGGTACCGGCATCGAAGTCAAAAACTGTGGTGATTTCGTCTTCCAGCTTTGAGTTGAAATAGGTGACGTCAGCGGTGATGCGGTTATCCACAAACTTCTGCTCGAGTCCAAAATCCCAGCCGGTCGATTTTTCCGGATCAAGGTCCGGATTGCCGCGAAAGGCGAAAGCGTCGGGGAAAAATCCGAACAGTTCGATGAAAGTGGGCGCTTTTTGTCCGGTGCCGGCGCTGGTATGCAGTCGGGTCGCCCAGGTATCGAATGTATACGATCCGGTAAGGCGCCATGTCGTCACATTGTCAAAGTCGCTGTTGTCGTCGTACCTGA
>PVMK01138936.1_pt1 | contig 164762 bp, 165 predicted proteins | sample 1853481 | NCBI WGS metagenome assembly PVMK01 (sample SAMN08533507, study PRJNA380276) | Marine sediment metagenome, whole genome shotgun sequencing project.
AATCGGTTAAAAAATGACTGATTTGATACAAAGTTAATATTTAAGCCATTTGGGGCAGGCTGTACTCATCTCATACACAGAGTTATCCACAGAAATTGTGGATAATATTTGATTGTTAATTACAGCAATAACTTACCTATGAAAAGCTAGAAATTGGCTTAAGCAAGTAGGCTAACTTCTATCATTTTCATGTCGAATTCGGTAGTTTCTGGCCGGTTTAATTGACAATTTTCAATAGTGGTTTCGAGCTGGCTTTACCTGTTGGATAGAGTCCATTCAGGAGCCGAAGTTTCTCTTCCTGATATTGTTCCAGCGGCGATTGGCTGGCTAGTAATTTGAAATTTGTTGCTTCGGTCGATTCAATAATCTTTAGTCGGAGTGGTTTGGCAAGCAAGCGCTCATCCTCTGTTAATTGGTGGAAGCTTCTGGCTGTTTCCAGAAATGCGACATCAAAATTAGTTATGCTCCCGGGGTCCCTGGTGATGCCAACCAGGATATAGGCCCGTTGATTAAAATAAATCACTGTGAATCTGGCGCTGCGCTTTCCCTCGCCGGTATTAATTGTGGCAATGCCGGTGTGTGCATCAAGCCCATTTATTGTTAGTGGCTGGTCATTCCTTAGATTTTTAAGGCCGAGTCGCTGAATCATAAACGCTCTTGGTGATATTTTTTTGTTGATATCGTCAAGGAGTATCTGCTGGGTTGCCGCCCCCTGGGGGGCAGTGATAACAAGCTTATCTGGCAGATTTGTGACATTCCAGTTGCCGGGGAATGTGATGCCGATACCCAATGACTCGTGATAGAAATTGTTACCCCGGGTGATGCCCTGTTGTGGGCTGTCTCCAAAAATGAGTCCATCGATCTGGTTCAGGTATTCTGCTTCGCCTTTTCTGCTATCCGTTTGACTCTGGTATTTACTGGCATACGCAACAATCTCTTGCAGACGTGTGTCATGATCCGGGTGTGTGGAGAACAGGCCGTGATATATGCGAGGTTCGCGACCTTCTGCTTTGGCGCGCTGGGTTTCAAATGTTTCCTGATTTTTCAGAACCCGGATCACATCCAGCATGGATCCAGCATCGTAATTCGTTCTCGCCACATATTCTGCTCCCAGCTTATCGGCCTCCAGTTCGTGTTCCCTGCCATAGCCCCTGATAAATGCGGTGCCCATAACCTGCATGAGCTGGCTGCCCGCCTGGTTCATGCCGGGAATAAAAATTGATGCCAGAACTGTTCCAATGCCAGTCAGCTGTGTTGCACTATATTGTCTAACTGAGTGTCTTGCTGTGACATGGCCTATCTCATGGCCAAGTACGGCTGCCAGTTCAGCTTCAGAATTGAGATAGGCCATCAAACCACGCGTGATGTATATGTATCCCCCTGGCAATGCGAAGGCATTGACATCTTTGCTGTCGAGAACTGTAAATCGATAGATTAAATTATTACGATGACTATTCTCTGCCAGTGCCTGACCCACCCCGTTGACGTAGGCCTGCAGCTCAGGGTTGTCATAAACAATGTAATGCTGGAGTACTTCTTTACTTGTCTTTCGTCCCAGGGCAATTTCACTTTGCTCTGACATCAATACCAGATCCTGATCGCCTGTCGCCGGGTTGACCGCACAGCCACTGAGATTAATCAGAATGAGAGAGAGTATGAGACAGCAAATATTTTTCATGGTTAAATTTTATGACATTAATTTAAAACGAACAGTTCCCTCGTACGTGCAAGGGTGATTTACTCGATAATCATCATATCAGAGCGATGCTTTAAATTGATCCTGAGTTCCTTGTTTTTATTGTAAATCCAGCCACGTGCCTGAATCATCTTGCCTTGTAACTCCCGCAGCTCTGGTTCATTAAAATATTTCAAATCCTTACGCTTGATACGCAGAGCAACTTTTCCCGTAAGGTTGACCCAGAGGGATGATCGGCTTTCTCCGATACGCTCAACTCTACCCGTAATGACATGATAGCCCCGGATATTTTTGTCCAGAGTCGTTGAGGGCAGTGGTTTATATTGTTGCAGACGCCATAGGCCTCGTTGTGACGCTATTGCCCGATTTGAATGATGTAGGTAACAATCAAGATAAATCAGGTTGGGTGGAATAGTCAGTGGTATTGCCAATCCTTCTGTCAGTAAACTGGCCTGGATGTTTTTTCCATCAGGAAGAAAAAGATGTGCCAGGGTTCTTTGATACCGATCAAACTGTTCAGCATCGAATTTCAGGAAGATTTGCCTGTGACCCTGAAGTAGAGATTGCAGATGTTCCTGCGCAGCATCTGCCCCCGGTTCTGATGCCCTGCCATTACGGCCAATCTCTGGTGTATTAATTCCAATCAGACGTATGTGACGACCATCCTTGAGAATGACTGTATCACCATCGATGACATGGGTAACTTCTACAGTTTCATCAGCGGCGCCGAGATCACATGATGATAGTGGAGTGCTGTATGCCTGACTGCCAGGGAAAGAAAATACGAGGTAAATAAAAAAGCGCCCATAGTGAGCGCCTTTTATCGAAAAGAAACGGTGCCTTCCTTTATTCTTCACATACCGTATTTCTTGTTGAATTTATCAACGCGACCAGCAGTATCGAGCATTTTCTGTTTGCCGGTATAGAATGGATGGCATTGTGAGCAAACATCAAGGTGCAGCTCATCTTTTAGTGTAGATTTGGTTTTAAATGTATTACCGCAGCTACATTTAACCTCAATTTCTTGGTATGCAGGATGTATTTCAGTTTTCATAACAGCTTAATCTTTAAGTAGTTTTTCAAGTAATATTTCAGTGATTTAGCAAATTCATTCTATTTTCAGGGTTTACCTTACTAACAGGGAGGGGGAGTTTAGTAAAAACGTGGTGTTCAGGCAAGAGATTTTGACACTACTCAGGCTCAGATTAATATCCAAAGCCTGTTTTATATATCAAATTCAGCGATCACGGGTGTGTGATCTGAGGGTCTTTCCAGGCCTCTCGGCACTTTATCGATACGACACGATGTGCACAGGTCGGCAAGTGTGTCCGTCGCCAGAATATGGTCAATACGTAATCCGCGGTCACGTGCAAACCCTGCCGCACGGTAATCCCACCAGGAAAAGCTGTTTTCATCCTGCTCAAATATCCTGAAACAGTCAATAAGACTTTGCTTTAAAAGTGACTGATAGGCATCTCTTTCGGGTTGACTGACCAGTACTTTACCTTCCCAGGAGACAGGATCATGTACATCGCGATCATCAGGTGCAATATTGAAGTCACCCAGCAAGATCACATTTTCATATCTATTAACAAGTGACTCGGTGAATTGACGCAAATGAGACAGCCACTCCAGCTTGTAATGGTACTTTTCCGAATCGACTTCAGATCCATTGGGAATGTATAGATTGAGCACGGTGATATTATTTATATTGCTACAAAGAATACGTCTTTGTGGGTCGATGAGTTCGGGAAAGTCGGTGATGATATTGGTCGCTTCTGTTTTGCTGATTGTTGCGACCCCGTTATAGGTTTTTTGACCACTGTAGCTGACTTGATAGCCAGCATTATTGATTTCTTCTAGCGGAAAATTTTCGTTGGTTAACTTGGTTTCCTGTAAGGCAAGGACATCAGGTTGCTCTGACGCTAGCCATTGTAATACGTGGGGTAATCGCACACGCAAAGAGTTTACATTCCAGGTCGCTATGCGGAACATGCCGGGTCAATACCTTATTTATATAGATTTAAAGATTGTACTGCGTGAAAACTTATAATTTGAGTCCGCCATAACGGCGTTTTTCCCGCCAGTTCATGAAAATGATTCCAAGAAGTAAACCAATGAACGTCGCAATTACTGCCACTTTTAGTGCATAAGATATGTTCAAATTATCTGGAATAGACATCTCTGTCTTGCTGCTTGTTGATAATTGCCTGATTTTTTCTTCAAGTTGGGCGTTAGTTGCAGCTAGAGTCTGTATCTCTTTACTATATTTTTTACTGTCGCCCATCTGGCTGATTTGATTCCTTAGTTCTGCAAGATTGGCCTGCAGTTCCCCGGATTTTAATTTTTCAGTGTTTATTTGTTGATTAAGTTTCCTGTTATTCTTCTTCAATTTGGCTGTCTCTTCCGGGTCTATGACATGCCACTTATCAGGTTGGGTCAATTGCATTCTTATATTATGTAATTCAGCCTCTAATTCCCTGACTCTTTTTGCTTGACCAGCTCCTGCATCCGAACCTGCATTTATATCCGGATTATTGCTTATCAGGTAGTTGCCACTAATCCAGCCAGTGACACCTTCTGCATCGCGAACATTCACAAAATCATTATCGCGGCTGATGACTTCTAAAGCAGAACCTGTGGGAAGAACTTTTAGAATTTCACTGTCGATAGATCTTTCTTTATGTAATCCAATAAACAGGCTATCAGTTATATAGACAGTTTCTGCCAGTAAATTGACGGGTAAGAAGCCAAATAGAACAAACACCAGGACAACAGTTCTGTTGGCTATGCTGTGAGTAATTGAAAAAGGAAATTTCATATTCATTTTCAGTTAAATTTACCCGACAATCATGCATTAATTCCTGAATGTTTCAACAGGGCATCAATACTTGGTTTACGGCCTCTAAAGTTAATAAACATTTCCATGGGTTCTTTTACGCCCCCCTGTTCCAGTATTGAATGCAAAAATTCATTACCGGTATTTTTGTTAAAAATCCCGTCTTCCTCAAATTTCGAAAAGGCATCCGCTGACAGTACCTCCGCCCATTTATAACTATAATACCCTGCTGCGTAGCCGCCTGCGAATATATGCGAAAAGCTGTGTTGAAACCGATTATAGTCGGGAGTGCGCACAACTGCGATTTGTTGACGTACGTAATCCAGCAGAGACTGAATATTCAGTGGTGATTTACTGTCATATTCCAGATGTAGCCTGAAGTCGAACAGGGATAATTCGAGTTGTCTTACCATATGCATCCCGGTCTGAAAATTCCTGGCTGCCAGCATTTTTGCAAAGATGTCATCACTGATTAAATCACCCGTTTGATAATGTCTGGCGATAAGGTCCAGGGCTTCACGTTCCCAGCACCAGTTTTCCATAAACTGGCTTGGAAGTTCAACCGCATCCCAGGGCACACCGTTAATTCCGGAGACACTGGGATAATCAACCAATGTCAGCATATGATGTAAACCATGACCAAACTCATGAAACAGGGTAATGACTTCATCATGGGTGAGTAAGGCAGGATTATCGCCCACCGGCGGGGTAAAGTTACAGGTAATGTAGGCGACAGGTACTTGTGTAACAGAGCTGGATTTTTTGCGGACGATGCACTCATCCATCCAGGCACCGCCGCGTTTACCTGAGCGTGCATACAGGTCGATATAAAAGCCACCGCGTAAAGTTCCTGCACTATCGAAGATATCAAAAAAACGAACATCTTTATGCCAGACTTCAACAGCTTTTCTTTCTTTCACATCTATACCATAGAGACGGTTAACGATGGTAAATAATCCGTCAATCACCTGGGGCGCGGGAAAGTAGGGCCTTAGTTCTTCCTGTGAAAGGGCATATTTATGTTGCCTGAGTTTTTCAGCATAGTAAGCCATATCCCAGGCTTCTAATGGCTGCAGATTAAATTCTGATTTTGCGAATTCCTGTAGCGCTTTCAGTTCCTGTTCTGCCATGCCCCTGGAGCGTGAGGCTAAATCATTGAGAAAATCCAGGACCTCGTCTGTATCATTTGCCATCTTTCTGGCAAGAGAATAATGAGCATAGCTTGCATAGCCGAGTAACTGTGCCTGGCGATAGCGTAAGTCGAGGATCTGATTCATGAGTTCTGAATTATCCCATTGATCCGCATTGGGGCCCTGCTCCGAGGCGCGAGTAATATATGCGATATACATCTGTTCACGCAAAGCAGAACTGTCAGCATATTGCATGACCGGCATGTAGGAAGGATATTCCAGGGTAAATATCCATCCCTTTTTATCTTCACTGGCAGCTTTTTGTGCTGCTAGTGCCAGGGCAGATTCGGGCAAACCGTCCAGATCATTTCTGTCGGTCACATGTCTGGTCCAGGCCTGCGTTGCGTCCAGCAGGTTTTCTTCAAACCTGGTTTGCAGCAGGGACAGTTGCTGCTTTATTTTTTTATATTCCTGTTGTTTATCATCGTCTAGTTCAATGCCGGAAAGTCTGAATTCTCGTAAGGCATTTTTGATTATCTTCTTCTGTGCATCGGTCAGTGAGGCATAGTCTTCACATTCCGAGATTGTTTTGTATGCCAGATACAAATCCCTGTTTTGACCCATCTCTGTCGCATAATCTGACAGCTTCGGTAAGCAGGCATTGTAGGCCTGTCGTAGTTCATCATTGTCTGCAACTGCATGTAAGTGGCTTGCCGGTGACCAGGCACGATTTAGTCGATCATCAAGATCCTCTATCGGTTGTAATGTGTTTTCCCAGCTAACAGCCTGATCACTATTTAATAGAGATTGAACTTCATCGCGATTGTCTTTTAATAGCTGATCGACCGCTGGTTCTATGTCCGCTGGCACAATAGAAGCAAAGAGTGGTAAGCCGTCAGTCTGAAGAAGAGGGTTATTCATTTTCTAAATGTATATGTAATTATGTACGTGTGATATCACAAAATTATAACCGATGAGCTATTTGTAATGAATGAGCTGCATAAGCAAAATATTATTATCCAGTAAGCCTGACCCCGATCATCCATGTAGCCAGTGTACCCGCAATAAAAAATGTCACTATTAATGTAGCTGCATATATTGAATAACGTTTAACCAGATCAGATTGTGGTAGTGCCGAGAGTAAAAAGGGCCGTCTGGAGTCACAGGTCTTGCTCAACATATGGACAGGAGCTGTAGATTTTTGCTCTGCGTGCTGGCTCTGGATCTGTTTTAATGCAGCTTCCCTGACTTTTTGCCATTCTTCCATACCGATCTGCCCATCTTTATTTTCATCAAAGCGGGCCAGAAGTTGTTCGCTATTTTTCTTCCAGTCCCGGAGTAAATGAGCGACATTCTCATTCGCGTTATATTCGGCGCCTGCTCCTCCTACGGTGTCAAACAGGCCAATCGCATAAAGTGGATCATCGGGATGCATGCGCTTTTCGGTATAACGATAACGACCCATCCCTGCGGAAAAGATGCCATTCTTTTTTCCTGATCTGTTTCCTCCGGGTTCAGGATGGCGACTATGTCCATACCAGACATCGCTTATGGTGGGGGTCACGTTGGCTTTATCAGGGTCAATGACCGCCTCACCACTTTCATCAATCAGTAAAAACAAGTCATCGCTGATACCCTGTTCGATGGTTAGCCAATGACTGTTTTTCCCCGATTTACGGTATTCTTCAATGCTATAGCTGTACCAGGTACAGGTGATGCCCGTGAGTGCCCCGGAAATTATGGAGTCCTGCATTAACTTACCAGTTCCGGAAAGTTCTACATAACCCTGTGCCGCAGAAGTTATCCTTGAAGTCGGGGTATCCTCGATGATGCGTTTTCTCAGAAAAAAATAGAAGGCACCGATAAAACCACCAATGGTGAGCAATAGCAGGATGATTGCAAAGGTCCAGAAATCATCATCTGGAGCCTGCCTGACCCATTGGGCAGCAGGGCCTGAAAGCGATGCCTGCAGGAAGATCATTGTTATTCGCTAAATAATTCTTTTACATCGACATCTTTGGTTTCTTCTTCACTAAACTCGAGCAAATCCTTGGCACCAAAGCCTAGATTTCTGGCGATGATGACATCCGGAAATTGTTCTATTCGAACATTATTATTGTTCACGCTCTCATTATAAAACTCACGTCTGTCGGCGATGGCATTCTCAAGTCCGGAAATTCTTCCTTGCAGGTGTTGAAAGCTTTCGTTGGCTTTTAGATCAGGATAAGCCTCGGCTAAAGCGAAAAGATTACCCAGCCCCATGCGCAGTTGGGTTTCAGCAGGACCCAATGCGGATATATCACCCTTTTCCCGTGCTGCCGAAACAGCCGCCCTGGCTTGCATGACCTTTTCCAGGGTCTCCTGTTCGTAGCCCATGTATTGTTTACAGGTCTCCACCAGCTTGGGAAGTTCATCGTGTCTTTGCTTGAGCAAGACATCTATATTCGCCCAGGCCTTGGATACATTGTGTTTCAGAGATACCAGATTGTTATAGATCATGATGGCATAGAGGATCCCAGCGGCCAGCGCGCCGACTATGACGAAGCTTGTAACGTCCATTACGTTCTCCTTAATGTAGTTTTGCCCTTAGTACTCAAATAAACATAGATAATCATATGATCAAGAACCATAAAATACCATGAAAATCAGTCAGATAGCCTGTATTTAATCAGGCGGCCAAGCTTTCAATAATGTTAATGAGAATTATTATCATTTACATTACTTAGTTGACTGTGTATGCTGTGACGCACCATTACTATGAGCCATCTCTGGAGAGGCCGCCATGCGATCTTTAATTGTAAATATTCGAAGAAAAAGCCTTCTTATTACTATTCCAAGTGTTTTAACTTTAAGTTTTTTAACTGGTCTTCAGTCAAGTTTTGCTGAACCGCCCTCCATGGAAGAAATGTGGGAAATCATCCAACAACAACAACAAGTTATTGCCGAACTAAAAGCGAGACTGGATGACACGGATCAACGCGTCACTGTTAATAAGGCAAAAGCTGAAGAAAATGCTGAGGAGGTTGAAGCAGCCGCTGAAGCATTTGAAACTGCTCAAGCATCAACCAGGGGATCATCCTGGGCTGACAGGACCAGCGTGGGCGGTTATGGTGAATTGCACTATAACAATCTGAGTGATAACAATGACACAGTGGGTGGTGATGATTCACTTGATCAAGTTGATTTTCACCGCTTCGTATTATATTTCGGTCATGAATTTACCGATAACATTCGTTTCTTTTCAGAGCTTGAGTTAGAACATGCATTATCAGGAGATGGAAAGTCAGGAGAAATTGAACTGGAACAGGCCTGGATTGAAATGGACATAAATGACAATCATCGATTCCGAGCCGGTGTGGATATTTTGCCCATCGGTATTATTAATGTTACCCATGAACCGACTACATTCTATGGTGTAGAACGTAACAAGGTTGAAACTGAAATTATACCAGCCACATGGTGGGAGGCAGGCCTGGGTTTAAATGGTGAGATCGCGCCAGGCTGGAATTATGACATTGTTGCTCACGGTGGGCTGTTAAGTCCGACAACGGGTTCTTCTACATTAAGACCCAGAAGTGGACGTTCCAAAGTTTCCAAGGCTGAGGATCAGGATATTGCCTTTACTGGTCGACTTAGATACACCGGCAAGCCCGGCCTGGAAGTTGGTTTGTCTGGTCAATATCAAGCAGATATGACAGGAACTGCTGATTCCTTCGATGTTGATGCAACATTGTTTGAAGGGCATATTGATTATAAGCATGCCAGTGGTTTTGGCTTGCGTGCCCTGTATTCTCGATGGGACATAGATGTTCCGAGCGGGATTACCTATACCCAGAGCAGCATCGACGGCTGGTATATTGAACCTGCATATCGTTTTAAAGCCCCGGGTTTTATTCCGGGCGAGATCGGTGTTTTTACCCGTTATGCTGAATGGGATGCCATAGGAGGCTCAGGCAGCAATGTGCCAGATGGTAGCTATGTGCAGTATGAAAGCTGGCATGTAGGCACGAACTGGTGGCCACATTCTGATGTTGCATTCAAGTTTGATTATCAAAATGAAAGTGGTGATAACAGGGCAAGAGTCATCAGTGATGGTTTTAATCTGGGCCTTGCTTATCAATTTTAATTCGAAGGCATTGTGATGAAAAAAAACAGCCTGAGATTTTATCTCTTTTGTTGCCTGTTGGTGGGGAATCAGTTCCTGTTTAGCCATGCATTAGCGACAGGTAATTATCAGGAGCCAGCAGAATTTATTCAGGAGGTATTTTACGGTGATGCCCCGAAGGTCAGTAAAATCTGGATTAAGAAAGATCTAAAAGTGAAAATACATGAGATCATGGGACATGACCTCGGCGTACTTAGATTAAAATACTGGAAAAAAGAAGGGCGCACTGCCTGGATACTTGAGGAGATTGGCAAGGAGAGGCCCATTACCGCCGGTATCGTTGTTAATGACAGAAAGATTGAAAGCATCAATGTGCTGACTTTCCGTGAAAGCCGAGGCTGGGAGGTGCGTTATCCTTTTTTTACTGATCAGTTCAGTGATGCGACACTTAAAGAAGACAAACAACTAGACAGGCACATCGATGGGATATCGGGTGCCACACTCTCCGTTAAAGCCATGACAAAAATGGCGAGGCTTGCCTTATTGTTGAATCATGAAGTTGAAGTTTCAGGAAAATAATATCGGGTAAAAATACAATGTGGGCTTTCATTCATAAATGGCACAGGAAGGTGGGTATTACTGCCGCATTTTTTGTCATGTTACTGGTCGTAACCGGACTGCTTCTGAATCACACAAATAGCTTAAACCTGCAAAATATTTTCGTTCAAAGCGAGAAACTTCTTCAGTGGTACCACATTCAACCTGCAGGCCAGATGAAAGGTTTCAGGGTAGATCAGCACTGGCTTAGCCAAATCGATGGTCGCCTGTATTTTGATCAGATGGAGCTTGCAGATCATATTGAAGATTTATACGGAGTGATTCGCATCGGCGATGGTTTTATCGTCGCTATGGATGGAAGTCTGTTAATTCTTACTCAATCCGGAGAGCTTGTCGAAAGACTTTCGGGAAGCGAAGGTGTCCCCGCAGGTATAAAATCAATTGGTTTGTCCAGCAGGGATGATATTGTTATCAAGGCAGCACATGGAGATTATATTGCTGATCTTGATGCCACAGAATGGCAGGAACAAGAGGGACTGGTTGTTAACTGGTCAGTCACTGATGATATACCAGAAAAATTAAGTGAACAGCTGCTCACGCTTTATCGTGGTAAGGGATTGCCACTGGAAAGAGTCATCCTGGATATTCACAGTGGCAGGATCCTGGGGCAGGCAGGTGTATTGCTGGTTGATTTTATGGCGATATTATTTTTACTGCTGGCCATGAGTGGTGTCTGGATGTGGTTAAAATACAGATAAAACAGATGATCTCGCAGTTCCTTCTGTGCATACCCAAACTACCTGAGCTCAGAATCCTGCACTTCCAGATAGTTCGGGTATACTAATGCCATTAGAATTAGACTAGAGAACAGAGGAAACTGAAATGGCTAAGATAACCCTGCATGGAAATGAAATAAATACCAACGGAGATTTGCCAGCAATTGGTGACCAGGCACCTGCCTTCTCGCTGGTAAATAGTGAGTTGGCTGATGTTGGCCTGGAGAATTACAGCGGTAAAAAGAAATTACTGAATATTGTGCCCAGCCTGGATACACCCACCTGTGCTTTATCGACAAAAAAGTTTAATGATTCGGCTGCTAGCAGAAAAGACACTGTCTTCCTGATGATTTCCGGAGACCTCCCTTTTGCTATGTCACGTTTTTGTTCAGCAGAAGGGACCGATAATGTTGTACCACTATCAATGATGCGGTCACGTAAATTCGCAAAAGACTATGGTGTGTTGATTGAAGATGGTCCACTGGCGGGGATTATGGCACGCGCAATTGTAGTCATCGATGAAAATGACAAGGTAATACATACAGAGCTGGTAAGTGAAATTGCAGATGAACCAAATTACAATGCTGCCCTCGCTTTATTATGATGGCTTTATTGTAATGGCCCTGTTGTAAGAACTTTCCAGTTAACAAATATTAATTCAAGGTAATGTCTTCGCAAGGAACAACTGGCCTTGAACGTTTGTTCAAGGCCTTTGGTTTTTCCATGCAAGGACTGACTGCCGCCTTCAAAAATGAAGCGGCCTTTCGACAGGAAATATATCTTGCCATCATTCTTGTCCCAATGGGTTTTTATCTCGGAGAAACCGGCGTAGAAATTGCGCTGCTTGTGAGTGTGATTCTACTGGTATTGATTACTGAATTGATTAACTCGGGTATGGAAACAGTTGTAGACAGGTTCGGAGGAGAACAGCATGAGCTATCAGGTCGGGCAAAAGATGTTGCCTCAGCAGCAGTATTGATCTCTTTGCTTAATGTAGTGCTTGTCTGGGGATGCGTTTTGTTTACTTAACATGTAGTCTTCCAGACAAGTGATTCACTTGATCTCCATCAATGTATAATAATTTGGGCCAATCATAATCAAAAGGGTTCTATACTATCGGTAGCTCGGTATAGATAAGTGTCAGTTTAGTGGGGAATGGCTAAGTGGACAGAAAAATACGATTTGGGTCTTATATTCGAGAGATAACAATTCGGCAGAAGTTGATTAGCTACAATGATCTAACCCCCGAAATCAGACAGGATTCGGACGGCAACGATATTCCTTATGCCCCGCCAAAATTAAAACTAAGAAATATAGATATATACCGACTGGTTCAACCTTATGTCAGCACCAGATTGTATGATCAGATCAAGGCTGTCTTGCCTCTGGCGCTGTATCTGGTTTTGTTTCAACTGTTTATTCTAAGACAGGATTTGACAGATTCCTGGGTGATAACGGCAGGGCTGGTCTCCGTTATCATTGGTTTGATGCTGTTCATGGAGGGGCTGAAGGTTGGCTTGATGCCCTTTGGCGAAACCATAGGCAATAGTTTACCCACCAAGTCGCCATTATCTGTTGTGCTCACGGTTACTTTCCTGCTGGGCATAGGTGTTACCTTTGCTGAACCTGCCATTGGCGCATTAAAAACTGCTGGCTCGATTGTAGATGTTACAAAGGCGCCCTATTTGTATACCTTACTCAACCAATGGTCTGATACGCTGGTACTGATCGTTGGCATGGGTGTTGGCTTGGCGGCTGTTCTTGGAACACTGCGCTTTATCTATGGCTGGAGCCTGAAGCCCTTCATCTATTGTACGATGATACCAATACTCGGTCTGACTCTTTATATCATGACCGATCCGGAATTGAGCAAGATTTTAGGCCTTGCCTGGGACTGTGGGGCAGTGACCACCGGACCGGTCACCGTTCCTCTGGTGCTCTCTTTGGGCATAGGTATCGCATCCTCGGCAGGTAAAGGTCATTCGTCATTGTCCGGGTTTGGTATTGTGACGCTTGCTTCATTATTTCCGATTATTGGCGTGATGATGTTAGCAATCTTTGTTGCTTCCACCACGTCCGTTGATTCAATCATTGCTAGTACAAGTCAGATTGGCAACACTGACCGTATTATTGCATGGTACGAATTAACGCCGTGGCAAGAGATAGTGCTGGGAGTGCGCGCGATCATCCCCCTGGTATTATTTCTGATTTTTGTAATGTATTTCATTCTCAATGAAAAAATAAAAAATAAGGTGATGACAACTTATGGTATTTCTCTATGTGTCATTGGCATGGTGGTTTTTAATGTTGGGCTAAGTTATGGCCTGGCAAAGCTGGGCGGACAATCTGGCGGTCTGGTGCCGGCTGCTTTTACCAATATTGCACTGGTAGAGAATTCACCGCTTTATTCCTTATCTCTGGGTATTTCAATTGCTGCCCTGTTTGCCTGGTTTTTAGGCCTGGGTGCTACCCTGGCTGAACCTGCCCTGAATGCATTGGGCACAACGGTTGAGAATCTCACCAATGGTGCGTTCAGGAAATCCATGCTCATGTATGCTGTTTCAATCGGGGTTGCCTTTGGTATCGCAATCGGCGTATTAAAAATCATCTTTGATATCCCCATCGCCTACCTGCTTTTGCCAGGATATGTTCTTGGCTTGATATTGACCGCTTTATCAACGGAGGAGTTTGTAAATATTGCCTGGGACAGTGCCGGGGTAACAACAGGGCCTGTCACGGTGCCCCTGGTTCTGGCTATGGGACTGGGCTTTGGCAATGCCATGGGATCTGTCGAAGGTTTTGGTATTTTATCTATGGCTTCTATCTGTCCGATCATTGCGGTGCTATCTACGGGATTATGGGTACAGTGGAAGATTAATCGCAGGCATCAGGCAGATTATGAGGAAGAGAATAAAGTGGAGGCGACACTGGTATGAGCAAAAGAGAAATCACAGTATTAACAGATGTCTCACTGATCACATGTATCGTGCAGAGAGGAATTGCTGACACTATCGTCAAGGCTGCTCAGGAAGCAGGGGCGCAAGGTGCGACCGTTTATTACGCACGTGGGGAAGGTGTCAGAGAACGCCTGGGTATCCTTGCATTGGCGGTTGAAGTTGATAAGGAAGTCATCAATGTAGTGGTCGCGAAGGATCAGGCAGATCGAATTCTAGAAAGAATGTATATCGCTGGCGACCTGGATACTCCCGGAATGGGTTTTATCTATTTAACACCCCTGGAAAAAGCGGCAACCTATATTCCCAGAGAAATCGCCGAGAAACTGGAGAGAGATGAGGCAGGTGCAAAATCAGCCGCGGGAAGCGATCAATAATGTTTATTAACAATCAAAAATTGATTACCTGTATCTTGCCAAAGGGCATTTGTCGTGATGTTCTTAAATCCCTCAAGGAAGAAAAGGGTATTATCACGGCCAATATGAATACCGCAAGAGGGCTGGGTAAATTAACACCGCTGGCATATCGGGGTGTTGGTGAACAGACAGAAAAAGAGCTTCTGACCGTAACAGTTTCCGGGAAAGACGCGGATGAGATTTTTGGGTTTATCTATGATGAGGCCAGCATAGACAGGCCTCATGGCGGCTTGATTTATATGACTAATCTGGATCGTGTTTCGGCTTATTCATTACCAGAAGACCTTCCTGAAGAAGAATAGGCTTACTTTATTTTGTCTAGATACTGCTTCCAGTTAAATGACTGATCTGCAATGGCCAGAAACTCTGGATTCAACAGGGAATCTTTAGTGTTGTACCGTATTGGCTTGAAATCCATATCGACAACATAGCCACCGGCCTCTTCAACAATGCATTGTGCCGCAGCGGTATCCCATTCTGAAGTTAATCCGTACCTTGGGTAGATATCTGCCTTGCCTTCTGCGATCAGGCAAAATTTCAGGGAACTACCAATGGCAAGAATTTCTGCGCCATCCAACTGAGCAATAAAGGCCTGTTGTTTTTCACTCCCGTGTGAACGACTGCCAGCGACAATGATTTTATCAGGTTCAGTCGTTTTTACCTTGATTGATTCTGTGACTCCTTCGGCACTCGTTTTAAAAGCACCGAGGGATGTTGCGGCGTAATAGCAAATACCTGTGACAGGAACAGTGATCACCCCCAGGCTTGCTTGCCCATTTTCAATCAGGGCGATATTGACAGTGAACTCACCGTTATGCTTGATAAATTCACGCGTGCCATCTAATGGATCAACCAGCCAATAACGCGACCATTGACTGCGCACGGCGTAAGGTAGTTCCGAAGACTCTTCAGACAGCACCGGGATATCTGGCGTTAATTCTGTAAGGGCTGTGCAAATAGTATTGTGTGCTGCCAAATCAGCAGCAGTCAAGGGGGAACGATCGTCCTTACTCTCAACGGAAAAATCGGTATCATATATTTCGAGAATACAATCTGCAGCATTGTTGGCAATCTGACAAATTTCTTCAATTAGCTTTTGGTTTATTTCCATTTTATTTTTACAGGTATTATGTGAGACATTAGTAGTTTGGATATATGATAATAGAGAATGACAACGACACATAATAAATAAATGATTAACTGGAATGAGATTGAAACGGTGATGCTGGATATGGATGGCACCTTGCTCGATCTCCACTTCGACAATTATTTCTGGCAGGAATACCTGCCAGAATATTGGGGCAAACCAAAAGGCATGGATATTGATACTGCAAAGGCGGCATTAATCCCAAGATTTAAAGCCATGGAAGGATCCCTGGCATGGTACTGTCTTGACTACTGGTCCGAAGAGTTGGGGCTGGATGTTTTTAAACTTAAATACGATGTTGAGCATTTAATAAAAACAAGACCTTATACAGAAGAATTATTATGTAAGTTAAATGAAATGGGCAAAGAGCTTGTGCTGGTCACCAATGCGCATGAAAAAATTCTTGATGTTAAACTTGAAAAAACAGGACTTAAAAAACACTTTGATCACATTATTTCAGCGCATGCATTGGGCAGTCCAAAAGAGCACAGTGAATTCTGGGAATTACTCTCCAATACTGTTCAATTCAGTCAGGAAAAGTCTTTGTTTATTGATGACAACCTGACGGTATTGCGTGTTGCCAGGGAATATGGGATCCGTCATTTGTTGAGCATTGCCAAACCAGATAGTCAGTTACCGACACGAACATCAACGGAGTTTTTCCCCATAGATGATTTCAGGGAATTATTTACAGATTAAGAAAGGCATGATTAATTCCTGAAAGCCAGTGCAAAATCAAATACCTGATGTCCCTTGTTTAAACCTCGCTTTTCAAACTTTGTCATGGGTCGCCACCGTGGGCGGGGTGAATACTTATTGTGACCAGCTAGATTAATGACATCTAGCTGATGTCCGAGTACTTCAATGATCTGTTCTGCATAATCCTCCCAGTCGGTTGCAATAAAAACACGACCGTGTGTTTTTAAAATGGGTTTAATCAAGGACAGGAGGGATGAATTTATCAAGCGTCTTTTATGGTGTTTTTTCTTGGGCCAGGGATCGGGGAAAAATATATAAACGCAATCAATGCTATTTTCAGGTAACTGGTATTTTAAAACTTCAACGATGTCATGAGAGATGAGTCGAATGTTCGATAGTTTTTTTTCTTCAATCTGTCGCATGAGGCTGCCGATGCCAGGTCGGTGCACCTCAATAGCCAGATAGTCATTCTCTTTGTGTTTTGCTGCCATCTGGCCGGTGGCATCTCCCATCCCCGTTCCTATTTCCAGTATTCTGGGGGCATGCCGTCCAAAGATTTTATGCAGATCCAGAGCTTCCTTACTAAAATCGATACCGTGAATTGGCCAGGAAGATTCAAGTGTATCTTTCTGTGCTGATGTCATGCGGCCATCGCGTAAAACAAAACTGCGTATTGGTGGATGCTGATTTGATTCTGTTGTCATTACAAGGTATCGTTAATACCTGGTTTGTTTTAGATCAGAAAAATGTGCCATCAATGGGAGAGGATGCACTGGCGTAGGCGCGGCGCGGCATGCGGCCGGCGAGGAATGCCTGACGACCAGATTCAATAGCTTTTTTCATTGCGCTAGCCATCAACACAGGGTTTTTGGCTTCGGCAACGGCTGTGTTCATTAATACACCATCGCAACCCAGTTCCATGGCAATTGCAGCATCGGAAGCTGTACCAACTGCCGGCATCTACAATAATGGGGACAGATGCATTTTCTACGATGGTCCTTATATTGTACGGGTTTCTAATACCAAGGCCTGAGCCGATGGGTGCAGCTAGTGGCATGACAGCAACACAGCCCATTTCCTCAAAGCGTTTGGCCATAATAGGGTCGTCGTTGGTATAAACCATGACATCAAAGTCTTCCTTGATAAGTTCTTCTGCGGCGATAATCGTTGCTGGCACATCGGGGAAAAGTGTTTTCTCATCCCCAAGCACTTCAAGCTTAACGAGTTTATGGCCATCAAGTAATTCTCGAGCCAGCAGACATGTTCGTATGGCAGAGTCTGCATCGTAGCACCCGGCTGTATTTGGCAGGATGGTATATTTATCCGGTCGGATGACATCCAGTAAATTCGGCTCATCGGTGTTTTGACCAATGTTGGTTCTACGGATAGCAACAGTAATGATTTGTGATCCACTTGCCTCGATGGCATGCAGGGTTTCATCCATGTCTTTATATTTCCCCGTGCCAAGGAGCAATCTTGAAGTGTATGCCTGTCCGGCGATGACTACCGGATCTTCAAGATTGTTGTTAGCAGCTGACATTATCCACCACCGATTGCTTCAACGATTTCAACATTGTCACCTGACTCTATTTCATAAGTGGAAAATAAACTACGCGGAATAATTCGTTGATTGACTTCTACGGCAAGGCGACCCGAAATCTCCAGTCTGGAAAGTAACTGAACAATATTCACTTGATTATCAATCACAAGTGATTCGCCGTTGAGGGTGATTTGCATGGACACTGGTTATTTGATGGAGCGCTTACACTGAAAAATTCAAATTTAAATATCTATGACCATGCCTTCCTTAGCAATGTGACAGATAAGTGAAGCGCCCTTTTCCTTGATGATCTGATTCGAATGTTTGAGTATTGCTTCCATAGCTGTATCATCATAGTTTGGATCATGATGGAACAGGTAAAGTTCTTTAACATTGGCATCTATCGCAGTATTGATAGTATCGATGTAGCAGGAATGTCCCCAGCCGCGTTTTTTATCATAATCATCAGGTGTATATTGAGCATCATGGATAAGGATATCTGCATCCTGAATAAGGTTTAATTCTGACTGATGTTCCTCATGAATCATTTCTTTATATAGTTCATGCTCTTCTTCATTTAATTCATCAGATCTATGTTTAACTGATTTTTCAATAAACATGCACTCATTATCCGACGCATAGACAATGGTTTTGTTATTGACTTCAATTTTGTATCCGTAAGTAATACCCGGATGATGCACGTTCGAGAAATCAATTTTCATGGGCCCATATTGAAAGCCATAGTTTTTCGGTGTCAGATAGTTCGTTTCTGCCAGCCAGGATTCCGTGCCAACAGGAAAATAAGGTGCCTGCATTTGTGCAGAGACATGTTCCTCTATTAATTTTGGACTCTCACCAGGCCCAAAAAAATTAATCTTCCAGTCAGGCAGAAATGCGGGTACAAAGAAGGGCAGGCCACAGACATGATCCCAGTGATAATGTGTTAAAATGACCAGCATTTCCCGGATTTTATCCTGCTGTATTAATTCGTTTCCGAGCGGGATGATGCCGGTCCCAGCATCACAAACCAGCAAATGATCGCCAGATCTGATCTCCACACACGAAGTATTGCCACCGACACCAAGGTGGGTTCTAAACGGTGCCGCGTAAGAACCACGAACACCCCAAAAACGGAGCTGCGTTTTACTCATTTGCTTTTTTACACTTATTTATCTTATTTTTTCGAGCTTGCCTGAGTATATTTTACTACAACATCCGTAATTGTCTGCATCGGCATGGGTTTGGGGATGAAATCCAGTGCTCCTAGCTGTTTAGCGACAATTCGATCCTGAGTATAATCCTTTGAACTGACGATAATTACCTGTGTTTGTTTATGTTCGGGCAGTTGTCTTAGTTCTTTTAGCAGGGACAAGCCATCCTTGATGGGCAGTATAATACTAAGAATAATCAGGTCTGGTATATTTGATTGCAGGTATGACCACACTTCTTCTGCGGAAGCAAACACAGTCAAATCAATATCCAGATTTTCCGTGCTTCTTTCGAGCAATTTTTTCATCGATGGACTGTTGTCCACGCCAATGACAGTCGGCCTAGCATTCCCCATAAATTTAGCCTTCTCTCCCCGTCAAGCTACTATCCGAATCAACTTGAGACTATGGTTAATAATGTATTTTCAACCGCATAATTATATTATTAAAATCAAAAAATTGCCTACTATTAAATGCGGGCTTTATTTGATATTTAGAACGAATATTACACCAAAATATGATATAGAGCACACTGTGGCAGAAGAGTTTATCTGATACCTGAAATGTAGATTGATTCCAGTTTCCTGATGCGGGTGTAGTTCAATGGTAGAACATCAGCTTCCCAAGCTGAATACGTGGGTTCGATTCCCATCACCCGCTCCAGTTCCTGCTCAATATTCCAGTTATTCTCTATTATTTAAGTTTTAGTAACATATAGTTCAGATTGTTCTCGGCGAGTTGATGTCGGATCATCGAAAGTTTCTCTGGATCTCCATAAGGGCCGACTCTTACCCGGTGTCTGATATCTTTGCCATTAATCACGACGCGTTGTATTTCAGCAATAATCCCCATCAGTGCAAGTTTTGCTTTTACTTCATCGGCTGCATCATATTGTTTGAAAGAACCGATTTGCAGGATATAGATTCCGGATTTTTCATCGCTGGGTTTAGCTTGTTCTTCAATGTCCTCATCTTCTTCAGCTTCCCATTCGGAAACATTGACAACCATATTGGGAAGAATTTCATAGAAATCAAACGAGGGCGGCGGTGTGTCGTTCGGTAAATCCAAATCTGGTTCAGGACTTTCTATGGTAACTTCAGGTTGGACTATTCCTGTTTGTTGTCCGAGGTCATGTTCATAGAAATAAACAACCGTGGCGACACAGAGTCCGACTGCCAGGCCAGAAAAAAAAGATTTTAGCTGGCCAGTATTACCAGATCTGGTCTTTTTCTTTGACGTGATATTTTTATAATCTTTAGGCATATCTACATTTGTTCCGGTGCAGATACACCCAGGATCCCGAGACCATTGCAGATGACCTGTTTGCTGGCACTGATAAGATTAAGACGTGCATTCCTCAGATCATCAGAATCGACGATAAACTGACATGAGTTGTAATAGCTGTGAAACTCGTTTGCGAGATCTCTCAGGTAATAAGCGATTTGATGAGGCTCATATTCTGTCGCCGCAGAATGCATGACCTCCGGATATCGGGATAATGCCGTGATTAATTTCTCTTCGGATGGCTCGGCCAGGGTGTGTAGATTGTTGTTTCCAATCTCTGCATCGTAGGTAAATCCCTTCTCCTCTACTTGTTTCAGTACGCTACATATCCTGGCGTGTGCGTACTGAATATAGTAGACAGGATTTTCATTGGATTTTGATTTTGCCAGTTCCAGATCAAAATCAAGATGTTGTTCACACTTGCGCATGATGTAAAAAAAACGTGTGGCATCTTTACCCACTTCATCGCGTAGTTCTCTCAAAGTAACGAACTGCCCTGAGCGGGTAGACATCGGTAGTTTTTCAGTGCCCCGGTATAGCGTGGCAAACTGGACCAGTAATATTTCAAGGGCATCGGGGTTTTCATCAAGCGCAGAAAGAGCTGCCTTGACCCTGGCAATATAGCCATGATGATCTGCGCCCCAGATATTGATGGCCTTGTCATAGCCGCGTGAGAATTTTTCCAAATGATAAGCAATGTCCGATGCAAAATAAGTTGTTTGTCCATTTTCACGGACAATGACTCGATCTTTTTCGTCCCCGAATGCGGTTGAGCGAAACCAGAGCGCGCCCTGTTCTTCATATACAAAACCATTGTCCTTGAGTTTGGTTATGCATTTTTGAATTTGATTGTCGTTTGATAACGAACGTTCAGAGAACCAACGATCGAATACTACACCAAAGTCAGCCAGGTCTTCACGTATTTCACCAAGTATTTCATTCAAACCCAAATCCAGAATGCTTTGATAATCTTCAATGCCAAGTGTTGTTTTGGCAAAGGCGATTAACTGGTCTATGTGTATTTCTGGATCGTCCTTTGCCTCAGGGAAATCCATATCAGGACTGAGGGACTGTTGTTTCTCACTTAACAGTTTGTTTGCGATGTCACGTATGTAATCTCCCTGGTAAGCATTCTCGGGGAAATCAATTTCTATTTCACACTGCTCAAGGTAGCGGAGCCAGATACTGACAGTAAGGATATCCATCTGTCTGCCAGCATCATTAACGTAATATTCCCTGTCTACTTTGTAACCAATGGCCTCAAGTAAATCGGAAACCGTTGCGCCATAAGCAGCTCCACGCCCGTGACCCACATGCAGGGGGCCTGTGGGATTGGCTGATACGAATTCAACCAGTATCGATTTTCCGGCTCCGAACTCTGAACGACCATAAGTTTCAGCTGCTTGCAGGATATTAGTAATAACATTCAGGCGAGATTGCTTGCTGAGAAAAAAATTAATAAAACCTGCCCCCGCAATTTCGACGCGCTCGACAATTTCCGATTCAGGCAAATTTTCAAGTAGTGCAGTAGCCAATTCTCTCGGGTCTGTTTTCGCCTGTTTGGCAAGCACCATGGCGATGTTGCAGGCGAAATCACCATGAGATTGATCTCGGGTTCTTTCTATCTTGATATCATCAATGGCGGAGAATGTAACATCCATCTTCTCCTGAACGATTGAAATAGCCTCGACGAGGAGTTGCTGTAATTCTTGTTTCAAGCGTTCGCTCCTGATGTTTAGGCCGGTGGAAAATCGCGCATTGTAACGTGAGGGCCTGAACAGTAGAAGATGTTTTATTGTTTCTCAGGGAGATCTTTGATTTGTCTATTTGACAACGGTCAGGCCAAGGTTGTGCCAGTTTTGCATGCCGCCCCGGTACCATTTCAACTTGTGTGCCGGGTAGCCAAATTTCAGTAGTGTTTTTATATTGGATGGCGATTGTCCACACCACATGCCATTACAGAAAAGTACTAATGTCTTGGCATTGGAGAAATCCCACAGGCCTTCTAATGATTGTGCACCAAACTTTTTTTCCAGAATATCGGCAATTGTGAAAGGATCTGCACCTGCACCCGGTTTTAATTCAGTCCAGGGAAGATTAATACTTCCAGGGATGGTGCCATTCCTGACCCAGTCAGGTGTGCGTGAATCGATAACGAGGATGCTTTGATCGCCTTCACTCAAGCGCTGCAGATAATCCAGCACTTCCAGCTCAGCAATTGTTTCCACACCATCAGCGAGTTTAATTGGCTGAATACAGAATGGCGGGCATTTTCGTGAAGTCTTTGCATAGGCTGGATCAACTGTATTCTCTGTATCCTGATTGCGCATAATGGTGACTTTCTGACCATTGTGGATAACGTCTACAGAGTCAATTTCTTTAGTGATTGCTGTCTCATGGGCGATGCTTTGCAGAGGCAGAAAAGTCGCCGCCAGGAAAATGAGTAATGTAGAGTAAAGCCTGCTGAACATATCAATATTCCCCTTGTTTGGAATTTTTTATATCTGACGCCTATCTGCTTTGATGCAATGACCTAATATGAGTTCAACCCCTGATTACATTATTCCGAATACATTATACAGGATGTCCGTTTGATCAATATTCCAGGCTTGATATTCCCAGGTTAACATTCCGGGATCAAATCATGTCCTGCGGATCGACATCCACAGACCATCGCACTCTGCGTGCCTCGGGAAGCTTTTCAAGGTTCTCTATCCATGGGGTTAGAAATTTTTTCATGGTCTGCCTGTTACCGGCCTGAATAATGAGCTGAAGTCGATAGCGTCCTGCCCGTTTTTCCATGGGGGCTGTAACGGGGCCATAAATTTCCAGTTTCCCCCGGGCCAGGGATTGTAATCTTGTTCTGGCAATATTCAGGAATGACATGGCGACTGCTTGCTGGTTTGCTTCTGCACGTATCAATACCTGAAAGGAATATGGCGGCAGTTGCGTCTGCTGTCGTTCTTCAAGTAGTAGTTCTGTGAACTGATCATAATCATGCAGGGCCAGTTTATTGAGCAAAGGGTGTTCAGGATAATGGGTCTGGACAATCACGGTTCCCGGGGACTCTCCACGTCCTGCGCGGCCACTGACCTGCATCAATATCTGCGCCATACGTTCACTCGCTCGATAATCAACACTGAAAAGACCCCTGTCAGCATCAACAATCCCGACCAGGGTGACATCAGGAAAATGGTGACCCTTGGCCAGCATCTGTGTACCAATAAGAATGTCTGCATCACCCGCATGGATATCTTCCAGCATTTTTTGCATGGAGCCTTTGCGGCGCGTGCTGTCCCTGTCGATCCTCAATATTTTAGCTGCGGGCAACAGTTCTGCCAGCGTTTCTTCCAGGCGTTCTGTGCCATGCCCAACATCGATAAGCTGGTTTCCGGAACAATCAGGGCAGGCATTAGGTAAGCGTTCACTATGCCCACAATGATGGCATTGCAACCGGTTTTTGTGTTTATGAAATGTCATGTAAACATGGCAACGAGGACACTGCGATATAAAACCACAGTCGTGACACATAATAACCGGCGCATAGCCACGACGATTAAGAAATAATAATGTTTGCTGCTTGTTATGCAAACGCTGTTCGATATTTTTTAGTAAATACTGGGATATTGCCCCGTGCATCTTTTCATTTCTGACATCATGGATCTGGATATCAGGTAGCTGGGCGTTGCTAACCCGTTTGGACAACAGGAGTTCATGATAGCGTCCATCCCTGGCGTTTTTCATTGATTCCATAGAAGGTGTTGCTGAGCCCAGCACTACCGGAATCTTTTCTTTTTGTCCGCGTATCAGAGCAAGATCTCGTGCTGAATAACGCAAGCCGTCCTGCTGTTTGTAGGAAAGATCGTGCTCTTCATCAATAATAATCATTCCCAATTTTGGCATCGGTGTCCAGATGGCAGAGCGTGTGCCGAGGACTACAGACGCTGTTCCATCGCGTGCTTTTAGCCAGGAAATTAATCGTTCAGCTTCGGATAAGCCAGAGTGTAGCGCAACGAAATTGTCTCCAAATCTCTGTCTGATGCGATCAATAAATTGAGGTGTGAGCCCGATTTCAGGGATCAAAACAAGCACCTGTTTTCCTGACACTAATATGTGTCGAATAAGATGCAGGTAGACTTCAGTCTTACCACTACCGGTAACGCCATTGAGAAGAAAAGCATGGTATGCAGTTGAGGCATTAATAATATGGTCTATTGCATTTTGCTGTTCCCTGTTTGGCTTCAGAGTCCATGCATTATCATTTTGGCAGGAAACAGACTCGTCAGGTTTTTCTGTTGCTGCCGTTGTTTTTTCAATCAGGTTTTTTAATGACAGTTCTTTCAGTGGAGTTCGTGCATTTTCAAATTTATCTTTTATGTGTGTTTGTGATACACCATTCTGATGTTGTTTTATGAACTGAAAGATTGCCAGTTGTTTTTTTGCGCGGGAAAGTTCATCTGGGTCCAGTTTCCCCTGATAAGTTTTTCCATGAGTAGTGAGACGCCAGATGACCTCCTGTTTAAGTTTTGCGGCCTTGCCCTTACGCAGTGAAGAGGGGATAGAGGTAAATACGACATCGCCTAAGGGGTGGTGGTAATAATGGCTAGCCCATTCAATCAGCTTCAGGTGCCTGGCTGGAAATAAGGGTGTTTCGTCTAACAGCGCTAGGGCTTTCTTCAATTTATGTTTTGCTACCTGGGTCGTGTCTGCTATGGAAATAATGATGCCAGTCCGGACACTGCTTTTACCAAAAGGAACCTGCAGTCTTTGTCCGGGTGCAAAAAGCCCGGGGGCGTAATTATCAGGAGGAAGATAGTCAAACAGGCTACGCAGGGGTGAATTAAGTGCAACACGAAGGATAAGCATAGTCATTAATCATAACTCATGCGCAATAATGTCTTATCTACTTTCCCGTAACAATGATTGCACTTTTTTAATATTTGCACGTTCCATCGGTTTTTCATCAACGGGACAAACAGGTGCCTGTTTGAGTTGTTTTTCAGGAAAAAGAATCAGGACGATGGACATGTCTCCAGCCAGAAAACAATAGGCAGGGAATGTTCCCGGGTTTTTGTCTGCGGTTCGTATCCTTCGCTCACTATTTTTGTAGGGAATATTTTTTTCCATTAACAGGGCACTGACGGCTTCAGGATTATCCGAGAAAAGATGGACAATAATTTCGGATTGACACCCTGCTGTTCCCGAGAGTACGGAACCTGCCAGGCGGGGATCAAAATATTCGAACAGGCTCATGACATCAATTGCTGTCGTTCTCAGTTTAAGTAATTCTTCAGGCTGAAATGAATTTTGGAACAGGGTTTGATAAGAGATCACAGCGCGTTCAATTTCGGTATTCGTTGGCAGATCTTTCCGCTTAAAACCGAGTTGATCAGCAGCCTTACGTTTTGCGGCATAGTAGCTTAGCAAACCATCTTCGGCGATATATTGTGCGGCCAGCTCGGCTATAGCCTGGCGTGTTCTGGAGATGTTTTTTTGCATGACACTATTTCTAATCTTAAAACAGGTTCCAGTCTTAAAAGAGGTCGATAATTCCTGAGTCTCCCGAATCTGTTGAATCGTTGTCAAACACCGGAACCAGGGTGTCGTCATTCAAGGCAGATGGTGCATGTTCTGTACGGAAGACTTCGAACATGGCATCGGGGTCATTGGGTTGTGCCAATTTCCCTGTGATTTTGTTGATACGGGAATAAACCAGCCCTGGTGGCTCTGGCAGTATATGTTCAGGCATGCCTTCCAATACGGTCTTCATATACTCAAGCCAAGTGGGCAACGCAGCACGGGCCCCGGTCTCACGGCTGCCCAGTGGCTGAAACTTGTCAAAGCCTGTCCACGAGACAGCAACAATATCCGCATTATATCCATAGAACCAGGCATCTCTTTGATCATTTGTTGTGCCTGTTTTACCTGACATATCCTGACGTTTGAGCACTAATGCTCTACGGCCGGTACCATATCTGATTACATCTCGGGTGATTGAATTCATGATCCAGATGTTGCGCTCATCAACGACGCGTTTTGCATAGATCGATTTTTTACCGGGCCGATCTAAACCTGCAAATTGATCAGATAGAAGTTCTTCATCTGCTGAATCATTGTCAGGAAGATCATCGACAGGGTCATCTTCCTGTTCGATACATACCCGGCATACAGATGCGGGTTCGGCTTGATAGAGAATTTCACCATCACTTGCTGCTATGGTTTCTATGAGATAGGGCTCGATTTGATAGCCGCCATTGGCGAAGACACAGTAAGCACTTGCCATCTGCCAGGGAGATAAGGTTGCACTACCAAGCGCGAGAGATAAATTTTTGGGCAATTCGTCGATGTTGAAACCGAACTTTTTGATATGTTCCAGGGCGAAAGGTATACCGATGGCGTGAAGCAATCTGATCGACACCAGGTTGCGTGAATGTGTGAGTGCTTCACGCAATCGCGTTGGGCCATAACTTTTGCGACTGTAGTTTTCTGGCCGCCAGACATCTTCAACACCGGGATCTTCAAATACGACTGGTGCATCATTGATAAGCGTCGCTGCAGTATTTCCCGCTGCCAGTCCTGCGGAATAAATGAAAGGTTTGAAACCAGAGCCAGGCTGTCTGAAGGCCTGAGTTACACGGTTAAATTTACTGCGTTGGAAATCAAACCCTCCAACCAGGGCCAGAGTAGATCCATCATTAGGATCCATTGAGACAAAGCCACCTTCTACCTCGGGTATCTGGGCAAGTTTCCAGTTACCTTCGCTGTCTTCTCTGAGTCTGATGATGTCGCCAGTTTTCAGAAACTCAGATGCAGACTTTGGTTTTGCGCCCCTTCGATTCTCACTCCGGTAAGCACGGGCCCATTCTAATCCTGACCATTCAACATCAATCAACCCAATTCCTGATAAATAACAGGTGATGGATTTTTCATTGACCTGCAGGATCAGGGCAGGATACAGATTCCCGATTGAAGGAAAGCTTTCGAGCAAGCGTTGCCATTCTGTTTCGCCATCCTCTGTCTTTAAATCATAATGATGTTCAGGACCACGGTAGCCATGGCGCTCATCATATGCGGATAATGCTTTTCGTAGTGCATAGTTGGCCGCAATCTGGTTTTTATCCTTGATAGTGGTTGTTACCACCAGGCCACTTATGTAAGCATTGTTTCCATATTGTTCAATCAGTTTTTTCCTCACCATTTCAGCGACGTAGGGCGCCTCTACTTCTATAAAAGGATTATGCAGGCTCGCGGTGAGAGGTGAATTAATTCCCGCCTGATAGTCTTCTTCTGCTATAAATGTTTCATCGAGCATACGCTGTAAAACATAATTTCGTCTTGCTTTTGCTCGAGCAGGGTTGCTTATCGGGTTTGTTGATGAAGGTGCCTTTGGCAAGGATGCAAGCATGGCCATCTGCGGCAGGGTAAGCTCATCAATCTCGACGCCGTAATATGTTTGTGAGGCAGCGGCAATGCCATAGGAACGATGCCCCAGATAAATTTTATTCAGGTACAACTCCAGTATCTGGTCTTTCGATAAATCCCGTTCAATCTTAAGTGCCAGGAAGATTTCATTAAGCTTCCTGAGGTAGGTTTTTTCACGACTAAGAAAAAAATTCCTGGCCACCTGCATGGTGATAGTACTACCACCCTGTGCCTTATTACCCGTCTTAACAAGATGCACAACTGCACGTGCAATACCCTGCCAGTCAACGCCCGGATGTTGATAGAAGCGATCATCTTCGGCAGCGAGAAAGGCCTGTATGATTGGAGTGGGTACCTCATTTATCGAGATCGGCCGCCGTCTTTTCTCACCAAACTCTGCAATCAGTGAGTCATCCTGGCTATAAATCCGTAATGGAACCTGTAGTTTTACATCCTGCAAATTGCCTATATCGGGCAGCTGAGGGAGCACATACCAGCTTATTCCGACAATAAATATTAGTCCGAGGGTGAAAAAAAACAGGATGAAATTGAAGGCTAATCGCAACATATTGTGTAGTCTAACTCAGAAATCTCCTAGATATATGGCTTTTTCAGCTTATAAACTTATTAATGTAATACTTTAAATAATGCAAAAAAGTATTTGTTTTTTAAGTTTTCGTTGGCTATAGTTGGCAGAAGTACTTAATGTTATTTATGTGTAAGACATATAACTCTGTGACAATAAAAGGAAAAAGCTGTGTTGTTTAAGAAAAAGTCTAAACCATTATTGGGTATCGATATTACTGCGACTGCTATCAAGTTGATTGAGTTGAGTAAGAGTGGCGGCAAATACCGTATTGAAAGTTACTCTGTTGAACCGCTTCCTGCAAATTCTGTTGTGGAAAAAAATATTGCAGATGCAAATGCTGTCGGCGAGGCAATTGGAAAAGCTGTAAAGAAATCTGGTTCACGTACCAAAGATGGTGCGGCAGCAGTTTCTGGTTCTGCCGTAATTACTAAAGTAATTACCATGCCGGCAGATCTTTCTGATGAGGATATGGAAAGTCAAATACAGCTAGAGGCTGATCAATATATCCCGTTCCCACTTGAAGAAGTCAGTATGGACTTTGAAGTTATGGGTCCAACCGAAGGCAGTGAGGGTCAGGTGGATGTATTACTTGCAGCATCAAGAAGTGAGAATGTCGATTTGCGGATTGCTGCACTAGAGGTAGGCGGTCTGGAGGCAAAGATTGTCGATGTTGAGGCCTTTGCGCTGGAAAATACTGTTGCCATGATGGCGCAGGAATTATTCGATGGAGGAGCAGGTCAGGTAATCGCTGTGGCCGATGTCGGTTCTGCAGTGACTACCTTCAGTGTTCTGGAAGATCTAAAAATAATTTACTCAAGAGAGCAGGCGTTTGGTGGTGCACAGTTAACGGAAGATATACAACGTCGTTATGGACTTTCTTACGAGGAAGCAGGTCTGGCAAAAAAACAGGGTGGTTTACCTGACAATTATGAGCCAGAAGTCCTGGAACCATTCAAGGAGTCTATGGCACAACAGATAAGCCGTGCACAACAATTCTTTTTTTCATCCAGCTCAATTGCACAAATTGACCACATGATACTTGCTGGAGGTTGTGCCTCCATTGATGGTATCGCAGGTATTGTTGAGGCTGCAGTAGGCGTGCCAACTATTATCGCAAATCCTTTTGCAAATATGTCTCTGTCATCAAGAGTACCGGCCCAGGCGTTGAGTAATGATGCACCATCGTTGATGGTTTCATGTGGATTAGCCTTGAGGAGTTTTGACTAATGGCCAGAATTAATCTGCTCCCCTGGAGAGAGGCGCTTCGCAAGGAACGTCAACAAGTGTTCTTTACCACGGTGGGGGTATTTGCCGTATTAACACTCTGCGTATGGGGGGCAATTCATTTCGTCAATACTTCCCGGATTGAATACCAGCAGCTGCGTAATAATTTTTTAAATGTTGAGATAACCAAACTCGAAAAGAAGATTGAAGAAATTAAACGTCTCGAAAAAGAAAAGCAAAGGTTGAAGGCACGTATTGGTGCTATTGAACGATTACAGGGTAACCGCCCGCTGATCGTGCATCTTTTTGATGAGATGGTGACCAGTTTGCCCGAAGGCGTGAGTATCAAGTCAGTAAAACAAAAAGGTCCGTCAATCACGATTAGTGGTGTGGCGCAATCGAATGCCAGAGTATCTTCATTTATGAGAAAACTGAAAGCTTCCAAATGGCTGGGTAATCCTCAACTTGATGTGATTCAGGCACAAAATGACAAGGGGCAGCGGGTAAGCAATTTCACCATGCGTTTTAATCAGGTGATACCGAAGGCATCTACTGAGGAGGATGGCGCATGACCTTAGATGAACTAAACAGTCTTGATCCGCAGAATATTGGTTCCTGGCCACTACCCATAAGGGCAGTTGCCATTGCTGTAGTTTGTGCAGCGATTGCTTATGGAACCTGGAGCCAGGACATAAAACTGCAATTGGAAGAGCTTGCGAAAGTAGAACAGAAAGAAGTTACCCTGAAAGAGACTTTTGAAATCAAGCAAAAAAAGGCCGCCAATCTGAATGCCTTGAAAGAGCAACTGGCTGAAATGAAACAGTCATTTGGTGACATGATCAGGCAATTGCCTGATCAAACTGAGGTTGCTGGACTTATCGTTGATATTTCGCAGACAGGTCTTGCGGCGGGGCTGGAATTTGAATTATTTAAACCTGGCGCTGAAAAACCGGCCGAATTTTATTCTGAGTTGCCAATTTCAATACGGGTTGTTGGTGGTTACCATCAATTGGGAGAATTCGTTAGTGGGATAGCGGCATTACCCAGAATTGTGACTACACATAACATAAGTATCACGAAAAGCAAAGGCAATAAACTGATTATGGATGCAACAGCCAAGACTTACCGGGCTTTGGACGAGGACGATTCATGATAACTTTGTTTTTTCGTTTAAAGGCCTTTTGGCTAACAGCTTGCTTATGCACATTCCTGGTTTTGGGTGGATGTGCCTCGACTGATATCAGTGATCTGGATCAATATGTCCAGGAAATTTTGGCCAGGCCAGGGGGCAGAATAGAACCCTTACCAGAGATTAAGCCTTATGAAGCTTATGCTTACCAGGCTGCAGAAGAGGATGCACGTGATCCCTTTGTTTTGTTTTACGCACCAAGTGAAGAAACAGCGTTGATAGAGGATAAGGATCTTGGATTAACAGAAGAAATGAAGAATGAGATAGAACATCGCAATAAGGAAGAGTTAGAACAATTTGAGCTCGATAGTTTGCGTATGGTTGGAACCATGGACAATGAAGATAATCAATGGGGCATCATACAAGATCCGGAAGGTTCCGTTCATAGAATAAAAGTCGGGAATTATCTGGGTCGTAATACAGGAAAGATACTGAATGTTTTTGAAGACCATATAGAGCTCAGAGAGATCGTCAGGAACAGCCAGGGACGCTGGGAAGAACGTCAGGCAGCTATTGCGCTGGAAGAATGAATAGAATCAGAGGGTGGCACATGATGACTGCGAATCAAATTAACAGCAACGATAGGGGTATACAGGCAATGACTAAGCGTATCAGTCATATCTTAACCAGGTTTTTTAGTTTAGTGGTTGTATTTGCTATGGCAGGGTTTTCTGTGACTGTACAAGCGGCGACATTGGACAGTATCAGCTATTCCGTCCTGCCTGGCGAAAGGGTGCAATTGCAAATTGAGTTGTCCGAACCCATGGAGGGAGAACCGTTGAACTTCACCATCGATAATCCAGCCAGAATTGTACTGGATTTTCCAAACACACAGCTTGGTTCTGTTAAAAAGAACCAATCCATTGATGTGGGTGTGGCTCACAGCGTTTCTGCAGTTGAGGCAGCTGGCAGGACACGCGTTGTGCTTAATCTTGTGAATTCAGTTCCCTATGAAATTGATATACAGGGCATTACAGTGACGGTAACACTTGGTAACAGTGACATAGTTGTAGCTGATGCCCTTACGGGAGGTGCTCCAAGTTCTTTAACTAGTATGAATACCGGTGGCACTAGCTCAAGTATAGAAGGTATCGATTTTAGAAGAGGTGATGATGGTGAAGGTCGGGTCATCGTTACCTTGTCTGATCCTTCCATCAGCGTTGATATGAATCAGGTAGGTGGCAAAATTGTGCTCGATTTTATTGGCGCCGCACTTCCTGCTGAGTTGGACAGAAAGCTTGATGTGGTAGATTTTGCTACTCCAGTTAAGGAGATTGATACAAAAGGCAGTAGTAATGGTACCCGGATGATGATTTCGACGACTGCCCAGGAGTATGATCATCTGGCATATCAATCAGACAATACTTTTATTATTGAAGTACGACCCCTGGACAGACAGGAGCAAGAAGCCAGAAAAGAAAAGGTTGGTTTTACAGGCGAGCGCCTGTCCCTGAATTTTCAGGATATTGAAGTGCGTGCAGTATTACAATTGATTGCTGATTTCACAGGATTAAATATGGTGGCCAGTGATACTGTGGGCGGAAATGTGACCCTACGTTTGAAGAATGTTCCATGGGATCAGGCATTAGATATTATCTTGAAGGCAAAAGGTCTGGGGATGAGGCACATTGATAATGTCATCATGGTTGCTCCAAATGCAGAGATTGCTGCACGTGAGCAACTGGAACTTGAATCTTCAAGACAGGTAGAGGAATTGGCTCCCCTGTATACTGAATTTATTCAGGTCAATTATGCCAAGGCAAGTGACCTGGCAAATTTGATTAAGGCTGAGGAAAATAACCTGCTCTCTGAACGCGGTAGCGTGACGATAGATGAACGCACCAATACACTGATTATTCAGGACATCACGGCAAGTCTTGAGAGTATCAGACAGATGTTGGCGAAACTCGATATTCCGGTACGGCAGGTGCTCATAGAATCTCGCATAGTGAATGCGGATGAAAATTTTGCCAAGGATCTTGGCGTCAGGTTTGGTTACGCAAAAAATACAAAACAAGCTAACCCAGATATTTTCAACTCACGAGACGATATCGGTCGACATCCTAAAGACCCTGTCGCTATTTTCACAGGTTCAGAGGAAGGTAATGTCGATGGCACTGGTGGTACGGCAAGAGAAAGTATAGAAAACCTGCTTGTTGATCTGCCGGCACTGGCCAGTGGCGCAGGTGCATCCTTGATTGTCGGCAAGATTGGCTCTTATCTGCTGCAACTTGAACTTACAGCGTTGGTTGCTGAGGGGCGTGGTGAAGATATTGCAAGTCCGAAGGTGATCACATCAAACCAGCGTACAGCGATTATCGAATCTGGTGTCGAGATACCTTATCAGGAGGCTTCATCAAGTGGTGCAACAACAACTGCATTCAAGAAAGCGGTATTGTCACTTGAGGTGACGCCCCAAATCACACCAGATGATCGTGTGTTACTCGATTTAAGTGTTTCTCAGGACTCCCCTGGCTTACCGGTCGTTGGTGGTATACCAATTAATACACGTAGAGTGGAAACACAGGTATTGGTTGATAATGGTGAAACGGTAGTTTTGGGTGGTGTCTATACACGTAATGAATCGAACGCCATTGAAAGGGTACCTTTCTTTGGAGATTTACCCTATGTTGGTTTCCTCTTCAAAAGAACATCGAAAAGTGAAACCAAGTCTGAGTTACTTATCTTCGTCACACCAAAGATATTGAAGGAGAGTCTTAAAATATAAAGACCAGGTAATCATTTACAAATATTTAAAAAGGATTTAGCTTAAAAGGATGTGGCAGAAATGTCACATCCTTTTTTGATTTCTGTTTATAGCTTATCCTTGTTTATAGATTTTCTTGTTTATATCTGATCCTGGGGAAATTAATTCTGGACCTGTTTTTATGATTTGTGGCTGGTGAGTACTTAAATTGAAATTAACATCTAATATATTTCTAATCGGACCAATGGGCACCGGCAAGTCGACTGTTGGAAAAAAACTGGCGAAGAAATCATCGCAACAATTTTATGACTGTGATCATGAGATCGAGAACCGTACCGGCGCATCAATTAATCTTATTTTCGAGATAGAGGGCGAAGAAGGTTTCCGCAAGAGAGAGGCACAACTATTAGATGAGCTTACATCAATGTCGAATATAGTATTGGCAACGGGTGGTGGTGCTGTTCTGAGTGAAGAAAACAGGGGGTGTCTTTCAGCAAGGGGGTTTGTAGTCTATCTCAAATCTGACATCAATCAATTGTTAAAAAGAACCTCCAGAGACAGTAAAAGACCATTACTACAGAATTCTGAACCTGAAGCTGTTCTCAGGGAATTGCTTGAAATACGCGGGCCATTATATGAAGAAATTGCTGACATGGTGATCAATACAGCCGGGCTTTCTATCAATGATATAATCGCCAGGATAATGTCTGTTGAACACTCGAACAAATGAAAAAAATAATCGTAGAATTAGGTGAGCGTAGTTATCCAATCTATGCAGGCAATGATCTGCTTGGTAAAGAAAACTTGTTCTCCGAAAATATAAAGTCCAGGCAAGTGATGGTTGTAAGCAATACAACGGTTGCACCTTTATACCTGGAAAAAGTCATGCAATCCCTGAAAGGTTTTGATACTGCTTCAGTGATTCTTGAAGATGGCGAACAATACAAAACACTGGCTGCAGTCAATGACATTATTACTGCATTACTGGATAAACGTTTTAGTAGAAACAGTTGCCTGGTGGCATTAGGAGGTGGTGTCGTCGGCGATATTACAGGTTTCGCTGCGGCCTGTTATCAACGGGGTATAGACTTTATTCAAATACCCACTACCGTTCTGGCACAGGTAGATTCATCGGTGGGAGGTAAAACCGGTGTTAATCATGCCGCGGGCAAAAATATGATCGGTGCATTCCATCAGCCACAAGCCGTGATCGCAGATACCTCGGTACTGGATACACTTGATGATAGAGAAGTCAGTGCAGGGCTCGCCGAGGTCCTTAAGTATGGTCTGATAAGAGATGCAGGATTTTTCGACTGGATAGAAGATAATATAGACGCATTAGTTAATCGTGAACCTGAAGCGCTTAGCTATATTATTGAACAATCCTGTAGAAACAAGGCGGATATTGTCGCAGAAGATGAAAGGGAATCCGGGGTTCGCGCACTACTCAATCTGGGCCATACATTTGGTCATGCCATTGAGACAGGTCTTGGTTATGGAACATGGTTACATGGAGAGGCCATTGCCCTGGGCATGTTGATGGCAGCAGATCTTTCCCGACGCATGGGCTGGGTTGAAAAAGAAGTATGTGAGCGCATAGAAAGCATGCTGCTTAAATTACATTTGCCTGTGACATTGCCTGACGATTTCGATCCGGAAAAAATGCGCGAGTTAATGTCTGTCGATAAAAAAGCTAAAGATGGTGTGTTGTTTTTGATCCTGTTAAAAGGTATTGGCAATGCTGTGCTAACAAATGAATTTGATGAAGGCTTGTTAATGGAAACATTGCACCACTTTGCCTCTTCTAATAGTAGCTCTGGCAAAGGGAAGGGATAACAGTGAAGCTGGCGTACTATGCGGCCAGTGAAGAAAATTCATTAGGGCGCGAGTTTAAGGAAGCGGAGCCTTCACATCGTAATCAGTTCCAGAGAGATCGTGATCGTGTCGTGCATTCCTCAGCATTTCGAAGGCTGGAATATAAAACCCAGGTGTTTGTGAATCATGTCGGGGACATGTTTCGTACCCGTTTGACCCATTCAATTGAGGTCGCCCAGATTGGTCGTACCATAAGTCGTGCACTGCAACTGAATGAAGATTTAACCGAAGCCGTTTGTCTGGCACATGATCTTGGTCATACGCCTTTTGGCCATGCGGGCCAGGATGAGCTCAATCTTTGTATGCAGGACTTCGGTGGCTTTGAACATAACCTGCAATCCTTAAGGGTCGTTGATGTGCTTGAAGAGAAGTATGCGGAGTTCACGGGCCTGAACCTGATGTATGAAACCAGGGAAGGCATACTCAAGCATTGTTCGCTTAGTAAGGCCAAAGAATTAGGTGCGATAGGGCAGCGCTTTCTGGATAAACTACAGCCGGGTCTTGAGGCTCAGGTGGCAGACATCGCCGATCAGATTGCCTACAACAATCATGATGTAGATGATGGTTTGCGGGCCGGGTTGATCAGCTTTGAACAATTGGCAGAATGTGAACTGTTCTCCAGGGAGCTGACGATAGTCACTAAAAAATATCCAATATTATCCAATAAGAGAATGATCCATGAAGTGATACGCCGCATGATTAACACCCTGGTCAGTGATCTTATTTCGAACAGTCAGGAAAATATAGATTCACTGAATCCGCAGACGATTGATGACATCAGGGGAGCGGGAAAGCCCCTGATCAAATTAAGTGATTCTGTAGCCACACAGAATTTGCAACTAAAACGATTTCTAAATAAACATCTTTATAAGCACGATAAGGTTGAGAAAATGAGCCTGGATGCCAAGCAGGTGATACGGCAATTGTTTGATGGCTTTATGTCCAAACAGACGCTATTACCTGAAGAGGTGCAGAAAAGTATCGCTAACTATGAAAGGGAACAAGGCAAATCAGGCAAGGCAAGGGTCATAGCAGACTATATTGCCGGGATGACGGACAGGTTTGCATTTGCCGAATCCGAACGAATCAGCGAATGAGTAAAATTGTTGTTATTCGACAATAACTTCTTCTATTATCACTAAATATCACAGTATTTGTTGTTAAATGCATCAATATACGTCTATCGTCGCCTACTGGCAGTTCTCATGTTGCACCGTGACATAATGCCAATACAGCACTATAATCTCCGGCCGTTCAAAAAATAGTCATTCCTGCATTATCTAGCGTATGGGCGTGGCATTCGCAGAATAATTAAATAATTAGCAGGGAATCTCAGGGTAGACGGGCAAGTTTAAGTGCACAGGCACTTAATCCAGTAATAAATTTTATTCATACGTTTAAATTGGCGAAACATTGCATGCAGAAAGATTATCCACAAGCACACACCCCACCGACCGAAGGCCTGTACGATCCAGCCTACGAACATGACTCATGCGGTGTTGGTTTCGTTGTCGATATCAAAGGACGTAAGTCACATAAAATCGTAGAGAATGCGATGACCATTCTCAAAAACCTGGTACATCGTGGTGCATGTGGTTGCGAAGAAAATACCGGTGACGGCGTTGGCATTATCATTCAAACGCCACATAAATTTTTCGTCCGGGTTTGTAAGGAAATTAATATTGAATTACCTGATTATGGCCATTATGGCTCAGGCATGGTTTTCCTGCCCACCGATGCGGAACAAGCAAAGCAGTGTCAGGAAATTTTCGAGAAGATCGTTGTAAAAGAAGGACAAACAATCCTGGGTTGGCGAGATGTGCCCACCAATGATTCCGCCCTGGGCCCAACGGCGCTGATGGGTGAACCCACATTCAAACAGATTTTTATTGGCCGCAGTGAAGACATCAAGGACGAGGCTAGCTTCGAAAGAAAACTCTATGTCATACGCAAGTTAGTAGAACATGCAGCATGGGGTTCTGGTTTAAGTGAACAGGACAAATTTTATCTACCATCATTGTCCTACAGAACATGTATCTACAAAGGCATGTTGACTGGTCCACAGATCGAACCTATGTTCCCGGATATCAAGGAACCGGATTTTGAATCAGCCATGGCGCTGGTTCATCAAAGATTTTCCACCAATACATTCCCTGCCTGGAAACTGGCACATCCTTTCAGATATGTTGCACATAATGGCGAGATCAACACTGCTAGAGGTAATGCCAACTGGATGCGAGCGCGTGAATCACTCTGTGAATCAGAATTGTTCGGTGACGATCTGAAGAAATTATTCCCCATTATTATCGAGGGTGGCAGTGATTCGGCAGTGTTTGACAACGCCCTGGAGTTTTTACACATGACCGGACGTTCGCTGCCGCATGCCGTCTTGATGATGATACCGGAAGCCTGGAGCGGTCATGAAACCATGGATGCAGAGCGTAAGGCCTTCTATGAATATCACGCCTGTTTAATGGAACCCTGGGATGGCCCCGCCTCTATCGCCTTTACCGATGGTGAAGTCATTGGTGCGGTACTCGATCGTAATGGCCTGAGACCTTCACGTTATTATGTCACCAAAGATGACATGGTGGTGATGGCCTCTGAAGTCGGTGTGCTGGATATACCACCAGAAAATGTTCTGATTAAAGATCGCCTGCATCCAGGTCGTATCTTTATGGTAGACACCAAACAGGGTCGCATCATTGATGACGAAGAACTGAAAAAAGAATTTGCTGCAGCACATCCTTATGCAGACTGGTTGAAAGAAAATCTTATCCCGGTTGAGAATTTACCCAGCCCAAAACAGATCCATGGTTCTGATTACGATACCTTGCTACAAAGACAACAGGCCTTCGGTTATACCCATGAAGATCTGAAAATACTGATGGCGCCGATGGCTGCCAATGGTCTGGAACCTACCGGTTCAATGGGTACAGACACGGCACTGGCAGTATTGTCAGATCGTTCACGTTTGTTGTATGACTATTTCAAGCAACTCTTTGCACAGGTGACCAATCCACCTCTGGATGGAATACGTGAAGAACTGGTGACACAGGTTGCGACCACCGTCGGTCCTGAAGGCAACCTGCTTATGCCGACGCCTGAAAGTTGTCGGCAGGTGAAACTAAGCTCACCTGTATTAACTAATGACGAACTGGCACGTATCCGTGATATGGATCTGCCGGGCTTGAAAACAAAAGTCGTTGATATTCTGTTTCCCATTGCCGATGGCCATGCAGGCATGGATAAGGCATTGAATGATATTTGCACAGAAATTGATACAGCGATTGCAGCAGGCTTCACTAATATTATTCTTTCTGATCGTGGTATTGATGCAAACATGGCAGCGATTCCGGCATTACTGGCCACTGGAGGAGTGCATCATCATCTGATCCGGGTTGGCTCAAGGACCAAGGTAGGCCTCATTCTTGAGTCAGGCGAGCCCAGGGAAGTGCATCATTTTGCCGTGTTACTCGGTTTTGGTGTGGGTGCGGTGAACCCTTATCTGGCCTTTGAATCACTGGCCGATTTGATTGGTAAAGGGCATGTACCGGAGATGTCACACGACACTGCGGTAAAGAATTTTATCAAGGCAGTGAATAAAGGCCTGACCAAGACTATGGCAAAGATGGGTATCTCAACCGTGCAGTCCTATCGTGGTGCACAGATCTTTGAGGCCATTGGTCTGAACAAGGAATTTGTTGATCAATATTTTACCTGGACCGCATCACGCATCGGCGGTATCGGATTAGAAGAAATCACGGAAGAAACCAGCCTGCGTCATCACAATGCCTTTCCTGAAAGAATGGTCAAGAAACCTGATCTGGAATGGGGCGGTGAATATCAATGGCGTCGTGACGGCGAGTATCATCTGTTTAACCCTGACACTGTATTCAAGTTACAACATGCCACGCGTTCCGGACAGTACGAAATCTTCAAGGAATATACGGAACTTGTTAACAATCAAAATGAACACCTGGCAACCTTGCGTGGTTTGTTTGAATTCAACGCCAACAGCAAATCAATTCCATTAGAGGAAGTTGAACCAATAGAAGCGATCATGAAGCGTTTTTCCACTGGTGCCATGTCTTATGGATCTATCAGTAAAGAAGCCCATGAAACACTGGCGATTGCCATGAACCGCATTGGTGGTAAATCAAATACCGGTGAAGGTGGTGAAGATGCCGATCGTTATACCCCGGATGAAAATGGCGACCTGAGAAGGAGCGCGATCAAACAGGTGGCCTCAGGTCGTTTTGGTGTGACCAGTGAATACCTGGTAAACGCCGATGACATACAGATTAAAATGGCACAGGGTGCCAAGCCCGGTGAAGGCGGACAGTTACCGGGGACCAAGGTTTATCCATGGATCGCCAAGGTTCGTTACTCAACCGCAGGTGTGGGTCTGATTTCACCACCACCACACCATGATATTTATTCGATTGAGGATCTGGCACAGCTGGTTCATGACCTGAAAAATGCCAATCCAGAGGCACGCATCCATGTGAAACTGGTAGCAGAAGTCGGTGTCGGTACCGTGGCAGCAGGTGTTGCCAAGGCGCATTCTGATGTCGTGCTGATCTCGGGCTATGACGGTGGTACCGGTGCATCACCGATGAGCTCATTGAAACATGCAGGCCTGCCCTGGGAACTGGGACTGGCAGAAACACAACAGGTTCTGGTATCTAACGGACTGCGTGATCGTATCGTCGTGCAAACCGATGGCCAGTTAAAGACTGGACGTGATGTAGTGATTGCAACATTACTCGGTGCCGAAGAGTATGGGTTTTCGACAGCCCCCTTGGTGGTGATGGGTTGCATAATGATGCGAGTCTGTCATCTGAATACCTGTCCTGTGGGCGTGGCAACACAGAATCCTGAGTTGCGTAAGAAATTTACTGGCCAGCCAGAGTTCGTTGAAAACTTCTTTAAATATATTGCTGAAGAAGTTCGCGAGTATATGGCCGAACTAGGTTTCAGGACCATTAATGAGATGATCGGACAGGTCGACAGGATTGAAACCAAAAAGGCCGTCAATCACTGGAAGGCACATGGTCTGGATTTCACCAACATTCTTTTCAAACCAGAGCCGCATGCAGGAACCGGTTTGTATTGTGTGAATGAACAGGATCACGGACTGGAACATTCTCTGGATGTGAAGACACTGGTGCCACTGTGTAAAGATGCACTGGAAGATAAAAAGGCCGTAGATATTATTCTTCCGATTCTAAATACAAACCGTAGTGTCGGCACCATCCTGGGATATCACATCACCAAAAAATATGGTGGCGAAGGTCTGCCTGAAGATACCGTCAATGCACATTTCAATGGATCTGCCGGTATGAGTTTTGGTGCCTTCGTACCTAAGGGTGTGACCATGACGCTGGAAGGCGATGCCAATGACTATCTTGGTAAGGGCTTGTCCGGTGGCAAGATCACAGTTTATCCACCAAGATATTCCAGCTTCGTGGCTGAAGAAAACATCATTGTCGGTAATGTCTGTCTGTATGGTGCCACCGCAGGTGAAGTCTATATTCGCGGTATTGCCGGTGAACGTTTTGCCGTCAGAAACAGTGGTGTCAACACTGTGGTCGAAGGTATTGGTGATCATGGTTGTGAGTACATGACCGGTGGACGTGTCGTGGTCATCGGCCCAACCGGTAGAAACTTCGGCGCGGGTATGTCAGGTGGTATTGCCTATGTGCTGGCAGACAAAGTAGCCTTCAAGATCCAGTGCAATCCTGGCATGGTCGATCTGGACGCTGTCGAAACAGACGAAGATGTAGAAACAATTAAAACAATGTTAAGCAAACATGCAGAGGTCACACATAGTACCGTGGCACAGAAGATTTTGGATGACTGGAAAAATTATCAATCAAGGTTTATTAAAGTTATGCCAACGGATTACAAACGCGTATTAGCAGCTATCGAAAAGGCCAGGGCAGAAGGCACCTCGGAAGATGATGCCGTGATGGAGGCCGCTCATGGGTAAGATCACAGGGTTTATGGAAGAGGGCAGAGTAAAACAGCCCTATCGTCCGATTGAAGAACGCAAGGCGGATTACAAACAGGTCATGCAGCCATGGCCGGTGGAGCCTTTAAAGGTACAGGCCTCGCGTTGTATGGATTGTGGTATTCCGTTTTGTCATCAGGGTTGTCCCTTGGGCAATATGATCCCGGACTGGAATGATCTGGTTTATCGTGATCAATGGCATGAAGCGATTGAACGACTGCATGCGACCAATAATTTTCCGGAGTTCACCGGCACCCTGTGTCCGGCACCCTGCGAAGGTTCCTGTGTGTTAGGTATCAATGATGATCCGGTAACAATCAAGGCCGTCGAACTTTCGATCATTGATAAGGCCTGGGAAAGTGGCTGGATAAAACCAGAGATTGCTGAAGTCAAAACAGGCAAGAAAGTCGCGGTGATTGGTTCCGGCCCGGCGGGCATGGCCGCGGCACAACAACTCGCGCGTGCAGGGCATGATGTTACGTTATTTGAAAGGGACGATCGTATCGGTGGCTTAATGCGTTATGGCATTCCAGAATTCAAGATGGAAAAGAAAAGACTGGATAGAAGACTGGAACAAATGCAAGCAGAAGGCGTCACCTTTAAAACCAATGCCCATGTCGGCGACAATATTTCGGTGGATGATGTCCGTGCAGATTTTGATGCACTGATTTTGACCGGTGGTGCCTGTGAGGCACGTGATCTGCCCGCAGAAGGTCGTGAACTGAATGGCATTCATCAGGCGATGGAATTCCTGCCGATGCAAAACAGGTTATGTGAAGGCGATGACAAACCAGAAAACTTTATCAGTGCCGAGGGCAAGCATGTGGTGATCATTGGTGGCGGTGATACCGGTGCCGATTGTTTAGGCACGGTCAACCGGCAGGGCTGTGCCTCAGTGCATCAACTGGAGATCATGGAGAAACCTCCGACAACAAGACCAGAAGATAATCCATGGCCAGAATGGCCACGTATCTTCCGTACAGCATCAGCCCATGAAGAAGGTGTGGAACGTGTTTTCTCAGTCAACACCAAACGTTTTGTCGATGATGGCAACGGTAATGTAAAGGCATTGCAACTGGTGACAGTGGAACTGAAAAATGTTGATGGTCGTATGTCCTTCGAAGAAGTCGCAGGCAGTGAACAGGAAATTCCTTGTGATCTGGCCTTATTAGCCATGGGCTTCCTGGGGCCAGAAAAACCCGGCATGTTAGAGCAACTTGGCGTTCAGTTAGATGGTCGCGGTAACGTAGTAGCTGATCCGAAGACCTGGATGACCAGTGTTAAAGGTGTGTTTAGTGCAGGGGATATGCGCAGAGGGCAGAGTTTGATTGTTTGGGCGATTGCTGAGGGGCGCTCAGCTGCCGCAGGTGTAGATTCCTACCTTATGGGGAGCAGTGATTTGCCGAGTCCTGTATAGGACTTTCCGTCTATCCCGCGAAAGCGGGAATCCAGTCAATTTAATTATCTTCATTCTCTTTAGCTTTGGTTTCGCCCCCTGCGGCGAGGCACTTTCTCTTTGTATGGACGAAAGAAAAGTACCCAAAAGAAAGCCGCCCCCATTGCCTTGGCCTATAGGCTTCCAGAAATATCCAAAATTGCTAACGTGTCACCCACAGGCTCATCCATGATCCGGTGGGTTAATTTGTACTTCCTGTACAAATTTCGCTATCAATTCTGAATAGTTCGGCAAGGCAAGAGGGGGTCCAAAACCCATATTGAAGGTCCGCTATCCAGCGTAAGCGGTCATTTAGATTTATTTTCAATGCATGTGCCAGTAAGAAGCATACCTACGGCTGTTTGATAGGAATATGGTTTTTCATCACTCTCAACATTTTCATATATCCGAAGAGATGAAAATTGACCTTTCTCTTCAAATATTGTTACCACTTTATATGAAGCCATCTCCTTAGCATTGTTAAGTATTACTGGTTGGCTGGTTTTGTCAAAATTCGTAAGGCGAGCCTTTAGTGCAGTTGTACCTATTACTTTTCCTGTTTCACGATCGAGAAAGAACTTCCTATTCATGTAATTAGCTGCCCATCCGTGGGTTGCATATAATCCAACATCATTCATTTTTAAAATAGCTTCAATCGAACATGCATATTCTGAAGCAATCACAGGCAATGGATAACTTAGAATTAGTATTAATGTGATGAACACTTTTGAGATACAGCTTTTATTGGCCACTGTCATTTCCTATGTTGGTTTCACAGTCAGTATCTTAGTGTGTATGTAATGAAAACAGTTCGGTATGATATAAATCAATAAAACAAGGAAGAAGTCTCGATTATGTCACTTATCTACCGTCCGCTTTCAGTATAAAGCGGACATTAACGAAAAACTTAATCTTTGCTCTAAGCCCAGTTTCTTTGATTACTTTCTATTAATAACTACTTGTCCATGTTTTGCGGCTAATTTGATCAGCTTTTCCCTATCTGGACTTTCCCATGTAGCACCTTGGTCAAAGGCAGTAAACATTTTTGAAGCATTACCCTTAGATGTGATTGAGATAAATTCACCGCCATCTTTTCCAAATCGGAACCAATGCACCGAGCCTGCTGGGATATGAACTAATGTGCCTGAACAGACGAGGGTTTCTTCATCATCAATACCACAATGAACTTGTCCTTTGGTAATATAAAGCGATTCGTCCCATGGGTGGTAATGAGGCCCAGGGCCTTTACCTTCGGTTCCTGCTTGATGAAAAATTTCATAGCCATCGGTATCGCTCTCGGATGCGAGAATGGTAATCAAAAAGCCACCCACATTAAGTGGTTTAGCACGTTTATCATTTGGTATGATTAATGGTTTAGCCATGTGATAAATTTCCCATTCAAGTTGAAAGATTTTTTAGTCAATTTTGATATGCATTAATAATTCCAGAAAGGCACTAAGTTCCAATCATATCAAAGACTCTCAAATGTCCGTATATGGACTCCTCCCCAGATGCAAGCACTCCGTTTTGATGGTGACTGGGTACGACTGCTCACGTATATCCGGCCTCAAATAAAGCATCACTGTTTTGATGCAGGGCCATAATGGGCTATTCGCGCGCTGACTCCTCATTGCTTTCTCGTGCTTTGTGCACTCGGACATTTACGGGTTTTGCCAACGCCGGTTCGACCTGTTCTCCATCATACGGCTTACTTTGCAATCGTGATTGAAGCACTCCTATTCGTTAATCATATTAATTAATATTCTATAAGACTTCTGTGTTCATGCTACTGCCAGTGCCGGATTATAATCTGTATCATGACGTAACATGGCCCAGGCAATACGAGCCGTCTTATTGGCTAATGCAACCGCTGCAACATTCGGGTGTCGACGTGTTGCGATACTTATCACCCACTGACTCAAACGATCTTCTTTTCCTCTGGCAGCATAAATGGCAGAGCGTGCGCCATGGATCAATAAACTACGAAGATAAGAATCACCTCGCTTGCTAATGCCAAGCAAACGCTCTTTGCCGCCTGAGCTATGTTGTTTCGGTGTTAATCCCAGTGACGCTGCCATTTGTCGACCATTGGCAAACTGTTTGCCATCACCTACAGCAGCAAGCAATGCTGTTGCTACCATCGGTCCAACACCGCGTAATTGTTGCAGACGTTTTGCCATAGGATCACGCTCCGCGATCAAGGCAATCTCTTTATCCATTTCACTCACACGTTCATCCAGTCTATTGAGATCGCCCCACAGACCATTCAATAATCGACGGAACCGAGCGCTCAATCCATTCTCAGCATCTTCAAGCCATTCAGGGATTGCCGCACGTAAATGATTCATTCGTTGCGGGGCAACTAATCCATACTCAGCAACCAACCCTCTGATCTGATTGCCTTTGGCGGTGCGTTGGCCTACGAGTTCTGAACGAATGCGATGTGCTGCTTGTATCTCTTGTTGTTCTACCGTCTTGACTGTTACAAATCGCATACCGGGACGACTCATGGCCTCGCAGATTGCCTCGGCATCATTGGCATCGTTCTTGTTACTTTTTACATACGGTTTTACAAATTGTGGCGCAATTAACTTTACATGAAAGCCTTTGGATTGAAGGAGTCTGGCCCAGTGATGCGCACCAGTACAGGCTTCCATTCCGATGACGCAGCCTGGCTCAACCTTGTTCAACAATACCTTAACCCAGTTTTCTCTTTTCAAACGGCGACGCCAGGTTGATGTTTCAGTGCGATTGACACCGTGTAATTGAAAAATATTCTGATAGGGAATTTATAGCCTAGCTTAAATTAATAGTAATTAGAACGTCTGTTATTGGCCGATAGTACCAGTTCAACGGATTTAGCCGAACGTCCGCTTTCGCGGGAAAGCAGACGTTCAGAATATTCAACTTGTATGTCCGGTTAATACAGATATGAGCTACCTATGCCCAAAAATATTGGACAAACTCAAATATATTGGACACTTTGAAAATTTGATGGCTCTGAAAGCCTTTAGGGATGGCGCGCCCGGAGAGATTCGAACTCCCGACCCCCTGGTTCGTAGCCAGGTACTCTATCCAGCTGAGCTACGGGCGCATAGATATTTAAAACTATATATTTTTACATCTATCCAAAAAATAGCGCTTCGCGCTATCGGTACTCTCGAAAACGTGTTCCCGACGCTTTCTACCTCCTACGTCCTGTAGTCGTATCCAGCTGAGCTACGGGCGCATAGATTTGTGTGCCGGATAATATAGGACTTCTTTATTTAGTCAAATGGCGGAGAGAGAGGCCGCTCTCGGACATCCATGACCTTCGCGGCACCTGTGCATCCATGCACATTGGGATTCTTAACCCTCTTCTCAGGTTCGAACCATTCAGCAATTAAATAAAAGGACTAAGAAAATCCTTTTATTTAATTGGCGGAGAGAGAGGGATTCGAACCCTCGATACGGGATAAACCGTATACTCCCTTAGCAGGGGAGCGCCTTCAGCCGCTCGGCCACCTCTCCGTGAAAAACTATTTAATATATTTTAATAGATTATATCTGATTGAAACTGCCTTTCGGCAGTTCGCCTTCAGCCGTTATTCCAGGCTCCTGCCCTCCACCCCTACGGGGCCATCTTCGCTTCGCTTGATGTTCAATTTCGTTCCAGACAAAATTGTCAGCCACCTCTCCGTGAAATCAATTGGTAATTCTGATTTGTTATTGAATATCTGAATGGCGAGCAAGAATACCCACCTGCTAAACGACAGTAAAGTAAATTCTCTGCGAAACCTGTACTCCTGGAAAACCAGGGTTTAATCAGTCTTCGTTATCAGAGGTTCTATTATCACCTTCTTTTTGAATTCGTTCGTAAATTTCTTCACGATGAACAGCAATCTCCTTAGGCGCATTCACACCGATGCGAACCTGATTGCCTCTGATCCCGAGAACGGTGACAGTAACTTCATCACCTATCATCAATGACTCACCTACCCTGCGTGTCAATATTAACATCTACTTTCTCCTGTAACTTCCTTATTGGACTATGCTAATTACAGCCCGTTTTTGTGACTTAATTCTGAATTGATACTGTGTCCTACCCTCCCAAGTCGGCACTATCTTCCAGATTAAATTCTGAATGTAGGGTTCTCACACCCAACTCCAGATACTTCTCATCTACAACGACAGATACTTTTATTTCTGATGTAGAAATCATTTTTATATTGATACCTTCTTCAGACAAGGCATTGAACATCTTGCTGGCTATGCCCGCATGAGACCGCATGCCGATACCGACCACAGAAATTTTTACAATATTGTCATCGCCAGTCACGTCAGCAGCATCCAGTTCACTGGCCGTTTTTTTCAGAATACCCAGTGCCTTTTCAAAATCATTCCTGTTGACGGTAAAGGTAAAATCAGTGGTGTTATCGACACCGACATTTTGCACAATCATATCGACCTCAATATTGGCATCTGCGATTGGTCCTAGAATTCGGTACGCGATTCCGGGTTTGTCCGGCACACCTACTACTGTTAATTTTGCTTCGTCTTTATTGTGAGCAATTCCCGAAATAAGTGCCTGTTCCATACCTTTGTCCTCTGCTGTAATCAGCGTTCCATCTCCTTCCTCAAATGAGGATAAAACCCGAAGCTGTACATTATAATTCCTGGCAAATTCCACCGAGCGAATCTGCAATACCTTCGAACCTAAGCTCGCCATTTCCAACATCTCTTCATAGGTGATGACATTCAGTCGCCGTGCCTTGGGTTCAATGCGCGGATCTGCTGTGTAGACACCATCTACATCTGTAAAAATATGGCATTCATCTGCTTCCAGGGCTGCGGCCATGGCCACTGCGGTAGTATCTGAGCCCCCTCTACCAAGCGTGGTGATATTACCGTGCTCATCAATACCCTGAAAACCGGCTATGACAACAACCTTACCTGCCTTAAGTGCCTTCTTTACCCTGGCAGCATCGATATCAACAATTCTTGCCTTGTTATGGGCACTATCCGTACGAATATGAACCTGGGCACCAGTGAATGAGCGTGCCTGACAATTCAGCTCTTCAAGTGCCATACTCAACAGGGCAATAGTCACCTGCTCACCGGTAGACAACAACACATCCATCTCTCTGGAACTTGGTTGTTCTGAAATCTCCTGCGCCAGCCCTAGCAGGCGGTTCGTTTCACCACTCATAGCTGAAACCACCACCACTACGTCATGTCCTTCAGCACGAGCTGCAGCAACTCTTTCGGCAACATCCTGTATGCGGCCAATGCTTCCAACAGAGGTCCCACCAAATTTTTGTACCAATAACGCCATATTTTCCTTGCCGGTTGAGTATACCCCATATGGGGTAGGTTTTGAGAGTTTTAAAGGGCTGGAATTCTAACGGAAATGGTACGGTGAGGGAATCCTGTCCCGGATATTCGTCCTTAGTAACCCGATATTTACTGAGAAATAAGCTGCGGATTCTTGCTGTGTGGCTCAGGCTGGTGTTTTGAGCTTGTCCCGAACCCAGTCTGTAACACTGGCGAGTGCCGAGTCAAGCTTGCCCGGGTTATTGCCCCCTGCCTGTGCCATATCTGGCCGCCCACCGCCTTTGCCACCCACCTGCTGGGCAACAAAATTAACCAGATCTCCGGCTTTTATCCTGTCGGTAATGTCTTTGGTTACGCCTGCGATCAGGGTGACTTTATCGCCTTCAACTGAGGCCAGCACTAATGCTGCTGTGCCCAGCTTGTTCTTCAATTGATCCACTGTTTCTCGGAGCGTATTCACATCCGCGCCTTCCAGTATCCTGGCACTGACTTTTATACCTTCAATATCTTCTGCTTCTGAAGCCATGTCACTACCAGCGCTACTGGCCTGTTGTGCCTTGAGCTTTTGCAGTGCTTTCTCCAATTCACGCGTCTTTTCTAGTTGTTGCTGCATGCGTGGAACCGCCGATGTACGATCTGTTTTTAGCAATCGTGTCAGATCATTAAGTTTCTGTTCACTGTCCTTGATCCAGTCCAGGGTACCTTCACCGGTCACTGCCTCGAGTCGACGCACGCCAGCAGCAACACCGGTTTCGGATACGATCTTCATGATGCCAATATCTCCGGCACTGTTTACATGCGTGCCACCACATAATTCTGTGGAGAATTCACCGCCGATTTTTAATACGCGTACTGTCTCGTCATATTTCTCGCCAAATAATGACATGGCACCGGATTTCTTTGCATCTTCAAGCGCCATCACCTGGACTTGCGTTTCCTTGTTCGCAAGAACTTGATGGTTTACCAATGATTCAACTTCCAGTAATTCTGCTTCTGTCACTGGTTCGGAATGTGAAAAATCAAATCGTAATCTTTCAGCATTAACCAGAGACCCTTTCTGCGTCACATGTTCACCCAGGACTTTTCTCAGGGCAGCATGTAATAAATGCGTAGCCGAGTGATTGCGCATGATGTGTAATCGCCGATTTTGATCAACCTGGCAATTCATTAACTGTCCGACTTTAAGTTTACCTTCTTGCAGAATCCCAAGATGTACAAACGCCGATCCTTGCTTCTGTGTATCGTTAACCTCAAACAGGATACCTTCTGAAGATAGGTAACCAGTATCACCAACCTGGCCACCGGACTCCGCATAAAACGGGCTGGTCCTGAGGATCACTCCACCGAACTCGCCAGTTTTTAACTCATTTACTGATTCGCCATCCTGATATATTGCTTCAACGACTGACTCCCGGTTTGCTTGTTGATCCATTAATTCATAGCCACTGAATTCAGTCATAAAATCTGTATCAGGCAAGTCCGACATATCCACACTAAACTTACTGGCGGCACGTGCCCTTTCACGCTGCTGCTCCATGGCCTTTTCATATCCTGCTTCATCCAGGCTTAAACCTCGTTCGCGTGCAATATCGGCGGTCAAATCTACCGGGAACCCATAGGTATCATAGAGCATAAATACGACATCACCTGATATGACTGAACCCTGCATCTCGTTGATAGCAACTTCCAGATGTTTTAATCCCTGTTCCAGGGTCTCCGCGAAACGTTGCTCTTCTTTTAATAGGACCTGACCCACGCGTTCACAATTTTCATCAAGTTCCGGGTAGGCCTCTCCCATTAAGTCATTCAACGGTGATACCAGTTTATGGAAAAATGGCTCAGTCAAACCCAGTTTATTTCCATGCCTGATGGCACGCCGGATGATCCTGCGCAATACATAACCACGCCCTTCATTGGCAGGCACTACCCCGTCTGTAATCAGAAATGCACAGGAACGAATATGATCTGCAATACTCTGTAGGGAAACTGTCTCGGTAATGTCTCCTTTGATAAGTGATTTGATCGATGCGATCAATGACTTAAACAGATCAATGTCATAATTGTTATGAACACCCTGCACCACCGCAGTGACACGTTCGAGACCCATACCAGTATCAACCGAGGGTGAGGGAATCGGATTCAGGTTTCCATTTGCATCACGATTGTATTGGGTAAACACCAGGTTCCAGATCTCGACATAACGATCGCTTTCCTGATCCGGACTGCCGGGCGGCCCACCGGGTATATCTTCACCATGATCATAAAATATTTCAGTGCAGGGACCACAGGGGCCCGTGTCTCCCATCTGCCAGAAATTATCTTTCTCGCCACATCGACTAAAGCGATCTTTTGCAATACCTATTTCATTCAACCAGATGTCTGCAGCTTCATCATCATCTTCAAACACCGTAACCCAGAGTCGAGCTTCGGGAATGCCCAACTCTTTTGTTAAAAAATCCCAGGCATAGATTATGGCTTCACGCTTGAAGTAGTCACCAAAACTGAAATTCCCCAGCATCTCAAAGAAGGTATGGTGACGTGCGGTATAGCCTACATTCTCAAGATCGTTATGTTTACCACCGGCACGAACACAGCGCTGTGAAGTTGCTGCTTTGTCATATGGGCGCTTGTCTATGCCGAGGAAAACATCCTTGAACTGAACCATTCCGGCGTTGGTAAAAAGCAAGGTGGGATCATTAGCAGGCACCAGAGAACTACTGGCCACAATTTCATGATCTTTATCACGGAAATAATTGAGGAAGGCGCTACGGATGTCAGAACTACTTTTCATAATCTTACTTTCTGGCTTTATCTATCTGGCTTAATCTGTTCTGAATAGTCGGCTTATGTGTTCACTACTAAAACCGCGACTATATAGGAATCGAGATTGTAATGCCTGCTTTTGATAATCAGCAGGCATATCGTCACCATATTTTTTTGTTCTTACTTCTTTGGCCAGAGTCAGCCAGTCAACATCTTCAGAATCCAGATAGATTGAAATAAGATTTTGATCCACACCACGCTGACTTAATTCCTGCTGGATCTTCAATGGCCCCTTGCCATTATTAACACGGTGATGCACAAAACTTTCTGTGAAGCGTTCATCACTTTGCAGGCCTTCATCTGCAAGCTTGTCCAGCAATTCTTCGATCAGGACTTCATCCTCACATCTTCGCGCAAGTTTTTGCTGAAGCTCTTTACGCGAATGTTCACGCCTGCCCAGGAAGTCACAGGCACGCTGCAAGACTTCCTGGCGTTCGGTGTTCATCTCACTGCTCAGGCGGTGACCTCTTCTTTGGCCTTTTCTTCAGCGACTGTAGCCTCTTTGGCTTTATCGACACCATCAGACGAGGATTCATCTGTAGTAGATGGCATGAGTTTTTCTCTTATCTGTGCCTCAATTTCATCTGAGATTTCAGGGTTCTCTTTCAGAAAGTTACGAACATTGTCTTTGCCCTGTCCTATACGGGTCTCTTTATAGCTGTACCAGGCACCTGCTTTGTCTATCAACCCCTGCTTGACACCCAGGTCTACTATTTCACCATGGCGGGATATACCTTCACCATACAAGATATCAAATTCCGCCTGCTTGAATGGCGGAGCTACCTTGTTCTTGACCACCTTGACCCGTGTTTCGTTACCCACGACTTCATCGCCTTTCTTGATTGCACCAATTCGGCGAATATCCAGACGCACAGATGAATAAAACTTCAGTGCATTACCACCAGTTGTTGTTTCCGGGTTTCCAAACACGACCCCTATTTTCATTCTTATCTGATTAATAAAAATGACACAACAATTCGCGCGTTTGATGTGGCCGGTTAATTTCCTTAATGCCTGTGACATCAAACGAGCAGCAAGCCCCATGTGTGAAGCACCCATCTCACCCTCTATTTCTGCTTTTGGAACCAGGGCTGCAACTGAATCGATCACCACAAGTTCAACCGCACCACTACGAACCAACATGTCACAAATTTCGAGCGCCTGTTCACCTGTATCGGGTTGTGAAACCAGTAAATCGTCGATATTCACACCCAATTTTTCTGCGTAGATGGGATCCAGTGCATGTTCTGCATCAATAAAAGCACATATCTTTCCCTGCTTTTGTGCCTCGGCGATGACTGACAAGGTAAGCGTTGTTTTACCTGATGATTCAGGGCCGTAAATCTCTACAACACGTCCATAGGGTAAGCCACCAACACCGAGGGCAATATCAAGACCCAATGATCCGGTACTGACAATGGGTATATTCGCCACTAACTGATCTCCCATTTTCATCACTGCGCCCTTACCGAACTGTTTTTCAATTTGACTCAAGGCCATCGATAATGCTCTTTTCTTATCCTCATCAACTGCTGCTGCTGTAGCCATTTTCATTCTCCATTTAATCTCAGGTTTAATTCACCTGGTCAATTTATCCGGGTTCTTCCAAAAATCTCCTGACCACCCAGAATGGTCAACTTGATAAAGAATATAGGCTATACATTTGCATATGTCAATATAATTTACTACCTTAGTAGTTATTACTATGTAATATATTATATATAGGGTCTATTGGCTTTAGTATAATTTCCGATATTTCTACCGATTGAGCGTGATGACAGCAAAATGATGCTAAACGAGATTAAATGGGCGACCCGTCAAAGATTGCAATACATAGAGTTAATGGCATATTACACGGGTGTTATCACCCGCAGTGATGTTGCCAGGGCGTTTGGAATTTCGGATGCAGCCGCCACCAAAGACCTGAAGTTTTATAATGATATCGCCCCGGAGAACCTGTTGTACAAACACAATGTCTTCGGCTTTGTACCCACACCTGCTTTTGAGGAAGTCTTTGCTGATCTCTCCCCTGCGAGCGTTTTGCCTATGATTGAAGCGAATCTGACCGTGGTCGGTGGGCCTAATCAAGACAGTGCTATCTTTGGCATTCCCGTCGAGGGTCTGGCACTACCGAATCGATTACCCGACAAGACCGTGCTTGCACAAGTCACACGAGCCATACATAGCCATAAAAGACTAAAAGTTAGTTATCATTCACTTACTAATAGCACCAGTGACAAAGGGCGTATTATCGAACCACATGCCCTGGTCAACACCGGTTTTCGTTGGCATGTTCGTGCCTATAACGAATACACCTTTGATTTTAGAGATTTTGTCTTATCCCGCTTTGAGGCTGCGACATGCCTGGATCAGATTGCTGAATCCAGTGCCCAGTACGATGATGATTGGGTAGAGATCATTACCCTGCAACTGGCCCCCCATCCGAATCTGGATGAAAAAAAGCGAGCTAGCCTGCTGATGGATTACGGCTGTGAGGCAGACATCATTGAAATCAAGATCAGACGTGCCTTGATCGGTTACCTGTTACAGCAATTATCCGTCGATACCACTGATGACCACTCGTTGAATCCAAAGAAGTATCAGCTTGTTATTTTAAATCGAGATGAAATTGAGCCTTTTGCAGCCTGGGCCTTTAATTAATTTGAATTATTATGCTTTTATCTGGTAACTTTCGCCCGGGATAAATCTGCCCTCTCATCTGCGTAATCAGGATTAATTTAATATGTCGATGTATTTTGATAGTAAAGGCCGTTCCGCCGCTAAAACAATTTCATGGCGAACGCTGGCCACATTAACGACAGCAATCATTGTATATGTATTAACCGGGGAATTGGTGTTAGCTATTGCTGTGGGAAGTATTGAAGTCGTTGCCAAAATTATTATTTACTTTTTCCATGAGAGGGTCTGGAACAAAATAAAATTCGGCCGACGTATGATTCAACCATGTGTTATCTGGTTTACCGGATTACCCGGTTCCGGTAAAAGCACTTTGGCAGAGAAAACCTACCAATCCCTGGTGAAACGAGGCCTGCACGTTGAACAACTAGACGGAGATAAAGTCCGCTCCATTTTCCCGAATACAGGATTCCTGGAAAAGGATCGCAATGAACATATCAAACGTGTCGGTTATCTGGCCTCTTTGCTTGAAAAAAATAATGTTATTGTTGTTGCTTCGTTTATTTCTCCCTATAAAGAATCGCGGCATTTTGTCAGGCAGCAGTGCACAAATTTTATAGAGATATTCGTTGATACTCCTCTTGAAGTTTGCGAACAGAGAGACCCAAAAGGATTATACAAAAAAGCCCGCTCTGCCGAGATTGATCATTTTACTGGTATTGATGATCCATACGAAAGACCTGAAAACCCTGAACTGAGAGTTCAACCAGATAAAGAGTCTATCGAAGAATCATTTAATAAAATCAAGATACTCGTTGACCATCATTTAAACCAACATCTTCCGCACACCTAGAATTCCACATATTTAAATCTTGAAGACAGTTATATGACTGTTATGTCAAAGGCCACTCATGAATAACATGGTATTCGACACCTGAATTGATCGATTTTGATACGAGCAGAGCAAAGCTGTTGACCTGCCAACGAATAGCAAATGATTGTTTTGGCAGTTGAACCTGCTTTACCTTTCTGGCAATTGTGACATGTGGTTCATAAGGTCGTTTGTCTGTTTCCAGATCTTGTTGTTCGACAATTTGTTTTATTGATTCCACAAGCTGAATCAATTGTTTTGGTATCTGCTGCGTACCGATCCATAGCACACCTGGTTTTCTCCACCAGCCAATTCTCGTGAGTTCGATCTCAAATGGTTCTGCCTGGATACAATTCGATTTTGCAACTAATTGTTGCAAATCATCTTCTGCAACTTCTCCAAGAAATTCCAGGGTGATGTGTAGATTTGATTTCTTTACCAGACGAAATTTTTCGTCTTTAAATTGTTGTGTGATAGTGCAAAGGCCTGAACGCGTTTCCTTATCTGGCCACAGGGCAAAAAAGATACGCGACATTGGTATTTAAAGCTGTCCGTTATTCGGAAATTTTTTGTAGCATATCCAATAGGCCTTGCATGGCCAGCATACAGGCTTGTTCCCTGATCCTGAGTCGATCACCGTCAAAACAAATATGCGTTGTGATATTCCCTGCATTTCTTTCATACCAGGCAAAACAGACTGTGCCAACGGGTTTGGAGTCGGTTCCACCATCGGGACCAGCGATACCGGTAATGGCGACACCGTAGTCTGCCCGACTATTTTCTACGGCGCCTTTTGCCATCGCACTGGCTGTTTCTTCACTGACTGCACCAAATTGTTCCAGTGTTTCTAATGGGACTGATAACATTTCATGTTTTGATTCATTTGAATAGGTCACAAACCCGCGTTCAAACCAGGCAGAGCTACCTGGAATTCGCGTCAGGATTTCAGCGAGGCCACCCCCGGTACAGGATTCAGCTGTTACCAATTTACTTGATGTCTTTAAAAACATCCCGGCAAGTTGTTCTGCTTGATTGGTTGCCGTATCAGTCACTTCTGTTTAGCTCTTTTTTCTTTGAAAAATGATTGTAATAACGATCGACATTCTTCTTCCATAACGCCTTCCTCAATTTCTACTTTATGATTTAATTCTTCAGTTTGAAGTAAATTAAATACGCTACCACAAGCACCTGTTTTTGGATCATTTACAGAGTAAACAAGTTTAGCCAGACGTGCATGGATAATAGCACCCGCACACATAGTACAAGGCTCAAGGGTGACATAAATAGTTGAATTCGGTAAACGATAGTTGCCGATATTTTTCCCGGCATCTCGTAGCGCCATGATTTCGGCATGCGCAGTAGGATCATCTGATGATATCGGTTGATTCCAGCCTTCACCGATTATTTGATCTTCATAAACAATGACTGCGCCGACTGGAACTTCATCCTGTGCTTCGGCTTTTTTTGCCAGATCAAAAGCACGTTGCATCCAATGTTTGTCATCTTTCGTTGACATAATATTTTTTTACTATAAACGAAACCTTTGCCTAGGTTGAAAAGTAGATAGCAGGTGGTATATAGGCATAAGTTTGGCAATTATTGATCTTACCTACTACATACTAACTACGCTTCACTCCCACTCAATAGTAGCCGGTGGTTTGCTCGAAATGTCATACGTGACACGTGAAATTCCATCGACTTCGTTAATGATCCTACTGGAAACAGTTTCCAGAAAATCATACGGCAGTCTGGCCCAGCGTGCGGTCATAAAATCTATGGTCTCAACAGCACGGAGTGCGATCACATAATCATATTTTCGTGCATCGCCCATGACACCTACAGATTTAACGGGAAGAAATACGGCAAAGGCCTGGCTGGTCTTATCATACAGACCCTGTGACTCTAGCTCTTCCATATATATCGCATCGGCCTGACGTAAAAGATCAGCATATTCTTTTTTAACTTCACCCAGTATACGCACGCCCAAACCCGGCCCTGGAAATGGATGACGATAGACCATGGTTTTTGGCAAGCCCAACTGTACACCTAGTTTTCGCACTTCGTCTTTGAACAACTCACGCAGTGGTTCAACCAATTCAAACTGCATATCATCTGGCAGACCACCAACGTTATGATGTGTCTTGATGACCTGTGCCTTGCCCGTCTTTGCCCCCGCTGACTCTATGACGTCAGGATAAATTGTTCCCTGTGCCAGCCATTTAATGCCCTGCAATTTATGGGCTTCTTCATCAAAGACTTCAATAAAATTATTACCAATAATTTTTCTTTTTTGTTCTGGATCTGAGATACCTTTCAGGGCATTTAGAAATCGTGATTCTGCGTCGACACGAATTACCTTCACGCCCATATGCTCGGCGAAGGTTTCCATTACCTGATCACCTTCGTGTAATCGAAGCAGGCCATTGTCAACAAACACACAAGTGAGTTGATCGCCGATGGCTTCGTGTAACAAGGCAGCAACAACAGAGGAGTCCACTCCACCAGAAAGCCCCAACAGAACATTGTCCTTGCCGACCCTGGCCCGGATGGTCTTGATGGCATCTTCGGCAATGTTGTCCATGTTCCAAAAAGCATGGCAGCCAGCGATTTCATGCAGGAACCTTTGTAATATGGCCTGGCCCTGATTGGTATGTGTGACTTCAGGGTGAAATTGCACGCCATAGAAATTTCTTTCTTCATCCGCCATGCCTGCGAGGGGGGCATTGCCTGTCGAAGCCATGACCTTGAATCCTTCAGGAAGCCCAACGACCTTATCACCGTGACTCATCCAGACATCCAGCAGCCCATGACCTTCCGAATTAGACTCATCCTGAATATCTTTTAATAGTCTTGTATGTCCCCTGGCGCGTACTTGAGCGTAGCCAAACTCTCTCAGGGTCGATGACTCAACCTTGCCGCCAAGCTGTGCTGCCATGGTCTGCATGCCATAGCATATCCCCAGCACGGGAATATTCATTTGAAAGACAATATCTGGTGCCCTGATGTCACTCTCAATCGTCACCGATTCCGGTCCGCCAGAAAGAATGATTGCCTTGGGATTAAATGCCCTGATGTCATCCGCTGACATATCGAAAGGATGGATTTCACTGTAGACATTCGCCTCTCGCACACGACGCGCGATCAACTGTGTGTACTGGGAGCCAAAATCCAGGATCAGGATTTTTTCAGAATGAAGATCAGACATTATTGAGCATTGCTAATTGGCCAAAGCCATTAACCAGGACCATTAAAGGAAAAAATAAATAACAATGAAGCAGTAAATACATTACTCCATTCTATAGTTCGGTGGTTCTTTGGTAATGGTCACATCATGGACATGACTTTCACGCATCCCCGCATTGGTCAGGCGCAGGAACTCTGGACGTGTTCGCATTTCTTCAAGATCTTTACAGCCTGTATAACCCATTGCCGCACGCAGACCACCCAGTAATTGGTGAATAATGGCATCCAAAGGTCCTTTGTAGGGAACACGTCCTTCGATACCTTCAGGTACCAGTTTTTCGATCTCATCATTTTCCTGAAAATAACGATCAGAAGAACCATGTTGTTGTGACATGGCCCCTAGTGACCCCATGCCACGGTAGGTCTTATATGAGCGCCCCTGATACAATTCAACTTCGCCAGGCGCTTCTTCTGTACCAGCAAACAATCCACCAATCATGATCGAATAAGCACCTGCAACAATGGCCTTGGCGACATCTCCTGAATAACGTATCCCACCATCCGCTATGAACGGTACATCGGTTCCCTCAAGGGCCTTTGCCACATTAGCAATAGCACTGATTTGTGGCATACCGACACCTGAAACTATACGGGTGGTACAGATTGATCCTGGCCCGATACCGACCTTCACGCCATCAACACCTGCATCAACCAATGCCCTAGCACCCTCACCTGTTGCCACATTACCGCCAATCAGCTGACTGTCCGGAAATGTTGTCTTGACCCACTTGATCATCTCCAGCACCCCGGCGGAATGACCATGTGCAGTATCGACAACAATCACATCAACACCGGCTTCAACCAGTGCCTCGGCCCTATGCCGGGATGCTTCACCTACGCCGACAGCAGCACCTACACGTAATTGTTCATCACTGTCTTTACAGGCATAGGGAAATTCATGTGCTTTCTGAATGTCCTTGACCGTCACCAGACCTCGCAACTGGAAAGCCTTGTTTACAACCAGAACCTTTTCAATACGGTGTTTGTGTAATAGTCCTTTAATCTCTTCCTTGCTCGCTCCTTCTGCAACGGTTACTAACTTGTCCTTCTTCGTCATTATATTTTTGACAGGGTCTTCAAGACGCGTTACAAATCGCATGTCTCGACTGGTCACTATCCCGACCAGGTCCTCGCCATCCACAACGGGTAGACCAGATATCTTATAATGCCGGGTCAGCTCCAGTACTTCCTGAATGGATGTCTCTGGTGAGACTGTTAGAGGATCTTTAACCACACCGCTCTCGTGCTTCTTCACCAGACGCACTTGCTTGGCTTGTGCTTCCGGACTCATGTTCTTATGGATAATGCCAATACCACCTTCCTGGGCCAGGGCAATCGCCAGGCCAGACTCTGTCACGGTATCCATAGCGGCTGATATTAAAGGGATATTAAGCGTGATATCTCTTGTCAGGCGGGCGGCTAAACTAACTTCCCGAGGCAAGACATCCGAGAAGGCGGGGACTAATAAAACATCATCAAAGGTAAGGGCTTGCTCTGTTACGCGCATATCTATGCTATCTACCTATCTTAACTAGCTGATTTAAAGATAAAAAATAGCAGCACATTATAACGCTAACTGGCCAAATGGTAAATCACTGTTTGCTTTGCCTGCCAGCCCATCTGTATACCCAAATTACCTGGAAATAGCGTAGCATTAGGGAATGAATGATGGCCCTGACAATCAGCGAGATATTTATAATGTTACCCGGCTAAATCGTGAAGTCCGTGCGGTATTAGAGGGTAGTTTTCCGTCTATCTGGCTACAGGGGGAGATCTCAAATTTTGCCTGCCCTGCCTCAGGTCACATGTATATGTCTCTAAAGGATGTCCATTCCCAGGTGCGTTGTGCCATGTTTAAAGGCAAAAACCGCTTCCTTAAATTTGAACCGGAGAATGGGGCAGAAGTCCTGGTACGTGCAAATGTAAGTCTTTACGAAGGTCGTGGTGAGTTCCAGTTGATTATCGAACAGATGGAACTCGCTGGCGAAGGTGGACTGCAACGTGCATATGAAGAGCTGAAACAGAAATTGTTCAAAGAAGGCCTGTTTGAAGAGGAGCACAAGAAACCTGTTCCCACCATGCCCAGGACGATAGGCGTTATTACCTCACCTACAGGTGCAGCCATTCGAGACATCATGAGTATCCTCAAACGCCGTTATCCTGCAGGCAATATTATTATTTATCCCGTGGCCGTTCAGGGGGATGGTGCTGCAAATCAGATCACCACTATGCTCAGGATCGCTGAACAAAGAAATGAATGTGATGTGCTTATTCTTTCACGTGGTGGCGGTTCGATAGAAGACCTCTGGGCATTTAATAATGAAACATTGGCCAGAACCATTTTTGAATGTTCTGTTCCTGTTGTTTCCGGTATCGGTCACGAAATTGATTTCACCATTGCCGATTTCGTTGCCGACCATCGTGCAGCGACACCTTCAGCTGCTGCTGAAATGGTCAGCCCGGATCAGATGCACATTAAACAAACCTTAGCACTTCAACAAAACCGGTTAATGCAGTTCCTGCAGGCCAGCTTGAGTACGCTCAGGCAAAATATTTCTCATCTGGAAAAACGCCTGCCTCATCCAGCAACACAATTACAGAATAATGCGCAAAGACTTGATGCCCTTTCTATACGTATGAATCATTCGATTAAATCTACAGTGACACAACAAAATCACAGGCTGCATGAACAGCTCTCTACTCTAGGCAGAAATAGTCCCCTACATAAATTACAATTTTATATAGAACGATCTGAGCAGATACATCAACGCTTACAACAGGCAGCAAACCATTATTATCAAAATTTGAATGCGCAAATACAAACGCTAGCAAGGGCATTAAATGCAGTGAGTCCACTCGCGACCTTGAACAGAGGCTACGCTATCGTACAAAAATATGACAACCAGGAAATAATACGCAATGCCGAACAGCTTGATCCTGGGGATGAAGTATTAACGCGTTTCTCACAGGGTCAGGCCAGGTGCACTGTTAACGAGGTTTTCATTAAAAATGATAAAGATATATAAAGATTGTGATTTCATTCTTTATCTATTCAATTAACTTCAGTCACTAATTTTTTCACCTGCAGCCTGTAAATCTGCATGGTAGGAAGAACGCACCATAGGCGCACTGGCGACATTCTTGAATCCCAGGCTTTTTGCATAACGACCTAACTCAGAAAACTCGTCGGGTGTTACAAAACGTTCAACCTGAAGATGATAACGACTGGGTTGTAGATATTGTCCGAGGGTCAGCATGTCGCAATCATGTGCCCGTAAGTCCTGTAATACCTGTTTGACCTCATCGATGGATTCTCCCAGGCCTAACATCAAACCTGATTTAGTGGGGAGTTCAGGATGTTGCGCCTTGAAATTTTTAATCAATTGCAATGACCATTCATAGTCAGCGCCAGGCCTTGCCTTTCTATACAAACGTGGGACCGTTTCAAGATTATGATTGAAGATATCGGGAGGGCACTCTTTTAGTATAGACAGGGCAATCTCCATTCGCCGTCTAAAATCCGGCACCAGAGTTTCTATTCTAACTTGGGGCGCTTTATTACGAATGGCCTCGATACAGGCCTTAAAGTGACCGGCGCCGCCATCCTTTAGATCATCACGATCGACCGAGGTAATGACAACATATTTCAGATTCATCTTTGCAACAGCTTCTGCAAGATGCTCAGGCTCATTCATATCCAGGGGTTTGGGACGACCATGCGCAACATCGCAGAAAGGACAGCGTCGGGTACAGACATCACCCATGATCATAAATGTCGCCGTACCATGGGAAAAACATTCGCCCAGATTCGGACAGGCCGCCTCTTCACAAACTGTATGTAACTCGTGTTCACGGAGTAGAGTTTTCAGATGCGAAACTTTATTTCCAATTGGGGCCCTGGCTCTTATCCATGAGGGTTTTCTTGCTGGTTTATCTTCCATGGGAATCACCTTGATAGGTATCTTCGCAGTCTTTAACTTTCCTCGTTGATCACGAGAAGGTTGTTGTTGATTTTCACCAGGCATAATGGGTTTTATTTAAGCAGCCTGATCTGAGTCAGTTTCGTTGACGATACTTATATTGCCTTGCGCATAATGCATTTGTCTCATTATGCAAGGTATCAATGTATTTGTTATTTGCAATAAATTCTTCTCTATTCCAAGTTCACGCATCTGTGTCACTTCAAGGTCAGAGTATCCACAGGGATGTATACCATTATAGGGTGTTAAGTCCATATCAACATTAATGGATAAGCCGTGATAACTACAGCCTCTTCTGACCCTGATACCCAGTGCCGAGATTTTCCTGTTGTCAACATAAACACCTGGAGCACCTTCTCTTCTATGGCCCACAACATCATAGCCCTCTAGCATATCAATCACTGACTGCTCCAGACGATGCACATAATCCTTCACACTGATCGACTTACGTTTGATGTCCGCTAACAAGTAAACCATCAGTTGTCCTGGACCATGATATGTCACCTGACCGCCACGATCTGTTTCAACAACCGGGATATCACCTGCGTTTATAATGTGCTGACGATGACCATTTAATCCCAATGTGTAGACAGGCGAATGTTGTAAACACCAGATTTCATCGGTCGTTGTCGAGTCTCGACTGTCAGTAAAACGGGACATTGCTGTGTAGGTCTCCTGGTAATCACAAAACCCCTTGTTCCTGATGATTAGCTCAGCAGACATCTTAAAATACCATCAGAACGCGCTCATGCGCTGTTAATTCAAGATAAATATTATCCAGCTGCTCCCTGCTCTGTGCATTAATGGTCACCGTCACAGAGATATATTTGCCTTCACGACTTGGCCTTGTTTTGACTGCGCCTTCAGTCAGATCAGGATGATGTTTGCGAATAATCTCTACGACCAACACATCAAAATCATCAGCCGCTTCGCCCATGGCCTTGATTGGGAAGCTGCAGGGAAATGTCATCAGCGTCTCTTCTGTATCGACTTTTTTATTATCTTCTTGTTCCATAAACTTCACAGATTTGTAGTTGTAAAATATATTAACCCGATACGGCTTAATATAAACCCATAAAGCCAATATCAAAAGTTCCAGAGTGATATAATCTGCACAGTCTTTCAATTACTGTTATTTTTACAAATATATATAAGAGGATTAACAATGGATATTAAAGATCATGCCAAAAATACAGACACCTGGCTCAGAGGATTTTTTATTCTGGTTTTTGGGGTGATATTTTATTTCCTCTATATCTTGATCTGGTTACTGGTCATCTTTCAATTCGTCACCAAGGTCATCACCGGCGAGTTAAACAGTTACCTGGAACAATTCAGCACAAAAATGACTTCCTACGCAATGCAAATTCTGAACTATATTACCTATCAATCTGAACAGCGCCCTTTCCCTTTCAGTCCATTCCCGGAAGAAAATATTGAAGCCCAGCGCCCGGAAGCAGTAGCAAAAACACCTAAAAGAGTGACAAAAAAGAAAACAACAACAAGTAAGAAGGACGGAAATTAAAACAATTGTGAGGTCCAGACCAGGTCATCCAATCGCCTCCAAATTGAACATCAACCTACAGTATTGTGCAGTGTGTCAAAAGTGAATAAAAGGGCGAATACTTATTCCTATATATTATAAAAATATTCATGATAATTACTTTTAATTATACCTGTACTCCGCTACATTTCCCCTCCTGAATTTATCCTGAAAATATGCCTGAGAGTACAAAAGGCTAGCTGAAATCTCGCATATCCAGGTAAGCCAAAAATGAGGCGCTTACGATTGTCATCAAACACAGAATTAATGAGTAAAGATTTTCCCCTGGGTATTAGTGGATATACCTACGCGGATCTGCATCAGCCTCTTCGTCTTCGTGATTTACAAAAAACTTTTGAAGACTCTGTACAACAACATGATGAGGATTTATTTACTGAGTTTCAGAAATATCAGAGCTGCCAGGGCGAGAACATGCCACCGCAGATCATCTCTGATTTATTGGTACGCATGGCGCCTTATGTCGGGAAATTTGTCGCAACACTGTTCCAGGTAGAAGATGAAGTTGCCGCACAAACCCAGGCAATAAGAGAAGAAGTCGATTCAATTTTCGTCTATCGCACTGAAGTGGTCGGCAAACTGAAATCAAGATTTAAAAATGAAGATATCTCTACATGGGACATCGCAAAAATCCAGGCTGATTTGGAGTTATTAAAAACAACTGCTTTCCCAATTGCTGCAAATGACCCTGATGCGGAAAGAAGCGTCAGCCGCGTAGGGGCAAAACTGGCAAGACTGGCTAACCACTACCAGCTTATTGCTAATGACAAGCCCAAAGACAAAGACAAACTTTGGCATTTGCATGATGCAGATACACAGGTATCAGAAATACGCAAATCACTCAGTGAAAATACTGATGCAAAAACCACCTTCAAATCTGCGCTCTCCCTGGAACAGGCAGCAGAATTTGTCAGTAGCCTGTTAGATGTGGTTCAGTGTTGGAGTTATGCCGCACAAAATGATGCTGCACTTTCAAAATCAATTGTTGGCTGGGTAAGTTTTAAAATCCCGGAAAAAACAGATTCAGCTAATCTGGTACATCACGAAACAAAGCAACGTGATGGTTTCACTACATGGGTTGGACCTGAAGATGAACGCCGACGTCGGGATGGTTTTGGTCTGACTGACCCACGCTTCAATACCAGGCAAACGCTGTATGAAGTAGACCATTGTATCTACTGCCATGATCGGGATACAGACTCATGCTCCAAGGGCATGCGCAACAAGAAAACGGGGGAATTCAAATCGACAGAGCTTGGCGTCACCATCATCGGTTGCCCGCTTGAAGAAAAAATTTCAGAGATGCATATCCTCAAGCGACAGGGTGACAATATCGGCGCACTGGCACTTATTATTATCGATAATCCGATGTGTCCCGGGACAGGACATCGTATCTGTAACGAATGCATGAAGGGCTGTATCTACCAGAAAACAGAACCGGTCAACATCCCACAGATTGAAACGAATGTGTTAACCGATATTCTGTTTATGACCTGGGGTTTTGAAATATATAGCCTGCTCACTCGCTGGAACCCGCTTAATGTCAAACGTCCTTATGCCCTGCCGTACAATGGTAAAAATACCCTGGTGGTTGGTTTAGGGCCCGCCGGATATACCTTGTCACATTATCTTGTTAATGAAGGCTTCGGTGTCGTTGGTATTGATGGCCTGAAAATTGAGCCACTGCCAGACGAATTAACAGGCGCTAATGGTGAATTGCCAACGCCGGTAAAAGATTTCAGCGAACTCTATGAAGCCCTGGATAAAAGATTACTGGCCGGTTTTGGTGGCGTTGCTGAGTACGGAATTACTGTTCGTTGGGACAAGAATTTCCTCAAGGTCATTTACCTTAATCTGGCTCGGCGTCAGTCCTTCAATTGTTATGGTGGTGTGCGTTTTGGTGGCACCATCACCATAGAAGAAGCCTGGGACCTGGGTTTTGATCATGTCGCGATTGCCAATGGCGCCGGTAAACCCACTATTATTGGCCTGAAGAACAACCTTATCAGAGGTATACGTAAGGCCTCTGATTTTCTCATGGCTTTGCAGCTTACGGGGGCAGCCAAAGAGTCATCTCTGGCAAATTTACAGGTTCGTCTGCCCGCTGGCGTCATCGGCGGTGGTTTGACCGCACTGGATACCACCACCGAGATCATGGCTTATTACCCTGTCCAGGTTGAAAAGATCCTTCACCGTTATGAAAAACTGGTGTCCGGGAAAGGAGAGGAAACTGTTCGTGCTGGTTACGATGCAGAAGAAATCATCATCCTCGATGAGTTTCTGCTGCATGGTCGCGCAATTCAGGCAGAACGTGTCAGGGCTGAAGCTTCTGGAGAGTTACCAAACTTCCAGCCGTTGGTTGACCAATGGGGTGGCGTCACCATGTTCTATCGCAAAGGTATCAAGGATGCACCTGCGTATAGACAGAATCATGAAGAAATTCATGAGGCCCTGCAAGAAGGCATTCAACTTGCTGAAGGCATGAGCCCACATGAAGCAATAGAAGATGAATATGGTGCTTTAAAGGCAGTTAAATTTGATATCCTGGTTGAAAAAGAAGGTAGATGGATCAGTGGTGATAATGCACAGGGAGAGAATTCCCTGGATGTACCACTGCGTAGCCTGTTTATCGCTGCGGGGACTTCGCCAAATACAATCTATGAACAGGAAATTCCCTACACATTTCGTATGGATGGCAAATTCTTCCAGCGTTATGAGCCACACTGGAATGACTCAGAACTCCCTGAACTGGTGCCAATGGATGACGAAGCACAACCAAAGATAGGCAAACCAGCACCCCTGACTTCGTATCATAAAGACGGAAGATTTGTATCTTTCTATGGCGACAATCATCCTGTGTATGCCGGGCAATGTTGTTAAAGCCATGGCCAGTGCCAGAGATGGTTATCCCTATGTCACCAGATTGTTCCAGAAAGAACTAAAAGCACTGGACCCTGCAAAGCAGTCGGAACGGGACCAATCCCTGAAGGCACTCTTCGATCATCTGGATGCAGAATTACTTGCTACAGTCATAGAAGTTAACAGACTGACACCGACGATCATCGAAGTACTTGTTAAGGCACCCCATGCAGGCCAGAAAATTCCAGCCAGGCCAGTTCTACCGCATCCAGAATCTGGAAAGCCTGGCCCCCGTTGTTAACGGTACGGTGCTTGCTGCAGAAGGTCTGGCATTGACAGGTGCCTGGGTTGATAAGGAATCCGGAATCATTTCACTCATCACATTAGAAATGGGGAGTTCCTCACGGCTGTGTTCCCTGTGGAAACCCGGAGATCCCCTGATCGTTATGGGCGTTACTGGCGAGCCCACTGAAATCAGTGAAGGCAAGACGATCATGCTTATTGGTGGTGGACTGGGTAATGCCGTGCAATTTTCTATTGGCAAGGCACTGCGTGCAAACGGCAACAAGGTTATTTATTTTGCAGGTTATAAGAACCCAAGCGACGTGTTTAAGGTTGAAGACATTGAAGAGGCTGCAGATGTAACCGTCTGGTCTGTAGATCCGGCACCTGGTGTCGAGACCATCAAACCAAATCGTCCACAAGATAGAACGTGCCTCGGTAATATACTTGAATCCATAGAATCCTATGCCAAAGGTGAACTCGGTGAAATAACTATCAAACTGGAAGATGTTGATCACATGATCGTCATTGGTTCTGACAGGATGATGGCAGCAGTCAAACAAGCTCGCTCGGAACAACTAAAACCTTATCTAAAACCTGAACACACGGCGATTGGTTCGATTAATTCCCCCATGCAGTGCATGATGAAGGGCGTCTGTGCACAGTGCCTGTGTAAACATGTTGATCCTCACACCGGGGAAGAATATTTTGTATATTCCTGCTATAATCAGGATCAGGATCTGGACAGGGTAGATTTTCCAAATCTAAATGCCCGTCTCAGACAAAACACTGTACAGGAAAAATTATCTAATTTGTGGCTGGACTATTTACTCGATTCACAGACCTGAATCAGTTCAAAACCTGCCCAGTTCGCATTTTATAATGCTAAATTGTGACACAGCTGGCAATTTGTTTAATATCCGTTGAAATTCTATCCGTAAATGTTCATTTTCTGACGAATTTTGTCATAATGGCCGGAATCATCTCTTCATGGGAACATGATAAACAACGGTAAAGATTACCGCTAACCCAATTTAGTTAACAGGGTATTAACATGACAGAAACACTTAACGACCCGGAATTACTGCGCAGCATCCCTCTATTCAAATCACTCAGTGATGATGATTTGGTAAATATCCTGAATGCACCTGAGAACGGTATCGAGGAGTACGAGCCACGGGGAATAGTCATCCGCGAGGCTGAAGTTGGTGACTGTATGTACATTATCCTGGACGGTTACCTGGAAGTCAGTATCCGCAGTAGTTCATCTGACCGTGAAGTAGGCATCGCAACATTGCGTCCTGGTGATTTCTTTGGTGAGCAATCCCTTTTACCCTGGGGCTCAGGTAGAAGAAACGCAAGCATCAAGGCGCTTCATTCTGCCAAGGTTTTCCGCATTGATAAAAAATATGTCCTCCTCGCCATCAAACATGAAGAAGAAGAAGATGAAGATTCTGCAGACATTACTGCAATAAATGCAAAATTTGAACCTGATGAAGTCCGCGATTTAATTATGGAGATGCCATTATTTAAAAGTCTGAATAATCAGGAACTCGCAACCATCAGGGACTGGACCGAGATCGTTACATTTGGACCGGGTGATTTTGTTATCAAAAAATTTCAGAAGGGTGAGCACCTCTATGTCATCCTTGATGGCAGGGCTGAAGTCTTCACGCTGGATGAGAATGGTGAAGTTCTCATTTTAGCCGAACTGAGTGCAGGAGAATTCTTTGGAGAACAGGCACTAATGCCTGATAGCGAAGGCAAGCGTAATGCATTTGTCAGGGCAAATGCTACAACCAGATTAATAAAAATTCCCAAGGAATATTTCAGGTTAATCCTCACCCGTGACGAAGAAATTGCAGCCAAGCTGAAGAAGGCACAGGAAAGCCGCTGATTGCAGTAATTTACTTTTACCTTTCATCAATAAACCACCATAACATCTGGCTTATCTGGCCATGGTGATCTGTTAGCTTTCAATTCCGCAAACCACTCGTCTTAAGCTGATAGCTGTTACAATATTTTTGTGAAAGCCCTGCAAATTATAAACCTGAAGAAGACCTATAAAAGTGGTCTTCAAGCCCTGAAAGGAATTAATCTTGAAGTCAATGAAGGAGATTTTTTTGCCCTGCTGGGGCCGAATGGTGCGGGGAAATCAACAACTATTGGTATCATCACATCGCTAGTGAATAAAACTGCTGGTAAGGTTAATATCTTTGGTCTGGATATTGATTTTCATTCTGTCCAGGCAAAATCTCTCATAGGTGTTGCCCCCCAGGAAGTAAATTTCTCACAATTTGAAAACCCTCTTGAAATTTTACTCAATCAAGCCGGTTACTACGGGATTAATAGAAAGATTGCATATGGGCGTGCTGAAAAATACCTGGGTAATATGGGTCTCTGGGAAAAACGTAACGATCCTTCTCGCACATTATCAGGCGGCCTTAAACGCAGGTTAATGATAGCCAGGGCACTGATCCATGAACCAAAATTACTGATACTTGATGAACCAACCGCAGGGGTTGATGTCGAGTTACGACGTTCAATGTGGGATTTTCTGATCGAGATTAATAAACAGGGAACAACAATAGTCTTAACAACACATTATCTTGAAGAAGCAGAAAAGCTTTGCAAAAACATCGCTATTATTGATAAAGGAAATATCATCGAAAATACATCAATAAAATCAATCCTCTCAAAACTTGATATAGAAACATTCTTTTTTGATTTAAGGCACGCACAATCTACCCCACCAATAATAAATGGTTACGATTGCCACATGCTCGACGGTTCAACATTACAAATCGATATATCCAAACAACAGGGCTTCAATAATTTATTCAGTCAATTATCTGAACAGGGAATTGAGGTGCTCAGTATGCGTAATAAATCCAATCGCCTTGAGGAATTATTTATCAATCTGCTGAAAGAAAACAAGACTGACAGCCAGGCATGAATACGAGTCAATATTTCATTGCGTTTCGTACCATCGTTATCAAAGAGGTGAGCCGTTTTGCTCGTATATGGATTCAGACAATCTTGCCTCCTGCCGTCAGCATGACACTCTATTTCGTTATTTTCGGCAGCCTGATCGGACCTCGTATCGGACAGATGGAAGGATTTAATTATATCCAGTATATCGCACCTGGCATTATTATGATGTCTATCATCAATAGTTCTTATGCCAATGTTGTCTCGTCTTTCTTTGGCGCAAAATTTCAACGACATATTGAGGAGATGCTGGTTGCACCTGTCCCCAACATAATAATACTCAGTGGCTATATCACCGGGGGGGTTGCTCGAGGCATGATGGTAGGTCTTGTGGTGACCCTGGTTGCGCTATTTTTTACCGAACTACATATTGAACATCCACTGATAGTCGTCACTGTGGTACTATTAACATCAACTCTTTTTTCCCTGGCAGGATTTATCAACGGGATTTTTGCCAGGAAGTTTGATGATATTGCCATTATTCCATCTTTTGTACTCACCCCGCTCATTTACCTGGGGGGTGTCTTTTACTCCATCAATCTATTGCCGGAGTTCTGGCAAACGGTTTCGAAACTCAATCCCATATTCTATATGGTTAATGCATTTCGTTATGGCATGTTGGGAACATCAGATATCAACATCCAGTCTGCATTTACAATCATATTAATATTTACTGTGGCACTCTTTAGCTTATGTCTTTACCTGTTGAACAAAGGAGTGGGGATTAAAAGCTAAATATTGTTATTCACCCCGGTAGACACATCCCGAAGTACAGGTTTCCTTAACAACAATTTTTTTCAGTTGTGGTAAATCTCCGATTAAGCGATCCCAGACCCAGCGTGCCAGGTTTTCGCTGGTCGGATTTTCCAGACCTTCAATATCATTGAGATAGTGATGGTCTAACTGTTCAAAAACAGGCTTGAAACTGTTTTTTAACTGTGCAAAATCCATCACCCATCCCAGTTCCGGATCGACATCTCCCCCAACATGGATCTCTATCCTGAAAGAATGACCGTGTAATCTTTTACATTTATGACCATCAGGTACATTAGGCAACAGGTGCGCCGCCTCGATGGTAAATTCTTTGTATATATCCACTATTAAACTAGCTCATTAATTTTTCTATATAGAGGCTGATCAAATATCATCCGAAACCCCCATTTTAAATGTCTGGTAAATTTCGGTAGCTTGTTGCCATACCTCACCGGGTTTGCCTGTGCCAACGGGTTCGTCATCTAACTGCACCACTGGCACAATTTCCCAGGTGGAACTGGTAATCCATATTTCATCGGCCTGTCTTAACTCTTTTTCAGTGATAGCCACTTCTTCACAGGGGATATCTGAATCGAGTAATAATTCAACAAGCAGATCCCTGGTGATACCTGGAAGCAGGCTACCGTCTTTAGGGGGAGTCTTAACAACACCGTCTTTGACGATAAATACATTACTTGCCGCCCCCTCTGTGACATTGCCATCCTTCACTAACAGTGCTTCAGTTGCCCCTGCTTGCCTGGCTTTATGTCTCAAGATGACACTGGGGAGTAAAGTAATGGCCTTGATATGACAATATTTCCATCTTATGTCTTCCTCGACAATAGCAGATATCCCTGCAGAGCGATCCTTTTTAAGTAACGGCCTGCTCATTGCAAAGACAGTTGGTTTTGTTGCCGTGTCTATAGCGTGATCCCTTTCCGAGACACCCCTGGTAACCTGAATATATAAAGAATGATCTTCTGCGGAGTTTTGATGAATCAATTCCTGCAATATTTCCTGCCACTGCGTAAAGTCACAGGGTCTCTCAATAAATACCTCATCAAGGTTACTATTCAGCCTATCGATATGTTTCTTTAATCTGAAGATATGTCCGTGATAAACAGGAATCACCTCATACACACCATCACCAAATGTAAAGCCTCTGTCCAGTACAGAGATCCTGGCTTTTTCAAGCGGTAGATATTGACCGTTCAGATAAACAATAGAAGACATATTGTGTTATTCAAGAAGTAGTCGGATGCTGTCCTTCATACGAATAATAATACCCCCTTCATTAACCGACTGTAGTGCAATTAATTCTGCCTCTGCGACTTCATCCTCCGCAAGGCTGATTTTCAGATTTCCCTGCACATCTCCCTTATTTAAAGGTGCGATATATTGTTCAGATAAATCAAATTTAGTTGTCAGCTGATTTTTCTGACCTCTTGGAAAGGTGATATAAAGATCGGTATTTATGCCCAGTCCCAGTTCCTCAACATCGCCCTTCCACACCTTTACAGAAGTAATATTTTCATTTGCAGCATACACTTTCTGTGTCTCAAAGAAGCGGAAGCCATAACCAAGTAATGACTGACTGGCTTTCACCCTTGCGGTATCGCTGTCAGTCCCCATCACCACTGAAATAAGTCGCATATTATCTCTCTTTGCCGAAGCAACCAGACAAAAACCCGCAGCCTCCGTGTGGCCTGTCTTGATACCATCAACACTAGGATCACGCCAAAGTAACTTGTTCCTGTTTTGTTGGGTGATATTGTTAAAGGTAAATTCCTTCACAGAATGCAGGGCATATATTTCAGGCGCATCCCTGATTAAAGCCGCGGCAAGAATTGCCATATCTTTAGCTGTCGTATAATGCTGCTCATGCGGCAGACCAGTACTATTTATATAATGACTATTTGTCATTCCCAGGTCACTGGCATATTGATTCATTAGCTCCGCAAATACTTCTTCACTTCCAGATACATATTCTGCCAATGCCACACTGGCATCATTACCAGACTGAATAATCACACCTTGCAATAAATCACCCAGTAATACTTTTTTATTAACTTCGATAAACATGCGTGAACCGGGCATCTTCCATGCCTTTTCACTTATGAGTACTTCATCATCCTCTGAGATTCGTCCTGCAAGCAATTCGGCCGAAACAACATGGACTGTCATCATCTTGGTCAAACTTGCCGGGGGAATTCTCAGGTCAATATTTTTTGATGCCAGAATTTTTCCACTGTCAAAATCCTGAAGTAGATATGAATTTGCCTTAATGCCTGGCGGTGCAGGAATTGCAGTTGCTCCAGCATAAACAACATTGCCAAATAATAACTGTCCAATCAGTAATACAAGTATTTTTTTAATCATAGGTTTTATATATATAAATATTTTAGTTAATGACGATATGATGGTGTTCATCAAGCTGAATTAATTGTTGTACTATCCTGTCTGCAAACTTTATGTCTGATAAAGGGCCTATTCTTACCCTGTAGAGTGATCTGTTATCAATAACTACCTGACTTATTTTTACCAGTGAGTCGCCAATACTATTTAATTTTCTCCGTAAATTTTCTGCATTATCTAATTCAGAAAAAGCGCCAACCTGTATATAAAAATCTCCTGCTAATCCATCAGGTGAGAGTGTCTCAACGGGTGCAGCCCTTTTTGCTGGACGCCCACCCGGTACATAACCGGGTTCAACAACGCGTATTTTTACCAGGGCTGTGCCTTTGGCGACAACATCAAGTTTTGTTGCGGCTGAATAAGACAGGTCGATAATTCTGTTTTCATGGAAGGGTCCCCTGTCGTTTACCTTAACAACGACCTTTTTACCATTCCCCAGATTAGTCACTTCAACATAGGCAGGCAATATTATGGTTTTGTGTGCCGCTGTCATTGCATACATATCGTAGGTTTCCCCGCTTGATGTTCGTCTGCCATGAAACTTTTTGCCATACCAGGATGCAATTCCCTGTTGCGTAAATCCTCTGTTGTCATTCATTACATAATAACGTTTGCCAAAGACAACATAAGATTCCGGATTGCCGTATTTACTTCTGGTTTCCGCTATTGGCACGGCATCAGGCACAGATGAAGTATCTACCGGTCTATCAGGGGCACTATCGCGTTCAACGGTAACAGAAGAACATCCGGCAAATATCAGAAAGGTCAGTGGCAGGCAAAGGTGGCGATAGACACCTGGCCTGTAAGTGTTATTTTTCAACAGTAGCCTATTTCTCGTAATTAGTTTTTATTTCTTCTGACAGTTGATACACGGCCATGGCATATAATGCGCTGTGATTATAGCGCGTAATTACATAAAAGTTATGCAGTCCTATCCAGTAATCATAACCATCCTTTTGCTCGAATTTCATCACTTTAACCAGGGTAGCTGCTGGAATATCCTGATCTGAGACGACGTCATATTTTTTCAGGCCCCCCGCCCTGATATCTGGTTTCAACTCTTTATCTATAACGGCATCTACTCCGTCTCCGGTAACACGCACAGGATATGCTACTGCTGATCCTGCTTGCCATCCATGCCGATTAAAGTAATTCGCGACACTGCCTATTGCATCGACAAGATTCTGCCACAGATCCTTTTTGCCATCATCATCGAAATCCACAGCATAATTCCGGTAACTGCTGGAGATAAATTGCGGGATCCCCATCGCCCCTGCATAAGATCCTTTCAGTGAGAGGGGGTCCACATTCTGCTCTCTGGTCAGCAACAAAAACTGTTCCAGTTCACTACGAAAGAATTTTCCACGCTTTGGATAATGAAAAGCGAGTGTCGCCAGGGAATCCATCACCTTATCATTGCCTTTATATTGTCCGTACTGTGTTTCTACCCCTACAATCGCGATGATAATCTGCGGCGGAACAGCATAGACTTCCTCGGCCCTGTTTAAGTCATCTTTGTATTTCTTCCAAAATGTAACACCATTATTAATTCGGGAATCCTTTAGAAATATTTTACGATATTTATACCAGGGCAGGCCTTCGGCAGGTTTAGACATGGCCTGTAGAACTCTATTTGAATACTTCGTGCCAGCAAACAATATTCTTAATTCATTGGTATCAAATCCATGCTTATCGACCATTTCATCGATAAACTGATTTACCTGTCTGGAATCCAGCGATTGAGTAAAACCGATGTTCGGCAAAAACAAGATCAATAATAAGCAGCCTGTTAGTAGATTACGCATACATATCCCTGATTGAAAAATAATATATTAAATAATTTGATAACCCGGAGCTCAGTCGGAAAGTATTCTGCGATGTGTTTGAATTGACATGAGAATACCGAAGGCCAGCATCAATGTAACCATTGATGTCCCGCCATGACTGATTAAGGGTAAGGGAACACCAACCACAGGTAGCTGTCCTGTGACCATACCCATATTGACAAATACATAGACAAAAAATGTCAGTGTTAGTGCCGCAGCCAGTAATTTTCCGTATGTCTGTTGTGCATTCATCGCGATATATAAACCCCTGGTGATGATGAACAGATAGATAGAAAGCAGGAGCAATACGCCCATCAAACCAAATTCTTCACAGTAGACTGCAAATATAAAGTCAGTAGATCGCTCTGGCAGAAATTCCAGATGAGACTGCGTACCATTTAGCCAGCCTTTGCCATAGATCCCACCTGATCCGATCGCAATCATAGACTGAATAATGTGGTAACCGGCACCCAGAGGATCCTGTTCCGGATTAAACAGGGTCAGGACACGACGTTTTTGATAGTCGTGCATGAAGTGCCAGAGTATCGGTGCACACAAACTGCAAAGTACAGCGAAGGCCATAATAAACTTCCAGCGCATTCCCGAGATAAACAGGACAGCAAGACCTGCAGTAGCCACCAATAATGAAGTCCCCAGGTCAGGCTGTTTTGCAATCAGGCCAACAGGAACCATAATCATTAACCCGACAATGAAGATATTGCCCAGGTTCGGTGGTAATGTTTTGTGAGAAAGATACCAGGCAACGACCATGGGCACGGCCAATTTCATCAGCTCGGAAGGCTGAAATCTGAAGAACCCCAGATCCAGCCAACGCTGGGCACCCTTTCCCATATGCCCCACCCACAACACTGCGACTAACATGGCGATGCCTGCAAGAAAAACCCATAGTGACCATCTTTCTATGGCGGCTGGAGATAATTGCGCCACCAGAAACATTAATACAAAAGCAACAGCCATGCGTGTGGCTTGTCTGATGAGGATACCGATGTCCTCTCCACCGGCACTATAAAGTACCATCAAACCCAAACCACATAAGACCAACAGGCCAAAACACAAAGGCATATCCAGATGCAGTCGTTGAGATAGTGATTGTTGTTCAAAATGCTTCATTTAAGGTTCCCCGACTCATCCAGCAAATAGTGATCAAGTAATTGCCTGGCAATGGGAGCAGCGGTTGATGATCCGCTACCACCATTTTCTACAACGATAGCCAGTACTATTACGGGCGCCTCGACAGGGGCAAATGCAATAAATAATGCATGGTCACGCAAATGTTCCGGTACATTGTTTTTATCATATTTTTCATCCTGCCCAATACCGATAACCTGTGCAGTCCCAGTCTTTCCAGCAAATTTATAAGCAGCATTAGCGCCACTGCGTCTGGCAGTCCCCCTGGCTCCATGCACAACATCTTCCATTGCCTGTATGATGTAATCCCAATATTCCTTGTTGTAGTCACTAACAAGATTCGGAGTTGCAGTTGGCAAGGTCGTGATTTCGCCTGAAATAGGGTCGCTGGTTTTATTCACCAGTCTCGGGATGACACGTTTGCCCTGATTGGCCAAAGCTGCGGTTGCCGTAGCCAGTTGTAACGGTGTCGCCAGGACATAACCCTGACCGATGCCAGCGATTAAGGTCTCACCCGGATACCATGGCTGGTTTAACGCACGACGTTTCCATTCGATAGAAGGAACCAGCCCACTTGATTCGCCACCAATATCTATCCCGGTTTTAGTCCCAAACCCGAAATTTGTCAGGGCCTTATTCAGTCTGGTAATACCAAGATCATGAGCCAGTGTATAATAATAAACATCACAGGATTGCATAATTGCATAATTCAAATCCACATACCCGTGTCCGGCCTTTTTCCAGTCTCGATAGCGATGGCTATGTCCCTTCAGTGAATACCAGCCTTTACACCAGGTCGTGTCGCTGGGCTCTCTAACGCCGGTTGTGAGTGCAGCGATCCCCAGAAATGGTTTTATGGCTGAACCCGGAGGATATTTACCATTCAGTGCCCGGCTGATAAGGGGTGTATCTTTGGCACTGAGTAATGCCTTATATGACTTGGAATCGATCCCGTTTACAAACGGATTTGGATCATAAGCAGGTGAACTGACCAGTGCCAATATGTCGCCGTTATTCGGATCTATGGCCACGATTGAACCACGCCTGCCCTGCATAATGTTTGATGCAGCAGTTTGCAGTGAATAATCGAGCGTCAAATGAACATTTTGACCGGGTCCTGGCGGTGTCCTTTCAAGCACGCGGATGATACGGCCCTGGGCATTGACCTCGACTTGCTGGTGACCTACATGGCCATGCAATATATCCTCGTAGGCTTTTTCGACACCCAGCTTTCCAATGTGACTCGTACCCAGATAGTTTGACTCATCAATCTTCTGCAGATCTCTCTCATCAATGCGGCCGACATATCCCAGAGCATGTACCAGACCCGATTTCTCAGGGTAGTGGCGATAGGGTCGGGCAACGACCTTAACACCAGGGAATTTGTGTCGCTCGACTGAGAAACGTGCAATCTCATCTTCTGACAGTTTAAATTTAAGCGGGATACTTTCAAAACGTCTTTTAGCCTGCCGTAGTTTTTTGAAGCGATTAATACTTTCTTCATCTATCTCCATCAACTCGGAAAGTTCATCTATTGTCTTGTCCAGACTCTCTATCTGTTCTGGAATCAACTCCAGACTAAATGAAGGTTGGTTATCTGCGACCAAAATACCGTCCCGACTGAAAATCAGCCCCCGGATCGGTGGGATCGGTAACACCTTGACTCTGTTACTCTGGGCCAAGGTAGTAAAGTGATCATGTCGAACAACCTGCAGATAGAACATGCGTCCAACAAGTACTATCACCAGCAAAATAATTATTAGCGCTGCAGTATAGACACGAAAGCGAACGAGTCTTGTTTCTTCATGGATATCTTTGAGTGTAAAGTTTAAGCCCATAACTGATGAGTATTGCTATCAGCTCACGTGATATTTACGGCGTATATCCCTGAGGATGACAAACAACCAGGGCCACAAAATCATGCTGGTAAACGCAGGTGCCCAATACGCCCATGTCTGGGGGGGTAATCCCATGATACCTGTTATCCATGAGGCAATAAGTAAATAAAATGTGATGATAAAGCCAATCAGACAGGATTGCTGAACCAGTGGAAAGAGTCGAAAACGTTTATGAATCTGAAGAATAAAATAAGCGATCAATGCCAGACCCAGGGCATTTTGTCCCAGTAAGGCGCCCTGTTGCACATCGAGCAACAGACCCAGACACCAGGCAATCCCGATACCTACCTTGTTGGGTAGTGCCATACACCAATAAATAAGTACCATCGCAACCCAGGCCGGACGCCAGGAATTGGCCCAGGCCGGCAGCGGCAGAGCCGTTAGCAGAAATGCAATTAACAAACTTATAAATATTATCCAGCTGCCGGTATTTTTATCTAACATCATAGTCTCGCTGGCAAATCCGCATCATCTGCCAGAGATTCAAAATCTGCCGATGACCTGGAGCTCGTTTCAGGCCAGACCAGCAAAACTTCTCGACTCTTTTCAAGTTGAGCACTGGGGATGATAGTTACCTTTGCAAAAGGTTCTCCCGGAACACGACTGATAGTATGAACAACTCCCACAGGATATCCTGAAGGAAATCTGCTCCCCAGTCCTGAAGAAACCACCAGGTCACCCTCCTTGATATCAACGTTGTTGGTTAGATGTTCCAGTTGCAAAATATGACTTTGCCCAGTGCCAACAGCAACTGATCTTAATCCGTTACGATTGATTTGCACTGGAATTGCATGTGCAGGATCAGTCAATAAAAGAACTGTACTGGAAAATGGCCCAACGTGAACTATTTGGCCCATCACACCATTGGCGTCAACAATAGGCTGCCCATCATAAACACCTTCACGCTTACCCTTGTTAATCACGATCTGATGCCTGAAGGGTTGTAAATCAACTGCTAATAATTTTGCAATGAGTACCCGCTCATCAAGTCTCTTGGATGACTGCAACATTTCCCTGAGACGTTCATTTTCTGCTTTAAGAATTTCAAATTTCTGTATTTTTGAACTGAGCACTAATTGTTCATCACGCAGAAAAGTGTTTTCTTCTATCAGCCTGGCTCGTGTTGTCAGCGCCTCTGTTGCCCAGTTAGTGACTGTAACTGGCAGATTAGCAACATACTGTAAGGGATAGACAAAAACAGAAAGTGTTGAGCGCAGTTTCTCCAGATGACCTTGTTTATGATCAACAGTCATCATAATTAATGAGGCCAAGATGAACACAACAATGCGAACACTGGCGGATGGACCCTTTAGAAACAGCGTACTAATCGTCTGCCTCCTTCTTGATGAAGAATGTCAGGCTATTCAACAGCCAGGATATCGCTACCGTACTCCTCTATCATTTCAAGGTAACGACCACCGCCTCTGGCTACACAGGTCAGGGGATCTTCCGCAATAATCACGGGCAGACCTGTTTCTTCCATCAACAGTCGATCCAGATTACGCAACAATGCACCGCCACCCGTGAGTACCAGACCCACTTCGGCAACGTCAGAACCAAGCTCAGGTGGTGTTTTCTCCAGTGCATTTTTAACAGAAGCGACAATCCCGGACAGGGGTTCCTGTAAAGCCTCCAGGATCTCATTACTGTTCAAGGTAAAACTACGTGGGATACCTTCTGCAAGATTACGACCACGAACCTCCATTTCTTTCACTTCATTACCGGGATAGGCACAGCCTATTTCGTGTTTGATTTTTTCCGCGGTAGATTCACCAATCAGGCTGCCGTAGTTTCGACGAATATAGTTAATGATCGCCTCATCAAATCTATCTCCACCGATACGCACTGAATCGGAATATACAATCCCGTTCAAAGAGATCACTGCAACTTCGGTGGTACCACCACCAACATCAAGCACCATAGAGCCTTTTGCATCACTCACTGGCATCCCGGCACCAATGGCTGCCGCCATGGGTTCCTCAATCAAGTGTACTGATCTGGCACCGGCGCCACTGGCAGATTCGCGGATTGCACGTCTTTCTACCTGTGTTGAACCACAGGGGACACACACCAGTACTCTGGGACTTGGCTTAAACATGGTTGTGCCATGAACACGGTGTATAAAATACTGAAGCATTTTTTCAGTCACGGTAAAATCTGCAATCACACCATCTTTCAATGGACGAATCGCTGTTATATGTCCAGGCGTTCTACCCAGCATGTTTTTAGCCTCATGGCCCACCGCTATGATCGATTTAGCATTGATTTTATTCCCATCATTCCTCACGGCAACGACAGAAGGTTCATTCAAAACAATGCCCTTGCCACGGACATAAATAAGTGTGTTGGCTGTACCCAAATCGATCGAAAGATCGTTAGAGAACATACCTCTGATTTTATTAAACATGGATTACTTTGATTTACTTTATGGTTATATTAAAAATGATACGTTTTGGCGGAAAAAACCTGTTACTCTCCGCCCGGAAACAAGCTTCCAACGCGTTTGCTGTGGTGTCACTCAGGGCGGTTATTTTGCTCATTTTCTGACTTTTCATGGGTGATTTAGGGCTCCTGCAGAATCTTCCTGCTTAATCGGGTAACTGTATCAACGAGTATCGCTTTGGGCAAGTGATAGAATGTGATAAATTTTTGATTTTCAATAAATTAATGGCAGGATCTTGAATGTCTCTGGATAAATCTGATATCGACAAAATCGCCTGGTTGGCACGTATCTCTATTTCGGAAGAGGATACCCCGAATTACCTGCACGACGTGTCCAATATCCTGGAGCTGGTCGAGAAAATGAATAATGTAGATACAGACAATATCGAACCGCTTGCCCATCCACTGGAGATCACTGCCCGACTCAGGGATGACAAAGTCACAGAAACCGATCAGCGGGCACGGTTCCAGGAAATTGCCCCTGCTGTAGGTAATGGCCATTACCTCGTTCCTAAAGTAATTGAGTAAGGAATACCAGATTCCTCTGGACAATGTACCCGGTGTTAATTTTTTGGGTTACCACCTGATCAAAAAACAATATACGAAACTTTAACTACATGTATAAGAAAACAATCAAACAACTTTCAAGCGCATTGCAGAACAAAGAATTTAGCAGTGAAGAACTGGTATCGTCCTATCTGAATAGATGTGAATCACGCAATACAGATCTAAACTGCTTCATTAGTTTGACGCCTGAGACAGCCATCGCACAGGCCAGGTCTGCAGATAAAAAAATACAAAACGGTAATGCAGGTCCGCTTACAGGTATCCCCCTGGCACATAAAGATATTTTTTGTATCAATGGTACAAAGACCAGTTGTGGTTCAAAGATGCTTGATAATTTTATTGCCCCCTATGATGCGACTGTTGTTTCAAAATTAAACGAAGCAGGAATGGTGACATTGGGGAAGACAAATATGGATGAATTTGCCATGGGCTCAACAAATGAGACCAGCTTTTATGGTGCGGTTAAAAATCCATGGGACACGGATCGTGTCCCCGGTGGATCTTCAGGTGGATCAGCTGCAGTAGTGGCAGCCAATCTTGCGCCTGTTGCAACAGGCACGGATACCGGTGGTTCAATCAGGCAACCCGCTTCATTATGTGGCATCACTGGCCTGAAACCTACCTATGGCAGGGTTTCACGCTATGGCATGATTGCTTATGCTTCCAGTCTTGACCAGGGAGGCCCGATAACACAAACGGCTGAAGATGCTGCCATCATGTTAAACGCTATGGCAGGTTTTGATGAACGTGACTCAACATCAGCAGAACAAGCCGTTGAAGATTACACAAAAAATCTCAATGAAAGTCTTGATGGACTGAAGATTGGTTTACCCAAACAATATTTTGATGGTCAACTTGATGACAGTATTAAATCCGTTATTCAAGCGGGAGTTAAAGAGTTAGAGACGCTTGGTGCAAATGTTAAAGAAATTGAATTACCAAATTCAGAACTTTCTATCCCTGCATATTATGTAATTGCATTGGCAGAATGTTCATCTAACCTGGCACGTTTTGATGGGGTTCGATTTGGACATCGCTGCGATGATCCGGAAGATTTAACTGATCTATACTTACGTTCACGCGCTGAAGGTTTTGGTAAAGAAGTAAAACGACGCATAATAACCGGTACTTATGTTTTGTCCGCCGGTTATTACGATGCCTACTATCTAAAGGCTCAAAAACTTCGTCGCTTGATACGTGATGACTTTCGTAATGCACTGGAAGATGTTGACGTCATTATTGGGCCAACCGCACCGCAAACAGCTTTTAAGTTAAATGAATTCATTGATGATCCCATCAGTATGTATTTATCAGATATTTACACCGTGTCGGTAAATCTGGCGGGTCTCCCTGCCATCTCTGTTCCTGCTGGTTTTGTCAACAAACTCCCGGTGGGCATGCAAATCATCGGTAATTATTTCGCTGAATCCAGATTGCTGAATATTGCACATCAGTTTCAACAGGCCTCCGACTGGCATCAACAATCACCTGAAGGATTTGAATAGTCATGGCCATTGAGATGGAATGGGAAACAGTTATCGGGCTAGAGATACATGCCCAACTCGCTACCAAAAGTAAGATATTTTCAGGAGCTGCGACGACCTATGGCGCAGACGCAAATACCCAGGCCTGTGCCGTAGATCTGGGGCTGCCGGGTGTTCTACCCGTTCTCAACCAACAAGCCGTGGAGATGGCCATCAAGTTCGGCCTGGCTGTTGATGCACATATTGCCGAAAAATCAGTCTTTGCGCGCAAAAATTATTTCTACCCTGACTTACCAAAAGGCTATCAAATCAGTCAATTTGAGTTGCCCATTGTCGGTAACGGCGACATTGAGATTCAATTGGCCGATGGTAGCAAGAAAGTTATTGGCATCACCCGTGCACATCTGGAAGAGGATGCGGGAAAATCCGTCCATGATGGCTTCTTTGATAATACCGGAGTCGATCTGAATCGTGCCGGAACACCATTAATAGAAATTGTTTCGGAACCTGATATACGTTCCGCTGAAGAGGCCATTGCCTATCTGAAAAAGATCCATTCCATTGTTCGTTATCTAAAGATCTGTGATGGCAATATGCAGGAAGGCTCCTTTCGTTGTGATGCCAATGTCTCTGTCCGCCCCAAAGGACAGGAAGAATTAGGCACACGAACGGAACTCAAGAATCTGAATTCTTTTAAATATATAGAACAAGCGATTGAATTTGAAATTGAGCGCCAGATTGATGTCATAGAATCCGGTGGTACAGTCGTTCAGGAAACTCGTTTATACGATCCCGTAAAAGGTGAAACACGAACCATGCGTAGCAAGGAGGAAGCCAACGACTATCGTTACTTTCCAGATCCTGATCTACTTCCTGTATGTATTGATCAGGAAACCATTGAAGCCATCAGGAAAGAACTCCCTGAATTACCAGCAGCCAAACGCGAAAGATTCATTAAAGAATTTGCCCTGTCGGAATATGATAGTGATGTGTTAACTGCCAGCCGTGATCAAGCTGAGTATTTTGAAGACACAGTCAATGCCGCTGGTGGTGAAGCAAAGTTAAGTGCCAACTGGGTCATGGGAGAGTTATCTGCTGTGTTAAACAAAAACAATATTGGCATAACAAATAGCCCGGTCAGTGCTGAAATGCTCGGAGGCATGATCAAACGCATTAAAGACAACACCATCTCCAGCAAGATCGCCAAACAGGTCTTTGAGGCCATGGTTAACGGTGAAGGAAGTGCCGATGAAATCATTGATAATCAAGGACTTAAGCAAGTCACAGACACAGGCGCCATAGCAAAATTGGTTGATGATGTGATTGCAGCCAACCCTGATCAGGTCAAACAATATCAAGCAGCCCCAGAAGAGAAGCAAGGTAAGTTGATTGGCTTCTTTGTCGGGCAAATCATGAAGCAGTCCAAAGGCAAGGCCAACCCACAACAGGTCAACCAACTGCTTCAAGAAAAATTAAAATGAATGATCAGGCAACAGATCAGCTTGAAGTACCAGAGGTCACTACAAAAGAATCTATCAATCTCGAAACAGCAAAGATAGCCTGGAAAGACCTGGAAGTGTATTTTGCCGGAGGCAATGTCATCTCAGTTTCATCTGAACTGGATCTAACCGAAGTCGCCTTACAGATCACGAATGACGATGCCACATCACTAAAAGACTGGATGTTGAAGGGTATGATAGACGTCGTTACCGATGATCAAGCCAAAAATTACGCAGATACAGAAGCCTCAGTCTGGGCAGTTGTCATCAAGCCATGGATATTGATCCAGTCTACAAAAACTAGCCAATCTTCTGATAAGCCGTCATGAGTAAAAATATTCGCATTGACTATTTTTCTGATGTGCTCTGTGTCTGGGCATATATTGCACAGATCAGGCTGGATGAACTGAAGCAACACTACAATGATGAACTCGATATACAGTATCACTTCATCCCCTTGTTTGGCTGTACCGAAAAACGCATTGGCGAAGGCTGGCAAGACAGAGGAGGATTCAAGGCCTTTGGTCAACACGTCAAGGAAGTTTGTTCACAGTTTGATCATGTTGATGTTCATAATGATATATGGACAACACCCATTGCCAAAACATCTGCAAGCAGTCACCTGTTTCTGAAAGCAGTACAATTACTTGAAGCAAAAGGGCATATCTCAAAAGATACCATCAATGGCAACAATACCTTATTTGAGGATATCGCCTGGAAGATCAGATTGGCTTTTTTCAAGGAAGGTCTGGATATATCTCACATGAACACCCTTTTTTTTCCATTGCCGAACAACATAATCTGCCTACCGATATACTCAGGGAACTCATCAAAAATGGCGAAGCAATGGCTGCCTTATGCCGCGATGTAGAGCTAAGAGACGAATACAAAGTCGAAGGCAGCCCCACCTTCATCCTCAACGAAGGCCGCCAGAAACTCTACGGCAACATCGGCTACAAAATAATCGAAGCAAACGTACAGGAAGTCCTCTACCAACCAGAAAACCAGGCCACCTGGTGTTAAGCGAAACATTTAAACGATCATGAAATCACTGATTATCCACTTGATAGATAGAGTTCATACCCTCTTTCAAGTACTCTGACCCTTTGATTTCCAAGGATTCTTGGATAGGGTAAATAGCTTCTTCGCACTTATGCCTAAAAATGACAGAGAATCATCGAATGATCAAAGTTAAAGTGAAAGGTTAATCCCCGTAGATCGTACCGAGTAAATGAATGATTTTAAGGTTATTTAAACAGGGATATTTAAATAAGCGACATCATGACACGACTGCATGGATGCAGGAGGTAGAACGAATCAGGACGAATATAGGACATATTCGGGTAAAAACGTCTGGAACAAGTTTTCCAGACAGAGTCGAGGAAGTCATGTTGGCGCGACCTTAAATAATCATTGATTTGCGAGGGAATCCGCAGGATACGATCTCAGGGTGTCTTTTTTTCTTGGATACTTCATTTTTTGGACAAGCAAAAATGAAGTATCTCGCCGTTCAAAGGCGAAACAACTCAAAAGTAAAACTGCAATCTAATATTGACTGGATTCTGGCATTCGCCAGAATGACGATAGGACCCTACTGCTTATACAACCACTTCAAAATCTCATCCTGCACCAGAGTACCAATCCCATTCTGAATACCAGGACTATTCTGTAGGGAGACAACAACATAATTCTTGTTACTTTGACTACGTACATAACCTGCCATCGCCCTGACGCCATTGATCAGACCTGTCTTCATTCTTATTTTCCCTGCAGGTATATTTCCATTTAACCGCTTACGCAAGGTGCCATCGATCCCCAGCATTGGTAGCGATGCCATAAACTCTGGCTGATACGGACTGTGATACGCATGCTCTAGTAACTTTCCCATGGTCGCCGCAGAGACCCTTGCCTTGCGTGATAAACCTGAACCATTATCCAGTACTAATTCCGGTGCCGGGATACCTATAGATAGCAACCATTCCTGAACCGCTTGTCGCCCCAGTACCTTGCTCCCTTTACCCTCTATTCCATTAGACTCTAGTTTCTCCTTACCCATCGTAAGTAATAATTGACGTGCCATCACATTGTTACTGTATTTATTGATATAGGTAATAATTTCACTCAGTGGTCTGGATGTCGCCACATAGAACGGTTTTTCACCATTGATTCTGGTCTTCCCGACTCTCCCTGTTATTGTCCCGCCCATATCTTCCCATAGTGACTTGAATACCCCATAGACGTATTGATCATTTGGGATCATGGTACGTAACAGATTTTGATGGCCGCAGGATCGAGGATAATCTCCTGAAAATGTGACAACCGTATACTCTCCCTGTCTGGCGATATTATGTTTCAGATGTCTGTGTTTTCCCCTACATCGACCTTTGGTTAACTTTACCTTGTTGTTTATCTTCATCGTTGCTGCAGGAGGATCAGCATAGATATGCAAACCATTTTTTTGCGGTACAAAATTAAATTGATGTGCCTGAAAATTAACCAATGCGGCATCCGGGAACACATTATATGCACGATAAGGTTTTTTATCGAAATCTCCTGGTGAACCTGTCTCGTCTTCAAACTCCCCGTCATCTATCAGGAAATCACCCTTGATGTGTTTCAAACCTTGCGCCTGTAAGGTAAATAAAATATGCCAGAATGCTTCTCTGACCAGGAATGGATCACCCCCACCCTGCATGATTAAATCACCATCCAACGTACCATTGGTAAGTGTTCCATCAATATAAAAACTAGTTTCCCAGGTGTATGTAGGACCAAGGAGCTCAAGGGCGCCGTAAGTAGTGATTAATTTGATGCTGGATGCAGGATTACGTGGCGTATCACCATTCAGTACTAGTAGAGGTTGTTGTGCATCTATTTCCTTGACGTATAAACTCAGGGAATCTTCAGGTAACTTATAGTTCTTGAAAATACTCTGGACTGTCCTGGGTAGATCATTCAGTCCAGCGCTTCCTGCATTGAAACTGACAGTCAGCACCAACGCCACAAGAATCACAGAGAATAAATTATGGGTTAATTTCATATTATTAGTTTATTACACATGACTGTTATTAAAACCCCGTACTCAACAGCTGTATTCGAACAAATTATACTGGAATTTTTTGTACAGGGATGTACTTATGCTGTACATAAAAAAACCGGGCATTGCCCGGTTTTTTTAAAATTCAAATCAGATAGTAGCTATGCTTCTTCAGCGCCGGCCTCAGCATCAGCAACAGGCCTTCCCATCAGCTCTACAATCGCCATTGGTGCCTTATCGCCTGGGCGAAAACCACACTTCAGGATACGAAGATAACCCCCTGGACGTTCTTTATATCTGGGACCTAATTCATTGAATAATTTACTCACCATACTTCTGTCACGCAGGCGCGAAAAAGCCAAACGTCGTTTAGCTACAGAATCAGTCTTTGCCATGGTAATCAATGGCTCCGCAACGCGGCGCAATTCCTTTGCTTTTGGCAAGGTTGTCCTGATTATTTCATGTTGCATCAGTGACACCGCCATGTTTCTGAACATGGCCTTACGGTGTGAACTATTGCGATTTAGTTGTCTTCCACTTTTACGATGTCGCATTTAAAATCTCTCTAATGCTCCAATTGGAGCTGTTTCTCTTGTATCGGTCAAACTCTGTGGTGGCCAGTTTTCCAGGCGCATTCCCAATGAAAGACCTCTGGATGCCAATACATCCTTGATTTCAGTCAGTGATTTCTTGCCTAGATTAGGTGTTTTTAATAATTCAACTTCAGTCCGTTGAATCAGGTCACCAATGTAATAAATGCTTTCTGCTTTCAGACAATTTGCAGAACGCACGGTCAGTTCCAGATCGTCAACTGGCCGCAGTAATATTGGATCAATTTCAGGTTCTTTATCAGCGCTGGCTTCAATGGCTTCTTCTGCCTCCAGATCAACAAACACAGCCAATTGACTACGTAGAATACCTGCTGCTTCACGTACTGCATCTTCCGGGTCCATGGTACCATTGGTCACAATCTCAAGGACCAACTTATCCAGATTCGTTTTTTGCTCGACACGTGCACTTTGCACATCGTAGGCAACTCGACGGATAGGGCTAAATGAAGCGTCCAGTTTCAATCGACCAATGGCCTGATCTTCTTCTTCACCACCAACAACAACCGGTTTGTAGCCTCGGCCTCTGGCAATCTTGATTCTCATGCTTAACTCACCTGCCTTAGTCAGGTTTGCAATGACATGATCAGGATTTGCTATTTCAACATCATGATCGACCGTAATATCACTGGCTTTAACCACTCCAGGACCACTCTTCTTTAATATTAGGGTTGCTTCATCCTTGGCGTGCATGGTGATTGCCAGTCCCTTAAGGTTGAGCAGAATATCTGTAACATCTTCCTGCACGCCCTCTATGGTGGTGTATTCATGTAATACATTATCTATTTCAACTTCGGTGACAGCACAGCCGGGCATTGAAGACAGTAATACACGGCGAAGTGCATTGCCCAATGTGTGACCAAAGCCTTTATCTAGCGGTTCGATGGTAATCTTCGCGCTGAATTCATTGACTGGATGTACGTCAACCAGACGTGGTTTTAATATTTCACTAAATGCTACAGACATAATATGTTCCTATCTTTTCACTTAACCACTTGGTGCTTAACTGCATAGCACCTGTTTATTTAGAATAAAGCTCAACAACTAATTGCTCATTTATTTCTGCTGGTAATTCACTTCGTTCCGGAACCGTCTTGAAAGTCCCTTCCATCGCTTTGATATTTACATCCAGCCATTCAGGGAATGTCAGCTGCTCTGCAATTGCCAGAGAATCCTGAATTCGCACCTGCTTCTTGCTCTTTTCACGAACGGAAATAACATCAGAAGCATTCACCTGAAATGAGGGAATATTAACGCTTTTACCATTCACGAGAATTGATTTGTGACTCACTAACTGGCGTGCTTCATTACGTGTTACGCCAAATCCCATTCTATAAACAACATTATCAAGACGACATTCAAGAATACTTAATAGATTTTCACCCGTAGATCCCTTGCGTCTTGCAGCTTCTTTATAATAAGAACGGAATTGTTTTTCCAAAATACCATAGATACGACGCAGCTTTTGTTTTTCTCTTAACTGCACAGCGTAATCTGACAACCGCTTTTGACGCGTTCCTTTATCACCAGGAATTTTGTCAATCTGACATTTAGAGTCAATAGGTCTTGCTCTGCTCTTCAAAAACAGATCCGTCCCTTCACGTCGACTTAATTTACATTTTGGACCTAGATAACGCGCCATAATTTTACTCCATTCGTCCTATACACGACGTTTCTTTGGTGGACGACAACCGTTATGAGGAACGGGCGTCACATCGGTAATATTAGTAATTTTGAAACCAACAGCATTCAAAGCTCGCACTGCAGATTCTCGACCAGGACCAGGGCCCTTAATGAAAACCTCTAGACTCTTCATGCCAAATTCTAATGCGCTTTCACCAGCCTTCTGGGATGCAATCTGCGCTGCAAAAGGAGTACTTTTACGAGAACCGCGAAAACCACTGCCACCGGCAGTCGCCCATGTCAGAGCATTACCCTGACGGTCTGTAATGGTAATAATTGTATTGTTAAATGACGCGTGAATGTGGGCCATGCCATCAACCACGGTTCTTTTAACTTTCTTCCGGCCTTTACTTGGAGTTGCCATATTTTGCTAACCTGTCTCTGATTATTTCTTAATAAGTTTGCGTGGACCCTTACGTGTCCTTGCGTTGGTTCGTGTTCTCTGTCCTCTTAGAGGCAGACCACGACGATGACGAATTCCTCGATAACAACCGAGATCCATCAAGCGTTTAATATTCATTGAGACTTCGCGCCTCAGGTCTCCTTCCAACTCATACCTGGTAATTTCAGAACGAATCTTGTCTAAATCACCTTCAGTCAATTCTCTGACCTTGGTATCACCCTTGAGTCCAGTTGCATCACATATATCGCGGGAACGTGTGCGACCAATGCCATAGACGTATCTCAAGGCAATACTCAGATGCTTGTTATCAGGTATATTTACACCGGCTATACGCGCCATTTATCTAATTCTCCAGTTACTCTCTTAACGCTAAATTTAATTTCAACCCTGGGTTACTTTAACCCTGGCGCTGCTTATGTCTGAGGTCAGTACATATAACCCTGACAACACCTTTACGGCGTACAATCTTGCAATTACGACAGATTCTTTTAACGGATGCTCTTACTTTCATCTTAGTTCTCCAACAACTTAAATCACCAATTATCTTTTACCGTGCTTCTTCAAGTTGGCTTTCTTTAATAACGAATCATATTGATGCGTCATCAAATGCGCCTGTATCTGTGACATAAAGTCCATTACCACAACAACGATAATCAGCAATGATGTGCCACCAAAATAGAAAGGCACATTAAATTTCACAATCAAAAATTCAGGCAACAAACACACCGAAGTGATATAGACAGCACCGGCTAACGTCAACTTGGTTAATACATTATCCAGATACGCTGCAGTCTGTTCGCCTGGTCTCATTCCCGGGATAAAGGCACCGGATTTTTTCAAATTATCAGCCGTTTCTTTTGGGTCGAAAACGATCGCCGTGTAAAAGAAACAGAAAAATATAATACCGGCCGCATACATCAATACATAAATCGGCTGACCGGGTGACATCATTGTCGATATATCCTGTAACCAACGCATACCTTCACTCTGACCAAACCAACCAGCGATGGTGGATGGAAAGAGAATCAAACTGGAAGCAAATATCGGTGGAATCACACCTGCCATATTCAGTTTCAGCGGCAAATGACTGGATTGTCCAGCATATTGCTTGCGTCCAACCTGCTTCTTCGCATAGTTGATGGTTATTCTTCGTTGCCCTCTTTCAACAAACACAACGAAACCTGTCACCACGATGGCCAGTGCGAACAATGCGAATACAGCCAACAAATGTAATTCACCTGTCCTTGACAACTCTACAGTTCCAGCAACCGCGGAGGGCAAACCCGCAACAATACCCGCGAAGATGATCATGGAAATACCATTACCAACACCACGTTCAGTGATTTGTTCACCCAACCACATCAGGAACATTGTTCCTGTCACCAGTGTTGTTATTGTGGTTATTTTGAATCCAATACCTGGATCCATTACCACAGCCAAACCAGCTGCTTGCTGACCTTCCAACAAGGCTGCCACTCCAAATGCCTGGAAGGTGCACAGAATCACTGTGCCATATCGCGTGTACTGCGTAATCTTGCGCCTGCCTGCCTCACCTTCTTTCTTTATCTGCTTTAGCCTCGGTTCTATGACAGTCAATAACTGCATAATAATAGAAGCAGATATATACGGCATAATGCCCAGCGCAATCACTGACAGCCTTTGCAGCGCACCGCCTGAAAACATATTAAACATGTCCAGTATGGTGCCACTCTGCTGATCAAACATTACTGCCAGAGCGCTCGGGTTTATTCCAGGAACAGGAATAAATGAACACACCCTGAATACAAACAATGCAACCAGAAGAAAGAGCAGTCGCTGACGCAACTCTTTCAATTTTCCTAACCCGGCGATACCTCCGGGGATTGCAGGGTTAGATGTTGCCATTTAATCCTCTAAAACTTTCCCGCCAGCGGCTTCAATCGCTGCACGAGCACCTTTTGTCAATCCCAGACCTTTCACAGAAACAGCCTTATCAATCTTTCCTGAATCAATGACTTTTGCACGCTTGATATTCTTCGAAATCAGATTGGCTGCTAACAAGGCATCCAGATCTACGACATCAGCATTAACTTTTGCAAGTTCCTGCAAACGTATTTCAGCTGTCACCAATGACAGGCGTGAGTTAAAACCAATCTTGGGAAGACGACGTTGCAATGGCATCTGCCCACCTTCAAATCCTGTTTTATGGTAGCCACCATTTCTTGATTTCTGGCCTTTATGTCCACGACCACAGGTCTTACCTGAACCACAACCGATACCTCGACCAACACGTTTCGCGGCTGGTTTTGATCCTGTCTGTGGACTTAATGTATTCAGACGCATCTTATGCTTCCTCAACGGTGAGTAAATAATCCACCTTGTTTACCATGCCACGATTTTCCGGAGTATCTTCAACCGTAACGGTGTGCCCAATTCGACGTAGACCCAGTCCCTGCACACAGGCTTTGTGTGAAGCCAGGCGCTTGTTGGTACTACGCTTTAAGGTAACGTTTATATGTTTCTTCTTTGCCATGTCTAATCTAATCCAGTTCTAATCTAACCCAATCCAAATCTACCCGGGCTAATCCAGTATTTCTTCAACAGATTTACCGCGTTTAGCCGCGATCATTTCAGGTGATGCGATAGATCTCAGTGCATTCATAGTTGCGTGAACAACATTGATTGGATTTGTTGAGCCAATCGATTTGGCAAGCACATTATGCACACCCGCAACCTCGAAGACTGCACGCATAGGGCCACCTGCGATAATTCCTGTACCTTCTGAAGCAGGCTGCATATAGACCTTTGCAGCACCATGCGTTCCCGTCTTTGCGTAATGCAATGTGCCTTCGTTCAAAGCGACCGGTGTCATATTTTTACGAGCATTTTCCATCGCTTTTTGAATAGCGATTGGCACTTCTTTAGCCTTACCTCTACCAAAACCAACCTTACCATTACCATCTCCAACAACGGTAAGTGCTGTAAAACCGAATTGCCTGCCACCCTTGACCACCTTGGCGACGCGATTAACGTGAACCAGCTTCTCAAGAAGATCTTCGTTTCCTGTAATTGAATTGTTAGCTGCCATTTATAAAACCTCTAGAATTCCAAACCTTGTTCGCGTGCCGCGTCTGCCAACGCCTTGATACGCCCATGATATTTAAATCCAGAACGGTCAAAAGCGACCTGGGTAATACCGGCCTTTTTTGCACGTTCGCCCAATTTCTTGCCAACTATTATGGCAGCATCAACGTTGCCGCTGTATTTAACTTCACCCCTGATGTCCTTGTCCAAAGTCGAAGCGCTGGCTAGGACTTCAGAGCCATTGGCTGCGATAACCTGTGCGTATAGGTGTTTTGGCGTCCTGTGAATACAAAGACGACTGATACCTTTCCGTCTAATACGAGCTCTGGTACGTGTTGCTCTCTTGATTCTTGCTTGTTTTTTACTTTTCATTGCCTAACTCTATTCTATATATTAAGTTTTCTTGGCTTCTTTACGGACTACATGCTCATCCGCGTAACGAATGCCTTTACCCTTATAAGGCTCTGGTGGACGATAGGCCCTAATATTGGCGGCCACCTGACCAACCAGTTGTTTGTCAATTCCCTTGATGATAATTTCTGTCTGACTTGGTGTTTCAATAGTAATTCCTTCAGGAATTTCAAATTTAACAGGGTGTGAAAACCCCAGGGTTAAATCCAGAACCTTACCCTGTATCTGCGCACGATAGCCGACGCCGATGATCGTCATCTTACGTTCGAAACCAACAGTGACTCCAGTAACAATATTTTGCAGTAATGCACGTGTTGTTCCTGCCAGTGCATTCGCTGACTTGGAATCGTCATTCTTCGCCAATTTTAAATGGCTACCATCTTGCGAGACACTCACCAGAGGATGCAAATTATGTTGCAGTTGTCCTTTACTACCTTTAATAGTGACTATGTTTTCAGCAATGCTGAATTCAACACCAGAAGGTAATTCGACAGGGCTGTTTGCTACTCTTGACATCGTTTTAACCTATTAAGAAACAACACATAACACTTCGCCACCAATACCCTGTGCTCGAGCACTCTTATCTGTCATCACACCTTTTGATGTGGAGATAATGGCGACACCCAAACCACCAATGACTGTTGGCAGTTCACTTTTTGATCGATACCTTCTGACACTTGGAAGACTGAATCGTTTAATCATTTCAATGACAGGTTTACCTTCAAAATACTTTAATTCGATGGTCAAGGTTTTCTTGACGTCGCCTTCTACTGCATATTTTGATATGTAACCTTCTTGCTGCAGAATCTCTGCTACAGCAACTTTAAGCTTGGACGAAGGCATACTCACTGTTGCCTTGGCCCTGGCCAGATTATTTCTTATTCTTGTTAGCATATCGGCTAATGGATCTTGCATACTCATAATCTTTCTCCTACCAACTAGCCTTAACCAGACCGGGAACATCTCCTCGCATTGCTGCTTCGCGCAGCTTGTTACGAGAAAGTCCAAATTTACGGTAATAACCATGTGGACGTCCGGTCAAAGCACATCGATTGCGTTGCCTCACCGGACTTGAATCACGTGGCAACATACTCAGTTTTTCTCTTGCCGTTTTACGTTCTTCATCACTGAGAGACATATCTATAACCTGAGCTTTTAATTCTGCACGTTTGGCTGCGTATTTCTTAACCAGCCTGGTACGCTTATGCTCACGATTAATCATTGAAACCTTTGCCATAATGACCTCAAATATTATTTGCGTAATGGAAAATTGAACGCCGTTAATAATGCCCGGCCTTCATCATCTGTACTCGCGGATGTTGTAATGGTGATGTCCATACCACGAAGTGTATCGATCTTGTCGTAATCAATTTCCGGGAAAATAATCTGCTCCTTAATCCCAAGGCTGTAGTTACCACGCCCATCAAATGATTTCGCACTAAACCCACGAAAGTCACGAATTCTCGGAATCGCAATCGAAATAAGACGATCCATAAATTCATACATACGTTCTCTACGTAATGTAACCTTACAGCCGACAGGCCAGCCTTCACGTACTTTAAAGTTAGCAACTGATTTTCTGGCAAGATTCACAACAGGTTTCTGACCTGCAATCTTTTCCATATCACTGACTGCGTGTTCAATGATTTTTTTATCAGCAACAGCCTCACCCAGGCCCATATTCAATGTCACCTTGGTAATACGAGGCACCTGCATCACAGACTTGTAATTGAACTGTCCAGTCAGTTGCTTAACTACGTTTTCTTTATAAAATTTTTCTAGTCTAACCATTTTATTTCCGCCTTCAGACATCCACGACTTCGTCATTAGATTTGAAAAAGCGCACCTTTTGTCCATCTTCCAACATTTTTACACCGACGCGATCTGCCTGATTTGACACCGGGTTCCAGATAGCGACATTCGAAACATGTAATGGCATTTCTTTTTCAACAATACCGCCAGGTGTCCCTTGAGCCGGATTCCCTTTGGTATGGCGTTTAACCATATTGATATTTTCAACGATAACTTTTTCCAGATCCTGTATTACTTTTAATACAACACCGCGTTTGCCCTTGTCCTTGCCCGCCAGAACGACGACTTCATCACCTTTTCTTATCCTGCGCATGTCTTATAAAACCTCAGGTGCCAGCGACACAATTTTCATAAATTCTGCGCCTCTTAATTCACGTGTTACCGGGCCAAAAATACGAGTGCCTATTGGTTGACGCTGGTTATTCAGTAATACAACAGCATTACCATCAAATCTGATCAGCGATCCGTCAGAACGACGAACACCTTTGCGGGTTCTTACAACAACCGCATCATAGAGTTCACCTTTCTTTACTTTACCGCGTGGAATAGCTTCTTTAACTGTCACTTTAATGACATCACCAATTCCGGCGTAGCGTCGCTTGGATCCACCAAGGACCTTAACGCACATCACCCGCTTTGCACCGCTATTATCTGCGGCATCCAGCATGGTCTGCATTTGTATCATCTACGCTACTCCTCTACTTTCTAGATTTCTTGAGTCCTGGTAACTACTTTCTGTAGTTTCCAGGTCTTGTTTTTTGAAATAGGTTTTGATGCTTCTATCACAACTACATCACCTTCACTGCACTCATTGTTCTCATCATGCGCCATGAACTTTGTAGAACGCCTGATGTACTTTTCATACAAAGGATGTTTTACCTTTCTGGATACCAGTACCGAGATGGTTTTATCCATCTTGTTACTTACCACTTCGCCAGTGACTGTCTTGGCTGTTTTTTGTGTTTCACTCATCAATTATTACCTGTTGCCATTTCAGCTTTGACTGTTTTTAAACGCGCTATATCGCGACGTACCTGCTTCATCTTATGTGGTTTACTCAACTGACCGGAACCTTTTTGCATACGCAGATTGAATTGTTCACGTAACAATTCCATCAATTCGGTGTTTAATTCCTCTTCTGTTTTTTTTCTCAATTCCGCAGTGTTCATCACATTATCGCTCTGCTAATAAATGCTGTTTTTACAGGCAACTTGGCTGCAGCCAGTTTGAAGGCCTCTCTTGCCAAATCTTCATCTACACCTTCAAGTTCATAGAGCATCCTGCCGGGTTGGACCTGTGCAATCCAGTATTCAACATTACCCTTGCCCTTGCCCTGACGTACCTCCAGAGGTTTCTTGGTAATCGGTTTATCCGGGAACACCCTGATCCAGAGTTTTCCACCACGTTTAATCTTGCGAGTAATAGCTCTACGTGCGGCCTCGATTTGACGCGCCGTAATCCGTCCACGGGTGGTTGCTTTCATACCGAACTCACCAAAGCTCACTTTATTACTCACAGTTGCCAGGCCACGATTACGACCCTTGCTCTGTTTTCTGAATTTCGTTCTTTTAGGTTGTAACACTTATCTTCACCTGTCAGCTTGTAGAGACTTCTTCATTGGCGCCAGCTTCTGCACTATTGCCATAATCAAAAATTTCACCTTTAAATATCCAGACCTTGATACCGATGATTCCGTAAGTTGTATTTGCTTCGGCAACACCGTAATCAATATCTGCTCTCAATGTATGCAAAGGCACACGACCTTCTCTATACCATTCTGAACGCGCAATTTCTGCACCATTCAGTCTTCCGGCAAGATTAATCTTGATACCTTCAGCGCCTAATCTCATGGTATTGGTCACGGCACGTTTCATCGCACGTCGATACATAATTCGACGTTCCAGTTGAGATGCAACGTTCTGTGCAACCAATGTCGCATCCAGTTCTGGCTTGCGAATTTCTTCAACACTAACCTGTGCTGGTACACCCATCATTTTTGAGATAGCAATACGCAGACGATCAATGTCTTCACCTTTCTTACCAATTACAATCCCTGGTCTTGCAGTGTGAATAATAATTTTTGCGTTGTTAGCCGGACGTTCAATCTGAATTCGGCTGACCGAGGCACTTGCCAGTTTCTTCTGCAAGTATTCGCGTACTTTTAAATCTGTATACAAAAACTTGGGGTAGTCTCTGGAATCGGCATACCATGTCGATGTCCAGTCTTTAACAATTCCCAGGCGCATGCCTATTGGATGTACTTTTTGACCCATTACTATCTTATCCTTCTGTCTCTGAGACCGTCACTTTCAAGTGGCTGGTTCTCTTTATAATTCTGTCAGCACGACCGCGCGCTCTGGGACGCAACCGTTTCATTGTTGGACCTGCATCAACAAGTATTTCAGAGATATTCAATTCATCAATATCTGCGCCGTCGTTATGCTCTGCATTGGCAATTGCTGATTCGAGTACTTTCTTGACCACAGTTGCGGCTTTTTTGTTACTGAATGTAAGTACATCCAGTGCTCTTTCCACAGGCAAACCTCTGACCTGATCCGCAACCAGACGCATCTTCTGCGGAGAAATTCTTGAGTTTGTAAGTTTCGCTGATGTCGACATCATAGATCCCTGATTATTTACATTTAGCCTTGATTAACTTTTCCGATCTGCAAGATGACCTCTGAAGGTACGAGTACCTGCAAATTCACCCAGCTTATGACCGACCATATTTTCTGTAATATAAACCGGCATATGATCACGCCCGTTATGTACAGCGATGGTCAAGCCAACCATATTCGGTAATACCATCGACCGACGAGACCAGGTTTTAATTGGACGTTTATCATTTGATTCTTTAGCAACATCAATTTTCTTTGCTAAATGATGATCGACAAATGGGCCTTTTTTAATTGAACGTGGCATCTATTATTTCCGTTATTTCTGACGTTTGCGTACGATCAGATTATCTGAACGCTTGTTTTTACGAGTTTTATAACCTTTAGTTGGCACACCCCAGGGGGTTACCGGGTGACGACCACCTGAGGTCCTGCCTTCGCCACCACCATGTGGATGATCAACAGGATTCATAGCAACACCTCGAACTGTTGGACGTACGCCGCGCCATCTTTTGGCTCCCGCTTTACCCAATGACCTAAGTGCGTGCTCGCCATTACCTACTTCACCAATCGTCGCGCGACAGTCGGCTAAAACTTTTCTCATCTCACCTGAACGCATTCTTAATGTTGCGTGATTACCTTCACGTGCGACCAGCTGCACACTGGCACCTGCACTTCTTGCTATTTGTGCACCTTTACCAGGCTTCATTTCTACACAATGAACCGTTGTACCTAAAGGCATGTTTCTTAACGGCATACAGTTGCCTGCTTTAATCGGTGCAGTTTCACCTGACATGACTTCATAACCTTGTTTCATGCCTTCTGAGGCAATGATGTAACGACGTTCGCCATCTGCAAACAACAATAAGGCAATATGTGCAGTTCTATTTGGGTCATATTCAATACGTTCTACTTTCGCAACGATATCGTCCTTATTGCGTTTAAAATCAATGATACGATAGCGCTGTTTAGCACCGCCACCACGATGACGTACGGTAATGCGCCCATTATTATTACGACCTGAATTCTTGCTTTGCTTTTCAAGTAAAGGTTCGTAAGGCGTGCCCTTGTGCAGCTCAGGACTGACGACCTTAACTAGCGAACGACGTCCTGCAGAGGTTGGTTTTGGTTTAACTAGTGCCATAATCAATCACAGTACTTTAACTATGCTCCCACGAAATCAATATCGAAACCGGGTTTCAGTTTCACATAGGCTTTCTTCCAGTCTGGACGCTTGCCCGGTTCACGCTTAAATATCTTCTTTTTACCCTTAACGTTAGTCACCTGAACAGATTCGACTTCAACCTTGAATAGCAGCTCAACTGCATTTTTAATTTCAGGTTTAGTTGCACTTTTCAGTACCTTGAATACAAACTGGTTATACTTTTCCCCGACCAGCGTGCTTTTTTCAGTCACGCGTGGTTCCAGCACTATCTTCATTAATTTTTCTTGGCTTAAACTCATGCCAGCAATTCCTCTACTTTTGCAAGTGCACCCTGTGTCATTAATATCTTGTCATAGCCAATCAACACATAAGGGTTAATTTCTTCTGTATCCACAACATCGACATGGGGAATATTTCTTGTAGACAGAAAAAGATTTTCTGTCACTTCACCGGTCACAATCAAAACATCGCTCAGATCCAGTGCCTTTAATCGTGCCACCATATCTTTTGTTTTCGGCACATCAGCTGTAAATTCGTCAATCACAAGCAGTCTGTCCTGGCGCGCCAGTTCAGCAAGGATTGAACGCATGGCACCACGATACATTTTCTTATTCAGTTTCTGAGAATAATCTTTGGGTCTTGCTGCGAAGGTAACACCACCACCTCTCCATATCGGACTACGAATGGTTCCCGATCTGGCACGACCTGTTCCTTTTTGTGCCCAGGGTTTCCTGCCACCACCACGAGCATCTGAACGCGTTTTTTGCGCCTTGGTACCTGCGCGTGAACCGGCCATAAAAGCCGTTAATGCCTGATGGATAAGTGCTTCGTTGTATGTAGATGCAAAAATGCTATCTGACACCGTGACTTTTCCATCGGTTTTTTTATTTGACTGTTTTAGTTTTAATTCCATAACGAACCCTTAATTATTGGCCTTTCAGGCGCGAGCCTTTACTGATGGTTTAATAATCACTTTGCCACCCTTGGCACCCGGCACCGAACCCTTAATTAATAAAAGGTTTCTCTCACTGTCTACTCTCACGATTTCAAGATTTTGTGTTGTTCTCTTCACATTACCCATGTGACCCGCCATCTTCTTGCCTTTGAATACACGACCAGGTGTTTGGCATTGGCCAATAGAACCAGGGGCACGATGAGAGATTGAGTTGCCGTGTGAATTTCTTTGGTGACTAAAATTATGACGTTTTATAACACCACTATAACCCTTGCCGATTGATGTTCCGGAAACGTCAACCTTCTGACCTGCTTCAAACATATCGACTTTAAGTTCGCCACTCTCAGGCAGTTCTTCTCCGTCCGTAATCCGAAATTCAACCAGACCTTCACCCAGATCAATATTAGCTTTGGCGTATGCGCCCGCAATCGCCTTGTTTGCCTTACCCGGCTTCTTGCTACCCCAGGCAACTTGTACAGCTTGATATCCATCCTTTTCAAGAGAGGTAAGACGAGCAACCCGATTAATTCCGGCCTCGATAACTGTCACAGGTATTGAGTGACCATCTTCTGTGAAGATCCTGGTCATTCCCCGTTTGCGTCCTATAAGTCCAATAGTCATTATCTTGCTACCAATACCTGATATTTATTATCTAGATTAATTAAGTTTAATTTGTACATCTACGCCAGCGGCGAGATCAAGTTTCATCAATGCATCAACTGTTTTGTCGGTTGGATTTACGATATCCATCAGACGCTTGTGTGTACGAATCTCATATTGATCACGCGCATCTTTATTAACATGCGGCGATATCAAAATCGTAAACCTTTCCTTCTTGGTCGGCAGTGGGATTGGCCCCCTTATCTGCGCACCAGTCCGTTTGGCTGTTTCGACGATTTCACGTGTTGATTGATCAATCAAACGATGATCAAATGCTTTCAAACGGATTCGTATTACCTGTTGTTCGGCCATGATAATTACTCAATAACCTTGGCGACGACACCCGCACCCACGGTACGGCCACCTTCACGGATCGCAAAACGTAAGCCTTCTTCCATCGCAATCGGGTTAATCAAGGTCACTTCTAACTTGATGTTATCGCCAGGCATCACCATCTCGGTACCTTCAGGTAAATCAATGGCACCTGTTACATCCGTGGTACGGAAGTAAAACTGCGGACGGTAGTTAGCAAAAAACGGCGTATGACGACCGCCTTCATCTTTCGATAACACATAGATTTCTGCTTCAAAACGGGTATGCGGCGTAATCGAACCTGGATGGCACAGGACCTGTCCACGTTCTACTTCTTCACGCTTGGTACCACGTAACAAGACACCGACGTTGTCTCCAGCCCGTCCTTCGTCCAGTAACTTGCGGAACATCTCAACACCGGTACAGGTGGTCTTCTGGGTTTCTTTTATGCCGACGATCTCAATCTCTTCACCAACCTTGACAATGCCGCGCTCTATACGCCCGGTCACCACGGTACCACGACCTGAGATTGAAAAGACGTCTTCAATCGGCATCAAAAATGGCTGATCTACCGGGCGGTCAGGAACAGGGATGTAGTCATCCATCGCTGCCACCAGTTTCAGGATTGATGGGACACCAATCTCGCTTTCATCACCTTCCAGCGCCTTCAAGGCTGAGCCTATGATGATCGGGGTGTCATCACCCGGGAATTCATAAGCATCCAGCAGTTCGCGCACTTCCATCTCTACCAGTTCCAGTAATTCTTCATCGTCAACCTGATCGGCCTTGTTCAGATAGACCACCACGTAGGGAACACCGACCTGACGGGCTAACAGAATGTGCTCACGGGTTTGTGGCATCGGGCCATCCGCTGCACTACAGACCAGGATGGCGCCGTCCATCTGCGCCGCTCCGGTGATCATGTTCTTCACGTAATCAGCATGGCCCGGACAATCAACGTGCGCATAGTGACGATTATCACTTTCGTATTCGACGTGTGCGGTGGCAATCGTGATGCCGCGTTCTCTTTCTTCTGGCGCGTTATCTATCTGATCGTAGGCCTTGAATTCACCACCATGTTGTTCCGCCATGATCTTGGTAATTGCCGCAGTCAGTGTCGTCTTACCATGATCAACGTGACCTATCGTTCCCACATTCACATGTGGTTTCGTTCGTTCAAATTTCTCCTTCGACACAGCTAATCACCTCTTATATTAAAGTTCGTTAATTTAATGTGTATTTCAATGATGCTTATTCACGATGGCCTCAGCTATATTTGCCGGAACCTCATTATATTTTTCAAATTCCATTGTGTACGTTGCACGTCCTTGCGTTGCTGAACGCAGGTCAGTCGCATATCCAAACATTTCAGACAGCGGCACCTCTGCACGTATCACTTTTCCTAAAGGTGAGTTATCGGTGCCCTGCAATATGCCGCGACGCCTGTTTAAATCACCATTGACCGTGCCCAGATAATCTTCTGGTGTCACAATTTCGACTTTCATTACAGGCTCCAGTAACACGGGATCTGCTTGCATAGCACCTGCCTTAAATCCCATCGAGCCGGCGATTTTAAACGCCATTTCACTTGAGTCAACATCATGATAAGAACCATCGAATAAAGTCACTTTGACATCTTCAATTGGATAGCCTGCCAGGATGCCGTTAAGCATTTGTTCCTGCACACCTTTGTCTACTGCAGAGATGTATTCCCTTGGGACTGCGCCACCAACTACTTCATTAATAAATTCGTAACCTGCACCCGGTGTCTGTGGTTCCAGTTTGAATACCACATGGCCATATTGACCACGACCACCAGATTGACGAACAAATTTACCTTCGACCTTCTCAACAACCTTGCGTATTGTTTCACGATAGGCCACTTGAGGCTTACCTACATTTGCCTCGACACTAAACTCACGTTTCATGCGATCAACAATAATTTCCAGATGCAGCTCACCCATGCCGGCAATAATGGTCTGCCCGGACTCTTCATCCGTGGATACCCGGAAAGATGGATCTTCATGCGCCAGTTTACCCAGTGCAATACCCATCTTTTCCTGGTCCGCTTTTGTTTTTGGTTCCACTGCAACTGCGATGACTGGCTCTGGAAATTCCATGCGCTCTAATGTAATCACGTTGTCTATATCACAAAGCGTATCACCCGTTGTGACATCTTTAAGACCCACGGCAGCTGCAATATCACCTGCTCTAACTTCCTTGATTTCTTCACGACTGTTTGCGTGCATTTGCAGTAGTCGACCAATGCGATCTTTTTTACTCTTGACCGGGTTATAGACAGTATCTCCAGAATTCAAAACGCCGGAATACACTCTAAAGAATGTCAGGTTACCTACGAAAGGGTCTGTTGCAATTTTAAATGCCAGTGCAGCAAATGGCGCATCATCCGTTGCTGGTCTTTCTGCTTCCGTATCTTTACCGTCATCCAGAATGCCCTTGATCGCATGAACCTCAGTCGGCGATGGCATGTATTCAATGATGCCGTCTAGTATCGCCTGAACACCCTTGTTCTTGAATGCTGAACCACAAAATACCGGGACAATCTCGTTGGCTATTGTTCTGATGCGAATACCCTGCTTGATATCTGCTTCTGACAGATCATTATCTCCAAGGTATTTTCCCATCAATTCTTCATTGGCCTCTGCTGCAGCCTCGATCAGATTCTCGCGCCATTCTTCACAAAGTGTTTGCAGATCGGCAGGAATCTCGCGCTCTTCATATTCGGAACCCATATTAGCTTCTTGCCAATAGATTGCCTTCATCCTGATAAGGTCAACCACACCTGCAAAATTTTCTTCACTACCAATCGCGATCTGCACAGGTACGGCGTTACTACCAAGGCGCTGATTGATTTGTTCGACAACCCTGAGGAAATCTGCACCTGCACGATCCATCTTATTGACGAATGCCATACGCGGAACGTTATATTTATTTGCCTGTCTCCAGACTGTCTCAGACTGAGGCTCAACGCCACCTACAGCGCAAAATATAGCACAGGCACCATCCAGTACGCGCAGTGAACGTTCAACTTCAATGGTGAAGTCAACGTGCCCAGGTGTATCAATAATATTAATACGATGTTCATCAAACTGACCTGCCATGCCTTTCCAGAAACAGGTCGTCGCGGCTGAAGTAATTGTGATACCTCTCTCCTGCTCTTGCTCCATCCAGTCCATGGTCGCAGCACCATCATGCACTTCACCAATTTTATGCGAGACACCAGTATAGAACAGGATACGTTCTGTGGTGGTTGTCTTGCCCGCGTCAATATGGGCCATTATGCCGATATTGCGATAGCGTTCTATTGGTGTAGTTCTTGCCACTTTAATATTCTTTCTTAAATTAAATTTCTAATGATCTACCAACGGAAATGAGAGAAGGCTTTGTTCGCTTCAGCCATTTTGTGTGTATCTTCACGTTTCTTGATCGCCGTACCTTTATTTTCAGAAGCATCCATTAACTCACCAGCCAGGCGTAAACCCATATTTTTTTCGCTTCTTTTCTTGGCAGCATCAACTAACCAACGCATTGCCAGGGTAACGCTTCTTGCCTGACGGACTTCTACTGGCACCTGATAGGTTGCACCACCAACACGTCGAGATTTAACTTCAACCGTTGGCTTAACGTTTTCGAGTGCCCTGGTAAAAAGCTCCAGTGGTTCACCTTTGCCTTTTTCACCCATTTCGCCCAAGGCTCCATAAACAATTTTTTCTGCTACGGATTTCTTACCGCTTTGCATAATCATGTTAATGAACTTGGCCAATGTCTGATCACCATATTTAGGATCAGGCAGGTTTTCTCGCTTCTCGGCAACTCTTCTTCTTGACATATCAGTACTCTATTAAAATTCTGCTATTTAACTTCTGTCTGTAATCACAAATTATTTCGGACGTTTGGTACCGTATTTTGAACGGGCATTACGTCTATCAGCCACACCTGATGTATCTAGTGTTCCACGTACAGTGTGATAACGCACCCCAGGTAAATCCTTCACACGACCACCACGAATCAGGATCACTGAGTGTTCCTGCAAGTTATGACCTTCACCACCGATATAGGTCGATACTTCGTGCCCATTAGTTAGCCTGACACGAGCTACCTTACGAAGCGCAGAGTTAGGCTTCTTCGGAGTCGTTGTATAGACTCGGGTACAAACACCTCGTTTTTGCGGACAAGCTTCCAACGCACGAACATTACTTACTACACGTTGGCGTTTTCGCGGTTTTCTAACTAATTGATTAATCGTCGTCATATTCGATTTTGCTATTTTCTAGTCATCTATTCTGTGTCAATAATCCCATTAATGTGAGTCAAAAAGACCCTCTCCATAGCGCCAGAGAAACTTCTCAACTAGACACACGGTTGGTTATTTAACGGGTTATCCGAATGATCAAGACTCCAATATCAGGAGGCTAAAACACCTTCCTCCAAACATTTTCAAGTCCTAAAACCAATTTGTCAGGCACGATTTAGAATCAGGCCTGACAAAGAAGCGGAATTTTATGGCCTGACGGTTCCCCCGTCAAGCCATAAAAGCCTATTTTTATACCGTTGAGGCCCCTTCTTCCTGATTTGACACGACTTCTTCAGGATCTGTGGTGACCAAAGGGATTGCTTCCGCTGCCTCATCCATGATTAGGTCCTCCTCTGTGGCCCTTTCCGCCCTCTCGATATGATAGCTAAGGCCTGTTCCGGCAGGGATCAGGCGCCCAACGATGACATTCTCCTTCAAGCCTCTCAGGTGATCTATCTTGCCGCTGACACTGGCTTCAGTCAGAACCCTAGTGGTTTCCTGGAAAGAAGCGGCTGAAATGAATGATTCTGTTGACAGGGAAGCCTTGGTAATACCCAAAAGTACGGGTGCCCATTTGGCTGGTTCCTTACCTTCAGCAAGTATTTTCTCATTTTCATCAAGGGCCCTTGATTTTTCAATCTGTTCACCTCTCAGGAGTTTTGTGTCTCCAGGTTCAGTAATCTCTACCTTACGCAGCATTTGCCTGACAATGACCTCAATATGTTTGTCATTAATCTTCACGCCTTGCAGTCTGTAGACTTCCTGAATCTCGGTCACAATATAGTTAGCCAGGGCATGTACACCTTTTAAACGCAAGATGTCATGAGGCGTTGGTGATCCATCAGCAATACTTTCTCCCTGTTCAACATGTTCACCATCAAATGCGGTGATATGTCTCCATTTAGGTATCAGGGTTTCATAATGCTCACCATCTACCCCTGTAATTACAAGACGCTGCTTGCCTTTGGTTTCCTTACCAAAACCAACTGTACCTGTAATTTCAGCCATGATGGAAGGTTCTTTCGGCTTTCTGGCTTCGAAAAGATCAGCAACCCTGGGCAAACCACCGGTAATATCACGCGTTTTAGCGGATTCCTGTGGCAGACGGGCAATAACATCACCCACCTTGATCTCGGCACCATCTTCAATGTTAACCACGGCATTTGCGGGTAACAGGTAATGCGCAGGGATCTCGGTGCCCGGAATAAGCAATTCTACGCCCTTTTTATCGATCAGTTTAATGATCGGGCGTAAATCCTTGGCTGCAGATGTACGTTGTTTTGGATCGATGATGACCGTGCTGGTCAAACCGGTAATCTCGTCAACCTGTCGTTCAACAGTCAAACCTTCATCCATATCCGAGAATTGCACTTGTCCTGCAACTTCAGATATCACTGGATGTGTATGTGGATCCCAATCAGCCACGACCTGACCCGGCTGGACTTCTTCACCTTCATCAACGGTTAAAATAGCACCATAAGGGATCTTGTAACGTTCGCGTTCACGGCCATCTGCATCATGAATAACGATTTCGCCAGAACGAGAAATCACCACCTGATGACCTTTTTCATGTTGTAGCATTTTTATATTTTGACGACGCAAGATCCCGCCATATTTGACTTCGATATTACTGACAGCTGCTGCCCTGGATGCCGCACCACCAATATGGAAGGTACGCATTGTTAACTGCGTGCCTGGCTCACCGATAGACTGCGCTGCGACAACACCAACAGCTTCACCAATGCCTACCAATTGCCCGCGACCCAGATCTCGACCATAACAGGCAGCACAAATGCCATAACGTGTCTGACAGGTAATAGCTGAACGAACTGTCACCTCATCGATACCATTCTCATCCAGAACATCGACCCAGCTCTCATCCAGCAATGTTCCTCTTTCTGCAATGACTTCACCGGTACCCGCTTTTATCGCATCTGCTGCCAGAACCCGGCCAAGCACACGGTCCCTTAGCGCTTCAACAACATCACCACCCTCGATGATTTGACTGATGGTATAACCTGCTTCTGCACCGCAATCTTCCTCAACCACCACAAGATCCTGCGCCACATCAACCAGACGACGTGTCAGATAACCCGAGTTTGCAGTTTTTAATGCGGTATCAGCCAGACCTTTACGTGCACCATGTGTTGAAATGAAGTACTGCAACACATCCAGACCTTCACGGAAGTTCGCTGTAATCGGTGTCTCAATAATGGAGCCGTCTGGTTTGGCCATCAATCCACGCATTCCTGCCAATTGGCGAATCTGCGCTGCCGAACCACGGGCACCGGAATCAGCCATGATATAAATTGAATTGAATGACTCCTGAGTGACAGATTCACCTTGAGCGTTCACTACAGTTTCTGTGCCCATTTTGTCCATCATGGCCTTGGCCACCTGGTCATTGGTATGCGACCAGATATCCACAACCTTGTTATAACGTTCGCCATTGGTGATCAGGCCCGAGGCATATTGATCCTGAAAGCCCTTCACCTTGGCTTCTGCCTGTTTGATGATTTCGTTCTTATCCTCAGGAATAACCATATCATTAATACCGATGGAAACGCCGGCACGTGTTGAATAGTAGAACCCCGCATACATCAGCTTGTCTGCAAAAATAACCGTAGCTTTCAGACCTAACCTTCTATAGACCGTGTCGATTAGACCAGACACGACCTTCTTGCTCAGTGTCTTGTTCATCAATGAGAACTCAAGACCTTCGGGCAAGATATTAGAAAGTAAGGCACGCCCGGCAGTGGTTTCAATACGACTATGCGTTTCTGATTTCTCACCATTTTCATCAATGCTGATTTCACGAATACGCACCTGAATCTTTGCCCTGATATCCAGTACTTTTGATTCGTAGGCGCGGTGTACTTCATCGATGTCGGTGAATATCATGCCAGTACCTTTGGCATCTGCTGATTCACGTGTCATATAGTACAGGCCTAAAACAACGTCCTGTGTCGGCACAATGATGGGTTCACCATTGGCCGGTGAAAGCACGTTGTTGGTAGACATCATCAATGTCCGTGCTTCAATCTGGGCTTCCACAGATAGCGGAATGTGCACAGCCATCTGGTCACCATCAAAATCAGCATTAAAAGCTGTACAGACCAGGGGATGCAACTGGATCGCCTTGCCTTCAATCAAAATCGGCTCAAATGCCTGTATACCCAGTCTGTGCAATGTAGGTGCACGGTTGAGCATGATTGGATGTTCACGAATGACCTCTTCAAGAATGTCCCAGACCTCGGCACCTTCTCGTTCAACCAGTTTCTTGGCTGCCTTGATGGTAGTTGCCAAACCCCTGAATTCAAGCTTACTGAAGATAAATGGCTTGAATAATTCCAGGGCCATCTTCTTGGGGATACCACATTGATGTAAGCGTAATGTTGGGCCGACAACGATGACCGAACGGCCAGAATAATCGACACGTTTACCCAGCAGGTTTTGACGGAAACGACCCTGCTTGCCCTTGATCATATCGGCAAGTGATTTCAAAGGCAGTTTATTGGTGCCTGTAATCGCACGCCCACGACGACCATTATCCAGCAAGGCATCCACAGACTCCTGCAGCATGCGTTTTTCATTGCGAACGATGATGTCTGGAGCACTTAAGTCCAGCAGACGTTTCAATCGATTATTGCGGTTGATCACGCGACGATAAAGATCATTCAGATCAGAAGTTGCAAAACGACCACCATCCAGTGGCACCAATGGCCTGAGTTCAGGCGGTAATATTGGCAGTACCTTCAAAACCATCCATTCTGGCTTGTTCCCGGAAGACATAAATGATTCGAGCAGTTTTAGTCGTTTGGTCATTTTTTTGAGTTTTGTCTCGGATTTGGTTTCTGGAATCTCACCACGCAAGGTATCTACTTCTTCCTTAACATTGGTAGACATCAATAATTCACGTATCGCTTCAGCACCCATGCGAGCATCAAATTCATCACCATATTGTTCTATGGCTTCCAGATAATTTTCTTCTGTCATCAACTGACCACGCTCAAGCTCAGTCATGCCCGGGTCAATCACAACATAGGCTTCGAAATACAGAACCCTTTCAATTTCACGCAGGGTCATATCCAGCATTAAACCCATCCTTGAAGGTAAGGATTTCAGATACCAGATATGTGCAACCGGACTTGCCAGCTCAATGTGTCCCATACGTTCACGACGAACTTTGGACAATGTGACTTCAACGCCACACTTCTCACAGACAACACCGCGATGTTTTAATCTTTTATATTTCCCACAAAGACACTCGTAATCTTTAACCGGACCGAATATCTTGGCACAAAAGAGGCCATCTCTTTCAGGTTTGAAGGTGCGATAATTGATCGTTTCAGGTTTCTTGACCTCACCATATGACCACGAACGAATTTTTTCAGGAGAGGCAAGGCCAATAGATATGGCATCGAACTCCTCAACCTGGCCCTGTTGTTTTAAAAGTCTTAATAAATCTTTCAAGGTCTGCACCCTCCACAAGACAATACAACTAATACATAAAAATTATTTAGATTCATTCTGCTAAGCGCCATGGTTAAATTTGTTTCAGTGCGATATTAATACCGAGTGAACGGATTTCCTTAACCAGCACATTGAATGACTCAGGCATACCTGGATCTATACGATGGTCTCCATCAACAATGCTCTTATACATTTTGGTTCTACCATTGACGTCATCAGACTTCACTGTAAGCATTTCCTGCAAGGTAAAGGCCGCACCGTATGCTTCAAGGGCCCAGACTTCCATTTCACCAAAACGCTGCCCACCAAATTGCGCCTTACCACCCAGCGGCTGTTGCGTCACCAGGCTATAGGGTCCGGTTGAACGTGCATGCATCTTGTCATCAACCAGATGGTTGAGTTTCAACATATACATGTAACCCACTGTGACAGGCCTGTCGAAGGCATCGCCTGTACGTCCATCATAAAGTGTGATTTGACCACTCTCAGGCAGGCCGGCAAGTTTCAACATGCCTTTGATTTCAGACTCATCAGCACCATCGAACACAGGCGTTGCCATGGGCACACCGCCTCGTAAATTGCGAGATAGATCAAGGATTTCTTCATCAGTGAAACTCTTCAGGTCTTCCTGCTTACCACTGGTGTTGTAAATCTTATCCAGGAATTTTCTAATTTTGCCTACATCGGCCTGTGCGTCCAGCATTGCGGATATTTTATCCCCCAGACCTTTCGCAGCCCAACCCAGATGGGTCTCCAGAATCTGCCCTACATTCATACGCGAAGGAACACCCAGGGGATTCAGTACCACATCGACTGGCTCACCATCTTTGGTATGAGGCATATCTTCAACTGGAACAATCATTGAGATAACACCCTTGTTTCCGTGCCGTCCAGCCATTTTGTCACCTGGCTGAATGATTCGTTTTACCGCGAGATAAACCTTAACCATTTTTAATACACCAGGTGCAAGATCATCACCCGATATCAACTTGGCTCTTTTCTCCTCGAACATTTCATCAAATTCAACACGCAAACGGCCATGTTGCTCTGCCATCTGTTCAAGTTGACGATTAGCGGTTTCATTTCGGAGGCGAATATCGAACCATTTTTCTCGCGCTGTTTCTACTAAATATGCCTTGGTAATCTTGGTTTCAGCTTTTAAACCATCTGGCCCACCCTCAGCTAATTTACCCAGTAACAGGGTCTCAATCCGCTGGTAAATGCCTTCTTCCATGATGCGCATTTGATCGCTCAGATCCTTGCGCACACTCTTTAGATCTGATTCTTCAATTTCCAGGGCACGCGCATCTTTATCAACACCATCACGCGTAAACACCTGAACATCGATTACCGTACCATTGGTACCTGACGAAACACGTAAAGAGGTATCTTTAACGTCAGAGGCTTTTTCACCAAAGATAGCCCTTAACAATTTCTCCTCTGGTGTTAATTGAGTTTCACCCTTCGGTGTCACTTTGCCGACCAGAATATCTCCTGGATTCACTTCAGCACCGATGTACACAATCCCGGATTCATCAAGTTTATTCAACGCATGTTCGCTAACATTAGGAATATCCGCAGAGATTTCTTCCTGACCCAGTTTGGTATCACGCGCTACACAGGTCAGTTCTTCAATATGAATCGTGGTAAAGCGTTCTTCCTTCACCAAACGCTCTGAAATAAGGATTGAATCCTCAAAGTTGTAGCCATTCCAGGGCATAAATGCGACTTTCATATTTTGCCCAAGCGCCAACTCACCTAAATCGGTTGAAGGGCCATCAGCCAGTACGTCTTTTGCTGCAACCATATCGCCCGGTTTGACCAATGGTTTCTGGTTGATACAAGTGTTCTGGTTTGAACGTGTGTATTTCGTCAGGTTATAAATATCAACACCAGGTTCACCCGCAGTGACTTCATTGTTATTTACCCGCACTACAATACGGCTGGCATCAACAGTGTCGACAAGGCCCCCACGGTCAGCAATCACCGTGACACCTGAATCTGTCGCCACCGTTCTTTCCATACCGGTACCTACCAATGGTTTATCTGCACGCAGAGTAGGCACAGCCTGACGTTGCATATTTGATCCCATCAAGGCCCTGTTCGCATCATCATGTTCGAGGAACGGTATCAATGCGGCCGCCACGGAAACAATCTGCCTTGGCGAGACATCCATATATTCAACTGTATCCGGCTTCGACAGGGTAAATTCATTTTGATGACGACTCGTAACCAGGCTATCCGTTAGACGGCCCTTGTTATCTGTTGTTGCACTTGCCTGCGCGATGACATGATCACTTTCTTCAATTGCGGAAAGATATTCTATTTCATCCGATACCTTGCCCTTGTTTACCTTGCGGTATGGTGTTTCCAGGAAACCGTATTCGTTGGTTCTGGCGTAAATCGCCAATGAGTTAATCAAACCAATATTTGGCCCTTCAGGTGTTTCAATCGGGCACACTCGACCATAATGTGTCGGATGTACGTCACGTACTTCAAAACCGGCACGTTCACGTGTCAGCCCACCAGGGCCAAGCGCTGAAATGCGTCGTTTGTGTGTAATTTCAGATAGCGGATTATTCTGATCCATAAACTGGGATAACTGACTTGAACCAAAAAATTCCTTAACCACCGCTGATACTGGCTTGGCATTGATAATTTCCTGTGGCATTAGTCCTTCAGAATCTGCCAGACCAAGACGCTCTTTAACTGCACGCTCAACACGTACCAAACCAACACGGAATTGATTTTCAGCCATCTCACCAACACTTCTGACACGTCTGTTACCGAGATGGTCAATATCATCAACAGTACCTTTACCATTCTTGATATCGATCAATAGCTTCAGAACTTCAGTGATGTCTTCTTTGGATAAAATACCTTCACCAACAATATCCTTACGACCAATCCTTCTGTTAAATTTCATCCGCCCAACAGCAGACAAATCATAACGGTCAGGACTGAAGAACAGATTTTTAAACAGGTTCTCGGCGGAATCCTTGGTTGGTGGTTCACCTGGGCGCATCATGCGATAGATCTCGACCTGTGCTTCAAGTGGTGTGTTTGATGGATCAATCCTTAATGTATCGGCAATATAAGGTCCACGATCCAGATCATTGATGTACAGTGTTTCAATCGTCAACTCTTTAAATTCAAGCAACTGTTCCAGCAGTTCTTCTGTAATTTCCGTATTCGCTGCTGCAAGCAATTCACCTGTTTCCAGATCGACAATATCTTTTGCTAACACCTGCTCGATAAGATATTCAGCTGGTACCATCAATTCTTTCAGTCTGGATTTTTCCATCTCCCGGATATGACGTGCAGTAATTCGTCTTTCATTTTCAACGATCACTTTGCCTTTTTTATCTTTGATATCGAATGTCGCAGTTTCCCCACGTAAACGATCCGGAATCAAGGTAAGGGCAACGCCCTTCTTGCTGATTTTGTATTCATTGGTATCGAAAAAGATATCGAGCATTCCCTGAGTTTCATAACCCAGTGCGCGTAACAAAATAGTTGCAGGTATCTTCCTGCGGCGATCGATACGACAATAAACCAGATCCTTGGGATCAAACTCGAAATCAAGCCACGAACCACGGTAGGGAATTACACGTGCAGAGAAAAGTAATTTCCCGGAAGAATGGGTTTTGCCCTTATCGTGTTCAAAGAACACGCCTGGAGAACGATGCAATTGAGAAACGATGACGCGTTCTGTTCCGTTTATGACGAAGGCACCCGTTGTTGTCATCAATGGGATTTCACCCATATAGACTTCCTGTTCCTTAATGTCTTTTACGACCTTCTTGTTGAGTCCCGCTTCCTTATCATAAATAACCAGGCGGACTTTAACGCGAAGTGATGATGCATAAGTAATGCCTCTTTGTTGACATTCCTTTACATCAAATACTGGATTTACCAGACGATAGCTAACATATTCAAGCATGGCGCTACCGGAGAAACCAACGATTGGAAATACAGATTTAAACGCGGCCTGCAGGCCAGCATCCTTGCGTTCTTCAGGAGCAACACCCTGCTGCAGATATTTTCGATACGAGTCCAGCTGCATCGCTAACAGGAGAGGCACATCCATGATCTTTGGATGTTTACCAAAATCCTTACGTATTCGTTTCTTTTCGGTGTAGGAGTAGGCCATTACAGATCCTCACAATATGTTCTTTAAACTACAAAAATACTAAAAACCCGGTCACTGGATTTTCCCAGCCACTGAATTTTCCTTGAGTCTTTCTAACAAGCAGACCAAAGCAACACAAGGCCGGTGGTCAATTCCACCAGCCTTGCACTGATCTTTGTTGGTGCTTTTGTCAAAAGGTTTATTTGACTTCGACGGTCGCGCCAGCTTCTTCCAACTGCTTCTTGATCTCTTCTGCTTCGTCTTTGCTTGCGCCTTCCTTCACTGGAGCAGGAGCACTTTCGACAAGTGCCTTAGCTTCCTTCAGACCCAGCCCGGTGATACTACGGACAGCCTTGATTGCAGAAACCTTGTTTTCTCCGAAGCTGGTCATGACAACATCAAACTCGGTTTTTTCTTCAGCAGCGGCGCCATCACCTGCAGCAGCGCCAGCAACAGGTGCAGCTGCAACAGCAGCAGATACACCAAATTTTTCTTCCATTGCTTCAACAAGCTCAACTACTTCAAGTACAGTCATGTTAGAAATTGTTTCCAAAAGTTCTTCTTTATTTACAGCCATTGTGAATACTCCCAATTAAATCTTGTTAAATTAAATTTATATAAATACGAAAATGAATTAAGCAGCTTGCTTCTGATCAGCGACAGCTTTAACCGTACGCACAAATTTCGCGTGTGGTTCAGCCAGGGTCCTGGCCAAGGTCGCAACAGGTGCCATCATCATGCCCATAAGCATGCTAATAGCCTGTTCCTTACTTGGTAGACTTGCCAATGCATCAATATCAGAGGGCTGTAATAATTTACCTTCCAGTGCCACCAACTTGACAACAAGCTTGTCATTTTTCTTTGCAAAATCGCGAACTACCTTTGCTGCAGCACCTGGCTCATCTATGGAAAAAGCGAGGATAAGCTGTCCAGTCAGACCTTCCCGCATACAATCAAAACTTGTATCTTCCAAAGCGCGACGCGCCAGTGTATTTCTGACAACACGCAGATAAATACCGGCATCGCGAGCAAGCTGACGTAATTCAGTCATATCACCCACGCTCAAACCGCTATATTCTGCCGCCACTGCAGATGGTGAGTTACCAGCAACTTCAGCTACTTCTTCAACTATCGCTTTCTTTGCTTCAAGGTTTAGACTCACATCATTTCTCCTAAGTTAATCAGGCTTACTGACTCTTTACACAACAAGCATAAAGCGTCCGGCATCTCTGCCCTGGTAAGCCCTGGATCACACCAAGGCTTCATATTCAGAAAACTGAACACAAAACCAACCACTACGGCGACCCTTAAAACAGGAGTAAACTGTTTTGGGACATCACCGCCTGCGCAGGTAATCTGATTACATTAAGCTTGCTTCGAATAAAAAACATCTACGAAGCAAGCACCTGCGGTCTTTGACGTCTAACGGGAACCAGTAAAGATTCCCCGCCAGTACAAAGCCTTCAAAATACGCAATAAAAACTGCCAATTACGTACATAAAATACTAAATATTCAAGCAGCCAGACTACTCTGATCTACTGCGATACCTGGACCCATTGTCGTAGAAAGACTCACTTTCTCCATGTAAACACCCTTTGCTGAGCTTGGCTTGGCCTTATTCAAATCAGCCAACAGGGATTCAAGGTTTTCTTTTAATGCATCAATATCAAAGGATACTTTTCCGATTGCACAATGGATGATGCCGTTTTTGTCCGTTCTGTAACGCACCTGACCAGCTTTGGCATTAGTAACAGCCTGTGCTGCATCCGTACTTACGGTACCAACTTTAGGATTCGGCATTAAACCACGAGGACCCAGGATCTTACCCAGCTTACTGACAACTGGCATGGCATCCGGCGTTGCAACGATTACATCAAAGTCCATTTCGCCAGCCTGCATACGCTCAGCCAGATCTTCAAAACCGACCACATCGGCACCGGCGGCTTTTGCCGCTTCAGCCTGTTCGCCCTGTGCAAATACAGCAACCCGTACTGTTTTACCCGTACCTTTAGGCAGAACCGTTGCTCCTCTAACTGCCTGATCAGATTTTCTGGCATCAATACCAAGATTAACTGCGACTTCTACAGACTCATCAAATTTGACTGTCGAACATTCCTTCAGCAGTTGTAATGCCTCTGTTAATGGATAGAGTTTTTCTGAATCTATTTTATCTGCCCAGGATTTAACGCGTTTGGAAATTGCCATCAGGAAACACCCTCCGTTTCAATACCCATACTGCGTGCAGTACCAGCGATGGTACGCACAGCGGCATCCATATCAGCAGCGGTTAAATCAGGCTCTTTTGCCTTGACGATCTCTTCCAGCTGTTGACGATTGACCTTACCGACCTTGTCGGTATTAGGTATACCACTGCCTTTGGGAACGCCGGCTGCCTTCTTCAATAAAAATGAAGCAGGTGGTGTCTTGGTGATAAAGGTAAAGCTTTTATCGTTATACACAGTGATCACAACAGGTACAGGAAGATTAGCCTCCATACTCTGTGTCTGTGCATTAAATGCCTTACAGAAATCCATGATATTCAGCCCATGCTGGCCCAGTGCTGGTCCAACAGGTGGACTTGGATTTGCCTGGCCCGCAGGCACCTGCAACTTGATATAAGTTTCAATTTTCTTGGCCACAACTATCTCCTTGGGTAGTAACGCCTCTCGGCTCCCCTCTACAAAAACTCTGTTCTGCCTGGAACAAAGCCTTCTGGTTTCATAAAACGCTTAAAAACAATAAATCTTATTTAACACTACTGATCTGGCCCGGTTGCCCGGCCCAGAATTAATCTTAGTCCTTTTCTACCTGAGTAAATTCAAGATCCACAGGGGTAGAACGTCCAAAAATCAATACCGAAACACGCAAGCGATTCTTTTCGTAATTGACTTCCTCAACCACACCATTGAAATCCTTAAATGGTCCATCAATCACACGTATCACTTCACCTGCCTCAAACATAACCTTGGGTGTAGGCTTATCAACACCTTCCTCTACACGCTGAAGAATTGAATTTGCTTCCTCTTCAGAGATTGGCGCAGGCTTATCGCTGGTTCCGCCAACAAATCCCAACACCCTGGGCATATCCTTGACCATATGCCAGGTATCATCGTTCATTTCCATCTGCACGAGCACGTAACCAGGGAAAAACTTACGATCTGTCGTGCGTTTTTTTCCTTCACGCATCTCGACAACTTCTTCCTTCGGCACCAGTACCTCGCCAAACTTGTCCTCCATACCGTACTGTATAACGCGTTCCTTCAACGTATTCATCACCCGGTCTTCAAACCCTGAGTATGCGTGCACCACGTACCAGCTGAGAGACATTTACCGCTAACCCCTCTGACCCATTAGCGTACCAATGGTCCAGCCAAGAAACATATCCAGTAACCATAAAATAATGGATACCAGAACAACCACAAGAACAACAATCAGTGTTGTTTGCACCGTTTCCTGACGCGTTGGCCAGACTACCTTGCGTACTTCTATCTGCGCCCCATGAAAAAAGCCCCAGATATTACGGCCTTTAGCCGTCTGTAACGCAATGCCGACAGCAACACCAGCTGCCAGCAGTAAACCGCCAACCCTGAGCAATGCCGACTTTTCCGGGTATATATAGAACGCAGCCATTGCCGCCACTGCAATGAATAAGGCAATGACAAGCTTTACGCTGTCCAACCCGCTTTCTACTGTTTCAACTTTTGAATTCATATTTCGTTTCTTCACTACTTGCCTCATGCGGCCTTATCGTCAATACCACCTGTCACTCAACCTGCCATAATGGCAGGCCAGGAGGGAATCGAACCCCCAACCTGCGGTTTTGGAGACCGCCGCTCTGCCAATTGAGCTACTGGCCTAAAACAAAAACCCCATAATCTATATTCTTGAATGAAAACAGGGACAGCAGCCTTAATCAGGCTGCTGTCCCTTTGCTTAATGATTACTCGATAACCTTGGCGACGACACCCGCACCCACGGTACGGCCACCTTCACGGATCGCAAAACGTAAGCCTTCTTCCATCGCAATCGGGTTAATCAAGGTCACTTCTAACTTGATGTTATCGCCAGGCATCACCATCTCGGTACCTTCAGGTAAATCAATGGCACCTGTTACATCCGTGGTACGGAAGTAAAACTGCGGACGGTAGTTAGCAAAAAACGGCGTATGACGACCGCCTTCATCTTTCGATAACACATAGATTTCTGCTTCAAAACGGGTGTGCGGCGTAATCGAACCTGGATGGCACAGGACCTGTCCACGTTCTACTTCTTCACGCTTGGTACCACGTAACAAAACACCGACGTTGTCTCCAGCCCGTCCTTCGTCCAGTAACTTGCGGAACATCTCAACACCGGTACAGGTGGTCTTCTGGGTTTCTTTTATGCCGACGATCTCAATCTCTTCACCAACCTTGACAATGCCGCGCTCTATACGCCCGGTCACCACGGTACCACGACCTGAGATTGAAAAGACGTCTTCAATCGGCATCAAAAATGGCTGATCTACCGGGCGGTCAGGAACAGGGATGTAGTCATCCATCGCTGCCACCAGTTTCAGGATTGATGGAACACCAATCTCGCTTTCATCACCTTCCAGCGCTTTCAAGGCTGAGCCTATGATGATCGGGGTGTCATCACCCGGGAATTCATAAGCATCCAGCAGTTCGCGCACTTCCATCTCTACCAGTTCCAGTAATTCTTCATCGTCAACCTGATCGGCCTTGTTCAGATAGACCACCACGTAGGGAACACCGACCTGGCGGGCTAACAGGATGTGCTCACGGGTTTGTGGCATCGGGCCATCCGCTGCACTACAGACCAGGATGGCGCCGTCCATCTGTGCCGCTCCGGTGATCATGTTCTTCACATAATCAGCATGGCCTGGACAATCAACATGCGCATAGTGACGATTATCACTTTCGTATTCGACGTGTGCGGTGGCAATCGTGATGCCGCGTTCTCTTTCTTCCGGCGCGTTATCTATCTGATCGTAGGCCTTGAATTCACCACCATGTTGTTCCGCCATGATCTTGGTAATTGCCGCTGTCAGTGTCGTCTTACCATGATCAACGTGACCTATCGTTCCCACATTTACATGTGGTTTCGTTCGTTCAAATTTCTCCTTCGACATTAGGAGTTTCTCCTTAACAATTTAATATATTAATAACCAAGTAAAAAAACAAAGTACCAAAACTGCTACAGTACTAAATCTGGAGCTCATAACCGGATTTGAACCGGTGACCTCTTCCTTACCAAGGAAGTGCTCTACCGACTGAGCTATATGAGCAGATAGGTTCATAAAATGATACCTTAATCAAACCACTGGCAACCAGGCCCTGCACACTCAAATCTGGAGCGGGTGATGGGAATCGAACCCACACCATCAGCTTGGAAGGCTGAGGTTCTACCATTGAACTACACCCGCCTACCCGACACCAAACAGTGCCAAATACTTTCATTACTGCTCATCCATGGTGGTGGAGGGGGGAGGATTCGAACCTCCGAAGGCTGAGCCGTCAGATTTACAGTCTGATCCCGTTGACCGCTTGGGTACCCCTCCGAAATCAGCCGCACATTCTCGGACAATCTGGAGGCACTGTCAATATGGTAAGAGACTGAAAATTGGTCTATTTGAGGATTAATTTAAAACTTCAATCACCGCTGCGTAAGACATTACCACTTATGGCGTCTCTGATTTCTGTTGGCAGTTCCCTGCCCCCCGTATTTCCAGACAATATGTAATCGATTTCATTACCAAAATAGTTTCTAACCCTGAAGGCATTCGTGGCCGGTGTTTTCCTCGCTGGATTCGCACTTGTTGAGACAATCACACCGGCCTCCTTACACAGTGCCTGTACAACTGGATGGGCAGATACTCTTACTGCAACTGTATCCTTATAGCCGGTAATCCAGCCAGGGACGTTTGCAGTGGCTGGTAACACCCAGGTCACAGGTCCGGGCCACGAGGCACTGACTTTCTGTCTCAGTTCATTATCTGCATAGTCAACGTATGAATCTAATTGTTCAGGACTGGCAGCGACCAATATCAGGCCTTTTCTTACCGAGCGACCTTTTAGAGACAGGATTCTGGCCACGGAGTAAACATCCTCAGGAATACAACCCAGACCAAACACAGCTTCCGTTGGATAGGCAATGATGCCACCCTGGTTCAAGGTCTTGACGGCTAAATTCAGATGAAAATTACCCATAATCTTTTCAGGCTGTGGCTACTGACAGACATGAAGCTACAAAAACGACATATTTAAAAAACACAAGCCTAATAACATGCTCGACTGATTAAGGCACCAACTTTAAGCTATCAGCTCTTTAGCCGGCCGTCTCACTGGGCTTTTTCGCAGTTTTTTTCTTCGTCTTCTTCTTACTAGTTTTCTTTTTGCTAGCTTTCTTCTTACTGGCCTTCTTCCTGGCCCCTCGACGCGGCCGATCTGGTGCTTCAGCAATCATCTTCTGGCAATCTTCCACGGTAAGATCTGCTGGTTCAACGTCCTTTGGTACCTTCACATTCTTGTTGCCATCGGTCACATAAGGGCCATAGCGCCCTTTCAAGACACTGATACCTTCCTCTTCAAAAATATTGATCTGCCTCTCGGCATCCTCAATTTTCTTGGCTGCAATCAGCTCCAGACATCTCTCCAGACCCACTGTATAAGGATCATCTTCCTTAAGTGAGACAAATTTACCGCCATAACGAATGTACGGGCCAAAGCGCCCGGCACTGATGACAATTTCTTCGCCCTCTTCTGTTTCGCCCATCTCTCTTGGTAACTTGAAAAGCGCCAGGGCTTCTTCCAGGGTAATACTGTCCAGCTTCTGACCAGGAAGCAGGCCGGCAAATTTTGGCTTGTCTTCATCTTCTTTGGTACCAATTTGTGCAAACGGACCATAACGACCAATACGTACTGATACAGGCGAGCCTGTTTTAGGATCTGCCCCCAGTTCTCTGGCCTGAATCGCTTCACTACGACTGACCGTTTCTTCCTTTTCCTTGATTTGTTTTTCGAACGTCTCCCAAAATTTCTTCATCAAGGGCAGCCATTCTTTCTCGCCCCTGGAAACTGCATCCAGCTCATCTTCAAGACGCGCGGTAAAGTCGTAATCTACATAATCCGTAAAATGCTTGGTGAGAAAATTATTTACCACACGACCCACATCGGTCGGCGTAAACTGTTTTTGTTCGAACTCTACGTATTCTCTTTGCTTGAGTGTGTAGATAATGCTTGCGTAGGTTGAAGGCCTGCCAATACCGTATTCTTCCAGAGTTTTCACCAGACTGGCTTCTGTAAAACGTGGAGGCGGCTCAGTGAAATGTTGTTCTGGCCTGATTTCGAGTAGCTTGACAACGTCACCTTGTTTCAGTGGTGGCAGTAATTTTTCATCATCATCTGTTTTCGCCTCATCTTGTCCTTCCAGATAGACCATCATGAAACCCGGATCGGCAATGCTCGAACCATTAGCGCGAAAGGTATTACCTTCACCGCAAACCATATCAACAGCAACGGTGTCAATGGTCGCATGTGTCATCTGACTGGCGACTGTGCGTTTCCAGATCAATTCATATAATTTAAATTGATCTGCATCCAGTGAAGATTTTATTTCACTGGGCACGTGTCTTACCGTGGTTGGACGTATTGCTTCATGTGCTTCCTGTGCATTCTTGGATTTTGTTTTGTAAACACGGGGTTCCTCAGGTACATTATTTTTACCATATCGTTCGCCGATAAATTCTCTAATCTCATCCTGAGCTTCCTTTGCCAATACAACTGAATCTGTACGCATGTATGTAATCAGACCGACAGTTCCTTCATCACCACCTATGTCGATACCTTCATATAATTGTTGTGCGACTCGCATGGTACGCTGAGCTGTCAATCCCAGTTTACGCACTGCTTCCTGCTGCATGGTTGAAGTGATAAATGGTGCCGTTGGTTGACGTTTACGTTGTTTCTTCTCGACCTTGCTTACGGTTAAATTACCATTGGCTGCCTGTAGTAATTCTTCGTAGGCTTTGCTCGCGGTCTCACCGTCGGTGATGGTAAACTGCTTCAATTTTTCACCACGTAAACAAGTCAGCCTTGAAAGGAATCTGGCTTTTTCCTTTTCAAGATCCGCTTCTATGGTCCAGTATTCCTGAGATTTAAATTTCTCAATTTCCTGTTCACGTTCAACGATCATTCTTAACGCTGGACTCTGCACACGCCCTGCCGACAAGCCGCGTTGAATCTTTTTCCAGAGTAATGGTGAAAGGTTAAAACCCACCAGATAATCCAGTGCCCGACGTGCCTGTTGTGCATTGATTAAATCTTTCGATAACTCTCTTGGATGCGCCATTGCTTCCCTGATTGCATTTTTTGTCACTTCATGAAACACAACACGATGCGATTTTTTACCTTCTAACAAACCTCGTTCTTTTAACAACTCATAGAGATGCCAGGCGATGGCTTCACCTTCTCGATCCGGATCAGTAGCCAGATAAAGAGTATCTGCTTTTTTGAGTGCCTTGATGATTGCATCAACCGCCTTGGCATTTTTCTCAATGTCCTGATATTTCATCTCAAACCCATTCTCTGTATCGATGGCACCAGTCTTGGGTAACAAATCACGTACATGCCCATAAGATGCCAATACCTTGAAGTCATCACCAAGGTATCGATTGATTGTTTTTGCCTTCGCGGGAGATTCAACTATAACTAATGATGTGCTCATTCAAAAAATTCCACTTAAGTATTCTGCGACTTGTGATGAAAATTTGGGGATTGCCGATTTTAAAATGATTCAGGATGTTTAATGCATATTCGCATTCAAATCATCCATCACGATATCTTCCATCCACGTGATAACTGCTTCTTTACCAGGCTGATTGAACAGCACCATAAGAACAACCCATTTAAGCTGTTGTAGATCGATGTCTTCTGATTCCAGCGCCATCACGCGGTCAATCACCAGCTCACGGTTCTGAATATCCAGTACCCCGGCCTGTTCCAGAAAAAGCAGGAACCCTCGGCACTCAGTATCAAATTTTAGCAGTTCTTTAGCATGATAAATTCTTGAAGCCGATGTCCCGGTAGCCGGGGAAGGATAATGATTGTCTTTTTGCGTGGCCAGATCTTCCAGCCAGTCAAAAGCCTTACCTACTTCGCGATCAGCAAAACCTGCATCCACAAGTTGATCTCTTAATGCATCCTGATCAGGCGTCAATTTGACATCCTCATCTTCATAATTGTCAAAAAGATACATCAATACATCCAATACTGTTTCTTTCATTTACTAATTTCTCTAGTTAGCTCGTATGTAAACTCCACCTGCTTGCGAAACAACCAAACCACGAAGTTCGAGTATCAAAAGCATGGAGGAAACTGAATCAATCGTCAATCCTGTTAATTCAATCAATCTATCAATGGATATGGGGTCATATGCCATACTATCAAGCAACACTTTGTAATCTGCGTCAAGTGCTTCTTTGCCCTGAGCAATTTTTTGACCTGTTTCTTCAGCAACATTTCTCCCTATAACAACCTTCACAAGAGAACCCAGTTCTTCAACAATATCATCAACTGATTCCACCAACTTGGCGCCTTGCCTGATCAAGGAGTGGCAACCTTTTGCCAGTGGGTTATGGATAGAACCTGGAATCGCAAATACCTCACGCCCCTGCTCCATCGCATAACGTGCGGTGATGAGTGAACCACTTCGACATGCTGCCTGTATCACCAGAACGCCCGTGCTCATGCCGCTGATAATCCTGTTGCGCCTGGGAAAGTTTGCGGAGATGGGTTTTGTTCCCGGCGAAAATTCTGAAACCAGAATACCTCTCTCGACGATCTTTTCAGCCAGGGCTTTATGCCTTGCAGGATAAATCATATCAAGACCATTTCCTGTTACTGCAATGGTATGCCCACCCGCATCCAACGCACCCTGATGGCTGCAACCATCTATACCCAGGGCCAGACCACTTGTCACAGTCGCGCCTGCGTAAACAAGCTCACGGGCAAATTCATCAGCAAGCTTGCGACCAGCTGCATCTGGATTCCTGCTGCCAACAATTCCAATCTGTATGCTTATTAATACCTGCAGACAACCGTGAGCAAACAAAACAATGGGTGGATCAGGGATCTCCCTGAGTAACAGCGGATATTCATCACTGTCGATTGTTACAAGATGATGGTCGGGACTGTCTAACCAAAGTAAATCAGCTTCAACACTTTCCCAATCAGGCTGGCAAATAGCGTTTATTGATTTTTCCTTAAGACCAGACTCTCTTAGTGCATGGGCATCTGCAGAGAATATTTCTTTTATCGAGGAGAAGGCATCAACTAAATTTCTTTGGCCAACAGGGCCAAGTCCCTTGATACGATGGAGCGCTAACCAAAAAGCACGATCTTCGTTGTTTATCGCCATATTCCTGATCATCCTGATCTATGTTTGGTAACTGCTGTTGATAATGCATCAATTTTTAATCTTCAGCAAAATTATTACTGGAATAACCACCAGCAGATGTTCAGCAGCAACTGGTTGCTGGATGATATTTTTGTTATGTACAAAACAACAAAGGCCGCTTTTTTAGCGGCCTTTGTCTATGCTTATAAAAGAACTTTTTATATTTACAAATTTCTTACGCTATCAAGTACATGAATAGAACTAATTGCACTCATCACCAAACCATAACTGACGTTTTCAAATGTCCGGAACACCATCAGAACGCCAGCATACTCTTCAGGTAATTCCACGTATTCTGGCCTGGCATTCGGTCGTCCCAGATAAGCAACCAGATCAGAGTTGTTAAAATTCTTCATCATATCACCGACCCAATCCTCCGGATCTACCTCATAATTTCCTTTTGACTGCGTCGCTACCTCATCTCTGATGATATTACCACTTTGATAAATGCCCAGAACATTACCAACCTCAACGCCATCATTATCGCCTACATCAACCACGACAACCTGGTATTGACCTATCTCAGCAACACCATTGAAAACAGATAATATATTTGCATCAATATCACGATATGGTGCACTTGGAACGAATGTATTATTGGCATCCTCATCAGATTCAATAACGAGTCTGTCGCCAGTAAGGATTTCCTGTTTAGACAGGGTCACGATTGCTGAGGCAGGATCTCCCCGCTTCTGAATCACTACATCACCCAGATAAATTGCCTCATAACCCAGAACTCTATCAGGATCCTTACGAGTATTGATGTATGCAGAGCCTTTTCGATATATAGAGTAACGGGTCTCATTCACATCATCATTCAGACCCCTTACATATAGCTTACTACCTGAACCCGATATCAGATGTTGATCATAACTGGACACGACATAGGGCCAGTGAGACATTTCTTGATCTGTAACAATACGAGGACGGCTGAGAAACTGCTGGATAGCATCGACAGGGATTGTCTGGATGGCATCATCTCTGTCATCAGAACGTATAGTAGGTGACAGCCTGACATTACGACCATTGGTAACCATACCTGAACCACTAACAGTTAAAAGTGGCTTCCCATCGATTATGGACAGAGAGACAATATCACCTGGATAGATAAGATGCGGATCCGTAATCTGGGGGTTACCCTGCCAGATCGTTGGCCAGTACCATGGTTCCTGTAAGAACCGCGCCGAGATGTCCCAGAGTGTATCGCCTTTTTTGACCACATATTCGTCCGGGTAATCAGGATTTAGCTTTACCGTGTCAGCAACCGACACAGATGTAAGCGATAAACACACCAGTAAAAAATAGATTTTCTTAAACATGATTATTACCTTACGTACGTTCCTTAATGTAGATTAGCAAAAAAATACGCAAAATATAAGTAAGATCACACTTTATTCAGCTGTTTATTACGAAAAAATCATTTTTCTGTATACTATCAGTAAGTTACCTGACAAAGGAGTAAAAACACCTGTGGCACTACTAGAAGTCCTGTATTTCCCTGATAACAGACTGCGTAAAAAGGCTGTGCCTGTTGAGATCGTAGATGAAAATTGTCGCTCATTGGCGAAGGATATGCTGGAAACGATGTACGCTAATCGTGGTATTGGCCTTGCTGCAACACAGGTAAACATCAAGAAACGCCTTGTCGTTATTGACCTGTCAGAAGACAAAAATGAATCTATGTGCTTGATTAACCCGGAGATTTTATCTTCTGAAGGGACTGAAGAAAATCAGGAGGGTTGCCTGTCAGTCCCTGAGTACTACGACATGGTGACTCGCGCCGAGAAGATTAAATACCGTTATATGGATATCAATGGTGAAGTCATCGAAGATGATGCAGATGGTCTATTAGCTATCTGCATTCAGCACGAAATAGACCACCTTGATGGGAAATTATTCATTGATTATCTCTCCCCCATGAAAAGACAGCGTTTACGCAAAAAGCTTGATAAACAAGAAAAATTTCAAGTGCCCGTACTCTGATTCAAAAACTTCGCTCGGAATAAGCTCATATGGAAAACCTGCGCCAGAAGGAATTACCCCGGAAAAAATTGAATATTGCCTTTGCCGGCACACCTGAGCTGGCAGCAACCATATTAAAAGCATTACTGGAACAATCGAAACACCAGATAAAAATGGTGCTAACCCAGCCCGACAGACCTTCCGGAAGGGGACGCAGGCTCACGGCCAGTCCTGTAAAAACACTGGCGCTTGAACATGGACTAGACGTCCTGCAACCCTGTGCATCCGAATTAATTGCGATGCAAGGCAGGATCGCAGAGATGGATTTGATGATAGTTGCCGCCTATGGAATGTTGCTGCCTGAAACCATCCTGAACGCACCCACACATGGTTGTATTAATATACATACCTCCCTGCTACCCAGATGGAGGGGCGCAGCGCCCATTCAGCGTGCCATCCAGGCAGGGGACGAAGAAACGGGCATCACCATAATGCAAATGGATAGCGGTCTGGACACCGGGCCGATACTGCTACAGAAGAAATGTCCAATAAACCCTACTGATACATCAGGTAATCTACACGATAGACTGGCTTCTCTTGGTAGTGAATGCATACTTGAAGTACTGGACAAAGTGATTTCTGGCAAGCTGGATCCTGTTGACCAGGATGAGTCACAGACCTGTTATGCCCGGAAAATCACCAAATCTGAGGCCAGGATCGACTGGACTAAAACCGCTATTAACATTGATTGTGCCATACGGGCTTTTAATCCTGCCCCTATCTGCCATACAGAGCTGCAAGGCCTGCCCCTTCGAATATGGCAGGCAGAGGTACCTGATATCGAAACCACTTCCCCGGCAGGCGAAATCATACACTCTGGCAAAGCCGGGATTGATCTCGCAACAGGTCAGGGCGTGCTCAGAATTTTACAATTACAGCCACAGGGTAAACGCGCCATGTCTGTGGCAGATTTTCTAAACGGCAATCCAGGTTTTGGTAAATAAAACAAAGACAAAACCAGAATCCAGACAGGCGCGTGTGGTCGCATCCAGAATTCTTGCAAAGGTATTTGAAGATCAACATTCTCTTGCGATATTAATGCCGCTTGAACTGGATCTGATGGTAGATCTACGAGAACGTGCCCTCGCCCAGGCACTTTGTTATGGCGTAATGCGCCATTATTACAGCCTGAATTTTATCCTCTGTAAGCTGTTGGATAAGAAGCTCAAAAAGAAAGATAGTGATGTCAAAGCACTTATCCTGATTGGCCTGTATCAACTCGATCATATGCGGACACCTGCCCACGCAGCTGTTTCGGCAAGCGTTGAAAGCTGTAAGGAATTGAAAAAAACCTGGGCAAAAAACCTGGTCAATGCAGTGTTAAGACGTTACCAGAGAGAATACGATAAATTACAAGAGCTCATCGCAGCTGATGAATCAGCCAATAATGAGCATCCCGCCTGGCTGTTAGAAAGCCTGAAAGATGAATATCCCCAACACTGGCAAGCTATCATCAAGGAAAATAATTTACCGCCACCCATGAGCCTGAGGGTGAATTTGCGCAAGACAGATCGTGATAGCTACCTGGAAAAACTACAGGCCGCTGGAATAGAAGCCCAGGCGTCGAACCTGAATCAAACTGGTATTGTCCTAACTCACCCTGTGGGTGTAGAAGCACTGCCCGATTTTGCCGAAGGCCATGTCTCGGTTCAGGATTTGGCAGCGCAACTGGCCATCCCCTTACTGGAACCGCAGGCAGGGGAACGAATCCTGGATGCGTGCTCAGCCCCCGGAGGAAAACTGGCGCAGTTACTGGAAACATCACCAACTCTGCAACAAGCCGTTGCTATCGAAAAAGAACCGCACAGATTCAAAAAACTTGAGAATACACTGGAGCGCCTTGGTCTCGGCGCAACACTGGTGCAAAATGATGCTCGTGCTGTGGATGACTGGTGGGACAAACAACTGTTTGACAGAATCTTGATTGATGCGCCCTGTAGTGCTTCCGGCGTCATTCGTAGACATCCTGATATTAAATACTTGCGAACGGCTGAAGACATCCAGAACATCAGGGTTTTACAGGCAGAGATACTGGAGGCACTGTGGCCATTGTTAAGGGAAGGTGGCAAGTTACTGTATATTACCTGTTCAGTATTTAAAGCAGAGAATGACGAACAAATCTCTGCTTTCAGCAATAAACATAATGATGTTAATTCGATACCAATACAAGCAAATTGGGGTATGGCTACAGAGTATGGTCGACAGATTCTACCCGGTGATAACGCAATGGATGGATTTTATTATGCTCTATTGCAGAAAACCTGAGACGGGGACACACATTCTCCTGTCTGTTCTGGTGGGCCTGTTGCTGTTGCCAGCTTCACCCCATGCAGAATTACATCATCTGCAATCAAAGCATGGCTTCATAGTTGAAAATGCAGAATTAATTTCAGATGGAGCCGAATATAAGCTCAATGCTGATATACAATTTCACTTCAGCAAAGAAGCCCTGAAGGCACTTGAACACGGGATTGCATTACAGATTGATATAGAAATGCGGGCCAAACAAACCAGAAAATGGCTATGGGATAAAAATATTCGCAATAAAATATATAGCCAACGACTGGAATACCAGCCTCTCAGCGAGCAGTACCTTGTCACTGATTTGAATACTGGCAGCAAGCGTCATTTCCGCAATTTTCAGTATGCGCTCGAATTCATGGGGTCAATTAACAATTATCCATTTTTAGAGCTCGCGGCCCTGCAACAGGATAAAACGTATACCGCACTGCTACGTGCCAGTTTAAATACTGAATCACTACCAACACCATTAAGACTGTCAGCCTATGTTTCCTCAGACTGGCAATTATCTAGCCCCTGGTTCAAGTGGACAATCAAACAATGAGAAAAACGGGCACAGTCATTCTCTACACCGGGCTCTTTTTGTTTGCTTGTATGCTCGCTGCTTTACTCATGATGAGTGATGCCCTCAGGGATTCATCACAGTTCAGTCGCCTGTATTCGGAGCTTTTAATCTTTACCACTCTGGGTCTTTTTTCATTAGTGACTCTCATATTCCTGAATTTAAGACACCTGATACAGCAGCGCCGCAATCAAATACCAGGGACGCGTATGACTGTGCGAATGATTGCCATGTTTACCGCACTCTCAGTGACTCCTGTATTGGTTGTTTATCTCTTTTCCCTGGATTTTTTACATCGAGGTATTGATAGCTGGTTTGATCTGCGCGTCGAACAGGCATTGGATGATTCACTTAAGCTGAGCAGACTCTCTCTTGATACGCGAATGAGAGAATTACTAAAGCAGACAAATCAAATAGCAAAGGAAACATCTGATATATCAGATGCAGAAATGCCTTTTGAAATTGATGAACTGCGTACCCGCATTAATGCCAAGGAAGTCACGCTGATGAACAGACAGGGTGGTGTTATCAGCTCGAGTTCAGAAAATACCACGAGCATTATCCCGGATAGACCGAGCGATACTATTTTATTACAATTGCAACAAGGTGGCAGCTATACAGGGCTGGACAATACTATTACATCAGGCTTGCATATCCGTGTAGTTGTAAATGTACCTGATGTAAACGTAGCGAATAATTCAAGAATGATTCAGGTGCTCTACCCTATCTCAGAGAAAATAAATACACTGACCAATAGCATCCAAACCTCGTATATCAAATATAAAGAACTCTCATATCTTCGCGAACAACTTAAACTCAGTTTTATTCTGGTACTGACCCTGGTCCTTTTATTCAGTCTTTTTGCCACGGTCTGGACTGCATTTTACTTTTCGAAAAGACATGTCGCTCCTATCAGAGACATGGCAGAAGGAACCAGGGCGATTGCTGAGGGTGATTACCACACCCAGATACCGGTACCCAGCAATGATGAACTTGGATTTCTGGTGGCTTCATTTAATGAAATGACACAAAAAATTGAACAGGCGCGCGATGCCGCCAGTCACAGTCAACATGAAGCAGAAACGCAGCAGGCATATCTTGAAGCTGTCCTTGGCAGGCTTTCTTCTGGCGTGCTGGTGTTTGATAAAAACAAGATATTACGCACCTCCAATATCAGCGCGGGGAAAATTTTAGGCATACCTATTAATTCAGTGACTGGTGAATCTCTGGAAAATATTTGCCTGCAATATCAACATCTTGAACCCATGCGAAAAACCATCCTCTCCCATGACAATACTGAACAGGATTGGCGCGAACAAATCACACTGTTTGGAAAAAGTGGCAGACAAATTCTGATGTGTAGCGGCACACCACATTCGATAACTGAAGATGAAAACGAGGATTATATCATCGTCTTTGATGACATAACCGAGCTGATACAGGGACAGAAAAATGCTGCATGGAGTGAGATGGCACGACGGCTTGCACATGAAATCAAGAATCCGTTGACACCAATTCAACTTGCAGCTGAACGATTACGCCATAAGTATCTTCACACCATGGACCAGAAGGACGCAGATACTCTTGACCGGTTAACAAATACTATTGTGCAACAGGTAGAAACCATGAAGGATATGGTTAACACATTTTCAGACTATGCAAGACCGCCAGAGACAAAAACACAGGCCATGGATATTAATGCCCTGATAAGTGAAGTCCTGGATCTATTCACTAACCTGAATCAAAAGACCGGGATCGAACTAAACCTTGAACCTGATCTGCCAATGGTTAATGCAGACGTTAGCAGACTCAGGCAAGTTTTTAATAATCTTCTGAAAAATGCATTTGATGCCTGCGAAGACAACACCGATTCAACATTAACCATTACCAGTCAATGTATTTCAACAGCAGGCACCGAATACGTAGAAATTTTGATCAGAGATTCCGGGCCAGGTATTGCGGAAGATATCATGGAGCATATCTTTGAACCCTATGTAACCACCAAGACAAAAGGCACGGGATTAGGTCTCGCCATCGTAAAGAAAATTATTGAAGAGCATAATGGCGTTGTCTGGCTCGAAAACAATAAGAACAAACCCGGTGTAAGTGCGATAATCAGATTACCGATCATGCAGAAGCAAGATGACAACACGAAAGACAAAACAGGAATGACTTCATGATAGCCGGCAAAATTATGGTGGTTGATGATGAACCAGACATAAGAAGTCTGATCAAGGAAATACTTGAAGACGAAAACTTTGAAGTTACCGTCGCAGAAGATGCGACTCAAGCTGATAACATTCGTGAAGAATTTGATCCTGATCTGATCCTGCTTGATATCTGGATGCCAGGAACTGATGGCATTACCTTACTTAAACAATGGAATGAATCAAACCGGATGCACGTGCCGGTGATCATGATTTCCGGCCATGGCACGGTCGAAACTGCCGTCGAGGCAACCCGCCTGGGTGCCTATGATTTTATCGAGAAACCACTGTCACTCGCCAAGTTAATACTGACAGTGAAACATGCCCTGGAAAACACCTCCTTACAAAGGGAAAATATTCGCCTTAAAGACTACAACCAGCGTGTAGATTCACCTATAGGTAAAAGCAAGATCATGCAAAATCTGAGAGAGCAGATTTTGCAAGTTGTTGAACACAGTACACCTGTTTTGATTACCGGTGAATCAGGCACAGATAAGGAACGTTTCGCACGTTATCTGCACAATCAAAGTTCCAGATCTGAAGAAGCGTTTATCAGCGTCGGTATCTCGGCCTTGTCTGCAGATAATTTTCTGACGGAATTTTTTGGTAGCGAGGAGGCAGACAAGGACAGAACCGGTTTTTTTGAACAGGCAGAGGGCGGCACCCTGTTTCTCAAGGACATTGCAGATATGGATCTTTCCTTACAGGCCAAACTGCAGAACACCCTGGATAATAAATATTTCACCCGCGTTGGCAGCACAAAAACAAAGGCATTTGATATCCGCATTATCGCCGCAACCAATCACGACCTTCTTGAACTGGTCAATGAAGGTCTGTTTCGGGACGATCTCTATTATCAATTAAACATCCTGCCTATCCATATCCCGCCACTGTGTGAACATACTGAAGACATCCCGGAATTACTCGAGTTTTATGTTGATTATTTTGCTGAGAGAGAGGGCCTGGCCTATCGACATTTTACCGTCGCAGCACAAAACCAGCTACGCAGCTATTCCTGGCCCGGTAATGTCCGGGAATTAAAGAACATGGTACAGAGACTACTTATTCTTGGCTCTGATGAAAATATTGATATAAATGAACTGGATCTGGCACGAGGCAAAGTTACCTCACCGGCTGATGAACAAAATTTCATCCCTGATTTTGATATGCCTCTACGTGAAGCAAGAGAGCGATTTGAAAAAGAATATTTACAGCACAAGCTCACTATTGCCGGTGGCAGTGTAAGTAAAGTAGCTGAAGCCGTTGGTATGGAGCGGACGCATCTTTATCGCAAATTGAAATCACTTGGCATTGCGATTAAAAGTCAGGATTCAAAATAGTCAGGTTCCAAAACAGGTTGGAAGATTCGATAAGTCTGGCTATAGTGCATGAAATTTGAGTAACAAATATTCTTAAATTACCAGGCACATGCATGAGCTGAATATGAAGACTGAATTAATGATTTATCTGGTAATGATTCATCCGGCAGAAGACAAATAATGAAAATAATTATTCTCGGTGCGGGTCAGGTTGGTTCCTCGGTTGCCGCAAGTCTCGTCGGCGAGGCAAATGACATAACCGTTGTCGATTCAAATCCCAAGTGTCTGATCAACCTGAATGAGCGATATGATTTACAAACAATTGTAGGCGTCGCCTCCCATCCTTCCGTGCTTGAGCAAGCCGGTGCAAAGGATGCGGATATGATACTTGCCGTGACTAATAGCGATGAAATAAACATGATCGCCTGTCAGGTGGCCTACACTTTATTTCACACCCCGACAAAAATAGCACGTGTAAGAAATACAGAATACCTGTCAAAACCAGCACTGTTTGCGCAGGAAGCGTTGCCCATTGATGTCCTCATCAGTCCCGAACAATTAGTCACCGAACATATCGAACGACTAATCAATTACCCAAGAGCACTGCAAGTTCTGGAGTTTGCTAATGGCAAGGTGCAGATGGTCGCAGTAAGAGCCAATTACAGCGGACCTCTGGTCGGTCACCGAACAGGCGATGTTGGCAGATATTTACCAGACCTTGATTGTCGTATCGTCATACTGTTTCGTCAGAATAAGGCGATAATCCCCGATGGGAAAACTGTCATTGAACCTGATGATGAACTTTTTTTTATCGGTACGCCAAAGCATGTACGTGCCCTGGTGCATAGTCTGCGTAGTACAAAAAGGGAAGTGAAACGCATTATGCTGGCAGGCGGCGGTAATATTGGTATGCGCTTGGCGATGAAGCTGGAGCGACAGTATCAGGTCAAGCTGATAGAAATAGACTTTGAACGGGCACAACATGCCGCCGAACAATTGAAAAATACGATTGTCCTGCATGGCGATGCAACGAATGAAGAATTACTTAGAGAAGAAAATATTGATGACACAGACATCTTCTGTGCGCTGACCCACGCGGACGAAGCGAATATTATTTCATCCATGCTAGCCAAGCGTCTTGGTGCACGTAAGGTCATGGCACTCATCAACCGTACTGGTTATGTTGATTTGGTACAAAGCAATGTCATTGATATCGCCATATCTCCACAACAGGCAACGATTGGCACACTACTGGCCCATATCAGAAAAGGCGATGTTGTTGCTGTGCATTCCTTAAGGAGAGGAATTGCTGAAGCGATCGAGGCAATTGCTCACGGCAACAGGGATTCTTCCAGGGTTGTCGGTCGCATGATTGAGGAAGTTGACTTGCCACCAGGGACAAGTATTGGCGCACTGGTTCGGGGAGATGATGTGCTGCTTGCTCATCATAATACCGTGATAGAGGCTGAAGACCATGTCATCTTACTGGTGGCAGACAAGAAACAGGTCCCTGAAATTGAACGTTTATTTCAGGTAGGTATCACTTTCCTGTAACCTCTTTTCTGGTCAATATACATAATGCAATATGCAGTCGTTCAACGAATCCTGGGGATCTTGCTCAGCCTGTTTAGCCTGACATTATTACCTCCAATCGCCATAGCGTGGTGGAGTAATGACAGCAGCCTGCAGGGTTTCCTGACTGCAATTTTCCTTATCACCCTTATTGGATTTTGCCTGTGGTTCCCTGTTAGAAATATCCGTAATGAATTAAAACTCAGAGATGGCTTTGTTGTTGTTGTACTTTTCTGGGTAGGTCTGGGATTCACAGGTGCAATTCCATTTGTTTTATCAGACACGCCACATTTAAGTGTTACTGACGCTGTGTTTGAGTCCATGTCAGGCCTAACCACTACTGGTGCAACAATTCTCACTGGTATTGATGAGCTGCCAAAATCAATATTATTTTACCGTCAGGAACTGCAATGGTTAGGCGGCATGGGTATTATTGTTTTAGCTGTCGCGATATTACCCATCCTGGGTATTGGTGGTATGCAGTTATACCGGGCTGAAACACCAGGGCCAATGAAAGAATCAAAATTAACACCACGTATCACAGAAACCGCCAAAGCCCTCTGGTATATTTACCTTGGTTTGACCGTGACTTGTTGCCTGTCTTACTGGGCGGCCGGCATGACTTTTTTCGATGCCATCAGCCATAGCTTTTCAACAGTTTCTATTGGTGGTTTCTCTACGCATGATGCAAGCATTGGTTATTTCGATAACATATGGGTTGATACGGTAGCCGTTGTATTCATGGTGTTTTCAGGCATCAATTTCACCCTACATTTTTTTGCATGGCGAAACCAGAGTACCCAACCCTATTGGCATGACTCGGAGCTGAGGGCTTACCTGAGTATTATGGGGGTCATTTGCCTGGTCACTTGTATCTACCTGTCAATAACCTCAGATTACACAGACTTAACCAGGATGTTCGTAGATGGAATCTTCCAGTCCATCTCTATCGCCACAACCACAGGCTTTACTACAACCCAGTATCAAAACTGGCCCAGCTTTCTGCCCATGTTATTGCTGTTCGCAAGTTTTCTCGGTGCCTGTGCCGGCTCAACGGGTGGTGGTATAAAAATCGTTCGCGTATTACTCCTGTTCAAACAAGGTATTCGTGAGGTTAAACGACTGATTCATCCCAGTGCACTCTTCATTATTAAAATTAATGATAAACCGGTTCAGGAAAGAGTGATTAATGCGATATGGGGTTTCTTTGCTGCCTACACTGCTGTATTTATTTTTTTTCAACTGGTACTGATGGCGTCTGGCCTTGATCCTATCACTGCTTTTTCTGCAGTCGCAGCCTGTCTGAATAATCTTGGCCCGGGTCTGGGTGATGTTAGCGCGCATTATAATAACATCAATGACTTCGCAAAATGGGTCCTCTGCTTTGCCATGCTTATGGGACGTCTGGAAATATTCACACTACTGGTGTTATTTTCCCCTGTCTTCTGGCGCAAGTAATGACTGCCCGCGGTAGCAATGAAGAATCTGATAAATGGGATGCAATATATCAATCTAGACAACAGAATGGTGAAACAACAAAATTAAACCCTGCGTATATACTTCAGAAATTTCACCATCTCCTGCCTGCTCAAGGTAAAGCACTGGATCTTGCCTCTGGTCTTGGCGCAAACGCTATGTTCCTGGCACAACATAATATGGAATCCCATGCATGGGACATTTCATCCACAGCCATTGAAAAACTGAAAGAAATTTCCAGCTCCCTGAATCTGGATATCAACACCAAAGTAAGAGACGTTGTCACCAGTCCACCAGAAGAAAATTCTTTTGATGTGATTGTCGTCGTCCACTTTCTTGATCGACAGATCATGCCTGCGATTATTGCAGCACTTCGAAAAAACGGATTACTCTTCTACCAGACATTCACCAGAACACGCGTACAGGAGTCGGGGCCATCTAGTGATAAATACCGGCTGGGTAAAAACGAATTACTGGATTTATGCAAAGATCTGGATACGGTTTTTTATAGAGAAGAAGGGACTATAGGTGATACAGAATCCGGTTTTCGAAACCAGGCCCTGTATATAGGTCAATGCAAATCGGCCAACGTAGTTAAAGGCTAAGTTATTAAGGACAGGTCAAGCAATGTCTGATCAGATAATATCCAATTTCCAATCAATGCTGGAACAAGGACAGGATAATGCCTTGATACGTTTCAGTTTAGGCAATGCCTGTTTAAATGCGAAAGACTATGAACAGGCTGTTAAACATCTGGCTTTGGCCCTGAAACACGATCCTGAATATTCTGCTGCCTGGAAACTCTATGGCAAGGCATTGGTCGGTGCCGGAAATATTGATGAAGCAATCACCGCATACCAAAAAGGGATAGAGATAGCCGAAAACAAAGGTGACATTCAGGCAGCCAGGGAAATGAATGTGTTTCTCAAGCGATTATTATAAAAAAATAAATATAAACAGTAGAGTTGAGCCTGAAGCAGAGACCAAAGCTCGTAAAAAATAGATTCATAAACACGACTGCAAGTACCATAATCATCGTATGGCTAAAACAAAACAAGTTTATTATTTTGGCAAAATTCGTTGCGACGGGCATCGTGAACTACGAGACTTGCTTGGCGGTAAAGGCGCAGATTTGGCTGAGATGGTACGTATGGGTCTGCCTGTGCCCCCCGGTTTCACGATAACAACACAAACCTGCTCTGATTTTTTTAATAACGGTGAGACACTTTCAGAAAAACTTCTGAATGTGATCCGTAAAAACCTCAAACAACTTGAAAAGGAAACCGGAAAGACATTCGGCTCAACGACAAATCCTCTGTTGTTGTCAGTTCGAAGTGGTGCAGCGATAAGTATGCCCGGTATGATGGATACGGTATTAAACCTTGGCCTGAATGATAAAGTCGTACAGGGATTGCGTAATAATTCAGACAATAAACGCTTTGTCCTGGACGCATATCGACGCTTGATCAATATGTTTGGCGATGTGGTCATGGGAGTTGATCACAGGTACTTCGAACAGGCATTCACGACGATAAAAAAGAAATACAAGGTTAAAAACGATATTGATCTGGATGAAAAAGGGCTCACCGAACTGATCGAACAATATAAAACCATCTATAAGAAACATACCAGGCAGGCATTTCCACAAGACTCGTTTAAACAAATGGCTTTAAGCATCGAAGCCATCTTTCGTAGCTGGAATAACCCACGCGCAATCACTTATCGGCGTATCAACATGATCGAAGGACTGACCGGTACCGCAGTCAACATACAAACCATGGTCTTCGGTAATAAAAATAATGAGTCTGCAACCGGTGTCGCCTTCACCCGCGATCCAACCAGCGGCAATAACGAATTTTATGGTGAATTTTTGATCAATGCCCAGGGCGAAGACGTGGTGGCCGGTATTCGTACACCAAACCCCATTGCAGAGATGCAACAATGGCAACCGAAGTTATATAAACAACTACTCAAGGTGAAAGATAAACTGGAAAAACATTTCCGTGAGATGCAGGACCTGGAGTTCACTATCGAACAAGGACAACTATATATCTTGCAAACACGAACGGGGAAACGTACTGGCGTTGCGGCAGTCAAAATTGCAGTCGATATGGTCAGTGAAAAACTGATCAGAAAGAAAACGGCACTGTTACGTATCCCGGCGCAAGACCTGGCACAATGTTTATTACCTTCATTTATTGAAAAAGAAAAAAGGAATGTCTTAACCAGAGGACTGCCCGCCTCGCCTGGTGCGGCAACCGGTTATCCGGTATTCGATGCCGATGAAGCTGTTGCCCTCAATGCCAAAGGTGAGAAAGTTATACTGATAAATCGTGAAACCAGCCCTGAAGTAATACACGGAATGAAAGCGGCACAGGGAATATTGACCAGCACCGGCGGCACAACGAGTCATGCTGCTGTGGTCGCTCGTGGTTGGGGCAAGTGTTGTGTCACTGGAGCATCTGAAGTCGAGATCAATGAACAGATGCAAACGATCACCATCAAGGGTAAAAAAATTACGCGAAAAGATATCATCAGTATTGATGGAAGTACCGGTGAAGTCATGTTGGGTGATATCCCCAAAAGTGTACCCGGCCTTTCCAGAGAATTTAAAACCCTTATGCAATGGACCGACAAGTTTAATAGTCTGGGGGTACGCGCAAATGCAGACACACCCAGGGATGCAAAGATTGCTCGCGAATTTGGTGCCAGGGGGATTGGCTTATGTAGAACTGAACATATGTTCTTCGGTGAACAACGTATCCTGGCGATGCGTGAAATGATCCTGGCGGAGAATGAAGACAATAGACGCAAGGCATTAAAGAAACTGTTGCCGCATCAACGCAGGGACTTTGAAGGTTTGTTCAGGGCGATGAATAATTTACCCGTCACCATCCGCTTAATCGACCCACCTCTGCATGAATTTCTGCCGCATGACAGAACAACACAACAACAATTGGCCAAAACACTCGGCATATCTCTAAAACATCTACAAAATCGGGTCGAACAATTACATGAGAGTAATCCCATGCTCGGACATCGTGGTTGCCGTTTAACGATTACCTACCCTGAAATAATGGAAATGCAGGTCACGGCTATAGTTGAAGCAACCATCAATACACGCAAACGTGGTATCAAGGCCAACCCCGAGATCATGATCCCCCTGGTCGGGATTGAAACTGAGCTCTCTTATTTGCGAACAAAAATTGAACAAACCATAAACGAAGTTAAGAAGCGGAAACATTACACCGGCAAACTGGATATCCCCATTGGCACTATGATCGAAATACCACGTGCCGCTTTAACGGCCGATCAGATTGCCGAACACGCCGACTTTTTTAGTTTTGGCACCAATGATTTAACACAAATGACTCTTGGCTTCAGTCGTGATGACATTGGCAGCTTCATGCCGGATTACCAGGACAAGCATATTTATAAAACCAACCCTTTCCAGTCTATCGATGAAACTGGCGTTGGTCAGTTAGTCCAGATGTCAGTAAAACGTGGAAGAAAAACAAAACCAGAACTGAAATGCGGAATCTGTGGCGAACACGGTGGTGATCCAGATTCAATAATGTTCTTTGCCAGGGTGGGACTCGATTATGTCTCTTGCTCGCCATACCGCATACCAGTCGCACGACTTGCAGTCGCGCAGGCAGCACTTAAAAAATATTAAAGCACTCTAACAAAATTGATGTCACAAGAGGTTAAGCATGGAATTCAAAGACTATTATAAAATTCTCGGTGTTAAACCGGATGCCGACCTTAAGGCGATTAAAACAGCCTATCGAAAACTGGCTCGAAAATATCATCCTGATGTCAGCGAAGAGAAGGATGCAGAAAATAAATTCAAGGATGTCGCTGAAGCCTATGCTGCCCTGAAAGACTCTCAAAAAAGAGCAGAATATGATGAGCTAAGAAAATACGGCCAGCAAGGTCAAAGCTTTACACCTCCACCAGGTTGGCAATCTGCTTCCAGTCAAGATGGAGAGTTTTCGGATTTCTTTGAATCTATTTTTGGCTCGGCCAGACCCAGGGGCCAGCAAACACATCGCGAAACCCGCTTCAGCATTCGAGGGCAGGATATCGAAACCGAACTACCAATATTCCTTGAAGAAACACTATCGGATAAGAAGAAAACTATTTCCTATCAACTGCCGCATTACGATACAGATGGTCGACGTCTGGCTGATGTGAAAAAAACACTGAATATCAAGATCCCCAAAGGAGTAGCAGAAGGCGAACGCATTCGTTTAAAGGGACAGGGCGGGCCCGGTATGGGTGATGGACAAAATGGCGATCTGTACCTGCACATACGCCTGGTCCCCCATCCACTATTCGATGTCGAAGGCCATAACCTGATCATCACAGTACCCATCGCGCCCTGGGAAGCTATACTTGGCACCAGGGCCGAAGTGCCCACACTATCGGGCAATATCAACCTGACCATTCCGCCCGATAGCCAGTCAGGAAAACGATTGCGAATAAAAGACAAAGGCCTGGTAAGCAAGACCGGCATGGGTGATTTATATGCCGTGCTGAAAATTGTTATCCCCGATAAAACTGATAAAGATAGCAGACAGCTTTGGAAAACATTATCAGAAAAGACAAAATTTAATCCACGCAGCGAATGGAGGACGGCATGATAGAAACCAGCCTGACAGTCGAACTAACACTCAAAGAGGTTTGTGAAATAACTGATGTGCCGACAGAAGTCCTGATCACGATTGTTGAAGAAGGAATAATTGAGCCAAAAGGCGCATCACCAGATGAATGGAGCTTCGATACCTACATGCTCAGTATTGCCAAACGCGCATCCAGGGTGCATCGGGATTTTGAAATTGAATGGACCGGCATACCTCTGTACCTGGATATGATCGGACAATTGGAAAAACTCCGCACTGAAAACAAATCACTAAAACAACGACTCAACCGATTTTTACTGGAATGAAGATTTATTTTTAATCTTTAAAAAACGAATAATCATCGGCTAACGATAGTGGTTCGGTTCACTTATTGGCCGGATGTCTTATGTGTAATTTACTCCTTTATATCCTTATTCTTTAACTATTGGAAAACATATTCTCAGCTTTCTGAGTAAAAAATCGCTCATCCCATAATCTCAAACTATCTTTATCAATCTTATTCAGAAATCTCTCTACATCGGCAGCGGCTTCATTCCAATCGATTGAAGAAATCTTTTTTAATAACACATCCCTTAGCCAATTTTCATCAATTTCCAGATCCACTCCACTCCACGGACCATCCTGGATTAAAGCTGCTTGCAATAAAGGTAAGTTGGGTTTGATTCCTTTTTTCACGTACCAGTTGAAATCATACCAATCTCTTCCTTTTAAATAAGGCCTGCTAAGTAGTGCATGAATCTTTAATGCAAAATTACTACTTAAATCCTGATGACAGACCTCATAATCTACCGGGAAATTTTTATAAGTATATTCAAACTCTGAGCCTGATGGAGGATTCACATCTATCTCCAGTTTGATAGTTTGCTTCTGATCCTGTTTCCCACGATAGAATGAAAGATTCAGTTGCTTGCTCACTGAATTATCTTTCAACACAGCTTTCCTTACCGCTTGATCCATTCGACTTTTATCTTTCACTTCTGTCTTTAAACCAAACTCTTCCAGATTCTCCAGCAGCTTCTCAAGATAATAACTCCAGTCAAAATCTGTATTTGGCTCTTTTAAGATAAAATCCAGATCTTCAGAAAATCTTGATAGCTTATGCAAGATACGCAGGCTCGTTCCACCCTGAAATGCAGCGACTTCAAAAAAACCAGCTTTCCATAATGCAAATAAAGCAATCTCCTGAATGATTTCTTTAATAGCCTGTTCTTCTTCAATGGCATTACTCGCCTGATATTCATCCAGTCTTTGTTGAATCAATTCAATCATTGCCTAACTCCCTGGATAAGCCATCAAGAAAATTAATTACGCGCTTTTGTTTATACACCAGCTTTAGTGAGCTAATCTCTGCGCTTTTAATTGTCTTTAAAAATTCATAATCAATGCGCATTCCTTCAGTTAGCCAATCCATCCCCTGCCATTCTTTTTTTCTTAAACAAACCAAATCCATTAATGCACGAACTGGTTTTGCAATTAACATAGTTTGCTCTTCAAGCTGCTGCCTCAAAATCTGTTCCAGAAAATATCCTCTTTGAATAGCCAAAGGATGAAAACTGAAACTACCCAATTTTTCATGCTCATAATTTTTTGACTTGCGCCCTGGCAAAATACTTGCAGTCGTATAAACAGCCTCCGGGATCCAGCCATGATAAGTCAATGCCGTTTCCAGAGAGACATAACTACCCGGCACCATCATTTGCGCCAGGGCAAATGGATGTAAGGGGTAATCCCGATACTTGTTGTCCAATACATACAGACCGCGCTTAACTCTATGGAGCTCACCCGCGTTTAGTGCCCTGTTCACCAGACCGTATCTTCTCGCGTCGCTACCACCTAACATGCGCTTCAATTGTGCATCACCAAACACCCTGTTGATCTGGTCCGTCTCGATGATCTTTTCAGTCAATGACATCATTAATTAATTCCAGATACTTTCATATTATGGAAGTATACAGAATTATATGTGGTTTTGAAATATCTATACCTGGTGCGTTAAAACGTAGTCTATTAAAATATTATTCATTTAATTCAGTTAGTTAATCAGAATTAAGCCGGTAGACCTTCTTGCTTGTCCGTGTGCCTTGCCTGGCTTTAGTATCCGGAATGGTTTGTCGATGGCCATAAGGTTTCCAGGCAGGTGCAATCACATTAGGCATGGTCGAGCGACCCAGTAACGGCATCGGTGCCACGGTAAACTCACCATAACGTTCATTAATTAAATCCATTGCCCGGTTTAATTGATAACGTCTGGATGTGTCTTCACCAAAGAGATCAATCTGTCCCTTGTATGAATGAGGATCCAGGGCAGTCACCTGTACCTGAAATATCCTTTGTCCCTGCCAATGCTGAGCCAGGAACTGTTTGCAGAGTTTGATGATGGGCTTGCTGTCATTGGTCGGGAAGCTTGTTTTTAATTTTTCTCCAAGCCAACCATCCTGACACTTCAGCCCAATGAAATATTTCTGGGCTTGCATGGCGTTGCTGCGTAGTCGACCAGCGACCTTCTCCGCCATATGTATGAGGTACATGTAAACCGTATTCTTGTCCCGTGTGTTCGGTGGCACAACCTTACCGTGACCCATCGACTTCGGTGCTTTGATGTTTGTCTCTACCTTATCCGGATCTGCCCCCTGACACATATACCAGATACGCCGCCCCGGATTACCGAAGCGTTGTGCCAGAACACTGATCGGCCACCGTGTCACATCGCCACAGGTAAATGCACCACGTTTTGCAAGGAAGCCACCAATACCTTTATTGACCCCACAAAGTTCAGTCACGGCAACCGAGGCAAGTCGCGCCCTGGCTTCCCAGGGAGGAATCAGTGTCAGTCCATCCGGTTTATGAAGTTTGGCTGCGTACTTGGCCGTGGTCTTGTCGCCACTGATGCCAACCGAACAACGCACACCGGAACAATCAAAAACCCTTTGCTTGATTAAACGTCCAACTGTTTCCGGGCTACCCCACAAGTTTTGACAATGAGTAAGATCGAGAAAGGCTTCATCTACCGAGAAGATTTCAAAATCAGGCGTGAACTCATGCAGACATTCCATGATGCAGGTAGAAACCCTGGCATAAAGTACCGGGTTCGCCGGACGTTGGATCAATTGAGGACAAAGTTGTCTGGCCTCCCTTAAGCGCATGCCAGTATGAATACCAAAGGCGCGGGCTTCGTAAGATGAAGTAATGATACATGTGCCTACCAGACCATTGGTGATGGCAACGGGCTTACCGGCGAGCAGTGGATTATTGGCCTGTTCTACAGAGGCAAAGAACGCATTCATGTCCACCAGGGCGATCATGCTGGACCAGTGGTGCGCTTGTGCCATTAATAAAGCCTGACTTGCCCAACCAGGACTCCCTGTATCTGTACCCGTTCATTATCATAAAACATCGGCTGCATTGAAGCATTTTCAGGGATCAGCTCGACACCCTTTCTACGTTTCTTCAGACGTTTTAGCGTGGCTTCACTTTGATCAATCAATGCAACAACGATATCTCCCGTCTTCGCAGACTCCGCATGTTTAATAATCACATAATCCCCATCATGAATCCCGGCATCGATCATGGAATCTCCAGCAATCTTGAGGACGTAACGATCAGTGCCCAGCAGCAACTCTGAAAAATTGATCTCTTCCTGATCAGTAATGGCCTCGATGGGCTTGCCCGCAGAGATACGCCCAACAAAAGGCAACATATTGGTCCGTCTCTCGGCCTCTCCCGTTAAACGCATGCCCCGCCATTGCGGGTTCCTGTGTAAATGCCCTTTGTCTTCCAGGGCTTTGACATAACGATGGATCGTGCCCCTGGAATTAATCCCGACTTCAGTGCCGATCTCCTCCAATGTCGGCCCATGGCCCTGGATCGCGATATAGCGGGTAATGCACTGCAGTACTTTTTCTTCTTTAGGGGTAAGCATATAAGTTCTCTAAATGTTCTCATAAAGATTACTGCCAATTCCGGGGAAGATCAAGCCTAATATTCATTTGAAAATCTGTGAAAAATGGTTTTATAAGGATCTATCTCTAAATTGTCTTTCTGCCCCTTAAATATTCTTTGCATAATGAAAAATATCTTTTACAATGGGAAAAATGCCATGCTGACAGGCACTAAAGAGAACTAATTAATCTCAATGATTAAGAGTATGAGAAGAAGGCATGTATTAAAAACCCTGGGTGTCGGCTGCCTCGGGTTAGGCGTCGCTCCGGAAATATTGGCGAAATCAGTCAAGGGCTACTTTGCCGGTACAGAATACCGGGACGCCGGTACAGAATACTGGGACACCGGTACAGAATACCGGGACGTTGAACTCAAAGATTACCTGCATAAAATAAAGAATTTTAATGTCTCCCACGCTGATGACGTCCGGATTGATGACAATCTCTATGTAACGTTCGAGTCGACAGTTATGCGGCTGAGGCGTCTGCAGAAACTGGTCGGTCATGGTAATTACAATATTCTGAATTTTGCTGACGGACTGGCTCTGGCACGCAATTATTCCAGGGTCGGCAAGTTTACCAAGCAGGAACTCAGTTTCATGGAGGTCACCTTCTATGCAGATGGAGAGCGATACGGCTTTCTGGGACAAAAACCTTTAAAAGAAATTACCGACCAGGTTAATAAGAAAGAGGTTGCTAAAATTCCTCGCAGCGGAAATTACCTGTACAAAGACAGATCTGTTGAGTTATTTGACGAGATAAGGAAAGAGCTGGGGGATCAGGTTATCCTGACTTCCGGAATCCGTGGTGTGATGAAACAGTTCTTGTTGTTTCTAAACAAGGTGCACAGCAGCGATGGAAATCTGTCACTGGCCTCTCGATCACTGGCACCTCCTGGCTACTCATTTCACGGAAATGGTGATTTTGATGTCGGACAAAAAGGCTACGGGAAGTTAAATTTCACGGGAACCTTTACCGAAACAAATGTCTATAAACGCCTGACTGAGCTGGGGTATCTCAAACTGCGCTATCCAGCGGACAACCAGCTGGGTGTGCGTTATGAACCCTGGCATATAAAAATTAACGCGGACGTCTAATCAGCCGAGAGACTGAGTAATTAACGTTCTTGGTATTTCAGGCAAGCTTTAGAATTGACCCTCCTTATATTTTTCGGGGTAATCTTTGCCATTTTTTTGGTATGGGTGATCCACTCAAAATTACAGCGTTCCCGCCGAAATAAACTTTTCTTTAAACCACTGCCCCCTGACTGGATCCATATCCTGGAAGATAATGTTTCATTATATTCACTACTGCCAGAAAATCTGAAACATGAGCTTCACGGACGCATAAATATCTTTCTGGACGAAAAGGAATTCATTGGCTGTGGTGGATTACAGATGTCAGACGAAATCCGCATAACTATTTCCGGTAATGCCTGCATACTCCTGCTTAAACGAGATAAACGCTGCTTTCCACGGTTTACATCGATCCTGGTACATCCCGACACCTATGTAGCGAAACAAGTTACATACGATGGCCTGGTTGAAGTCCACGATGACAATATTAGATCCGGTGAATCCTGGCATCGTGGTCCAGTAGTTTTGTCGTGGGCAGATGTAATCCATGGCTCACTAAACAGTGATGATGGACATAATGTAGTACTGCATGAATTTGCCCATAAACTGGATGAAGAAAATGAAATTATGAACGGCCTCCCTGTACTTCGAGACAGTGCCCATTACGCAGATTGGGCAAAAGTATTAAGTAAGGAATATGACTCATTACTGATTAGAGTAGAATACAGGGCTGACTCAGTGATAGACGCATACGGTGCAGTTTCACCCGCAGAATTTTTTGCAGTAGCAACAGAATCTTTTTTCGAAAAGCCATTGCAGATGAAACAAGAACTTCCAGAGTTATATGAACAATTTAAAATATTTTATAACATGGACCCGGCGGAGTGGCGCAATAAATCCAGGGCCTGACCCTCTAGGCTTCTAGAGTAGCGGACATCTCCTGTTGTATATCATCCGGTTCCGCAATGCGTCGTAACTGATGTCGCTTCACACACCATTGAATTCCGTCATTCGCGGAAGGGTAGCCGGGAACGCAGACCTTGTAAGCCTGACAAATTTCAGAATCCGCAGGATCAGTGATGCTATAAAGCATCCGTCTTTTAAGATCGCCCGTAACCTCGGCAATCAAACCATTCAAGGCCAGACGATTAAGGTGTTGCAAAACACCTATCTCACCAACTTGTAATGGTTTTTCACTCAATGTTGATAGGTGCCCATCAGCACCGCCTGTCCAATGATATGGCCTTCCATCGCCTGTTCGACCTCGGGCTTGCCAGCTTGACCAAGATCCGGCAGTAATATATCCAGTGCATAGAGTTTATGGAAATAACGGTGACGACCAGTCGGCGGGCATGGGCCACCATAACCGATACTTTTCCAGTCGTTTAGCCCTTGCAAGGTCCCTACCGGTAACTCACTCTCGTTGACATCTCCTGCAAGCCCTGCTGCCGTTGCGGGAATGTTATATAGCACCCAATGTACCCAGGTCATTTGGGGTGCAGCGGGATCCGGGGCATCCGGATCATCAACAATCAGGACAAGACTTTCAGTATTGCCGGGAATGTCAGACCAGGCGAGTTCCGGCGAAATATCCTCGCCATCACAGGTATAAATGGCAGGAATACTGCTGTCCTGACTAAACGCGGGTGAAGTAATCGTTAGGCTCATTATTGCTCTCCTCTCAGCCTGCACGTCGTTAAAGCCTCCGCAGGCAACCAATAGAAACAGTAACTTCAAGGTAAATCGACGCGCGACCATTACTAGGAATAATAGAACAAAATTGACTATATTTAACTACTCAAGTGACACTATTCTAATAACAACACTATTATGAAAATATTAATCACAGGCGGCACCGGTTTTATCGGCAGAACATTGTGTCATCGATTACTCGATTCAGGACATGAGTTAATCGTACTCAGCCGCAGGCCAGAGCAGGTCACAAGATTATGCGGTAAATCAGCTACCGCCATATCAGCTCTGGAAGACTTATCTGCAGAAGAAGCAATCAATGCCATCATCAATCTCTCCGGTGAAGGTATCGCTGACAGGCTCTGGACAAAAAAAAGAAAACAAGAATTACTGGATAGCCGTATTAACATCACCAATGAACTCATCACCTATGTCGCCAGAGCCAGGCAAAAACCATCTATCATGATCAGCGGATCAGCGGTTGGCTATTACGGTAGCAATGGCGAGTCAGAAACAGATGAAACTACGGACAACCCCGACGATTTTGCACAGCAACTGTGCAAACAATGGGAGGCCGCCGCAGAAGTGGTCAAACAACATGGTGTGCGGCTCTGTATTCTACGCATAGGGCTGGTTATTGGCAGGGATGGTGGCTTCGTTAAACGTATGTTGCTGCCCTTCAAGCTTGGGCTGGGTGGCCGATTGGGTGATGGTCAACAATGGATGTCGTGGATACACAAAGAGGATCTCATCACAATAATTGAAACATTACTCAATGCTGCAGAGCTCGAAGGAATCTTTAATGCGACCGCGCCACAACCCGTCACCAACGCAGAATTTACAGCTTGCCTGGCAAAAAATCTCCATCGTCCCGCAATCTTTCCAGTTCCAGCCTTTGTGTTAAAAATGCTTTTAGGCGAAATGTCAGAGCTCCTGTTAGACGGACAAAAGATTCTGCCTGATAGACTGATAGAACAGGAATTTTCCTTTCAATATAAATCGCTGGATTCAGCTTTGAAGGCAATCTTGTAAGATACCTGAGCGGTAAAATCTTTCACTTTTACTGCTATGCTCTATAGATTATGGGAAGCACACTAGCACAACTGGTACACATCGCCGGCAACACCATTATCCAGTTCACAGAAACTGATCCTGCCCTGTTAAATGTCGATGCCGTTGTCGAAGAACAGGACACCAACCTGATACTGGGCAAGTCACCCGTCATCCTGGACACAATAGAGAGTTTTCCGGCAGTGGTAAAAAAGATGGAACAGCAAACATGCGAAAAAGTCGGCAATGTCCTGGTTAAACAATCTATACCAATAAGATTTATTGCCATCATTTATGATGTCGAACACACACCCATTGGTGAGAAAACATGGATCGAAGAAGCAATACTAAACATTCTGGCACATTGTGATAAATACAGGATCAAAACATTGGCCATGCCACTATTGGGCACGAGCTATGGAAAACTGGAAGAAGAAAGCATCATAAAATTGCTGCAAAATTCACTGATTCAAAACCGACGGCAAACCCTGAAAAAAATATTTATATACAGGAATCTAAAATAGCCTGGTCCGCGACTGGATACCCTGTCACCTTTTTGGCCATTTACTTCAAGCCTTCGCTCATTGCGCTGGATATTTTCTCTTTAATCCCCCATACATTCTGTTTGGCTGATTCCAGCTCGTTTTCTGCTGCCTTTAATTCATTCATTAAATCTGAATAGCCAGACTGAGCAAGCAACTCCATGACTTGCTTAAAATTTTCCCTTTGACCCTCGTCATATAGCATTCTGTCATCAGCCGACGCCATTGCCCTTTTATGTTTACAGATCCTGCCCCTTTCACCAGCCGGACAATCACAAGCAATAGACAAGCCCGAATCATCTTGCCTCATCAGTACCGTGCGAGGTTCAGTCTGACTACTACTTTTTAGGAGTATCGTAATTTCCATATTGGACAAGACTAGCAGATCGCAACGTTATTTGTGGTTTTGTATAAAGAACTTTTTTATTGCAGAACATCCAACCTTTTTCATATCACCATTCACCAATTATTTTTTTACCACATCTATAGTATAAGACCTGATTACAGCAATTCTGTTTAAAGTCCTCTGTCCCATGATGTTCTGCTCTTATTTTGTCTGCTATGGCTATAATAAAGGTAACCAAAGTCATTTTAGGGGGCGAGTACGATGATTACGGATGACATTCTCGACAAGGCACTGGAACTGGCAGAGGCAGGTTCCTGGGAATCAGTTCGCATGTACGATATTGCCAGTGAATTGGGTATCGGTCTGGATGAAATAAGCAGACATTATCAACAAAAGGATGATCTGGCAGAGGCATTGTTTAACCGGGCCGATCAAGTCATGTTTTCAGAGGCGGCAAAGGATGGTTTTGATCAACTAAGCGGCCGCAAACGTATGCATCGGGTGATCATGGCCTGGCTGTCCGCCCTGTCGCCGCATCGCCGTGCTGCGATCGGTATCCTGAAATACAAGCTGGAATTTGGCCATATACACCTGCAGGTTCTCGGTGTGCTACGCATCAGTCGCACCGTCCAGTGGATGCTGGAAACGGTGGGCAGTAAAACAGTAAGTTTATCCAGGATTGCCGAAGAAGTCGGGACAACCAGTGTCTTTCTTACAACCCTTGGATGCTGGTTGACTGACCATACGGAGGGCTATGCGAGAACGGAAAAGCTACTGAATTCACTTTTGTGCAAATCAGAGAACCTGGCCTCGATTGTCAATCCGCTGTCGGTAGTTGCGCAACCTGCTGCAGGACAAAAAACCTGATCCCATCAGGTTTTTAACAGGTGTATGGATCCGATCACTCACGCCCTTGCTGGTAGCCTCGCGGCAAAAGTCGTTACCCGATATAACACAACTGACGAAAGCAGTTTACCCAGCAGAGACCCGCTAATTATCGCGGCGATTGCCGGCATCTTCCCTGATATTGATTATCTTTCCTTCTGGATCAACCCATTAATCTTTATTGCTGACTGGCATCGTAGCTTCACACACTCCCTGTTGATGGCACCGTTATGGGGACTTTTATTGACAACCATAATGGTCACTATGTCACCGAGGTTGCGGGAGAGTGCAAGGTCTGTCTATCTGTATACGATTATTGGTTTGTTCTCCCATATTTTGCTCGATATCCTCACTGTTTATGGCACAGAAATTTTCTACCCCTGGTCCGACATGTCTGTGAGTCTGGCGACGACCTTCATAATCGATCCTTATTTTACAACTATCATTGTTCTGACTTTGTTAATATCTTTGCAACTACAAACCCGGCTGTCAGCTTTCATCGGCACTGCATTGCTACTGGTCTATATATCCGTCCAATGGCAATTAAAACTGTCGGCCATTCAGATAACGCAAGATTTCGGCGCTGAACAGATTACGATAGATTCGAAAATCACTGCTCTGCCACAACCTTTTTCACCATTATATTGGCGTGTGATTGTGCAGCGTGATCAGGAATATTCAACTGCGTTACTGGATATTTCAGGCTTCAGCGAAAAGCTGTTCAATAGTCAGGCACCAAACAATTGGTATGGGCTGATCTCAGCCTATAAAAGCAGGGGCAATCTGTACTGGCAAGACTATTCCTTGTTTGATTCAGATCCCGATAAAGCGCCAACAAGCCTGGCGGTTTGGCAGCATGATGATATGGAAAAATTTCGTCAATTTGCAGAATTTCCTGTCCTCTACCGGTTCGATGAATCAGGTTCGGAAACCTGTGTCTGGTTTACGGATTTAAGATATCTAATATCCACCATGATGCCGACATTTCGTTATGGCATGTGCAGGGAAACTGATGATGGATCCTGGCAATTATATCGACTCAGGCGTTTAACTGAAAACAACAAACAGCGTATCAATCCCTGATCTTCAATGGCATGTGATCGTCTGACTAAAATTCAGGACTAACATGTAGCATGAAACAGACCACCACTCACAAGTGTAATCATTGACAATAGGGCTTACCTGGCATCTGTTTCAAGCAGCTGCATGTCTTCTTTACCTAGTTCCACATTAATTGCTTGCAGACTGTCCTTGATACTACTGATCTTGCTTGCACCCGGTATGGCCAATATTGATGGGCTCTTGTTTAATAACCACGCGAGCATTATTTGATATGTGGATGCAGCATATTTTTCAGCCAGTTTTTTCAATAATCTATGCTCAGCACGCTGTGCATGCTGGAAATGTCCGCCGACAGGACTGTGTGCAATAAAACTAATATTATTTTCCTCACAGAAATTAACCACACCATTTTCAAATGAGGTTTGCTCAAACAGATTACACCGGTTTTGCACAGATATGATGTCTGTTACGGAAAGTGCTAACTGGATTTGTTCAACAGTGACGTTAGACAAACCAATGTGATGAATCTTGCCCTCAGCCTTGAGTCGTGCAAGTTCGCCGACTGAATCGGTCAATGGTACATCCCGGGTCGGGTGCGTGGAGCTGATACAGAAATATTGAATCAGTATTCAGATCCTGCAAACTTTTTTCACATGACTGTCGCAACCACTCAGGACTGCCATCAACCGTCCAACCACCACTGGGTCGTCTCAGGCCGCCCTTGGTAGCAACAATTATATTCTTTGTGTCCTCCAGTTTTGACAAAGCCCTGGCGATTAATTTCTCATTGTGACCTACATCAGAATCATCAATACAATAGACATTGGCAGAATCGATAAAATTACCCCCACCAGCAACAAAGGCCTCGATAACATCTAAAGCCTGTGCTTCATCCGGTCGCCCATCCAGAGATAAAGGCATCGCACCTAAACCAACGGCATAGACTTCAATATTTGTGTTATCCAGTTGTCTATATTTGTTCATAACAAATGATGTAAGTGTTTCAGTATGGAACAAAAAAAGGGGTCGGAGTGATTAATTTAAATCACTTCACCTCCCCCTTTTTTATGTGCTGCTTAATCAGGTGATTGACATTGTTTCGGGCAGCATACGGACAATGCTATTCCCATCAGAACAAGATTTGTGCACGCCCTTGAAAAGCCCTCTGGTGTTATTCCCATAATTGGTCCGGTTAGCAATACACTGACCACTGCCAACAAGAAAGCTATTGCCGAGAGGCCTATTAATACCATAGTAAGTTTTGCCATTATTCTCCCCCTTATTTTTGGCTGGTAAAGAAAGGATAGCTCAAAGGGAAAATAAAACACCTCCGAAAAGGGAAACTTATAATTTCAGCGCCACCAACGGAAGTAGATCCAGTACCTGTCCACTATTAACGGATCTAAGCGATCACAGGCTATAACCGTTTACTAACCAACGTCGGTGTCTTGTCGGTGCGGGTTTCCAGTTTCAGATAACTCAAGATACGCACACTACCCTCCTTGTGCAGAGTTTCATGAATTTGTTCCACAGCCGCGAGGATATCCGGCAGTTCCCCTTCAATGTTAGTCCCGGAAGCATGGGTCTCGATAATGAAGCCATGGCCCTTAAGCATTTCAACAACACGTATGACCTCTTTCCTGACAGAAACACCGCTGCAAAGCGGGATGACCTGTAATTCCGCAGTTGCTTTCATCTCCAGACCCTCAAAAGAATACAAATTTAATCTAAATCAAGTATAAGCAATAAAAACCGTCTAATATCGCTAAATACTAATTCATTTTGACGAAAGGAAATAATATGACTGAATACAACCGGGAAACAGGGTTCCTGACATTAACCCTTGATAGATTACACGATTTTCACAGAACCGCAGACCGCATGCCCGAAGAAGCACCATCGATAGAATTCTATGTCGAGAAACTAAAAAACTTTGATTATGAAGTTGCTAATGTAAGCGATGATAAATTGGACGTTAAAGCACCTGAGCATGAGATATTTGAGCTCCTGAGCGGGCAACATATTTATCTTTAGGTTTAAATGAAACATTTATGATTGTTCATCTATGCTGCCATATCCTCCCCCGCCCGCGTCTCAATCACAAAAACATCTCCCTGTTTTAGTTCGATCTGATCTGTTGCTGATAATTGCGTAACTGAGCCATCGCTATGCTCGACCCGGTTGTTTCCCACGCGGCCAGGATCACCTCCGGCAAGACCATAGGGCGGGATCTGTCGATGACCAGAAATGATATTGGCCGTCATTTTTTCCAGAAATTTCACTTTTCGAATTACCCCGTTACCGCCGCGATATCGTCCCTTACCTCCAGAGCCCGTTCTAATTTCAAATGATTGCAGAATCACCGGGAAACGCCATTCCAACACTTCCGGATCAGTCAATCTTGAGTTAGTCATATGGCTATGAACGGCGTCAATACCGTCATGGTCATTGCCTGCACCGGTACCGCCACAAATGGTTTCGTAATACTGATATTTGTCATTACCCCAGATGAAGTTATTCATGGTTCCCTGGGAAGCAGCAACCACGCCAAGCGCACCAAACAAGGTATCGACCAGGTATTGGGATGTCTCAACATTTCCGGCAAAAACAGCGGCAGGATAAACAGGGCTTATCATGGATCGCTCCGGAATAATGATCTCTATGGGTTTAAGGCAGCCTTCATTGAGCGGAATATCGTCATGCACGAGGCAGCGAAACACATACAATACAGCAGCTTTAACCACCGCGTGTGGTGCATTGAAATTGCCAGGGTGTTGAGGACTGGTTCCTGTAAAATCGATGATAGCCTGTCGGTTTCCCTGATCCACTTTAATTGCGACAGAGATCTGGTGCCCATCATCCATTTCGTAAGTGAATTTCCCATCCCTTAGCACACTCAATACTTGGCGAACGGATGCTTCAGCATTATCCTGGACATGCTTCATATAGGCATGCACAGTTTCCACACCGTAGTAGTCTGTCATCTTGCTCAGTTCCTGGGCCCCTTTTTCACAGGCGGCCAACTGAGCTTTGAAATCGGCAATGTTCATCGCCGGATTACGGGCTGGCCAACGACCACTGGTTAACAGATCCTGTATTGCCTGTTCACGAAAATGATTATTTTCAACCAGTTTGAAGTTGTCGATGATAACCCCTTCATCCTCAATACTGCTTGAATCGGCCGGTGCGGATCCTGGCGTGGTGCCACCAATATCGGCATGGTGGCCACGGGTTGCGACGTAAAACAGAAGTTTGCCCTGCTCTTCGAACACGGGCTTGATAATTGTGACATCTGGAAGATGTGTACCGCCGTTATAGGGGGCGTTAAGAATGTAGGCATCGCCCGTGGACATATTACCGTCGTGATCACGAATCACTGTCTTCACGCTTTCACTCATGGAACCGAGATGTACCGGCATATGTGGCGCGTTTGCGACTAAGCTACCTGCGGGATCAAAAATGGCGCACGAGAAATCCAGTCTTTCCTTGATGTTAACCGATGCCGCAGTATTCGCGAGCACAAAACCCATTTGTTCGGCAATGGACATGAACAGATTGTTGAAGATCTCCAGCATGACAGGATCCATTTCAGTGCCGATAGCCACAGTCCCCTTTCTTTCGATGTAACGCTCAAGCAACAGATTGTTATCGGCAGTTAACCTGCTTCTCCAACCCGGTTCAATCACTATGGTACTGGTCGGATCAAGAATAACTGCAGGCCCATCAATCCACTCATCACACACCAGGGATTGGCGTTGGTAAAACGGGGTTGCTTGCCATTGATTATCCATATAGCAATCCTTCACCGCCTCGGCCTGGCAGTTGTCAGTGGCACTGTTTGTTTTTTTGGCAATGGTTGAAGGCCCGGCTGTTGAAGGCCCGGCTGTTGAAGGCAGGGCTGCGGAGATCACTTCTACCTCAATGGATTCAACGATGATGTCTTTTTCAGCAGAGGTAAACCCGAACCGCATCTGGTGAGATAGCTCAAACTGAGCGCGTGCTTCAGCCAGCCTTGCATAGGCTACGACTAATGCCGTATCCGATCCCTGGTAGCGCAGATGCAGCAGTCTCTTGAAGGCCAGGTTGGCGCAGTCTTCACCTTGCTGTTCCAGTTCGTCGATACCGTCTTGCTGCAATTGATCCAGCAGTTTATCGAGTTCTTTCAATAATCGCTTGTCCAGGACGGCTTCCACCGCCTGCTGTTTATGCACCACGGTATCGGCCAGCCCCATACCATAAGCGGATAGCACGCCCGCATAAGGATGAACAAAAATGCGTTTCATTGCCAAGGCATCGGCCACCAGACAGGCATGCTGACCACCAGCGCCACCGAAACAACATAAGGTATATTCAGATACATCGTAACCACGTTGCACAGAAATTTTCTTGATGGCATTGGCCATGCTCTCCACAGCAACAGACAGGAAACCCGTCGCTACCATTTCGGGCTGCCGCCTGTTGCCGGTGTCTTGCTCGATACGTTTAGTGAGATCATGAAATTTCGCCGTCACGGTGTCCCGATCCAGCATTTGATCGGCGTCGGGGCCAAAAACTTTTGGAAACAGATCCGGCTGCAGTTTTCCAAGCATGACATTGCAGTCAGTGATCGTCAGCGGACCACCATTTCTATAGCATGCAGGGCCCGGCTGTGCGCCGGCTGAATCGGGCCCAACACGGTAACGTGCGCCATCAAAATGAAGGATAGACCCCCCGCCCGCCGCAACGGTATGAATCAACATCATTGGCGCTCGCAGCCTGACTCCGGCCACGTACGTTTCAAAGATCCTTTCAAACTCGCCGTTGTAGTGGCTGACGTCGGTAGAAGTACCCCCCATATCAAAACCAATGATGTTGTTAAAACCAGCTGACTCGCAGACCCTGGCCATACCAACCACACCACCGGCAGGGCCAGACAGAATGGCATCCTTTCCCTGGAAAAATTTCGCATTGGTTAGACCGCCGCTGGATCGCATAAACATCAGTCTGCCGCCGTGTTTGCTTAAGCCACCAAGCTCAGAAGCGACCTGCTTAACATAAGATATAAGGATAGGCGAAAGGTAGGCGTCAACAACGGTGGTATCGCCGCGTGGCACCAGTTTCATTAATGGACTAACTTCATGGCTTACGGAAATCTGGGTAAAGCCAATCTCGCGGGCCAACTCGGCCAGTCGTTGTTCATGATCATGAAATCGGTAGCCATGCATTAGAACAATGGCCACAGATCGCAGGCCATTGTCATAATGCTTTTGCAATCCGTCGCGCGCTTTTGCCTCGTTCAAGGCGGTCAGAACCTGGCCATGGGCACTCATTCGCTCATCAATTTCCAGGATGTCACAGTAAAGCATTTCGGGAAGCTTGATACACAAGGCAAACAGATCAGGCCGGGTTTGATCACCGATTCTTAGCTGATCCTTAAATCCCCGGGTGGTCACCAACAGGGTATCTACACCCGTACGTTCCAGCAGTGCGTTGGTTGCGACTGTCGTGCCCATCTTAACCACTGATATCTGGTCGCTGGGCAATGCGTCTGCTGGATCCAAACCAAGTAAATCCTTTATGCCCTGAATTGCAGCGTCGCGATATTGTTGTGGATTTTCAGAAAGCAATTTGCGAGACAACACTTCACCATTTGGCTGACGAGCAATGATGTCGGTGAAGGTGCCACCACGATCAATCCAGAATTGCCACTTTTGTTGATCGTTTTGGGTATGTGATTTCAACTTGGGCATATTCAAAACGCTTAAAGTGTCAGGAGTAGTCCAAAGCCTAGCACAGGTAGTCACAAGGTAACTGCTCCTGAGCAAGATATATGAGCTCCCAAGCGGGCAAGCTATTTATCTTTAATTTGAATACAACATTTATAATTGTTCTTCTGCCTTTATAATAAGCAGATGAAAATTGGTTTAATCAGCGATGTTCACGCAACAGTTGAGCCTCTCAGAGAAGCATTAACACTATTTCGACAAAATCATGTCGATGATGTTATCTGTGCCGGAGACATCGCCGGATATGGGGAAGAACTTGAACAAACGGTAAGCTTATTGATCGAAAGTGAATGCCAGATAATCTCGGGGAATCATGACATCTGGTATCTAGACGAACCTGCCCCGGAAGAAGAAAAATGGATTAAAGACTTTTTTTCAGCCTTACCTGAAACCCTGGATTTTTCTGCCGAAGGGAAACATCTCCATGTTGTTCATGCAAGTCCCCCCCATTCAAACAGGCATGGTATTAATTTACTGGACGAGCATGGTCAGGTCATGCCAGATCGGAAGGCTTTATGGCAAAACGCCCTGGAGGAATTTGATTATGATGTGTTAATCGTGGGTCATACCCACCAGGTATTTGCGGAAAGAATAGGCAATACCCTGACAATCAATCCAGGCAGTACAAAATTTAATCATACCTGTGCCATATTGACACTACCGGAGCTGACAGTTGAAGTGTTGCCATTATCAAACAAAGAACCACTAAAAGTCTGGAACTGGAGTCAAATGCAACAGATGTACGAAAATGATTAAATGCTGAAGTTTTTACGGCTTTTGTAATTTAATAAGACTATGTCAATCACCAGTTCAACGAGCAGACGTCCCAGGCAACAGCTCACCTTCTATGATGCCCTGTCCATCATTCTCGGTATTGTTATCGGAGCCGGTATCTACGAAACAACACCCCTGATTGCAAAATCAATTGCTCAACCCGTCTGGTTGATCGGCATCTGGATAATAGGCGGCATCATTTCGCTGATTGGTGCATTGTGTTATGCGGAACTCGCCACCACCTACCCTGAAGAAGGCGGTGATTATATATTCCTCACACGTGCCTATGGCAGAAAGACGGGTTTCCTGTTTGCCTGGGCCGGCTTCTGGCTGGTCAAACCAGCGAATATCGGCGCGATTGCATTTATCTTTGCACGCTATGCTCAACAGGTATTTCCGCTGCAACTGGATGGAAATGAATTTATTACCTATGCTATCGCAGCTGTTGTGCTATTAACAATTCTCAATATTAACGGTGTGCAGACCGGAAAATGGATCCAGAACCTGCTGACCCTGGCCAAGGTCCTGGGTTTATTAATGGTCATTGTGATTGGTTTATTATTCGTGGTACCCGTCAGTGAAACTATTGGGCAGCCAGGCACCTCTCAGGATACTGATATCTACCTGGCCATGATCCTGGTGCTGTTTACCTATGGTGGCTGGAGCAATATCTCCTATGTCGCTGCTGAAATAGTAGAACCACAAAAAAATATCCTGCGCTCACTCATCATAGGCATCTGCTTCGTTACCCTGATATATATTGTGATAAATTTTGTGTTTCTGCATGTACTTGGAATACAGGGCATGATGAACAGTCAATCGATCGCAAGTGACGTCATTCGTCTCTCTTTCGGTGAACCGGGGGCCATGGCCATCAGTTTTCTGATCTGTATCACCTGTCTTGGCAATATTAATGGCATGATATTCACCAACGCCCGGGTTTATTATGCCATGGGACAGGAACATCAACTCTATTCATGGCTCGGACACTGGAACTGGAAACTGGACTCACCCGTACGTTCACTAACCTTACAGGCCATCATTACATTAGTCATGGTCATTTTAATGGGTGCCAATGAAGGTGCCTTTGCAAGGCTGGTGGTATTCAGTGCGCCACTGCACTGGTTCTTCTTTTTAATGGTGGGAATCGCGTTATTTATCTTGCGACGTAAACAAACAGTAACGAAAACAAACTATAAAGTGCCCTTCTACCCATGGCTACCTCTCGTGTTTTGTTTATCAACAGGTTTTTTATTATTCGCAAGCTTGTCTTATGCCTACAGCCAACGCCATCCAGAGGCATACGTGATCATTGCTGTCATGTTGATTGGCATTGTAGCCAGCCTGTACGATCCGCCCAGGGTGGAAAATGATGGAAAATAAACGACCTGCCCCGCCTTGCTAAAGACAGATTATCATTCAACTCGCCGTAGAACCTTATAAACAGATTAGCCATAGGTGTACCCAGTTTATTCGGCAGCATCCCACTGGGCGAGGGTGTGTTAAGCCATTATTACGAATTAATAATGTCCCTGTCTGATTACTGACAGTTTAGTCACAATCAAGAGGCACTGCTCTCCTGATTTTTCTAATTTGCTTACATTAATCTTTCGAACCCATATCTAACAATGGCTTCAGCAGATCCATTGGAATTGGAAAGGCAATGGTTGATGTCTTATCACCTGCGATTTCAGTTAACGTTTGCAGATAACGCAATTGCATACTTTGAGGATTTTTAGACAATATATCAGCAGCCAGCAGTAATTTTTCCGCGGCCTGAAATTCACCTTCTGCATGAATAACCTTGGCACGTCTCTCACGCTCGGCCTCAGCCTGTTTTGCAATGGCACGTATCATACTTTCATCGATATCCACATGTTTGATTTCGACATTAGCGACTTTAATGCCCCATGCATCAGTATGTTTATCCAATATCACCTGGATATCCGCATTCAGCTTGTCCCGCTCGGCCAACATTTCATCTAATTCATGTTGTCCGAGGACAGAACGTAATGTAGTTTGGGCAAGTTGACTCGTGGCAACATTAAAATTCTCTACTTGAATGATGGCCCGTTCCGGATCGATAACACGAAAATAAACAACCGCGTTGACCTTGACCGAGACATTGTCACGCGAGATGACGTCCTGACTTGGAACATCCATTACCACTGTCCGTAATTCAACACGTTCGATTTGTTGTACTAATGGAATGATAACAATTAGCCCCGGACCCTTGACCGAAGTGAATCGGCCAAAGGTAAATACTACAGCACGTTCATACTCTCGCATGACCTTGAAGATCATCGGGATAATAATAATTATGCCAATGATAATATAATATATGGTACTCATATCGCCCCCTCCGTTACAGGTTCAACGCTTAATATTAATCCGTCTATTGACGTAACTCTAACCTTATCACCACACTTCAATGGCAACTTTGACTCTACTTGCCATGCCTCACCATGGATATGGATATGGCCTGACCCTTCAAAATCTTCCAGCACCTGACCGATACTGCCAAGCATCTCGTCTACGCCGGAAACTACCGGTTTATGATGTGCTGCGTACACCATCCTCAGTGTGATCAGGAAAAAGATCGAACCCACAGTGGCAACTGCAGCGATGATCGGAATTGCAACTTTAATTCCGCTGCCCTCAGTATCAAACAGAATCACAGAACCAACCACAAAGGAAATGATCCCGCCGATCCCCAGCGCACCGAAACTGGGCGCAAATAATTCCGCTACCATAAATATAACGCCAAGGATCATTAAAGCTAAACCTGCATAATTGACTGGCAAGACCTGCAATGCATATAAAGCCAACAACAAACTAATCCCGCCGATGACACCGGGTAACACAAACCCGGGATTGGTCAATTCGAAAAACAAACCGTAGATACCGAGTAACATCAGGATATAGGCAATATTCGGATTGGTAATGACTGAAAGCAATTCATTACGCCAGTCTGGCTCAATAGTTTCTATTGTGAGGTCACTGGTCTCAAGAATGACATCCTGACCATTAATATTAACCGTCCATCCGTTGATTTTAGTGAGCAAGTCATTCGTATCGGTCGCAATAATCTCGATCACACCCTGCCGCAAGGCTTGTTCTGCTGAAAGACTGGCTGCTTCGCGCACCGCTTGTTCCGCCCAATCAGCATTTCGCCCACGCATCTCCGCCATACTACGGATATAGGCAATGGCATCATTGACGATTTTTTTTGTCATGGCATCGCCCGCTACAGGTGCTGGCTCTCTTTCGGTAAGCTCCTCTTCTTTATCTTCCTCACCATCATCAATAGCTTCATCCCTGGCTGTATCCTTGACTGCATCATCTTCCTTGTCCTGTTTCGGTAGCATGGGTGGTTTCAGATCAGGGATGCCGCCGATTTGTACCGGTGTTGCGGCCCCCAGGCTCGTTGCCGGAGACATGGCTGCGATATGCGAAGCATATAACATGTATGTACCTGCACTCGCGGCCCGTGCACCGGAAGGGGAAACGTAGACGACAACAGGAACTGGTGAGGCAATAATGGCACGGTTAATATCGCGCATAGCGGTATCCAGACCACCGGGGGTATCCAGCCGTAAAATAACAACAATGGCTCCCTTGTCTGCGGCCTTTCCCAGACCACGCTGGACATAATCACTCGTTGCTGGACCAATTGCGTCACTGACCTCAAGTATCACCGCAATACGTTTACCCTGTTCCGCACTAACGAGTAGCGATACCGCTAATACCATTATCACAACGTACAAACACTTAAACAGCGGTAATTCTATTTTTTTACTATTCCGCATCATCTGCATACTCACTCAGCAAGATCCTGTGTAGTCATTGGCCAGTGCCAACAAGATTTAGCATCCATCATCATTAAGAATAGACTAAAGAAAGGAGTTTAGGGGCATTTACTAACTGCTCTGCTTTAAATTAAGCGTTAGATTATTGATGTTGAAATTTCCCCATCAATGATGGTCTGAGGAAGGTGATAAAAACATCAAGATTGGCCTGGTAAACTAATCCGTGTCTTCATGAAATAAATAGCCTTCTTCCACCTCCTTATGATGCGCTTCATCGCTCAGGGACTCACCATTTTTACTTCCACACAAGGGACAACTATCCCTTATCTCATCATCGAGATGCACTACTTTAAAACAATCATGGCAATGGTAATAAGGCATACTCCAAGTCTAGTTCAGGATCCTGTATTACGCGACTCAGGCGATGAAAATAATTATCAGTGTGAAAAACGTACAACAATAGATAATTATAACCCCCCCTGTTATTCATCCTTTCACCAACGCTGCAGAAATTTGCGAACATCATGTTTGGGTGTTTTTGTTAATTTTTGCGTCAGCGTGAAGGGTATTGATTCGATATCGTATTGCTGACTAATATTATCCAGCATCGCCAGCCACAGTTTTCGTCGTCATGTCTGAATCGTATAGGGCCCGGTGAAAGGCACCATCCGCAGGGATATTCGCGTACTCTACCAGCGTCCCTAACTTGTGATTAGGCGCGTTCTGATAAATTCTTCGAGACATCAACATGGAACATGCGAATTGACCGGAATAACCCCGGGATATTTTACCCAGCTCCGCATCCAGAAACCGCTTGTCAAATGACGCGTTGTGCGCAACCAGGTTATAGCCATCTATAAAGTCAGCGAATTCACGCATCACCTCCTTACAAGGCGGGGCATCTTTGCAGCATGCCGTTGGTAATACCCGTGTAATCCTCAATGAAACGATTAATACGTCTACCGGGGTTCATCAAGGCCTGAAAACGATCTACGACCTCGCCATTCTCAATACGTACCGCGCCGATCTCAATGGCACGATCACCATAATCCGGGGAGAGACCGGTAGTCTCGAAATCCAGCACGATGACGGTATTGGCCCTGGTCATACTACATTTCCTGTTTCATTAACAAAGCTAACCTTATCACCAAATCAAATTATCCGGCATATTATATTCGGCGCAGGGATCGTCTGCGATCCAAACCATACTCATTATTGATAATACACCGTGCATCGAGTTGTTTTTTGGGTGAAAAAGCCCTCTTCTGGCGTATACTTCTCTAATGGCTATATCCCTGGAAACACAAGAAATCATATTTGCATTTGCAGCAGATAATAAAGACAACTTTGAAAGTTGGGGTAAGTATGAGCTCGACGAACTACAGGATGCCTATGCCGAGATGCCTGGTGAAGAGAGAGAATCCAAAACAGGACAAAGAATAAAGGTCAGGGTTGAAGAACTGGAATCAGGTGAAGATCAGGTACAGGAACTTCGTCATGAGGAAGAAGAAAGAGAAAAGCTGGCAGAGCAACAAAGCGAAGCCACCACTCAGGAAGAAAAATCAGAATCCCGGCCAGAGACCAAAACAGCAGAAAGTGAGGCCCCCAAACAAAAAACACCGATCATTATTGCTGGAATAATAATCGGTGTCGTTATCTTGATGTTGGCTGTCTATTTTCTCAAATAGTCAGCCTCCCTGCTTATCTAACACTTCTATTCCCTCTCTTTTAAAGGAGGAAAGCCTTTTCTTATTTTTATGCGGGTTGTGCTGTGAAATCCTTATGCTAGATCCGCAAATTCACCCTTTACCTTGATGAAAATAACTACAGAGTTAATTACGAGGTTAACGATGGCGATACCAGCCAGGAGTCCTGGTGCATTACCCCATTCAGCAATGAGAACACTGATAAATAACAACAAAAACATCGAATTCAATATCAAAACACCTGCCTTCATCTTCAAGCTCCTTTAGTTAGTTAGCCGGTTCTTTACGAACATACTTGCCATTATCAAATTTAGAAAAGAATTGTTCCAGCATAGGGTGTGCGATAGGTTCTACGCTAATATCAGGTTCCAGATTTTGTTCTGCAACATAAGTAGAATGTATGCTTCCATGAACTAACACATGGTACCAGGGCTTGTTTTTCGGAGGACGAGACCTTGCAACCTGTTCGTACCATTCTTCTGTTGCCTGGAAATTTCTATCTACATCCACAATTACACCACGATAGTCAAAAAGTCGATGGTGAATCAATTCGCCAACGGAGAATTTAGCCTTGGTAATATTCGTTACAGTTCCCATAATTTTCACACTGTTAAACGTGAGCTTACACCATTAATTCCCCAACCCTTCAATAATTCTCACCATGTGATCATAATGACTGCCTTTCCAATAGACCCGATGACAACCATCACAACGTACAAATTCATCAAACTGCTCCGCTACCTTGCCAGGCAGTTGCTGTTGTACCTCATCCAGGGCAACCGGTTGAATCAAGCCGTTACACTGCGTGCAACGTTGGAAAGGTTTCACGTCATCATGCAGATCGAAACGGGACAAAACTTCCCTCACCTGTCGTTCCGGGTTGTCCTCGCGCACAAAATAACCGTGGGTAATTTGCTTGCGCATCAACAAACCGTGATCACGAGTCAGCAGGATGCGTTTGTCACCGCTGGATGATATATCCGCCAGCTCGGCATCATCATAGGCATTATTATATAAGGTATCAAAACCCAGCAAACGCATATAACGGGCCAGCTTACCGAGATGGGCATCCAGCACAAACCGGTTCTGGCGTAATGGTGCGGGACGTAGATGCGTGACACTGGAAATATCTATGGCCTCGAACACTGGATAAACACTGATCCTGTCCCCTGGCCGGACAATATAAGAGAAATCCACCGAGTCACCATTAACCAGGATCAGATCGATCTCCGTATGCGGCACCCCTACCGATTCAATCATGTCCTTTATTGAATTCTGTTCTCGAAAGGGAATATCGAAGTCCCGCTTCCGCCGGTTCGGCGCAAGAAAATCATTCAATTCTTCATAAAACCGAAAACTGACTTCTGACATGACTAATCACTGTCCAACAAAGATAATCCCCGATTGGATAACATCAACTCTATCATGCACACACCACCTACCACATACCACCTGCTATCTTTTCAATGCGTTCCCAGACCGAATAATTCCCGTACCCGGAAACTGACCATGTCATTGTAATAATTAATAAGGTCATCAAGAGAATAAACGGCATTAGCAGGGCTGGGGTTAGGTGTCACATAAACGTGTGATCGACCAATCATATGTTTTTGTAATCCCCAGGGAATGTCCTGGTCCATCTCTTCTGCGTATTTCAAATAATTTTTATAGGTTCCCATCCCCTGAAACCAGGCAATCCCCGGTTGATACTGCAGTATTTTTTCCTTTAAGATAGGCGCCCCTTCCCGGTAATCAGCAACACGCAACTCTTTTCCCATCCTGGTCGGCTTCTTAACCAAATCGGTAAAACCGATATTGTATTTGGTAAATAATTTATCCATTGCCGCCACCCCGGGCTCTAATTGCACCTCGGCAAGCCTTGATCCGTTCAATGCCTTCCAAAACCGGTTGCGGGGGTTGGCATAATAATAGCCCGCTTCAACAGACACGGGAGAAGGATTAAGCCCAATCGTCAAAAAAAACAAACCATCTCGACAATAATCAGGAAGTGTTTCCATAGGGATACCTGGGTCCTGCGGACAATTGACACTCAAGCATTAATGTAAAGACCTGTTTCGTATACTCATAGCCCCTTTTCTCTTTACTTGCCCTGGGACCGGCCACATTAAGGCGTGAAATTTTATTCTCGTCTATGAAATGCTTGATTCGTTTACTCGCGCTATCTTCAGTGATGCCGCTACCCTCTATCAGCAAATATGGTTTTTTTTCATCAAGACAAAATAAAAGTGTTTCCTCTGTACCACCGCTAATGGATTCGAAATAGATTATTACAGTAGCGTCACTGTCCTGCACATTTTTCAGGGTTCGTTCTTTATAACCGCCATCAGCTAGTTCCTGAAGTGGATATTTTTCCGCTACAGGACCATCTTCCGCTTTACGACCCGCAGGGCACCAGCCCCCTGCACTGATCCCTGACTCTATAGCAGCATCCAGAGCAGCCCGGTCAACACCGGTCTGGCCACCAGAAACAATCTTTAGCTTTTGAAAAT